>Ga0210377_10003538_pt1 | contig 13418 bp, 6 predicted proteins | sample PLM4_65_b1redo_FD_155480 | JGI IMG/M metagenome (GOLD analysis project Ga0210377, IMG submission 155480) | Groundwater sediment microbial communities from an aquifer in East River, Colorado, USA - PLM4_65_b1 redo | ecosystem: Environmental > Terrestrial > Soil > Riparian zone | place: USA: East...
TTTACCGATTCCATCAATCGGACTTTCCCCTGGAACATCACCCTCTACGGCAGGATCCCGGCACGGCAGAACATGATACCAGGCATCTACACCGACATCCTGACCGCAACCGTCCTCTGGTGACCTCGTCTTCCGGATAACTCCCGCCCCCCATGCCTTTTCCGCTTTCGGACCTGAGCCCTTGGCCGGATCACTTTGGTTAGCCGCGCCACGAAGCCCGGTTAAATGGCTTTTCTTCAAATCGTGTCATTTCACGGCTATAAATGGCCACTATTTCCACAAACAATGACAATTCCCAACCGCTATTAAAACCAGTCACATCGTCTGCATTGAGTTCTGTTGGCGAGCACTCATGATAAGCCAGGCTCATTCTTCGTTTCAACCCATGTCGCCCAGCCCGACAGTTTCCCCGCAAAACCGCTGAACATGAACCTTTACAAGGTTCAGCCAGCGTGACACGCGGGGATATCGCGCTGTTTGTTACGCGGATGTTCCGGTCGTGAATCACATACTCCCGTTGGGAAATAACAAGTTAAATAATTTCAGCAGATTATGAATAAAAAGGCATAATTATTGCGCTTTATTTATATTGTACTTATTTACTAACAGTGTTATAAAAAAACCATTTACCCTCTCCGATAAGAGCAAAACCAGGGCAACTTGGTGGCGCAAAATTACGGGTCCCGGAATAGGACTGCCGAATTGCCGAAGAGAGGCATTATTCCCAGGAGAAGGCCTCTTCGGGAATAATTACGCCCATCTTTGGTTCACTGAAGTTGGGCGTTTTTTATTTGCACGAGTTGAAGCTTCGGCAAAGGTGTGGTGACAGAGTATGAAGATTAAACAGCCTGACAAGAGCTTGCGGCGAAGCGCCTGCTTCAGGGCACTGCTTTGCGTCCTCATGATCGCCCTCATTCCTTTTCACGAGGCACGTGCAGCATGCGTCTGCGGATACCAGGACGGCAGATTCACTGTCAACCAGCCGATGTCCGTAGACGGCAACATGAACGACTGGATTCCCATCCTGAACGATATTGACAATGTTTCCTGCGATGGCGGCGACGACGGCCATGGGACCATCTCGCAGCCGCAGCCCGATCGGGACGCTCCGGTCCAGTCGACCGGGCGCGACCTCATCCAGTTCGCCTATACCTGGGATGCGAATTATGTCTATGCTTTTACCGAGCGGGCGGCCTCGACGGCCAATGTCCAGAATTTCATCTACTACGCCGACGCCAACAACAATGGGAAGATGGAGTCGGGAGAGCCGGTTGTCGTGGTGAAGTGGTCCGGGAGCAACCGCTCGGTTGACGTCTTTATCGGCGCCTATCAGACGGCGGCCCCCGGCGGCGATTCCATGGTCGATGACAATGGTTACGGCGACGGGTATCATTTGCCGGGCAAGGTGGTCAATCTGCCCGCCAACGGCCAGCCGACATACAGCGGAACCTGGGGAAGCGTGGACGGCGTGAAGATGGAGTGGGCGGTTCCCTGGGCCGTTCTCGGCATTCCACCCAATACGGCGTTTACCTTTCACGTTTCGAGCACCAATAGTACTCCGGGCACGGGATCTTTCCCGGATCAGATCGACGACAACATGGGTGGGTGCGGCGGCAAGGGGGCCACAACCCAGTACGCGGGGTTGACGTTTACCCCGAACCACGCCTACCAGTTCCCGACGTCAACCAAAACAATTAATCTTCCCCATATCATAACGAACAGCGGAAACGGCGGCGACAGCTTTGCCCTGAGCTTGGCCACCGTTTCAGGACCTCTTCCGCAAACGGTAAGGTATTATCTGGACGACGGGGCCGGCAATCCGACCGGCGCCGCTTTCACCACCACGCCGGCCATTACCCCCGGTGGCGTTCTCCGGATCGTCGTTGTCCTCACCTGGAATGGCAACCCGACCGGACCCGGCGTTTACACTTTTACCGCAACGTCAGCGTTCAACCCTCTGGTCAGCGCCACCGTCACTGACACCCTGACTTCCCAGCCCACCATCATGATCGCCAAGCAGACGATAGGAGGGGTCGGCAGCTTCAACTTCACTAATGGGACGAACGGGCTTCCGGCGAGCCTCGCGCTGACGACAACCGCGCTCTTAAATCCGGTCTTTTCCCCCCCTTATATTGTTACCACCGCCGGCCAGCCCGCGGCCATCACCGAAACCGTCCCTGCGGGATGGAGCCTGACATCCGCCCGGTGCGTGAACGCCTCGGGCACGGACATCGGTGCGACACTGGCGAACGGCACCCTTACCGTTCCCGGCGCAGCCCTGACCGGCGCGGCCACCCTCACCTGCACATTCACCAATACTAAGTTGATGCCGAATCTCGTCATTCTGAAAACGGCGCAAACGGTCTGGGACCCGGTGAACCTGGGGATAAATCCCCGATCCATACCGGGAGCGCAGGTGCTTTATACATTGACGGTGACCAACTACGGTCCCGCTGCGGCCGATTCGGATTCGGTGATTATCAGCGATCCGATACCGGGCAACACTTCGCTGGTCGTCGCAGATAACCCGGTTACCTGCGCCAATGGAACTCCGACGAGCGGGCTTACGTTCAACTGCGGCGCATATAACGACTTTACCGACAACGCGCTGTTTTCCAAGGACGGCTTTGACTGGAGCTATTCGCCGGTGGTCGGAGCGAACAACGCGGACCCCTTGGCGCGCTATCTGCGGATTGTCCCCACGGGGCAATTCAGCGGATCGAGCGGCGGCGCCAACCCCACCTTTAGCATCACCTTCAAGGTGATCATCAATTAGCAAAAAGAGAGGAAAATTCCCATGTCTGCACGAAAAACGGAACGGATGAGGAAACGCCGGATACAACCATGTACGAAGGGAGGGACCAGACATCTGCCGCCATAAATAAACTCTAAATGAGGAGGAATTGCACGAACTGTCATGAGATGTACCAATTATTGAATTTAACCGAAAGGAGAGAAATCATGAAAAAATTAAGCATTGTCCTAGTGACTGCGGCGCTCGGCGTAATGATGTACGCCGGCGGCGCCCATGCCGTGACAGCCGCAGGCACCACAATCTCCAACACCGCCACGGCAAACTACACAGTGGGGGGCGGCCCGCTGCAAACCGCCACTTCGGGCCCCGTAACCTTCAAGGTAGCCCAGTTGGTGAACGTGGCGGTAACCAATGTCAGTGGCTTGAGCGTACAGATGGGCGACAGCGGCAAGGCCATCAAGTTCACGGTAACAAACACCGGCAACGCTACGGAAACCTTCACCCTCTCAATCGACAATCTGCTGGGGGGGGACCAGTTCGATCCGACCGCAGCGGTTCCAGCCATTTATATGGATACGGATAATAGTGGCGGTTTCAACGGGGCGGATATTCCTACTACCACTCTTACTCTTCTCAAAGGGGAGACCAAGACCGTTTTCCTGGTCAACGACATCCCGGTGGGGCTGGCCAGCGGAAATACCGGCAACACGCAGCTCACAGCCCAAAACAACACCTATAACGCAGGGGCGGTAGGAACTATCTATGCGCTGGGCGCAGGCGGGCCTAACGGCGTCGACGTGATACTCGGCGTTGCTGACGGGAAAGCCTCAGCGAACGGGGTATACACAATATCCCCTTTCAGCGTTACCGTGATCAAGGGCTCGGTGGTCAGTAACCCATCAAATCCTGCCCTTGGAGCTACCCCGGTTCCAGGGTCAACCGTTACTTATACCCTTACGGCAAATTTAGCTGGGAGCGGAACGGCGACGGCGTTGAAAATCATCGACCCGATCCCCGACAACACCACGTTCGTTTCGGGGAGCATCAAGCTCGACGGGGTCGATGTTCCGGACGCAAGTGGCTATGACACGACAACGGTTCCCGGTTTCCCCAGGATATCTGTTTTGATCGGCGACACTGCGGCGGTAGCTTCAAAGGTTGTAACATTCCAGGTAACAATAAACTAGGAAGGATATCTATGAAAAACTCATCTGTTGTAAAAGCCGCCATCGCTTGCCTGCTCCTGGGAATCTGGTGCACGGTCAGCTGGGCCGATTCCAACCAGATCAAACTTGTAGCCAAATCAGAGAAGGAAACGGTGACGATCAAGGACGGCAAAAAGGAGGTCAAGCTCGTCCCCGCTGAAAAAGTGCTCCCGGGCGATGTTGTCGTCTTCACCAACCACTACAAGAACACTGGGGGCAAGCCGGCGGAAGACGCCGTTATTACGAATCCGATTTCGAAGCACATGACCTATATCGATGGGAGCGCCTTCGGCGAGGGGGCAATCATCACCTTCTCCTTTGACAAGGGGAAGACCTTTGATACCCCCGGAAAACTGATCAAGACGGAGAAAGGGAAAAAACGGACCTCGCGGGCGGACGAGTACACCCATGTCAGATGGACCTTTACAGCTCCACTTCCACCCGGAAAAGAGGGGGACGTGGGATTCAGGGCCCGGCTGAAGTAACCGGGACAAATGTTTTGGAAACAGCATTAAAAATCAGAACCCGAATCAAGAAAAAGGAGCAGTTATGAAATCTATGAAGTACGCACTATTGTTTCTGCTGGCTCTGGCGCTGCCGCTGGTGGCGGTCCGGAAGTCGGAAGCGGCCCTTACACCTGCCGGAACGTCCATCGGCAACACCGCAACGCTTACCTATGCTGTCGGGAGCGTTACCCAGCCGACGGTGAGCGGCAGCTCAACGCCGTTTCTGGTGGACCGGAAGGTTAACTACGATGTGACCTATGTCCCCGCCGCTTACGTGCCTGTCATGCCCGGTTCGACAGATCAGGCGCTGACGTACAAGGTCACCAACACCGGCAACTCTGTTCAGGATTTTCATCTTGCCGTTGCGGATTTTGCCGGCGGAGTGATCGCGGGGACCGGCCTTGGCGGCACGGATAATCAGAATGCCACCAATGTGAGGATATTTACGTCCTCCAGCGCTACTTTAGACGGATCAGCCGTTCAAGGTTCATATCTGGATGAAATTCCCCAGGATGGCTCTTATTACGTCTATATCGTCGGGAACTTCCCGACGAGCACTGTTCCTGCGCTGGCCAACGGGCAGTTGATCGGTGAGGCCCTGACGGTGACCCCCATGGTCGGCGGAACGGCCGGCTCGGAGGGGGCTGCACCGGTTCAGAATGTTGTCGATGCGGGCGGCATTTATACGGTTCTGGCGGTCAGCACGGCAAGCATAAACGGAGCTTACAAGATTACCGCGCCTGTGCTCGCCATCTTTAAAACAGCGACTACGATATGGGATCCGGTCAACGGCAGCTCGACCCCCCGTAACATCCCGGGCGCGGCGGTCCGTTACAAGATCTCCATTACGAACGGCGGCGCCGTACCCGCCCTCCTAACAACCATCACCGATACCTTGAGCAGCACAAACCTGAGCGGCGGCCTGATTTCACTGACAAGCCTGGCAACCCCTGTTACCTATGAATCAGCAGGGAACTCTCTGAAGCTGACAGATGCGGCAAGGGGGATAGCGGGAACTTACTTTGCCCAGGGCGCAGGCATCACAAAAGCGGGATCGCCCGAGTTGCTCACCGTTGATTATGCGACACTGCTTCCTGCAGGGGGTGGATACGCGGCTGGTGAATTGAAAAATGGTGAAACAGTGGACATTGAGTTCGATGTTTTCATTCAGTAATTGTCACAGCACACGCCTTGCAGCAGGACAACCTACGATGGCGGGATCAGGCGCACGCCCGGTCCCTGCCGTCGGCGGCTTATACCGGGAATGATAAAAGCTGAAATATACCGGACACTGCAGCTCGCTGCGGGCATGAACTTAAAGAAACAGGCCTTTGACACTTAATTACCGACAGACATATGAAGTCCCGCCACAGCCGCATATGGCGGCGAAACGTTCTTTCCTGAACAGGGGAAGATTTGCGCTCTCGCTGCGCCTGCTCCCGGCGTCGATCGTCCTGGCCGCGCTATTGCTTGCCGTACCGTTATTCGCTCATGCAGGTGTTCTCCAGAATACGCGCATTGAGAATCAGGCAACCGCCACCTTCTTCCTGGTCGATCGGCAGATGACGGTTCAGTCGAACGTGGACGCGTTTGTAGCAAATCCTGTGAACCTCGCAGCTATCACTCTTTACCGCGTCGCCGGAGGGGCTCTTCCCGATTTATCCGTGACCGTTCCGACCACCTCGTTCGGCGCAGGCGATAGTGCCACGACCGCGTTTACCAAGATTCAGCCCCCTGTCGACCTCAGCTCGCCCCTCCCGCTGAAGGGCGCAAATTATTTTCACGACGGCCAACCCATTTTCATCCTCGTCAACGACGCCAGTCAGAATCAGCGTTCTGAAGTTGCCGAAACGATCAGGGTCGAGATCACATCATCAACCGGAGACAGGGAGATCCTTTTACTCACGGAAACCGGGCCGGATACCGGCGATTTTGCCGGCTACATTCAAACAACCCCAAAAACAGGGACCGGAGCAACCTCCTTTGATGGCGTCCTCACAGTGGTGGATTCGGCTGAGGTGATAGCCCGCTATCAGGAATCTTCGGACAGGTCGGTACTGGTAGCCTCTGCCCTGGTCGATCCAACCGGCAGGGTTTTCGATAGCGTCACCGGCATGCCGGTGGACGGCGCCACCATCACCTTTTCCTATGAGGATGGACAGGAGGCGCCGGTTCTCGGCGACGACGGCGTAAGCGTGTTCCCTTCCACCATCAGGACAGGCGGTACCGCGACCGACAAGAGCGGCAGGCTCTATGATTTTCCACCGGGCGGCTTTCGATTCCCGCTCATTTCGCCCGGCTCGTACCGGTTGAAAATAATTCCTCCCCCCAATTACCGGGCGCCGTCTGTAGTGGCCGACAGCGCGCTCCAGAAACTTGCCGGCGCGCCGTACATGCTCTCGGAAGCTTCGAGGGGGGGGACGTTTGTGGTCAACCCGGGCCCGATGGTGTTCATCGACATCCCGCTGGACCCGGTTTCCAAGGGGCTCTGGCTGGAAAAATCAGCAAAGAAAACCACAGCCTCGGTCGGAGATTTTGTGCCGTTCGGCATCAGGGCTACAAACGGCAATGCTGTCGTATCTACCTCCGGCGTAGTAATCACTGACCTGTTGCCGGGAGGATTGCGTTATACAAAGGGCTCGCTCCGCATAGGGGGGAAGGCGACGGAGGAACCGGCAATTTCTCCCGATGGCGCGACTCTGCGTATCGCTATCGGCGGTATGGCGCCGGGTGAAACAAAAGAGATAAGTTATGTCACCCAGGTGGTCCCCGGCGCCCGTGCCGGAACCATTACCAACACGGCATACGCCGAAGGTGGGGGCGTCACCTCCAATTACGCAAAGGCTTCCCTCCAGGTTACCGAAGACTTGTTCGCTTCCCGCTCCTTTCTCATGGGTACCGTGACCTCCGGCGCCTGCGGAGAGGAGGGGGCCGGCGTCAAGGGGGTCAGGATTTACCTGGAAGACGGCACGTTTGTAGTCACTGACAAAAAGGGAATGTTCCATTTCGAGGGGGTGAAACCGGGGACCCATGTGGCGCAGCTCGACCTGGACTCTTTGCCGGAAGGTTACATGATCGTGCCTTGCGAGGAAAACAGCCGCTTTGCCGGCAGAGCTTATTCACAGTTTGTGGACCTGCAGGGGGGGACTCTCTGGAAGGTGGATTTCCATGTGGATGGGGGGGCGCGCAAGGGAAAATCGCCGGACAAACCCTCATTGATGTCGGCTCAGCCTGAGGATGAAGCCGCTGCTCAGCAGGGGCGTTCCCAGATGGCCGACGCGCCCGGGAACTCGGGGAGCCCGATGGATGAGTCGGCGCAAACAATGGGAGAAGCAGGTCTCGAACTGAAGAGCGCGGTGAAAGGCGCCTCTGTCGAATACCAGGTCAAACTGTGGGGAGGGGGCGCGCCGCTCAATAACATGCGTCTGGCAGTGGAGCTTCCCGATGGGGTTTCTTACGAACCGACCAGCAGTGAATTGGACGGAAAAGCGCTGGCCGATCCTCAGGTCGCCGGATCTCTCCTCACTTATCCACTCGGTAACGCCGCCGGTGAATGGGTAAAAATAGTCCGTTTCCGGGGGGCGCTCAGCAGTAACGGCGCAGCAGGAGAGAAGCGGAGCACGGCTCTGCTCCATTTCGACACGCAGGACGACCGCGATCTTGCCACGCCGATTGCGGAAAATCTGTTATCCCTGGTCAGGGAAGAGAACCGCGTAGCCCTGCCGGAGATGGTTCTTCACTCCCATTTCCCCACTTTCGGCGCAGAACTGGGGGCTGAAGACAAGAACATGCTTGATGAACTGGCGGTTCTGCTGACAGCCCTGAAGATCGAGCAGATCTCCGTGACCGGACACACCGATAATGTCCGGATTGCGCCTAAAAGCCGCGGTATATTCCGGGATAACGAGGCTTTATCTCTTGCTCGGGCAAAAACCATCGGCCATTATCTGCTCGATAAACTGCATCTACCCCCTGCAAAGCTGAATCTGAGCGGCATGGGGGAGAGCAGACCGACTGCCACCAATAGAACCGAAAAAGGGCGGGCGCTTAACCGGCGGGTCGAGATCCGGATTCTGACCGAAAGGGTGACGGAAAAAACCCGCCACAACCTGATAAAAGACGACAGCGGCGCCCAGAAAAGAGAAATTACCGGCGGATCGGCGCTGTCGCCGTTGATAGCTACGGGCAAGGGGGGGGACGTCCGGAAGCAGGGGGAAAGGACTTCACGCCTGGAAGGATCGGTTCCCCCTTCGCCAGGCGTACGCGATGACGCCGGCGCTTTGCAGGGAAAAGAGGAGGAAGGTCCTATTCCTGTAAACGAAGATGAAGAACCCGTCAAGATGTCCACTGCTGAAAACCCTGCCGAGGGGCAGACAGCGCTCTCGGAGAAAGCCCCCGAGGAAGAGCAGGTTCCGGAATTCGACCAGGCCTGGCTGGAGAACGCCGAACATGGGCGGGACTGGGTCTGGCCCCCTGCCGTATACTTCCCCTCCATCACGAGCACCCATATTGCCGTAAAGCATCACCCATCGGACAAGGTGACCATCACGGTAAACGGCGAAGTAGTCCCTTCCGTCCTCCTGGAAAAGGTTCTGAAAACTCCGGACGGCGCCGGAGCTCTCTCCTACTGGCGGGGGGTTCCCCTTAAATATGGAGACAACCGGCTGCTGGCGGTCATCCAGCCACCAGGTGGGGAGAAATTGGTTTTAGAGAGAATCGCGCATGTTTCAAGCGCCCCTGTCAAAGCTGAGATAGTCCCTGAGATGTGCCGCCTCATCGCTGACGGCAAAAATCCTCCGGTTATCGCCCTCAGGCTCCTGGACAAGGACGACGCCCCGGTCAGGCTCGGCGTGGCGGGGAAATTCTCGGTCAACGCTCCCTATGAGCCTTTCAGGAAAGTAGCCGATAACATAACGAATGATAACCTGGAAAAGGACGGGGTACAATATCTCGTAGGGAGAGAGGGGGTTGCGCTTGTCCGCCTTCAGCCGACCACTCGCTCAGGAGAAGTGACCTTGACCGTCCCCCTGAATGACAGGGACGAACATTATCGTCTCTGGCTTACCGCTGAACAGCGCGACTGGATCCTGGTTGGTCTGGCTGAAGGCGCCGTTGGGTATAATACCGCTTCCGGGCACATGGAAAACCTTCGAGCGGCCGATGGCGAAGATCGTTTGTATGAAGATGGAAGGCTCGCTTTCTTCGCAAAGGGGTCGATCCAGGGGAAGTGGCTGCTGACCATGGCCTACGACTCCGCCAAGAGCAGCCCCGCCGTGGGTAATGGTCTGTTCCAGACGATCGATCCCAATACCTACTACACGCTCTATGGCGACGCCAGTCAACAGCAGAACGAGGCGGCCAGTACCCGGAAGCTGTATCTGAAAATAGAGCGTGACCGGTTCTATGCGCTTTTCGGGGATTTCAACACCGGCCTTTCGCTGACGGACCTGTCCCGTTACAGCCGCACCCTCAACGGTGTGAAGACGGAGTACCAGGGTAAAAACCTGGAATTCAACCTGTTTGGCAGCGAAACCGGACAGGTTTTCGCGAGGGACGAGGTTAGGGGCGACGGCACGTCCGGGCTCTACCACCTGTCGCGCAAGAATATCGTCTTGAACACGGAGAAGATCACCATCGAAACCAGGGATCGGTTTCGCAGCGAGATCATCATAGCTTCACGCAGCCTGGCCCGTTACATCGATTACACAATCGATTACGCCAACGGGACGATCTTCTTTAAGGAGCCGATCTACAGCAGGGATGAAAAGTTTAATCCCACCTACATCGTCGCGGAGTACGAAACCCTGAACGATGGGGTTGAATCTCTGACGCTGGGCGGCAGAGTAGGCGCGAAGCTCCTCGATGAAACGGTGAGGACGGGAGTTTCCTATATTCATGAAGGGCAGATCAATTCCCATGGAGACCTCTATGGGGTGGACGCATCATGGCAGATCGATAAAGAGATCAAGGTGAAGGCGGAGGCCGCAAGAACAGATACGAACTTTGCCGGTGTGAAAAAAGGGGGTAATTCGTACCTTGCCGAAGTGGAACAGCGCTCAGCCGAGCTTAACGCCAGGCTTTATTTCAGGGAACTTGACGAAGGGTTCGGTCTGGGGCAGCAGAGTGCCGGCGAGGCGGGAACCCGCAAGCTGGGCGCCGATGCGTCTTACAAGCTCCAGGAAAAGCTCAGCCTGAACAGCCAGGCGTACCGCCAGTACAACCTGGCCACCGGCGCCGTCAGCGACATGGTGGAAGCGAAAGCCTTCTATACCGGTACCCCGTACGGCGCCTACCTGGGGGCGCGCCACGCCAGTGACCAACTGGCAGACGGCGGCGCCAAGGCTTCAGAGCAGCTGACCATGGGGGCAAGCTGGCTTACCCTTGACAAGAAGCTGAACCTCCATGTGGATCACGACCAGTCCATTGGCGGCGCCGGCAATGCAAACTTTCCGACCCGGACAATGCTGGGCGCTGATTTTAAATTGATCCCTAAAGTCATCCTTACCGCTCAGCAGGAGTTTACCAACGGCGCAGGCGCCAGGACAAACAGCACCCGCTTCGGCGCAAAATCTAACCCCTGGGAAGGGGGCACGATCAGTTCGTCGATGGAGCGGAATCTCAATGAAAATGGAGACCGTATTTTTGCGTTGTTCGGGCTGAAACAGTTCTGGAAGCTGACCGACAAATGGAGCGTGGACACCGGCCTGGACCGCAGCCAGACGGTCAAAAGATCTCAGTTCTACACAGCCAACAGCAATGTCCCGCCTGCGTCCGGAGGGGGTGAGGATTTCACCGCCGTATCTCTCGGGACCAATTACCAGGAAAAAAAGTGGAACTGGAACATGCGAGTCGAGGCAAGAGCCGCCGATACCGAAGACAAGCGGGGGTTGATCACCTCGATCGTTGGCGAACTGCAGCCGGGCCTGGGGGGCTCCTCCCGACTCCAGGTCTTCGATTCACATTTAGCCACCGGGCAAAAGAAACTCAGCAGCGACCTGCGATTCGGACTTGCCTATCGCCCCTTTGCCTCCCGCTGGATAATCCTGGACCGGCTCGACCTGCTGTTCGATCGCGATGAAGGTGGCACGGTCAATCTAAACAGTCGGCGCATCGTCAACAACCTGAACCTGAATGTGAAGCCGCAAAGTAAGCTTCAGATTTCACTCCAGTACGGCTCCAAGTACGTCCGGGAAAATATCGACGGTATGGACTTCAGCGGCTACACGGACCTCATCGGGGTTGAAGCGCGCCATGACCTGACGAAGAGCTGGGACCTCGGCCTGCATGGCAGCGTCCTCCATTCCTGGAACGCCGGACAGCTTGACTACAGTGCTGGGGCCTCGGTGGGGTACAATGTGATGAACAATGCCTGGGTCAGCCTCGGATACAATCTGACGGGCTTCGAGGATAAGGACTTTTCCCGGGCGAATTTTACTGCAAAGGGACCCTTCATCCGCTTCCGCTTCAAGTTTGATCAGGCTTCGGTCCGGGATGTGGTTGGCCTCCTCAACCACGAATAATCCTTTCATCCTAAATACGGCAGTTACTCACGCGGAGCCGCAGAGATCGCGGAGAAATTCAAGGAGTTAAAAACATTGATTGATTAAACCAGTCAGGTGATGGTTTGTTTTGGTAACAGCCTGATTTTACTCTGAGTTCTCCGCGTCTCCGCGTGCAAATGCTTTTTCTAGGTTCATCCCCCTCCAATAATTCTCAAGCCGATCTCCCCTTATTCTTTCTGTTAATTCAAAAACTCCATCGAGCCTTTCCCTGGTTTCCTTTCACCATGTTCAACTATTACACAGTTGTTCATCTTACAAAAAGTCCACTATTGCAGCCAGTTAGCACTCTGCGCCAATTCTGCTGTTCACGCTTGCGCGATCTCCTTCCTCGGCCTTAAATAAAAAGCGGTGCAATATCAGCTGGTTACCTCGTATTTGTCTTGGCACAATTATCGTAATCAGTGAAATCAGCTGGGAAAATAAACCATGACCTGCTGCGGAGTTGCCAGCGCAGGCGCCGGGGAGTGACCAAAATGAAGAAAAATATTTATACCCTCATGCTGGCCGGAATGTTTGGAACGGCTCTGGCGCTGTCCGGCTGTGGCGGTGGCGGTGGTGGGGTTGAAAGTACCGCGGTCGTCTCCGCGCCCAAGGCAGAAGGGAAGCGAAACGGCTATTCCGTGCAGGAGGACGGCTATGGCTTGCAGGCCGCAACCTTCATCACCTCCGGCCGCACGGATACGACATTTACATTGAGGACGGCGATTGCGACCGGTCTCACGGATGTAAATTTCCGCACTGTCTACCGGATTGACGTTGCCGATCCGGCCGGCGTCGGCAAAGGCGTTTATTCTCTCGGGAGTGCGCTTGCCGGGCTCAGCCAGTTTCCGGGCGACATCTATATATTCAACGGCCGGAATTCCACCATGCTCAAGGTCGTTTCCGGGACGATCAGCTTCAGCTCGTTCGGCACCAATGCCGGCGACTTGGTGGCCGGCAGCCTGGATCTGACCTTTGCCGACCACAATTCAACCAGCGAGACGAAACCAACCTATCGACTCAGGTCCGCATTCAGTTTCATCCTGAACAGTTCCGCCCAGATTCTTCCCACTGCCGATCCGGTGCCTGCCCAGGCGGCTCCCTTATATGCAGCCAGGTGTGCCGGTTGCCATGCTCTTGGCTCCTTCGACATGGTAAGCGACGGCGCTCCGGACATCTCTCTCAAAGGGGGAGTTCTGGAAGCGGCTTTTGCGGCGGAGCACAAAGGGGTAACGCTAACAGCGGCAGAGTTGCGCGACCTGAAGGTAATGCTGAACGCGAACTGAGAGTGGCAGGAGGAGAGCGAAAAAGGGGAAGAGGAGGAAGAGGAGGAAGAGGAGGAAGAGGAGGAAGAGGAGGAAGAGGAGGAAGAGGAGGAAGAGGAGGAAGAGGAGGAAGAGGAGGAAGAGGA
>Ga0210377_10003539_pt1 | contig 13412 bp, 12 predicted proteins | sample PLM4_65_b1redo_FD_155480 | JGI IMG/M metagenome (GOLD analysis project Ga0210377, IMG submission 155480) | Groundwater sediment microbial communities from an aquifer in East River, Colorado, USA - PLM4_65_b1 redo | ecosystem: Environmental > Terrestrial > Soil > Riparian zone | place: USA: East...
CTCGACTCGACACGATACCCACGAGCTTGGTCCCGTCGAGGACCGGCATGTGCCGCACGCGGCCCAGCCGCATCACGTCCTCCGCCAGGTCGAGGCGATCGTGCACGGTGAGCGTCGCCACCTCCGCTTGCATCAACTCGGACACACGCCGCGCAGATGCGTCCATGCTCTGCCTCCCTCATGTCTTATTAGTGCAGGATCGATGCCAGCATCCCGAAGCGACGACGCGCTCCGCCACCCCACGGCGCGCGGAAACCAGCCTCAGGTGGGGCAACACTCTACAGTCTTCAGCCCCGGAGCGCCGCGACACGCGCCCCACCGACCCGACTCTGTGCCTAGCTCGAAAGCTCCGCTGCGATCGCGCGCAGGTCGAGCCTCCAGTCCGTTCGGTCCGTATGCACGACCCGCCGCGCGGCAGCCGGCCACTCCTGCGGCGGCTCGAAACGCGCGACGCTGCGCGCGTGGAATGCCGGCCCCGCGTCGGAGGCATCCGCGCCCGCAGCTTCGCGTCGGGCCAGGCGTTCGAGTGCGACGGAGGCGGCGCAGCGCGTCTCGATGAAGAACGCGCGCACGTCGCGCTCGTCGGCGAAGGCCCGGGCGCGGTCGCGCTCGATGGCGCGCGAGTAGGTGGCGTCGAGCAGCACGGTCCGGCCCGAAGCGAGCACGGGCGCCGCGCGCTCGAGCAGGCCATCATACACTCGATCGCGTCGAACCGGATCGTAGAGACCAGCGTCGAGCCCGGCGCCCGAGCGCGCCGTCGGCGCGAGACCGGCCTGGCGCTTGCGAACGCGGTCGGAGGCGACCACGACCCCCCCGACGGCCTCCGCGAGCTCCGCCGCCACGCTGCTCTTCCCGGTCCCCACGATGCCGCCCACGAGCACGAGCGCCCCGATTCCGCGGGGCGCGAGCATCTGCAGCGCGAGATCGAGATGGCGCCGCGCGCTCTCGCAGGCACGCGCGCGCTGCGCGGGATCGATCCCCGCATCCATCGCTGCGATCGACGCGACCTTCGCGCGCACGCCGGCGCGGTAGCTCGCGAAGAAGTCGACGACCGCGTAGAGGTCGAAGTCATCGCTCTCGCGCGCATAGCTGCGCAGAAAGCGCTCTGCCCGGGCCGCGGCGCCGCGGTAGCGCAGGTCCATCGCCGGGAACGCGACCTCGGCCGCGGCGTCGATGCGGCGGAGCGCCTCGGAGAACTCGAGGCAATCGATCGCGATCGGCTCCGCGTCGTCGCGTTCGTACCACAGGTGCTGCAGGTGCAGATCCCCGTGGCCGTCGACGGCGCGCCCCGCGAGGCGGCGGCGCTCGAAGCGCTCAGCGTGCGCCTCGGCGAAGGCGCGCGTGCGCGTCTCGAGCTCGTGGAGCACGTCGCTCGCGAGCAGACCCGGCGGCGCCTGTGCGAGCAGGCGCAGGTTGTCCTCCACCGGGCCGACACACCGCTGGCGCCACTGCTGGGGCGTGAAGGGCGCCGGCGTTCCCAGAGCGTGTTGCTCGTGGAAGCGCGCGATCAGCGCGGCCGCGCGTTCGATCTGCGCGTCCGAAAGCGCATCGCGAGCGAGCAGCGAGAGAGCGTCGCGGCCCGCCGGCAGGCGGCGCATCACCACGCAATGCTCCGGTTCGGGGCCGCCGGCCGCCGCGCGCTCGAGCGTCTCTGCGATCGGTCCGATCCGCACGGGGGCCCGCAGCAGCGGCGCTACGCCGAGATAGACGTCCGGGGCGAGGCGGCGATTGAGCGCCACCTCTCGCAGGCAGTCGGCGTTGCGCTCCGCTCGCGTCGTGAAGCACACGAAAGAGAAATCCACGGCCTTGCGGAACTTGTAGACGCGTTCGCCGGTCAGGAAGACCTGGGAAAGATGCGTTTGCACCCATTCGACGCCGGCCGCGGCGCTGGGGTCGTCCGGATAGGCGCCGGGCCCGGCGAGCGCGCTGAGATCCCCCGGCGAGAGCGAGGGCTCGGAGCCGCCCGGCGGTGCGGCAGCGTCCCCCATCACGCGACAGGCGGCGGCACGAGCTCGAGATCCACGTCGACGACGCCGCCCTCGAAGTGCGTGCGCTCCGCGAGCCCGACCTCGCGGAACAGCTGCAACATGCGCTGGTTTTGCGGCAGCACCTTCGCGACAAAGCGCCGGATGCCGCGCTCACGCGCAGCCGCCGCGAGCATCTCGAAGAGCAGCGTCCCGATGCCGCGACCCTGCTGCTCGTCCTCGACCTCGAAAGCGATCTCGGCCGCATCGCTGCCGGCGCTGCGTTCGTAGCTCCCGATGCCGATCAGCGCGTCGCGGTCGAGCACCACGAACGCCTCGCGATCGCGATGGTCGACCTGCGTCGCGCGCACGACCTCTCGCGCTGACAGATGGGCGTGTGGCGAGAAGTAACGCAGGTAGACACTCTCGTCGGACAGCCGCCCATGCAGGGCGGCGAGCGCCGGCCCATCGGACTCTCGGATCGGGCGCACGTGAACGCTGCCTCCGTCCGCGAGCAGCACGTCGCGCGCGCGGGCGAAAGGCGGCACGGACGGCGAGCCGACTAGGCCTCGCCCGTCGCCTTCAGCGTGAGCACCGGGCACGGAGCGATCCGCACGGTGCGCTCGGCGACGCTGCCGAGCATCACGTGCTTGATGCCCGAGAGGCCTCGCGTGCCCATCACGATCAGGTCGGCCCCGATGCGCTCGGCCGTGCTCGCGATCGCCTCCGACGGGAAGAGCGGGGAGACCTCGGACTCCACCTCGATCTTCTGGGCCGTCACCTTCTCACGCCACTGTGCGAGCTGCTTGGTCGCCGCCTCGCGGATGTCGCGGTCGAAGCTCTCGGGGATGACGAGGCCGTAGGGCGAGATCGCGCCCACGTTGATCTGGTAGCAGTGCAGCAGATGGAGCTTCGCGCCAAACGCCTTCGCGAGCTCGAGCGCGGTCTGGAGCGCCCGCGCCGAGTGGGTCGAGAAGTCGACGGGAACCAGGATCTTGCGAAAGCCGGCCATGCGTCCTCCTTGCCGGGCGTCGCCCGGCGATTGGCCCTTCTACCAAGCAGAAGATATGCCAAGGCGCCCGTGCGACGCACGCGCCGCGTCCTGAAGCATCCGGTCGATGGATCGGGGCAAAAAAGCTCGGATCGGACCGCGTCTGTCCCGGGATGACCCACGATCGGCGGTCGCGGGAGCGCCCCTTTGCCAGGGCCGTTTCATCCACGATCCGAGATCATCGCCACCAGACGCTCCTCGCGCTTCTCGTGATCGCGCAGGGCGACGAGCCACTGCGCGAGCGCCTCCCGCGAGGCGTCGGCCGACACCCTCTCGATCCGGGCGCCGAGCGCGCGCAGCTCGGCGAGGAAGCCCGCATGCTCCCGTTCGAGCGCCTCGAGATCCGCCGAGCGGGTGGGCGAGAGACCGTGAAGCGCCGGGAAGAAGAAGCCCTGCTCGAGATCGAAGTGCGCCGCCAGGGCGACCTCGAATCGATCCAGTGCGCTGCGTGCGTCGTGCAGCGCCCCGCGCTCGAACGCCACGTCTATTTCGCGGTGCAGCGCAGCCAGGTGGCGGTGCTGGTCCGCGGTTTGCTGCGCGAGGCGCTTCACGCGGTGCTGTAGGCCGATGCCGAAGCCAGGCATGGGGCGCGTCGCTCCTCCGCCTGCGCTCGTCAGGCTGACTTCCGATGCCGAAGAATACCCGCAAACCCTGTGCCAAGAACCAGAGAAAAACCCGCGCGCATCCCGAAGCGACGAGCCGGCGAAAGGCGCTGTGCTCCCATCGGACCCCCAGGGATCCAGCCTCGCGTACCCGCGGACCGCCCCCGCATGACGAACGGGTGACGAACCCGGGATGTTTGGCAGACACGCGCCCGGACCGCGTGGCGGCCCGCTTCCCGGCCCCGGGCCGATCGTTATCCTCTGCCCCGAAGTGGCTGAACGCATCCTGGTGATCGACGACGAGCCGGATCTGCTCGAGCTCGTGCGGGTGAACCTGCACCAGGCCGGCTATCGCGTGGAGACGGCCGACTCCGGCCGGCGCGGGCTCGAGCAGCTGCGCCGCAGCAAGCCCGACCTCGTGATCCTCGACCTGATGCTCCCGGACCTCTCGGGAACCGAGCTGTGCCGGCAGGTGCGCGCCGACAGCGAGCTCGCGCGCACGCCCATCATCATGCTCACCGCCAAGGCCGACGAGGTCGATCGCGTCGTCGGATTCGAGCTCGGCGCGGACGACTACGTGACCAAGCCCTTCAGCCCGCGCGAGCTCACGCTGCGCGTCGCCGCCGTGCTGCGGCGCAAGCCGACGCGCGCCGGTGCCGCGAAGCTCGAGCACGGGCCTCTCACGCTCGACTCCGAGCGCCACCGCTGCTTCGTCGACGGGGCCGAAGTGAAGCTCACGGCAAAGGAATTCGACCTGCTCGAGCGGCTCATGACCCGCCCGGGCCGGGTGATGACGCGCGACTTCCTGCTCGAGCACGTCTGGGGCGCCGACATCTCGGTCACGGCGCGCACCATCGACACCCATCTCAAGCGCCTGCGTGAAAAGCTGGGGCCCGCAGGCGACCTGATTGAGACGGTGCGCGGGGTCGGCTATCGATTCGCGGAGTGAGCGCCGCGGCGGCAGGCTTGCCGCGCGACGCCATCCGGGGAGCCGTGCCCAAGAGCCAGCGCAAGCTCGTGGCCGCGCTCGTGGGTCTGGTGCTCTTCGCGGTCGCCGTGACGGGCGTCCTCGTCGAGCACGGACTGCGACGCGAACAGGCTGCACGCGTGCAGCGCGAGCTCGAGCTAGAGGCCCGCGCGCTCGCGATCCAGGCCCAGGGGCTGCGATTCGAGCCCGCCTCGCGCCCCGCGCTCGACGCGCTCGCCGATCGGATCGCGGTGGCGACGGGCGCGCGCGTCACGTGGATCGCCCGCGACGGGGCGGTGCTCGGCGATTCCGACGCGCGGATCGAGAAGCTTTCCGACCTCGGCGATCACGCGCAGCGTCCCGAGATCCGCGAAGCCTTCGCCGGACGCACCGGCATCGCCCGCCGCCGCAGCGCGAGCGTCGGCCGCGAGTTGTTTTATGTGGCCGTGCCGGTCGGCGACGACGCGCGCGCGGTCGTGCGTCTCGCGGTCGATGCGACGCAACTCGTGCCCGATCTCGCGTCGCTCGCTGCGTGGCTTCTCGCCGCCGCCGCCATCGGCCTCGCCGCGGCGGGCCTGCTGGCCGCCGGACTCTCCGGCAGCGCGCTGCGCCCGATTCGCGAGATGCGCCGCATGGCCTCGGCGATCGCAGCGGGCGACCTCGGGTACCGATTGCCACTGCGTTTTGGCGACGAGCTCGGCGAGATCGCGACGGCCTTGCAGCAGATGGCGGAGCAGCTGCGCGAGCGCGCGGAGCTCGCGACGCGCGAGAAGGACCAGCTCCAGGCGGTCCTGAACGGGATGGTCGAGGGGGTGCTCGTGATCGACTCGAACCAGCAGATCCTGCTCGGCAATCAACGCCTGCGCGCGTTCTTCGGCATGGCGTCCGAGCTGCGCGGGCGCACTGCGCTCGAGGCAATCCGACACGCGGAGCTCGCCGACGTGCTCAAGGCCGCCGAGAACACGAACGAGCCCGTATCGCAGGCGATCGAAGTGGCGCACCCGGCGCACCGCACGCTGCGCGTGCACGCCGTGCGCTTCCCGCCCGGCCCTGCCGCCCGCGCAGGAACGGTGGCGGTGCTGCACGACGTGACGGAGCTGATGCAGCTCGAGAAGATGCGCCGCGAATTCGTCGCGAACGCCTCGCACGAGCTGCGCACCCCGCTCGCCGCGATCCACGGCTTCGCGGAGACGCTGCTCGGCAACCCCTCGCTCGACGAAGCCGACCGGCGCGCCTACCTCGAGGTGATCGACCGCCATTCCAAGCGGCTCGGCGCGATCGTGGCGGACCTGCTCGAGCTTTCCAAGATCGAGAGCCGCGAGACCCGCCTCGAGCTCGCGCCAGTCGACACCGCCAAGCTGGCCGAGACGCTGCTCCGCGACTGGGGTCCGCGCATCGAGCAGAAGCAGCTGAAGGTCTCGCTCACGAGCGATCGGCCCGGGATCGCCTGGGCCGACCCCCAGGCGTGCGAGCAGATCCTCTCGAATCTGCTCGACAACGCGGTCAAGTACACGGAGCCGGGCGGCAGCATCGCGCTGCGAATCGGCGGCGATGAGCGCAGCGTGCGGATCGCCGTCAGCGACACCGGCGTGGGGATCCCGGAGCGAGACCTGGCGCGCATCTTCGAGCGCTTCTACCGCGTCGATCAGGCGCGCTCGCGCTCACAGGGCGGCACGGGGCTCGGTCTCGCGATCGTGAAGCACCTCGTCCAAAGCCTGGGGGGCGCGATCCAGGTCGAGAGTCAGCTCGGACGCGGCTCGACCTTCGCCTTCACGCTCCCGCGCCACGCGACCTGAGCGGGCTCGGGTCGGACCCGGCGAGCCCGAGGGCTTCGAGGATCACGCCCTCGCGCAGCCCCCAGTTGCTCACCGTGAAGCCCGCGAGCCCGAGCTCGTTCGCGAGGCACTCGAGCACCACGGCGCCGGTGGGCAGCAGGTCCGCGCGCTGCTTCTGGAGGCCCGGCATGCGCAGGCGCTCGTCGTGTGTCGAAGCCACGAGTTCGGCCGCCACCTCGCGCAGCTCGGAGACCGGGAGGAAGAGCTGGTTCACGCCGCGGGCCGGCCACGACGTGCGCCGCGTGAGAATGCGGCGCGCGAGCGCGGAGAGGGTCCCTCCCGCGCCGATGCACTCGAGTGGACGATGGCGCGCGATCTCGCGCACGACCCCGGAGAGCGAGCCTCGTACGCGGGCGCGGATCGCATCGCGCGCCGCGCGCGGCATCGGATCCTCCCGCCCGAGCTCCCCGTGCAGTCGTGCAACGCCCAGCGGCAGCGTCGTCTCCCAGTGGACGTCGGTGTCGTCGCCGAGCGCGATCTCGAGACTGCCGCCGCCGAGATCGATCCCGAGGTGGGGCGCGTCGCGAATCGCGAGGCGTTGACGGAATGCGGCGAAGATCAAGCGCGCCTCCTGCTCGCCGGAGAGCACACGCACCGACACACCGAGCGACTCGCCGATCCGGCGGGCGAGCTGGCGCCCGTTGCGCGCATCGCGAAGCGCCGACGTGGCGACCGCAAGCACCTGCTCGGCGTCCGCGGCGACGGCGCGCCGGTGCAGCTGGCGCGCGGCATCGACCGCGCGCGCGCAGACCTCCTCGGGGATCCGCCCACCGCTTGCGACGAGCGCTCCAAGGCGCAGCATCTCGCGCTCGCGCAGCACGCGGCGGATCTCGCCCGTCGGCGTCGCGTCGGCGACGAGCAGGTGGAAAGACGTGCTCCCGAGGTCGAGCACCGCGACGCGCAGCTTCTCGCTCTCGAGCGGGGCCGCGTCGTCGGCCTCGATCTCGGCGAGGCCGGGCTCGCGCGACTTGGCGGGCGGCGCCACGTAGCGCGCCCGCGCCCGGCGACCGGGCTCGCCCTCCACGATCCAGACGGAGCCCTTGTCGCAGACCAGCTCGCGCTCGAGGCGCAGGCCCTCGGCGCGAAGGCGATCGATCACGCGCGGGATCACATCGCCGTGGGAGCAGAGCACGGCGGTGCGGCGCTCGAGCTCGTCGAGCAGCGCCAGCGCGCCGGCAGCCGAGCGGCCGGAACCGAGGCGCGCATCGAGGCGGACGGGAAGGCCCCGCTGCGCGGCGAGCGGTTCGAGCGTCTGGCGGCAACGCAGGTCGGGGCTCGTGAGCAGGTGCTCGATGGCGACACCACCGAAGAGATCGAGCAGACGCTGCGCCTGGCGGTGTCCCCCGCCGGTGAGCGGCCGCAGTCTCTCCGCACCGCGCCACTCGCTGCGGCGAACCGCGGCGGCGTGGCGCACCCAGTAGACCCTCATCCCACCCCCCCGGCTCAGCCGGGCCCCGGCCTTGGTAGCGCCAAACGTCTCATCGGGGAAGCGGGGCGATCACTCGAGCCGAGTTACTTCGCGCAGAAGGGCAGCTGCGCGAACCGCCGCACGAACGGCCCATCCGCGTAGCGCCCCGCCTCGGCGTCCACCGCGAAGTCCGGGCAGCGGGCCAACACCTCCTCCAGCACCACGCGCGCCTGGAGCCGCGCCGCCGCGGCGCCGACGCAGTGGTGCGGGCCGTAGCTGAAGCTCAGGTGGCGGCGAATCTTGCGCGTGACGTCGCACGCCTCCGCTTCGGGGCCGAACTCGCGCTCATCGCGGTTGGCCGAAGCGTAGAGGAGCATGACCTTGCGGCCTTGCGCAAGGGTCTTCCCTTCGAGCGTGACGTTGCGCGTGGCCGTGCGCGCCAGGCCCTGCACGGGCGAGGTCAGGCGCAGGAACTCCTCGATCGCGTTCGGGATGCGGGCCGGGTCCTCGAGCAGGAGCTCGCGCTGCTCTGGCTGCCGGGTCAGCAACTCGAGCGCCCCTCCGAGCAGGCCCATGATGGTGTCATTGCCGCCGGTCACCATGGTGAAGGCGACGCCCAGCATCTTGGCGGGGGAGACGACCTCGCCGCTGCCCAGACGGCCGTGAACCAGAGCGGAGAGCATGTCGGCGGTCGCCTCGCTGCGGCGCTTGGCGATCAGGCCGGCGAAGTAGGCGAACATCTCGCCCACGGCATCGCCGGCGCTGAGCATGTTGCCGCCGGCGCTGGCGCTGACGATGGCGTCGGTCCAGCGGCCGAAGCGCGCGCGGTCGGCCAACGGGACGCCCAGGAAGTGCGCCACCACGAAGCTCGCCAGCGGACGCAAGAGCTCGGCCACCACGCAGCCCTCGCCGCGCTCGCGCAGCACCTCCACGCGCGCCACCACGAACTCGCGCAGCATGGGCGCGAGCGCTTCCACCTGCTGCGGGGTCATGCGCTTGATGATCAGCTTGCGCAATGCGGTGTGGTCTGGCGGGTCCATCATCACGATGGGCGCCTCGAGACCGAGCCGCTCCATCTCGCCGTACGAGAAAGTGAGGCCCGAGGCCGACGAAAACGTGCCTGCGTCCACGGCGGCGTCGAGCACGTGGCCGAAGCGCGAGAGCACCCAGTAGTCCTGGCCCTCGCCGTTGTCGGCCACGTGGTGGACGGGGTCGTGGTCGCGCAACGCCCGGTACATGGCGAAGGGGTCGCGCCAGCTCTCACCCCCGCGCGGCTCGAAGCAGGCCTGGCTCTGCATGGACACGGCTCGCTCTCCTGGCTGCCTGTTGTAGCAGGGAGCCGGCCGGGCCGGGTATCGGCGGCGCGGCGGTGGCGGGTAGGCTGGCCTGCTCCCCACCCTCGGCGTATCAGCGCTGGCTCGTCGCGGGCGCCAGATCCGAGCCCTAGCGCATCGCAGGCGGCGAAGACTGCTGCGCGCGCATCGCGGCGAGCATCTCCTGGCCGCGGGGCTCGTCAGGGAAGCGGGCGAGACAGCGTTCCCACTGCTGCGCGGCGAGATCGGGACGGCCGAGCTGGATCAGCAGGCGCGTGCGTGCGCGGAAGCGCTCGCGCGCCTGCGGATCGGGCACGTCGTCGAGCGCAGGGAGGAGTCCCGGAGCGCCCAGGTCGAGCTCGGGCTCGCGCGCGCTGTCGTCCTCCGCGCGCACGAACACGACGCTCACGTCGTCGAGGTAGGCGAGCCGCCACGTGGGGCTCGCGTGTAGCCAGACGGGCAGCGCGCTGGGTTCCCTCCGGTGATTCAGCAGCACGCTTCCGAAGTGGTAGCGCGCGTCGAGCGCCGAGAAGGTCTCCGGATCGCGGAGGATCAGCGCCGGAAGCGTCTGCGGGCCGAAGACCTCGAGGCGCCCGTCGCTCATCACCTTGTACTCGGGCCACAGCCGCCAGATCAGGTAGCCGCCGTCGGCCATCGAGTGCGCGAGCGGCCCGGGCGGCCGCGCGCGCAGGATCCACTCCGCGGCACCGATCGGGTTGTAGCCCTCGATCACGCCGAGTCCCGCGGTCCGGTAGACACCGATGCGGTCGTAGAAGCGGCCGAGCATCACATCCGCGGTGAGCAGCAGCGCGAGGACCGTCGCCGCGGTGGTGGCCCAGGCGTTCGCGCGGGCGGACAGCGGCCGCGCGTCGAGCGCGTCATTCAGGTTGCGCACGAGGATCGGTGCGGCCACGATGCCGAACAGAGCCACGTTGCGGTTCGCGCCCAGCGCGAGATAGAGGAACGCGATCCACAGCAGGAGGTCGGCCTCGCGTACGCGACGCCAGTTCAGCGCGAGGGCGCCGAGCGAGAGCGCCGCGAGGCCGAAGAAGAGCCCGAGCGAGAGCGGGCTCAAGGATCCGATCGGGGGCTGCAGCTCGCTGATCAGCAGCCCGAAGGCTCCCCTGCGATCGGCCGAGCCCACCATGTCCAACTGCGCCAGGGGATAGAGCGTGCCCTCGATCCCGTTCGGATTGGCGAGCGACGCGAGCGCGGAGAGCAGGGTCACGGCCGCGAGCCGCCAGACCCTCGGCATGCGCGGCCGCTCGCCCGCGCGACCGATCGGGCGCATCAGCTCGCCCATGAGCTGGAGGCCGCAGACCGCGATTCCCACCGCGAACAAGCCGTGCACGTTCGCCCACAGGAGCTGTAGCGGCACGATCGCGTACACGGACCGGTCGCCGAGACGCTCGAAGCGATCGAGCAGGTAGAGCACGCAGGCGAGCAGGACGAAGCTCGAGAGCTCCGGCCGGGGCTCCAGCCGGTTGGCCACGACGAGCAGCATCAGCGCCAGCGCGCCGACGCTCAGCCACGAGCGCCCGGGCCGCCAGCCGATCGGAGCGAGCGCGGCGAGCCACGCCCAGACGAGCACGACCTGGGCGAGCACCACCGCGGCGTGTCCCCCTGCCGCGTAGAGCGCATACAGTCCGAGCTGGTGGAGCCAGTGGATGTCGATCCAGCGCGCGCCGGGAACGGTGTACGTGAACGAATCGTGGCTGGGCACCGCGCCGGTCTCCGCGATGAGCTGGCCGGCGCGCAGGTGCCACCAGTAGTCCAACGAGCCGATGTCCTTTAGCGTGAGGGCCGCCGCCAGCACGAACAGCGCCGCCCAGGCTGCGACCGCCGCGAGCCGCCGGCCGCTCACGCGGGGCCTTTCGAGCTCGCTCCCCCGACACCGATCAGAGACGCCGCGTAGGGAGCGCTCGCGCGGCGCGCCTGCACGAGCGGCTCGTCGGTGTGTTGGTGCACGATCGCGGCGCCGGCCTCGAGACAGGCGCACGCATCGACCACGATCTCCTCCCTCGTGCAGAGCAAGTGCGGATTCAACGCCTGCGGTGTGGCGCTGTTGATCGCGGCCTCGATCGCGAGGGGCTGTATGCGCACTGATCTCGCCGTCCTGCGAAGGGTCGTTTCGAGCCGGCATTTTACGCCCGGGTCGGGGCGTTCCGTCAACTCTCTCGGCTAGAGAGCGCCAACATCGGCATCTACCACGACCGCTACCACCGGGAGCCGGACGGCGCGTGGCGAATCGGGTGGTGGACGCGAGAATGGCCCTGGACGAGGGCTCCCAGCGCACCGCTTACTGGGCGGCCGGATCCGAGAAGCGATAGCCGACGCCCCGCACCGTCTCGAGACAGTCGCGCGCCCGGCCGAGCTTGCGGCGGATCGCCTTGATGTGCGCATCGACCGCCCGATCGGTATGAGGGGCCTTCGCGCCCCAAACCTGTTCGATCAATGCCCGTCGGCGCATCACGCGGCCCGCCTCGGCGACGAGCAGCGCGAGCAGCTGGAACTCGGTGGGCGTGAGGTCGAGCCGCTCGCCAGAAACTTCGGCGCGGCCGCGCGCGACGTCGATCGAGACGCGGCCCGCCGCCCGTGGCTGGGCACTCGGGTCCGCGCTGTCAAAGCCGCGCAGCACCGCCGCCACGCGCGCCGCGAGCTCGGGCGCATAAAAAGGCTTCGACAGGAAGTCGTCGGCACCGGCCTCGAAGGCGAGCACGCGATCGATCTCGCTCGCCTGCGCCGACACGAGGATCACGGGCGTGCGGGCGAGCGCCGGCGTCTCGCGGATCAGCCGGCACAATCCCAGCCCGGAGAGATCGGCCAGATAACTGTCGAGCAGGATCACGTCGGGGCGCTCGCGCCTGGCTTCGCTCAGCGCCTCGCGCGCGGTCTGCGCCTCGTGACAGTCGAAGCGCGGCGGAGAGAGGATCGCGGCGATCCGCCTCCGCGAGTCGGGGTCGCCGTCGACCAGCAACACCCGCTTCGAATCTTGCATACCGGTCGCACTCCCCGCTCTGCCCCCCGAGTACCCGTCAGCGAACCAGGTCTTCGTCACGGGAGCATGACGCGAGCGTGGGGTTTTCGAGGCGAACCGGAGGCGCCCCCTTCTCACGGCGGTCGCCGGATCTTCCTCGAATCGTTGGGCCCCTGCCTCGGCTGCACGCCACCCTACGACGGTCGAGCGGCGGGTCCGCGTCGATTGCGAGGAGCAGGCATGACACACCGAGCCGACGTCGAGCTGGCGCGACGAGCCGCGGAAGCGGATCGCGGCGCCTTCGAGTCTCTGTTCGCCGATACGATCGTCCGCGTGTACGCGTTCGTCCTGCGCCGGACTCCGTCGGAGGAGGTCGCGCAGCGCGTGACCGAGCGCGTGCTCACGCGCGTGTTCGCTGATCTCGCGCGCTACGAAGGCAGCGTCCCCCTCTCCGCCTGGGTGCTCTCGATCGTGAAGTGGGAGCTGCGCAGCGAGGGGCGCGCCTCGCGCCCGTCCGCGCAGTCGCACGAGATCGCTCCGCCGCCCGGCTCGGGGGGCTGAGCCGGCTTGACGAGCATCTCTTCGGCGCGCCGTCGCGCCGCCGCGCGGAAGGCGCTTGGCGTGCTCCCGCTGCGCGAGCGGAAGACTTGATTGAAGTGGCCGAGCGAGCCGAAGCCGGCCTCGGCTGCGACCTCGATCACCGCCAGATCGCTCTCCAGCAACAGGCGCTTCGCGCGCCCGACACGCAGCTCCGCCACGTGGTCGCCGAGGCTGCTCCCAAGCCGCTCGTGCACCAGCCGCGAGACCTGACGCTCGGAGAGGCCCAGGCGCGTGGCGAGCCGAGACAGTGTCATGCCGTCGCGCGGCTCGCGCGCGAGCGCGTCGAGCGCTTCGGCGAGCGCGACCCGCGCAGCGCTGCGGCGTTGCCGCGGCCCCTCGGCCTGCGCGTCGGAGTGCGCCGCGACCGCGATCCCGAGCAGCTCGAGCGCGCGCGCGATTTGCGCCAGCCGGGATGCTGAGACCGGCGCGCTCGCGGGAGCGGAGAGCTCGCGCAGGAGCAGCGCCGCGCGGCGTGCCGCGTGAGTGCCAGCGCGCAGGGTGGCGGCCCGCAGCGGCGCCGATTCGAGCTCGAGGCCCGCCAGTGCGAGCGCGCGCGCGAGCCACTCACCCTGAGCGCGGAACGTAATCCCATGAGCCCCGCCTCGCCGCGCCGAAAGGCCGGCGGACTGGAGCGGTCCCAGCACCAGCACGTCGCCGTCGGCGAGCCACGCCGGCTCGCCCGGCTCGAGGTACGA
>Ga0210377_10003540_pt1 | contig 13407 bp, 19 predicted proteins | sample PLM4_65_b1redo_FD_155480 | JGI IMG/M metagenome (GOLD analysis project Ga0210377, IMG submission 155480) | Groundwater sediment microbial communities from an aquifer in East River, Colorado, USA - PLM4_65_b1 redo | ecosystem: Environmental > Terrestrial > Soil > Riparian zone | place: USA: East...
CCTTTGTGTTTATTGGTTTTTCGGCTTCAGCAACAAGACGGGGATATGCCGGTGTGCGGCGCGTTGCTTGTACTTCTCATATCCCGCGTAATGCGAAACTGCCAACCGCCAGTAGTAAGTGTAATCATCCCCATCCAATTCATGCGCTATATATTTCCCTGTTCTGCCGTTGAATGACACATCACATTCAGGATGCGCCTTCAAATTGTAATACCAGCCTGGGTTATGCTCTCGTCCAAAATTGGATGCGATGAGGGCGATCCGTTCTCCTTCGATCACCCCAACCAATGGCATGATACGTGGCTGGTTGGACTTCGCTCCAATGGTGGTGATCTCGATAATGGACCAGCCCAGGATCTCGGCAAGGGAATGTTTGCCCCTGGTCCATTTCAGCAATATCGTATCCAGACGATGGATTCTCGGCGCGAGAAATACAGTAACAGGCTTCAGCATAATAAAGCGATGGAGCAATCTCTGAAAGGCATTGGGGGGTATTATTTTTCCAGCCATATCGTGACCGGACCATCATTGTGGATTTCCACCAGCATGTGACTGCCAAATTTCCCCGTTTGTGTCGGCACGCCGTGACTGCTCAACAACTCAACGAATCGATCCACCAGCGGTTCGGCAATTTCCGGTAACGCCGCATCTGTGAAGGAAGGACGACGTCCCTTGCGGGCATCGGCATACAGCGTGAACTGCGAAACGACGATCGCTTCGCCTTTTACATCCAACACAGACAGATTCGTCTTGCCCTGTTCATCTTCGAAGATACGCAGGTTGGCGACTTTCTCGGCGAGAAAGGTCACCTGTTCATCCCCATCGCCATGACCAATGCCCAATAAAATCAGCAGACCCTTCCCAATGCTGGAAATGATCTGCTCGTTGACAGTGACGCTGGCGTGGGAGACTCGTTGGACAAGAACGCGCATGGGAAGGTAAACAGGTAGACAAGGAAACAGGTAAACAAGTCTCACGTGTCTACGTGTGTACTTGTTTATCTGTCTACATTAAGGTAACGCCATCGCCTCGCGCACTTCCGCCATCGTCTGCTGGGCGATAACGCGGGCGCGCTTTCCACCATCGTTCAGGATATCGTTGACATAATCAGGCTTGGAGGCGAGCTCGGCGCGTTTGGCGCGGAAGGGTTCAAGATGCTTGTTCAGATTCTTTGCAAAGAGCATCTTGCAGTCCACACATCCGATACCTGCGCGGCGGCATTCCACATTGACCATGCCAATCTCCTCCCCGGAGGAGAAGATCTTGTGCATCGAGAACACGTTGCAAACATCTGGGTTGCCGGGATCAGTGCGCTTCATACGCGCCGGGTCGGTGACCATCTCGCGCACACGTTTAGTGGTCTCCTCAGTCGTGGAGGCGAGTTCGATGTGATTGTTCAAGCTCTTGCTCATCTTGGCTTTGCCGTCAATGCCAAGTACTTTGAGGATCTCCGTGTGCTTGACCTGCGGCTCGATCAGCACCTTCGTCCCATAACGATAATTGAACGAGCGCACGATCTCACGCGCAAACTCGATGTGCGGAGCCTGGTCCACACCCACGGGAACAACATCCGTTTTGTAGAGAACGATGTCCGCTGTCATCAAAACGGGATAGCCCAACAATCCGTAATTGACGTTCTCCGGCTGCTGCGCCACCTTTTCCTTGAACGTCGGCAGGTCGGTCAACTTGCCCAACTGCGAGACCATCGAAAGATAGGTGTGCAATTCCATCACTTCGGGCACATGCGACTGCACGAACAAAATCGACTCGTCCGGGCGGATACCCGCCGCGAGCCAGTCAATCGCCATCTCAAACGTGTTCTGACGTAATTCCCTGGTGGTATCCACCGTTGTCAGCGCGTGGACATCCACGATGCAGTAGACACAATCGTAGTCATCCTGCAACGCGACATAGTTCTGGATCGCGCCCAGATAATTCCCCAAATGTTGCCGACCCGTTGGTCGAGCCCCCGAAAATACACGTCCTTTTTTAGCCATTGATAACCTCAGTGTTTCGGTGGTCGAGTAACCGCGAAGCGGCATATCGAGACCACCTGCTAGATTCATAATGCATATAACTTGTAAACCTGCTGGTCTCGATACGGATCTCGCTTCGCTCGACCCTACTCGACCAACGGTATTATTCTCCAACCAAATTCTTCACCAACCCCAACAACTCTCCCGGCTCGGCATGGCGATGAAGTTCAAGCTTCGAAAAGATCAACTGTCCATTGACAGTCACCTCAAAGCGACCGCCATCTGACGGCACAAGCGTGATGGTCTCGATCACATGCTCGTAATTCTTGAGCAATTCCTCTATCAGGCTCACGGCCCGATTGGTGTAGTGTCAGACCGCGCAGTAAACGATTTCGATTTTCAGCATATGCCCTCCGAAACTTTGGGCGATTATATCATTGCGGCAATTCCAGCAGGAACGCCCGCACCGTTTCATCCGCCGGGCGCGATTTGATCTGCTTCGCCGTGCCTACCTGCCGCAACACCCCATCCACGATCACGGCGATGCGGTGGCTCAATTTCGCGGCTTCCTTCAAATTGTGCGTGACAAAGACCGCCGTGCGAGAGTCCTGTTTCAGGATGTTGGATAGATCATCCAGCAGCTTCGCGTGGGAGGGCGGGTCCAGCGCCGCGAACGGTTCATCGAGCAGGAGCAGCTCCGGTTCCAGCACGAACGCCCGCGCCAGACTGACCCGCTGCGCCTCTCCCCCCGACAACTGACCTGCCCGCCGTTTCGCCAGAGACTCTATCCCCAGAGCTTTCATCCATTTCCCCACGCGCTCCTGAGTCTCTTCTTTTGAAGCCTTGCGGAACTTCAAGCCCAGTGCGACGTTCTGCTCGACGGTCATATCCATCAGTAGAGGCGATTGAAAAACAAAGGATATCTTTCGGCGATACTCGAGATCGTTCCAGCCACTCAAGGATTTGCCATCGAAACGGATATCGCCCTGCGCCGGCTTGAGCAGATTTGCCAATGCCAGTAAAAGCGTACTCTTGCCCGCGCCATTCGGACCGACAACGGTCAATGTCTCGCCGCGTATCACATCGAGCGAATCGATCTTGAGCGTGTTACGGCCATTGCGCTGGATGAGGAGATTACGGATTTCGATCACGATGATCTCCGTCGGGCGGACGGAGTCCCCTTTGGGGATTGCCAATCCGCCTTACGACCCTTTTGCTGGATCCACGTCAGAGCAAGGTTGATGAGGTACGTCAACACTAGCAACAATGTGGAAAGTGCCAGCGCCTGCCCAAACTCGCCTTTGCTAGTCTCCAACACGATGGCAGTCGTCAGCACACGCGTCTGCCCACGGATGTTGCCACCCACCATCATGGACGCGCCAACTTCCGAGATAACAGAACCGAATCCAGCCATGAGCGCGGCAAGCAGAGGCAGACGCGCTTCTCGCCACAGGTACCAGATCATTTGTCCACGAGAGGCGCCGAGACCGAGTAGTTGCTGTTGCAGACGCGGGTCAATCGCTTCGAGCGCGGCAGCGGTGAGACCGGTGACAACCGGCGCGGAGATGACCGTCTGTGCGATGATGATGGCAACCGGCGTATAAATGAGATGCAAATCCCCCAGCGGACCACTGCGCCACAGCATCATCGCCACGACCAATCCCACCACGACGGGCGGCAACGCCATACCGGTGTTGATAATGCTTAATATGAACGAACGCCCGCGAAAGTTACCAAGCGCCAGCCACGTACCAAAAGGCAGACCGATCAACAGGCTGACGCCCGTGGCAATGGCAGAGACTTGCAGGGAGAGGATGGTGATTTGGAAAATTTCAGAGTTGAACAACATGATTTATTTTATACTCAATGCGGTCACAAATTACGCTTTTTTAGAAACGGGAAAGCGCAATTCCCTGGCACCGCCCGTGATTTGCTATGAATTGCCGAGCAATTCAAAAATCAGGCAGGTGTGTGACCGTGGGCATTATATCTTCATTAAAAGCGGCACTTCGACTGCGCTCCGCTACCCAAAGGGCACAATATCAGCGCGAAGTAATGGCTATGGCAGTCCCAACTCCACATCCGTCTTGCCCGCATCGGGGAAGAATAAGGGTTGACCATACTTCCCCACACCGAACTCAGCAATGAGCTTTTGACCTTTGGCAGAAGTGATGAAATCGGCAAAAGCCTTAGCGCCTTCGAGATTGGTGTTCGGGAACTTCTCAGGGTTGACGGTGATGACGTGATACACGTTCAGGAAGAACGGGTCGCCTTCGTAGAGAATTTCCAGGTCCACGTTGGATTTGTAGGCAAGGAACGTGCCGCGGTCTGTGAGGGCATACGCGCCTTTTTCGGAGGCAATGGAAAGCGTGGCACCCTGCCCCTGACCGGTTTCGAGATACCAGGGCTGACCATGCGGATCAAGCCCGGCTTGTGTCCATATTGCCAGTTCCTTGACGTGTGTCCCGGATTCGTCGCCGCGCGAAACGAACGTGGCTCCAGCCGAAAAGATGGCTTTGAAAACGGAATCAAGTGTGGGCTGAGAATGAAGCGATGCCGGGTCGGAGGGCGGTCCGACGATCACAAAGTCGTTGTGCATCACGAGGCGACGGTCGATGCCGAATCCGTTGGCGACAAATTCCTTTTCCGCATCAGGCGAATGGAGCAGGATCACATCCGCATTGCCCTGTCCCGCGATCTTCAATGCCTGTCCTGAACCTGTCGCGATGAGTTGCACGCGATAGCCGCTCTGCGATTCGAAGGCAGGTAGGAGCACATCCAGCAGGCCGGAGTCCTGGGTGGATGTTGTGGAAACGAGCAGGATGTCAGGCTTTTGAATTGGCTGTGCATTGCATGAGATAAGAAGAAACGGGACAACCCATAAGAGAAGAAAACTTTTTTTCATTCAACTCCGAAAAGAAAGGGGCGACTTTGCCAGCCGCCCCAGTTGATCGGGTTGAATTATAAGCCCAAGTCTGTGTCGGTCTTATCGGCATCGGGGAAGAAGAGCGGCTGCCCATATTTCTCCACGCCGAATTTGGAGATGACTTCCTGCGTAGCGGGGTCGGACATAAATTTCAGGAAGGCGGTGGCGCCATCGTAGTTAACCTTGGGCCACTTCGCGGTGTTGACCGTGATGACATGATAGATATTAAGCAGGGTCTTGTTGCCTTCTACAAGGACTTCGAGTTGCAGGTTGGCTTTGTTGGCAAGGAACGTTGCGCGGTCGGTGAGGGTATAGGCATTCTTTTCAGAAGCAACCGTCAACGAAGCACCCATGCCCTGACCGGTCTCGAGATACCAGGCGGGTTTTGTCTCGGCGGGGTTCACATCGGTCTTTGCCCAAATGCCTAATTCCTTGGTGCTGGTACCCGACTTATCGGCGCGCGCCACGAACGGAGCTTCGGCAGTGGCGATGGCTTTGAAGGCGTCAGCAGGTCCCAAATCCTTGATCCTGGCGGGGTCATCGGCGGGACCAACGATGATAAAGTCGTTGTGCATGATGAGGGCGCGATCCTTGCCCCAGCCATCCTCCATGAATGTCTTTTCAGTGGAAGGCGAATGGACCAACAGGACATCGGCGTTGCCTTCCTGTCCCATTTGCATGGCTTGACCAGAACCCACTGCCACGGTCTGGACCGTGAAACCATATTGTTCCTGGAACATCGGGATGAGCACATCGAGCAGACCAGAGTCCTGTGTAGAGGTGGTGGTGGCGAGGATCAGGTTCGGGTTGGCGGGAACCGTGAGAGCAGGAACAGGCGCATCGGTAGGAAGGATTGTTGGTGCTTCCGTTGCAGGCGACTCAGCCGCGGGAGCCGGCGTCGGCGTGGCAGCGGAACCGCAGGCTGTCAACAGGACGGAGAGAACGAGCAGAAGCGAGAGTAGAGTGGTACGTGAGGTGAGTTTCATAGACTTCCCTTGTTACGATGAATTTTTTGTAGAACGCTGGATGCCCAGCACGATCAACGCGCCGACCAGCCCACCGATCATTCCAAACAAAAGATGTGTGGCAAACGGATAGAGAACACCATTGCGGAAAGAACCAAAGGGCCAGCCGGTGAGCAGGTTCACGATCAACTGTCCAACCGGTTTGGTGGCGTGAGCCAGTCCGCCCAGGAGAACGAGAAACCAAAGTTTATTGGTAAGCCCTGGTAAATATCGAAATGCCAGATCCATCACAGGACCCGGCAGCAGATAAAAGAGCCAGGTATATGGGTTAGCGCTGTGCAGCAATGGCATCATGGATGCAAAGGACGCTCCGACGCTGGTGACCGTGCCTGCCCCGCGAAAACGCGACGAGGCGCGCCCGAGGATCAGCAGTGCCATCCATTCCATGCCGTGATGCCCAGGCAAACCCAACGACATGTCAAAGGCGCGGTGCAAAACAACTGCAAGCGCTCCCCCGCCGAACAAGAGCAGGGCTTCCCACCATTTCAGCGTCCAGTCAGTTGGAAAGGTTCTTGATATGGTCTTTTGAGAGTATGTGCCATTCATGATTTTGCTCCTCTACATACAAGGTTGACTTGCCATTCCGTAAAACAGGGCGCACCCATTCGCCGACATCCAGCAGGGTTTCGGCTGCAAGCTCTTCATGGTCCATTGTGCAGACCCGTTCGATGTGACCCTTTGCCAGCACCTCTTCCACAGGATATGTTCCCTTCAAATCGCGCAGACCGGGCAGCCACAGGAAGCGACCGTCGTTGCCTTCACGATGTAGACCGATCCCCGCCAGCGCGCCGATGACTCCCCCGCCGGTCCCGGTCAGACCTTCGCATCGTATCTTGGACTGTGAGGCTGTTTCCTGCGCCTCGAGCATGGTTAACACTTCGAGCTTTGCCCGGCGACCAAATGCCAAAACATCTTCGTCGATGCCATCCCACGCCGCCAGGCATAGACCGGCATCCGAACCAGTTGCACTGGTTAGCAATAGGAATTCGCGTGAGGCTTTCCATACGTTGTCTACCTGATCGGTCTCCACCGATAAACAAGCCGAACTATTGTGGGATGTATATGGGATGCGGGCATCGACCAGCAATTGATGGCGCGTGACACTCCTTGGTTCGGCAAGATGATTCTCAGCCAGCCAATCCGCGAGTTGACGAACGCGGTGCCCAGTACCGCGGCTTTCCAGATTATCAGTATCGTCGATGCCAATGAGCAGGTGCATTATCTCTACCTCGTTTTTGAGAATCCTTGATGCGGTTTGGTAGTGTAGCGGTTAGGTTTAACGTTTGCACTACGATTAAGGAAAAGCTTATCTGTAATTATATCGAAAACCTCGATGAACGGCTTAGGCGAAAGTTCGGTTTTTTCCTTTAATGGAGTTCAGCCAACTGTACTTTTGACCAGTCTGACAAAAACGTTGAGTGTTATCTGATATCCCCAGCGACTCGGCAAATTGACGGCGCGCGATACGGGTTACCGCGCCTTTCGGTTGTCAGTGTCATCAATACCAATAAGATAATGCGTTATTTCACCACGATCTCCGCCACATCCTTGGTCCAGCTGGCTTTGGGCACGTATGTGGAAGAGAGTTTCAGCGTGCCGTGATTGTTGAAATCGAGAATGGTGTTCTTGTCCACCTGCTCAAAAGTCAATATAACAGGGTTGGAACTGCCCGTCAGGGTGACTTCTTTGAACTCGGTTACACCCGCCAGTGCCAGTATGTCGCTAAGGTAGGGACCCTCTTCCACTTTGCCTTCCGCCGTGACCTGGGCAAGTGGCAATGTCTTGAGAGCAGCGAGGGTCACACCAAATTCTGTGCCATCAGGTTTGATGATCTGAAACAGGGCGGTCGAGACTGCGGTAGGCTGCAGCGCCTGCGGCGTTTTGGGTCCGTTCCCAGCAGGAACGTTTGTTGATGCGGCGGGTGAAGCACATGCAGAGAGTAAAAGACTCAAAACAAATAATAAAAAGAGCAATGTTTTCTTCATTTCGTTACTTTCTTCAAAGTGGGATTTGCTCACCACTGTGGGAGGCGTTGTAACCTGTCAGCATGTTGAGTGCGGTGCGGAATGTGGATGTTTGCAAATAGTCGAGCAGCGGCGTGAGATTCTTTTCATTCTCGCTCGGCAGGATAAGATCGTAACGTTCTTCAAAGAGCGGGATGAAATCGAGTCCGTGCTGATGGGCGGCGGCTTGAAGACCAAGAGACACATCCGCTTTGTCAGCAGCGATGAGTGCGGCGGCTTCGGTGTGCGTCTTTACCGCTTTATCGTAGCCATTGACATTATCAGCAGGGATCTTTAGCTTGCGCAATTCCGAGTCGACCCAGAGACGAGTGCCGGAACCGGGATTACGATTCACAAAGCGGATATTCGGTTTGGCAATATCGGCAAGCTTCTTAATGCCTTTGGGGTTTCCGCCTGTGAACATCAACCCCTGTGTGCGGTAGGCAAGCGTGAAGATCTCCACGTCTCGGTCGGGGAAGAGATGACGGACGAAAGGTGTGTTGTATTCTCCGCTTTCATCGAGCAGATGGGAGCCACTGATCTGGCAAAGTCCCTGCCGCAGGTTCACCAGTCCATCCAGCGAGCCAACCGGCATACTCAACAACGTGACATGCTTTTCAAGATACTCTGCAATGCCTTCGAGGGCAAGATCATGACTGCCGGAGAAGATCACAGATGGCTTTTTCGTTTTGGGGAGGATGATCTCCTGCAGGAGCAATGCGTCCGATTTGGCGCGGTAGAACTTCTCGGTCACCTTGCCCGTTTTGCGGACCTCGCTCACTTCGACCAGGTCAGCGGATTCAAGCGCAAGGATGTGGTGACGAATCCATGCCGGAGACTGCTTCAAGGTCCGCGCGAGATGCGTGAGCGTGGCGGGGGAAGCCATGAGGAGACGAAGAATGTCCATGCGGCGGGAATCTGCCAGGAGTTTGATCATCTCAAAGGAATGTATGGAATCGATTTTTTTCATTTTCGGTTAAGTTTTTTTTTATTGTATGGCAAAAACTTACAGTTGTGAAAGGCTCTAGCTTACGACAATTTGACGCGCGCACGGCGCGCGTGTTATAAATTGCGGAACAACTCATCGAGAGAGGCTGAGGGATCGACCCTGCGACGCCTCGGCACCCTGCCAGTGGATAGTGACAATAATCACTTGTCCCTGAAGAAGGTGCCACCTTCGGCGGACGATGGTCCGGCAGATGAGAAAAGACTTCTTTGATGATGTTGCCTCTCATTGCGAGAGGCACTTTTATTTTTGAGGCAAGTATGGAAATCGGCGAAACGATCTATGTGACAACAGCGGAGGAGTTCCGCAAGTGGCTGATGGAAAATCACCAGAGCAAGAAAGATATCTGGTTGATCCAATACAAGAAAGCCAGCGGGAAACCATCGATCAACTATGTAGAAGCGGTGGAAGAAGCCATCTGCTTTGGCTGGATCGATGGACTCGAAAAAAGTATGGACGCAGAACGGTACGCCTTGCGATTCTCCCCACGCCGCCCAAAATCGAACTGGACCGAGACGAATAAAGACCGCGCCCGCAAGATGATCGCCGCAGGCAAAATGATGCCTGCGGGTTTAGCAACCCTCCCCATCGACATGAAAGGATGAATTATGGAAAAAATTAAAATTACCAGCGACCCCGACAAAACCATCACATGGATCTGGCTGGACCCTGAAACGGGCGGTCAGCTCAAGATGGAATATTATGATTTTAGCGGGCTTGCCTACTACATGTTCGGCAACAACATCGTCTACACATTGAAAGTGGAGGAGATGGAGAGGTTGTTTTTCCTCACCAAACGAGATGAAGATTCCGTACTGCGATGGCTTATGGATAATTTTATAAATTTTTTTGGTATCAAGCGCTGGCTGGAAGACAATAAGATCGCTTTTGGTGTCCAAATCGAAAAGCTGACTTGACATGCAAGTATCCGCGCTACAGCCTTCCTTTACCTCAGCAACCCTGGCACGGATTCACCCTCGTCCTGCAAAAACTTTATACACTCAGCACACCACCATTTGACAGGATGCACTTTAGAAACGGAGAAAACAATCATGAGCCGCTTTGATCCCACCCGCAAAGAATTCTATCGAACCCCAAAACTGAACCTTCTATACAATGCACTGGAGTTCCTCGCCATGCTGCCTTTTATGGTGCTGGCGTATGAGGCACTCACCAATAAACTTCATCCAACTCCTTTGATCGGAGGTCTATTCGGAGGAAGCTTTACCCTTGCGATCGGCATGATCAGCATCGTGCTCAATCAGAAACTGGTCATCACCCATATAGGCATCGAGTACTACGTAGGCTGGGCGCGTATGGAAGCCCGTTGGAAAGACATCGCCAGCATCGGATTCCGCTGGGGACCACTCCCACGCATGGAAGGTCTCCTCGTTCCCGCTACGGGACAGGTGCCTCCGTTTGAAAAGTTTATTCCACTCTCGCTCTTCGCTGACAACTGGCGCGACTCCGAACTGGGAGGACAGATCAAAAAATACGCGCCGCATTTATTGGAAAATGAAAATCTGCTCCAGCAAAATTGACATGACCCATTCCCTGTGATACACTCTCGCAACAATTAATAGTTCTGTACTCATCCAGAGAAGCTGAGGGACCGACCCTGTGACGCTTCGGCAACCGGTGTTCGTTTAGTCTTTTTGTCTGGTAGTCTCATAGTCTAGTAGTCAAACGACCACACGACTAGGTGACCAAAAGACCAGGTGACTACTTACGGTGCCAACTTCGGCGGATCGTAGGACGATGCACTTCGTCCGTACATCCGGGAGATGAGAGATGGCTCGTGTTCGCTTGTCGCCTCTCATTATTTGAGAGGCGATTTTGTTGAGGAGAGATGACAGATAGTGAACAAATCCAAAAAGTGATTGCCTGCTTTGCCAACAGTTTCGACGTAAAGGATTGGAACGGACTCGAAGCCTGCTTCACCGAGTCGCTGTACACAGACTATTCCGACTTGCGCGGCACTCCCCCACAAACCATCATAGCCAGCGAATATGTGAAACTGCGCCGCGAGTCATTACACCATTTGAAGTTGCATCATCTGGTCAGCAACTATGAAGTGGACTTCACCGACTCAAACTCCGCCACCTGCCGCACTTCGATGGTCGTCTGGCGCAGATCGGACGAGGAAGAATTCACGTCACACTGCGTCTATATCTTCCAACTCATGAGGCTAGACTCCGATTGGAAGATCAGCGGCATCACGCAGAAGGTCTTGTGGAATGAAGGGACGTCATTCCTTCATAAAGGTGCGAAGAGTTCGTAATGGCTGAGAAAGTCAAACTCGCTGGCAGACCCGAGAAAACCGTCACGTGTATATGGCTGGAAAGCGGTCAACTCAAAGTTGAATATTACGATTTCAGCGAGCCCGCGCAACAGATTTTCGGCAATGATATTACCTGGACGATCACTGTCAACAATATGGAGAAGTTGTTTTCGACCGTCAACAAGGATGTAACGACGCTCCTGCCGTGGATGGAAGGTTATTTCAAGAGCTATTTTTGGCATCAAGCAATGGCTGGAAGAAAATGGAATTGGTTTTAGTATTGAAAGAGAGAGTTCGGCATGAATTGAGAGAGATTGAAAGAGTTACTCAATGAAAATCAGCGGCATCGAGATAAATTCATCCCTCAGCACATGAAAGCCCTGTGGGCTGAAGTAACGAGTCTGCTTGAGCGGACTTCCACGAACTGAGGCAGGGCTTTTGCGAAGCACCATGTAAAGGGTAGTCCGTACCGAAGCCCGCGCTGGAGGATGTGCAAAGGTTGAATGAAGAATGAGAGAGAGATTTACAGCATTATCCATCCCTGTAGAAGAAGCGTATTTCCTTCAACCGTTTCGTGAGCGGTATATTCTCACGCCTGCCGCGAAAAAACCGCCGCATATAACTGTCTATTCGCCGTTCAAAGAAATGGATCTCGTGAACAGACAAGTAATTCAAGATCTAAACGAAGTGTTTACTTCTTTCGAACAATTCACATACACTTTGAAAGGTACAGGGCGATTTCCTGATATTGGCGTTTTGTACCTAACTGTAGAGCCATTTGAGCAGTTTCAAGTAATGAGTCAGGCAGTTCAAAGGAAATATCCTGAAATTAAGCCCTTTATTTTAGACCCGATCCTGCATGTGACATTAGCGAGAGTAAAGGATATGGATACAGTTGAAAAAGAGTTTTATCAAGAATATGGAGAGCGATTGCCAATCCAAGCTTTTGCAAAAGAAATTTGTCTGTATGAAAAGCTGGATAATAATTGGTATAAAAGAGAGAGTTTCGCGTTGGGGACCATTCCTGGATAAATTCCTCCATCAGCTCATGGAAGCCCTGCGGGCTGATAACCGAGTCCGCTTGAGCGGACTTCCACGAACTGAGGCAGGGCTTTAGCCTGCACCGAACCCCGCGCTGGAAGATGTGCAAGGATTGGAAGTTTGAACTGGAACGATTTTGAAGGATTGGATGTCTAAATTTTGATGAAAGGAGGCATAAATGTTATCTGACAAAGAAAGAATAGTTTGGAGCTCGGCAATTTTAATAGCGATAATCTCTACCTTCCTCATTACATCGAAAACAATTATCGGCTCAAAAAATGTAAACATTCAGGCAACTCCTACAAAGGCATTGAGCAGCATTGAAGAAGAAGCAAATCACTGGTTTGAATCAAGCGATTTGCCAATTCCAAGAAGAGACATGTTTACCCAATGGGATAACATTGATGCTCCACTGCAAATTTACCAGGGATATCTTGAACAAGGAACATCTTGGGCCAATTATCCAGAACAAATTGCATTAAGAGTCTTCTATCAGCATCCCGAAGTTGAAGGATTTGTTCCTGACAAAGTAAATATTTATTTCCATGATTCCAATACAGTGATAGTCACAATAATAGTAAATTCTGAATTTGGAGCTAACGAAAGACGTTTTGATTTTTTTAGAACAGATAATATTTGGAGAATTGTTTGGGTCGGAGAAAGAACTATACGGTTACTAGACTAATCTACTTCATCCATGCACATCTGTAGTGAATTAATCTTTAGAAGGAAACAAATAAATGACAAATCGCAAATACACCAACCGCCGTTACCTCGACGCCCTCGAAAAGAAAGTCCTTGTCTTCGATGGAGCGATGGGAACGAGCCTGCAAGTCCAAAACCTGACCGCCGAGCATTTCGGCGGTGAACAATACAACGGCTGCAACGACTACCTCGTCATCTCATTTCCTGAAGCCGTGGAAAAAGTCCATCGCTCCTTCCTCGAAGTCGGCGTGGATGTGCTCGAAACGGACACCTTCCGTTCCAACCGCATCACGATGAAGGAATACGGCTTACAAGACCGAGTGATTGAAATTAATCAGACAGCAGCATCTTTAGCAAGACGTTTAGCCGACGAATTCTCCAGTCTCCAGTCTCCAAAATTCGTCGCTGGCTCCATCTGACCCTCGGGCAAGCTCCCTTCCGCCA
>Ga0210377_10003541_pt1 | contig 13406 bp, 13 predicted proteins | sample PLM4_65_b1redo_FD_155480 | JGI IMG/M metagenome (GOLD analysis project Ga0210377, IMG submission 155480) | Groundwater sediment microbial communities from an aquifer in East River, Colorado, USA - PLM4_65_b1 redo | ecosystem: Environmental > Terrestrial > Soil > Riparian zone | place: USA: East...
CGACCTTTTCCATGCCCGCACCGGCCGACGGATACCGCGATCGCCGAGGCACGCGCCCGTTCGGGAATGGACAAGGTCGTGCTCGACGAGGCGACGCGCAGCGTGCGCTTCGCAACACCCGGCGTGGAGATCAGCTTCGGCGCGGTGGGGAAAGGCTGGGCGCTCGACCGCGTGGCGGCGTCGCTCGTGGAGCGCGGCGTCGGCCGCGCGCTCGTCTCTGCGGGGGGCAGCAGCCAGCGCGCCTGGGGTGGGGAAGCCTTCGAGCTCACGCTCGAGCCGGGGCGCCAGGAGCTCGGCCGCCTCCACCTGCGCGACGCGGCGCTCGGCACCAGCGCGTCCGGCGAGCAGCACTTCGAGGCCGAGGGCCGCCGCTACGGCCACGTGCTCGATCCGCGCACCGGCTGGCCGGCCGAGGGCGTCCGCTCGTCGAGCGTCGTGGCCTCCGATGCGTCGGTGGCCGACGCGCTCTCGACCGCGTTCCTGGTGGCCGGTCCCGCGCTGGCCGAGGCCGTGTGCGCGGCGCGGCCGGGGACGCTCGCACTCCTCGTGCTGGAGGAGCGCCCCGACGAGATCCTGGTCTTTGGAAGCCGCGACGGAGTGAGGGCGGACCCGAGCCCGGGCGTCCGACTCGCCCCGCGTCGACCCTGAGCCGCGGCTACAATCCCGCATTCTCATGAGCCCGCTCGATCCGTCGGCGCAGGGCGGGGGTACCCGCCGCGTTCTCGGTCTGGAATGGCCAGAGACGGTGAGCCTGGCCCAGAAGCGCTCGCTCGTCGCCGGCGGCCTCGGCTGGATGCTCGACGCCATGGACGTGATGCTCTACTCCATGGTGCTGGCCGAGCTGATGCTCCACCTCGGGCTCAGCAAGCCCGAGGCCGGGTTCCTGAACTCGCTCACTCTCGCCGCGTCGGCCATCGGCGGCCTGGGCTTCGGGGTGATCGCCGACCGGGTCGGACGCACCCGCGCGCTGATGGCGTCGATCCTCGTCTACTCGCTCGCGAGCTTCGCCTGCGGCCTGTCGCAGACGGTCACGCAGCTCGCCTTTTTCCGCTTCGTGCTCGGCCTGGGCATGGGCGGCGAGTGGACCACCGGGGCGGCGCTGATCGCCGAGGTGTGGCCTGCGCAGCATCGCGGCAAGGCGCTGGGCTTGATGCAGTCGGCCTGGGCGATCGGAGAGATGATCGCCGCGGCCGTGACGCTCGCGGTCCTGCCCCGCTTCGGCTGGCGGGCGGTCTTCTTCGTGGGCGTGCTTCCAGCCCTGGTGGTGCTGTGGATCCGGCGCGAGGTGCCCGAGTCGCCGATCTGGCTCGAGCGCGGCGTGTCGCGAGGCGGCACGCTCGCCACGCTGTGGCGGCCCGACATCCGCCGGAACGGCATCGTGGCGACGCTCATGAACGCGTGCGGGATGTTCGGCTACTGGGGCCTCTTCACCTGGATCCCCGGCTACCTGGCGCTGCCGGAGGCCCAGGGGGGGCGCGGCCTCGGCCTCACCGCGTCGCTCACGTGGGTGCTGTTCATGGCCCCCGGCAAGTGGCTGGGCTACACCCTCTTCGGCTTCGCCGCGGACGCCTTCGGGCGGCGCAGGAGCTACGTCGTCTACCTGCTGGTCGCGGCGGCGCTCGTGCCCGTCTTCGGTTCGACGCACAGCCTCACATGGCTGCTCGTGCTCGGGCCGCTCGTGGGCTTCTTCGGCACCGGCTTTTTCTCCGGCTTCAGCGCCATCGCCGCAGAGCTGTTTCCCACGGAGGTGCGCGCCACGGCCATGGGCCTGAGCTACAACCTCGGGCGCGGCTTCTCCGCTCTGGCGCCGCTCGTGGTGGGCTACGTGGCCATGCGCTACTCGTTCTTCCTCGCGTTCCTGATCCTCGCGCTGGCTTTCCTGCTCGCCGCCGGGCTCGCCCTGCTGCTGCCCGAGACGAAGGGCAAGGAGCTCGAGTGAGCCGCCCGCGCTAGAAGCGGCGCCCTGCCGCGAGCGCTTCGATTCGAGAGGTGAGGAAACGCCGCTCGGGCCCGGTCGCGGCGAGCGACACGGCCGTCTCGAGCGCGCGGACGGCCTCCTCGCTCCGCCCGAGCCGGGCGAGCAGCTCGCCGCGGGCCGCGTGGAGCAGGTGGTAGCGCTCGAGCCCGCCTTCGGCCACCAGGGCGTCGACGAGCGGCAGTGCGCGCGCGGCACCCGAGGCCTCCGCGACCGCCACCGCGCGGTTGAGCCTCACGACCGGCGTCGGCTCGCGCGCGACGAGGCGGTCGTAGAGCCCGACGATGGCGCTCCAGTCGGTGTCCTGCGCGCGCGCGGCGCGCGCGTGGCACGCGGCGATCGCGGCCTGCAGCGCGAAGGGGCCCGGCTCGGCCGCGAGCCGAAACGCCTCCTCGGCCATTCCCAGGCCCTCGAGGACCTGGGCGCGGTCCCAGGTCCCGCGATCCTGCTCGGCGAGGCGCACGAGCTCTCCGCGCTCGTCGACGCGGGCATCGCGCCGCGCATCCGTGAGCAGGCCGAGCGCGAGCAGGCCGATCGCCTCGCTGCGACCGGGCAGGAGCGCCACCAGCAGCCGGGCCAGGCGGATCGCTTCCTGGCACAGGTCCACGCGCAGCAGGCGCTCGCCGGCGGTCGCGGAATAGCCCTCGTTGAAGACGAGGTAGATCGTGCGCAGAACGCCCTCGAGACGCGCCTTTAGCTCTGCCCCGTCGGGAACGCGGTAGGGGATCCTTGCGGCGCGGATCTTGCGCTTGGCGCGCACGAGCCGCTGCGCGAGGGTCGGTGTGGCGACCAGGAAGGCTCGCGCGATCTCTTCGGTGGTGAGCCCGCAGAGCGTGTGGAGCGCGAGTGCGATCTGCGCCTCCGGTGCGAGCGCCGGGTGGCAGCAGGTGAACAGCAGCCGCAGCCGGTCGTCCGCGAGCGGGTCGTCGCTCTCGAGCTGCGACTCGATCGACTGTGCCCCCTCGAGCTCGGGGAGGGCCTGGAGCTTGCGCGCCAGGCTCAGGTCGCGGCGGATCCGGTCGATCGCGCGTCGCTTCGCGGCCTGCACCAGCCAGGCACGCGGGTTCGTGGGCACGCCGTCACGTACCCAGGCGGACAGGGCCGTGGCGCAGGCCTCCTGCAGCGCCTCCTCGGCAAGCTCGAAGTCGCGGAGAATCGCGATCAGCGTCGCCAAGATCCGCCCGCGCTCGGCGCGGAAGACCGCCTCGAGGTGGGCGGAGGCGAGATTCGGGCCGGCGCCGGCGGACACGTCGTCGCTAGCCGCCATACGCCGGAATCGGCCGCACCTCGATCGAGCCCACGCTGGCCGACGGGATCCGCCCGGCGATCGCGAGCGCCGCGTCCAGGTCCGGCACGTCCACCACGTAGAAGCCGCCGAGCTGCTCCTTGGTCTCGGCGAACGGGCCATCGGTGACGAGCGTCCGCCCCTCCCGTACCCTCACGGTCGATGCGGTCGGAGTGGCGTCGAGGGGCTCGCCCAGGACGTACTGACCGCGCCGCTTCAGGTCCTCGCTGAGGGCCATGTAGCGGCCCAGCACCTCTCCGCGTTCGCCTTCGGTCATCTTTTCCCAGATCGTCTCGTCCGAGTAGATCAGCAATGCGTACTTCATGGCGCTTTCGGCCTCCTGTCGCGGATGAGACGAACGGGAGCGCTCGAATTCGACATCCGTGATTGTGCCCTCGAGGCGTCGGCGCCGGTTTCGGGACTGCCGACGTGCTAAGGTAGCTTCAGGTAACCCCCGTGCGGGCCCCCAGCTCCGTGGCGCGTTTCTGCCCCGTATCTGCGTACTGGTCCTGAGACCACGCAACGCTTCCCGCGCCGGGCCGAAGAGGCCGAAGTTGAGCTTTCTGGGCAGGGTCTTTCACACGCTGCGCGTCTGGGCCGGTCTTGCCGACGCGTCTTTGTCGCACATCACACCGAGCCACGGCTGGCTGCTGGCCGAGCCGGTCGAGGCGCGCCAGCAGCGCAAGGACTTCGACACGGAGCGTGCTGCGCGCCTTCGCGAGCGGAGCGGCCGGGCGTGAGCGCCGCTCCGATTGGCACGCTCCAGGCGCGGGTCGCCGAGAGCGGAGCCGCGGTCGGCCCGCTCGACAACCGCTTCCACGTCGTGTCCGTGGCCTGCTTGCGCGTGATGCAGCTCCGCAATGGCGGGCGGCCGCGTCTCGACCCGAGCGGCCACAAGCCCTGCGTCGCGGCCGTGGCCGAGGTCGTCGCGGGAGCCGTCCCGTACTACATGTCATAACGCGACGCACGCGGGGCCGCCACGGCGATGTCGTCGCCGTGACGTTTTCTTGACATCCCCGTGACGGCTGACTATGGTCGTCGTGGTTCCATGGCCACCCGACTCGAAGAGTCGCTTGAGCGCGACATCGAGCGCATCCGTCAGCAAGTGCTCGAGATGTCGTCGCTCGCCGAGCGCGCGCTCAAGGACTGCGTCACGGCCCTCAACGAGGGCAACCGCCAGCAGGCCTACGCCGTCATCCTGCGCGACCAGTACATCGACGAGAAGGAAAAGGAGATCGACCGGCTGTGCCTGGAGTTCCTGGTGCGGCAGCAGCCGGTCGGCCTCCACCTGCGCCTCGCCTACAGCACGATCAAGATCAACCTCGAGCTCGAGCGCGTCGGCGACTACGCCGAGAGCGTCGCGCGCCGAATCCTGCACATGAGCAGCATGCCGGGCCCGCCCGACTCGCTGCGCGAGCGGATCGTAGAGATGGCCAACCTCGCGATCCCGATGCTGCACGACTCGATCGAGGCCTTCGTGCAGCAGGACCCGACGCTCGCGCGGGGTGTCATCCTCTCGGAGCCGGCGGTGGACGCTCTGCTCGGCAAGCTGATCGCCGAGGTGGTCGAGGCGCTGCGTGCGCAGACGATCGTTCCCGAGATGGCCGAGCCGCTGGTCACGATCGGCCGGCGCTTCGAGCGCGTCGCCGACCAGGCGCGCAACGTGTGCATGGAGACGCTCTACATGTGCACGGGCGAGTACGCCAAGCACCCCGGGGCCGAGACCTTCCGCGTGCTGTTCGTGGGCGAGCAAAACGCCTGCCGCAGCCAGATGGCCGAGGCGATCGCCCAGTCGCTCGGCCAGTCCAAGTTCATCTTCTCGAGCGCCGGCATCGACCCGCGCCCGATCGACCCGAGAACACTCGCCTTCATGCGCGAGAAGGGTCTCGACATGAGCCGGATGGCGCCGAAGGCCCTCTACCAGGTCCCGAACCTCGACCATTACCAGGTGATCGTGGGAGTGGCGCAGGAGGCCCAGCAGGCCTTCCCGCGCAGCCCGCGCAAGATGGTCTACATCGACTGGAGCATCGACGATCCGTCGCGGCAGAGCGGCTCGGACGCCGAGGTCCACGCTGCCTACGAGACCACTTTCCGCTTCCTGTCCAGCCACGTGCGCGACCTGGTGGGCGCCGTGCTGGGCATCCGCATCGAGTAGTCACGATCGATCGACCGCAGGAGACCCCCATGACCCGAGTCCCCCGCTCTCGTCCCCTCACCTTCTTCTCCGGGCTGGTTGCTGCCGGATTCCTCGTCTCGTGCGGCGGCGGCAGCGGCCAGCAGGCCAAGCCGGCGAACACCGTGATCCAGAACAAGGGCTCGGACACGATGGTGAACGTAGCCCAGGTGTGGGCTGAGGAGTACCGCAAGGTCGCTCCCGACGTGGAGGTCGAGGTCTCGGGCGGCGGCTCGGGCGTGGGCATCGCAGCGCTGCTCAAGGGTGCCGTCGACATCGCCAACGCCAGCCGCGACATCAAGCCCTCGGAGTCCGAGCAGGCGGCGAAGAACACGGGCAAGCAGCCGCTGGGGTTCACGGTCGGCTTCGACGCCCTCGCCGTCTATGTCCACAAGGACAACCCGCTGACCGAGGTCACGCTGGAGCAGCTGTCCGACCTCTACTCCGAGGGGGGCAAGACGACGCGCTGGTCGGAGCTCGGGGTCCAGATCCCCGGGGTCAAAGACGACACCATCGTGCGCGTGAGCCGGCAGTCGAGCTCCGGCACCTACGAGTTCTTCCGCGAGCACGCTCTCGGCAACAAGGACTTCCGGCTCGGGTCGCGCGACCTCAACGGCTCGAAGGAGGTGGTCGAGCTGGTGGGGTCGACGCTCACCGCGATCGGCTACAGCGGCATGGGTTACGCGACGGGGGCGGTCAAGATGCTGAAGGTTGCGAAGGCCAAGGGCGAGCCGGCGGTGAGCCCGACTGTGGCCGGCGTGCACGACAAGAGCTACCCGCTCGCGCGCTCGCTGCACCTCTACACACTCGGCGAGCCGCAGGGCGCCGTGAAGGCGTACGTCGACTGGATCCTGTCGGACGCGGGCCAGAAGATCGTCGAGGACAGCGGCTACGTGCCGGTGCCGCCCGACGTGCGCCCGAAGCCCTGAAACGCCGCCCCGAGCGCCCACTCCTCACTCCTTCACGCGGGGACGATACCGGAGCATGAGCCCAGACTCCCCCAGAGACGGCGCCCGCGCCCCCCGGCCGGTGCGGCCGCGCTGGGCCGTGCTGGCGGAGCGTGCGCTCGAGGCGCTCATCCGCCTGAGCGGAATGAGCGCGATCCTGTTCGTGGCGGCGATCTTCTTCTTCGTGCTGCGCGAGGCCGCGCCGGTGCTGGTGAAGGACGAGTTCTCGCTCACGCAGTTCCTGTTCAGCACGGAGTGGTATCCGACCTCGGCCAGCAACGTGCGCTACGGGACCCTGGCGCTCACGGTCGGCACGCTCAGCGTCACCGCGCTCGCGATGGCGCTCGCGGTCCCGTTCGGGCTCGGCGCGGCCGTCTACCTCTCCGAGTTCTGCGCCCCCCGCGTGCGCGAGACGCTGAAGGTCACGATCGAGCTCCTGTCCGCCATCCCCAGCGTCGTCTGGGGCTTCGTCGGCCTGACCGTGATGAGCAGGCTGATCGTTTCCACGACCGGCGCGCCCGTGGGCGTCAACGTGCTGAACGGCGGCATCATCCTCGCGCTCATGAGCGTGCCGGTGATCGTCTCGATCGGCGAGGATGCGCTCAAGGCCGTACCCGACTCGTACCGCGAGGCCGGCGTCGCACTCGGCGCCACGCGCTGGCAGCTCGTCTACCGCGTGCTGCTGCCCGCCGCGCGCAACGGCCTGCTGGCCGCCGTCCTGCTCGGGGTCGGCCGCGCGGTCGGCGAGACGATGGCGGTGCTGATGGCCACGGGCCACGCCGTGCACATTCCCGGGAGCCTGCTCGACTCCGTCCGCACGCTCACCGCCAACATCGCGGCCGAGCTCGGGGAAGCGCCCGCGGGCTCGGACCACTACCGCGTGCTGTTCCTGACCGGGACGCTGCTGTTCCTGATCACGTTCGCCGTGAACCTGACCGCGGACTTCGTGATCCGCGGCGTGCGGAGGAAGTAGCCGTGGCGCTCGCCCCCGCTCCTACGACCGGCCGCTTCGCGCGGACCGCGCACGTGGCGCGCAAGGAGCGCGCGGAGAAGCTCGCCCGCGTGGTCTTCGCTGCGATGGCCGCCGCCATGGTGGTGCCGCTGCTGCTGATCGTGGGCTACCTCGTCTGGCTCGCCTGGCCCACGCTCGGCCTCGAGTTCATCCTCGACATCCCGCGGCGCGGCATGACCGACGGGGGGATCTGGCCGGCCTTCGTCGGGACGCTCTACCTCGTCGGGCTCTCGCTCCTCGTCTCGACGCCGATCGGCGTGATGGCCGCGGTCTACCTCAATGAGTACGCGCGCGACAACTGGTTTAACCGCGTCGTCAACCTGGCGGTGATCAACCTGGCGGGCGTTCCGTCGATCGTGCACGCCCTCTTCGGCCTGGGCGCCTTCGTGTACGCGGCGCGCTTCGGCTACTCGATTCTGTCGGCCGCGCTCACACTTGCGATCATGACGCTGCCCGTGATCATCGCCAGCACGCGCGAGGCGCTCGCGTCGGTGCCGATGGCGTTCCGCGAGGCCTGCTGGAACGTGGGCGCCACGCGCTGGCAGACGATCCGCGCCGTGGTGCTGCCGAACTCGATCAGCGGCATCCTCACCGGTGTCATCCTGCAGGTGAGCCGCGCGGCCGGCGAGACGGCGCCGGTGATGTTCACGGGGGCGGTCTTCTACAAGTCGGTGGCGCGCGGAGACCTGTTCCCGTACGCGCTCAACGACCAGTGCATGGCGCTCTCGATGCACCTCTACACGCTCGCGACCCAGGTGCCGAACGTCAAGGAGTCGCTGCCCTACGCGACGGCCGTGGTGCTGCTCGGGTCGGTGCTGCTGGTGAACGCGGCCGCCATCGCGCTGCGCGTGTTCCTGCGCGCACGGAAGCGCTGGTGAGACCGTGAGCGCGGCCTTCGTGAAGCGCATCGAGGTGCAGGAGCTGCGCCTCGCGTACGACTCGAAGGAAGTCCTGCACGGGATCTCGTTCGACGTCTACCAGAACGAGATCTTCGCGGTGATCGGGCCCGCGCAATCGGGCAAGTCCTCGATGCTGCGCTGCCTGAACCGGACCATCGACTTCACGGCGAACGCGAAGATGTCCGGCAGGGTGATCGTGGACGGCGAGGACGTCCGGCGCACGCGCGACATCTACGCTCTCAGGCGCAAGATCGGGATGGTGGCGCCGCTGCCGGTGGGGCTGCCGCTCACGATCTACGACAACGTGGCCTTCGCGCCGCGCTCGGCGGGCCTCGCGCACAAGTCCGACCTCGATGCGATCGTGGAGCGCTGTCTGCGGCAAGCGGCGCTGTGGGACGAGGTCAAGGACCGGCTCACGAGCCTGGGAACGGCGCTCTCGGGCGGCCAGCAGCAGCGCCTCACGATCGCGCGCGCCCTCTCGCACCAGCCCGAGATCCTGTGCCTCGACGAGTTCTCGATCGCGATCGACCCGGTCACGACGATGAGGATCGAGGACGTGCTCAAGGAGTTGCGGCGGGAGATCACGATCCTGCTCGTCACCAACCTCACGCAGCAGGCGCGGCGGCTCTCGGACCGCACGATGTTCCTGTGGGACGGTGAGATCGTCGAGATCGATATGAGCGAGGTGATCTTCTCGGGCGCTGCCAAGAGCCAGCGCACCCGGGACTACGTGAGCGGGGTGTTCGGATGAGCGAGGCCCCCGCCCACGCGATCGAGACGCGCCGCCTGAGCCTCTGGTACGGGAGCTTCCAGGCGCTCAAGGAGGTGACGGTCTCGCTGCGCCAGGGCATCGTCACCTCGCTGATCGGGCCCTCCGGCTGCGGCAAGACGACGCTCTTGCGCTGCTTCAATCGCGTCAACGAGCGCTACGGCAACGTCCGCACCTCGGGCGAGATCCGCATCCTCGGCGAGAACATCTACGCACCGGAGGTCTCGCTCGTCGAGCTCCGAAAATCGGTCGGCATGGTGTTCCAGAGACCGAACCCGCTGCCGATCTCGATCTACGAGAACGTGGTCTTCGGGCTGCGCGTCCACAGCCCGCGCGGCGAGCTCACCAGGAGCGTGCTGGACGAAGCGGTCGAGAAGGCGCTTGGCGAGGTCGGCCTGTGGAAGGACCTCAAGGACCGGCTCGACGAGCGCGCGACGGGCCTGCTGCTCGAGCAGCAGCAGAAGCTGTGCCTGGCGCGCCTGCTGCCGCTCAAGCCCGAGGTGATCCTGATGGACGAGCCCGCCTCGGCGCTCGACGTCGAGGGCACGCGCGCGATCGAGGAGCTGATGTTCGAGCTCGCCGGCCGCTACACGATCGTGATCGTGACCCACAACATGGCCCAGGCCCGCCGCGCGAGCGACGAGTGCCTGTTCATGCTGCTCGGCGAGGTGGTCGAGCACACCCGCACCGAGGACCTGTTCCTGGCCCCGCGCGACCCGCGCACGGCGGAGTACATCGAAGGCCGCTACGCGTAGTCCGCCCCGGCCTGTTCGTTCTGAACAGCGGACGGGGCCTGTGTGTGGCGGAGGTTTGTAGAATCTGCGACGGTCGCCAGAGGAACGCGCAGCGACTGGCCGCTTGTCGAGCGCTTGCGACGCGGCAAACCTCCCCGGCTCGCTTCTTGCACTTCCTTTCCACCTACACGGCGTGGAGGCGGGTGCAAATGGAGCGAGTCGCGACGAAGAAGTTCGTTCGGACCGATGCCCTGCCGGCGAGCGCTTGGCGCTGCGCCGGTTACGACGCCATCGTGTGCATCGACGTCCTGCTGTCCGCCACCACGATCGTCACGGCGCTGTCACAAGGTCGGCGCGTGTTCACCGCCCCGAACCCGGCGCACGCGCGCTGGTTGGAGTCGCGCCTCGGCGACGCGCTGGTGTTGAGCGATACAGCCGACGCGCGGAACGACTCGATCCGCTTCGGCGGGCCAACGCGGCTGGACGCCGCCGAGGGGACGGCATCGCTCGTGCTGGTCTCTCCGCTCGCCGAGATGCTCGCGGCGGCTCAGTCGCAGTCGTCGGTCTACGTGGCCTGCTTGCGCAATCTGGAAGCGACCGCGAGGACAATCGCACGACGCCACTCGCGCGTGGCGATCCTGGGCGCCGGCGAGGGCGGTGACGTGTGCAGCGAGGACGAGATGGTCGCGTCCTGGCTGGCCGAGCGTCTGCGCTGTCGCGGGTTCGAGCTCGAGGGGCGCAACACGACCGCCGAAGTCGAGCGCTGGTGCCGGACGGACGCGACACTCGTCGGCTGGTCGCGCTCCGCGGAACGGCTGCGAGCCCGCGGCCGCGCCAAAGACGTCGACTTCGTCCTGGAGCACGTCGACGACCTCGACGTCGTCTGCGTGGGGGGCCAGTTGTCCGGCCCGATGCGGTCGCCGCAACACATCGACGACGCACGGCCGACGCACACGTGGGGCGCGCCGCTGCCGGCACTCGGCATCTAGGCGGGTGCGGCCGTTTCAATGACGCCGCCCCGCCCTTCTCCCCAGCCGTACTCCATGCGCGAGCTGCGGCGTATCGTCGAGGCCCCGCTGCGCCGGCCGTGGCTGGCCGTCCTGCCGCTGCTGCTCACGCTCGCCGCGGCCGTTGCGCTGAGCTTCCTGCTGCCGCCACGCTACAAGTCACAGACGCTGATCCTGGTCGAGCCTGACCCGATTCCAGCGAGCCTGGTCCCGCAGCTCAGCAACGAGAGGGTCGGGCGCCGGCTGCAGACGCTGCGGCAGGAGGTGCAGAGCCGGACGCGCCTGGAAATGGTGGCGCGAGAGCTCGACCCGTACGGCAGCCTCGCGAAGGAGCCACTGATCAACACGATCGAACGGATGGGTGCAGCGGTGAGCGTGTCGGTCAAGGGCTACGACGCCTTCAGCATCGAGTTCGTGCACCGCGACCCCGTGATGGCGATGCACGTGGTGGACCGCTTGGCGCGGGTCTTCATGGAGGACGTCGCGGGAACCCAGCAGCGGCAGATCTCGGCGGCCTACCAGTTCATCCAGTCGCAGCGCGAGGACGCACGCCAGCAGCTCGAGGGCAAGGAGGCGGCGTTGCGCTCCTACAAGGAGCAGCACATGGGCCAGCTGCCGGAGCAGGTGCCGGCGAACCTCGCGACGCTGCAGCGCCTGCAGCTCGAGCAACGGACGGTCTCCGACAGCGTGAGAAGGGCCATCGACGTGCAGTTGTTGCTCGAGAACACAGCGTCGGCCCTCGCTGGGGTCGCGGCGACGCCCGCGCCCGACACCCTGATGGGACTGGAGGCCGCTCTCGTGCAACTCCGGACGCGCTATACCGAGGCCCACCCCGACGTGAGGGCGCTCGTGGCGCGCGTCGAGCTGCTGGACGCGGCGCAGCGGGCCGAGACGCCGGTCTCGCCCCCGCTCGACCCGGCCGCGGTCGCACTCGCGGAGCGCAAGCGTGAGGCGGCACTCGAGCTGCGGGCCCTGGAGTCGCGCCTTGCGGAGCTCGACAAGCGCATCGCCGCGCTCCAGGTGCGGGTCGAGGCGGCGCCACGGCGCGAGCAGGAGATCCTCGTCCTGACCCGCGACAACAAGAAGCTCAGCGAGAACTACGGGCAGCTCCTCGCGAACAAGCTCGACGCCGAGATGGCGGCCCGCCTCGAGCAGCAGCAGGGGGGACGGCAGTTCCGCATCCTCGACCCCGCCAGCCTGCCGGAGCGGCCGAGCTTCCCGGACCACAACCTGTTCGCGCTTCTGGGTGGGATCGTGGGCCTGCTGCTCGGAGCAGGCCTCGCGGTCGTAGTCGACTGGCTCGACCCGACCTTGAAGGACGCGGACGAAGCCGCCGCGATGCTGGGGCTGCCACTTCTGGCCGTGATCCCGTTCGTCCGGCCGAAGGACCAGCGCCGGCTCGCCGCCATGTGGCCGACCGACGGCGCACACGCGGGGGACAGCTCGGCCCAGTCCCACCGCCGGCACCGTCCGTGGACGCGAGCCGCCGGCCAGCAGCAGACACCCGAGCTGTCGTGAGCGAGGCTTCCGGCGTTCGCTTCGCCGAGTGCCTGCCCGAACAGCCTGGCGGACCCGCCCTCCAGCAGGCCGCTCTCGGCAGCGATCACTACCTGGCCGAGGAGTTCCGCTTCCTGGCCGCCAAGGTCGCCGCGCTCGCGACCGGCCAATGCACGGCGCTCGGGGTCGTGAGCGCGAGCCCGCGCGAAGGGAAGACGACCGTTGCCCTCGGGCTCGCCGCGGCGCTCGCGCGTTCGTCGCCCCATCGCGTGCTGCTGCTGGAGGCCGACCTGCGCCAGCCCGCGGTCGAGTCTTACCTCGGCCTGCCGCGCTCCGCGGGCGTCGCCGAGTGGCTCTCTGGCAGCGGCCAGACGGTGCCGATCCGCACGGTCGCGCCCCCCGGATTCGCGGTGATCGCGGGCGGGCGCGGGGGCCTCACCCGCCCGGAGCTTCTGGGCTCCAAGCGCATGGGCGCGCTCGTCGGCGCCTGCCGGCTCGCCTTCGGCTTCGTCGTGGTTGACTTGCCGCCGCTCGGCCCGACGGCGGACGCAGTCGCGATCCAGGAGCTTCTCGACGGGTTCCTGCTCGTGGTGCGCTCGCGCCACACCGCGCGTGAAGACGTCGCCCGCGCGGTATCGCGCCTCAAGCCGAACCGGATCCAGGGCCTCGTCTTCAACAACCAGCCGGAAATACTGCCCGACGGCTACGGCCGCTACGAGCGATACGGGCTCGACACCCCCGTCTGAGGACAGCCGCGTGATGGCCGCCCGCGGCCGCTGGGCTACACTCCGCGGGCCGCCTGTAGCCCATGAGGTGCCCCATGCCTGATCGCCCGGCGTTCGTGCGTGCGCATCGCTTCTCGTGCCGAGCGGCAACGTTCCTGCTCGGGCTGACGTGGCTGCCGGGGCCGACCGGCGCGCTCGTCGCCCAGGAGAAGCGCGCGATCAGCGTCGAGTGGATCTACAGCGACGCGGGCGAGGAGCCGACGCGGCTGCCCCCGTTCGCCTGGACGAGTGACGGGGAGGTGCTCCTGCTCGACACGCGGAAGCCGAAGGACGCGCGGAGCTTCGAGCGCGTGACGGCGGCGGGGGTCCGTACGGCGGCCGTC
>Ga0210377_10003542_pt1 | contig 13400 bp, 12 predicted proteins | sample PLM4_65_b1redo_FD_155480 | JGI IMG/M metagenome (GOLD analysis project Ga0210377, IMG submission 155480) | Groundwater sediment microbial communities from an aquifer in East River, Colorado, USA - PLM4_65_b1 redo | ecosystem: Environmental > Terrestrial > Soil > Riparian zone | place: USA: East...
CATCGGATATATTGCAGTTGAGCTTGACCTGTTGTATAAAGGCATCGATGTCCTTCATTCTCTACAATAAAATCCTCTGCCAAAAAAGACAAGAGCCCCGTGCGGAGCGAGATTGTCTTACCGGTATGGATCGTATAAAATAGGGCAATTGTTCTTGCATGATAAATCAACCATTTTTGATACCAGCACTGCTGATCCTGATAGCGTCAATACCACTTGTTCCGGGTATTGTTCCAAGGAACCGTGTCTGCGGTATCCGCACATGTAAAACACTGTCTGATGACAGCATCTGGTATCCTGCCAACAGATTCGGGGGGTGGACATTGATAGTATCTCCTTTACTCTTGTTGTCGGTACTGATGCCGTACAGCAATAATCAGCAGGATAATTTCTCAATATGGACAATACATTTCTGTGGTTTCCTGCTGTTGTTGACGGCTGGGATCATCATTACCCTTCTGTATGTCAGAAAGTTATAGGCATTGTTGTCCCGATTACATGATCTTGATGTGGCAACTGACTTATATTGTAAGAAATGGTGTAAAGATATAAACCGTCCCGGTCAGCGCATGTCATCAAGGAACGGGAACCGGCAACGAACTTTCGTAACTTCCTCAGGATCAATTTCACAGGCAATAAACTGCTCTTTTGGGCCTCCAGAGCAGATATCATTCCCCATAGGATCGTAAACATGGGAGGCGCCGGGATACATGATTCCGTTGCCGTCCTTCCCGGTCCGGTTGACTCCGATGACAAAGCACTGGTTTTCTATCGCCCTGGCCTTCAGGAGTGTCTCCCAGTGGTCCCTGCGGCTGCCTGGCCAGTTGGCCAGTACAAATATCGCCTGAACGCCTCCGGCGATGTCTCTGAATATCTCAGGGAACCTGAGGTCATAACAGATGAAAACACTCGCAGGGATCCCTTCTATATGAAAAATAACCCTGGTATTCCCGCTGGAAAAATATTTATCTTCTTTTGCGAATGAAAACGGGTGCATTTTTGCGTATGTGGCTATGACCGACCCTTTTCTGTCAAAGGCAACTGCGAGGTTTCTTAACTTTTTTCGTCCCGGCTTCTTTGCTGCGAAGCCTGCAATAACATTCAGTCCATACTTTTTAGCCAACTCAGAGAGGACCCGAGATGTCTCTCCTCTTTCATCTTCTGCAATGGCTGAAATATTCATTGAAAAACCGGTGCTGAACATCTCAGGGAAAACAATTATGTCGCAGGACTCCCTGGCTGCCCTTCTGAAGAAATTTTCAGCCCTGGCATAGTTTGCCTTTTTGGATTCCCAGGCTATGTCCATTTGTATCAATGCTATCTTCATGAAAACCTCTTAAAAGATAATAACAGATTTCTGCTTTTTGAGCATGCCGGTTTTTTTCACTTGACGGATTAACTTATAAAAAGCAGTTTCGCGCAAAGGCGCAAAGGTCGCAAAGTAAAAACAAGCAGTTATCTGAAACAAGTATTCACCGAAGAGGTTCAATCCCTTCTCCTTATTAGTATTTGAATTTCTTTGCGACCTTTGCGCCTTTGCGCGAGTAATTGCCGTTTTTGGATTAATAACGGCCCTGAGTATTACATTCCTTGATTTTAGAGAGCAATAACACATAAAATTTAAACCTATGGAAATCAGGATAGCAGATGGAAGGCCCTTGCCCGCAGTTGCAGGTGAAAGCATTTATGAAGCACTCAAGCATAACGGTATATATCTCGTGGCCTCGTGCGGAGGCAAGGGAGTTTGCGGCAAATGCCGTGTGAAGATAATTGAAGGCAGAAGCCGCATCGAGGCGACAAGCAAGCTGAGAAAAAAAGACAGAGACGAAAATATAGTCCTCGCGTGCCAGACCTTCCCTGAAGAGGATATTCTTATAGAGATACCTGAAGATGCGAAGCTTGTCATCGGCGACAAGATCGCTGTTTCGAAATCAAAGGACCTGCTGGAATTTCTGCGTACTTTTGAGCCGGAGTTCACCCCCCCTGTCAGATGCATTGCCCTGGATCTCGCTCCTCCCTCGATATATGATAATATCAGCGACCTTGAGCGCATTAAAAAGGCCCTCGATGAGAAGGGTCTCCATGGAATGAGATTCTCTCATGAATTTGTTGTTTCCATGTCCAGGTCCCTGAGAGAGGCTGGCTGGAAGGTGAATCTTGCCTATACGGATGAACTCGAGGCCTTTGCAATGTCCCCTGCTGAATGCATGAACGAGTATGGGATCGCTGTTGATATCGGCACGACAACCGTTGTCCTTTACCTGATAAATTGCTACAACGGCAGCCTTGTTGATGTGGGTATGACCTATAACTCACAGATGCGTTATGGCGACGATGTAATAACAAGGATTGTCCATGCCACTGAAGGCGGCGGCATAGGCGAATTGCAGCATGCTGTAGTCGGTGATATCAATGATATGCTTCTGCCGGTCCTGGAAAAAAATGGTATCAACAGGCACCACGTTGTTGCTGCGGTCGTCTCCGGCAATACGACCATGTCACAGCTTTTCTGGGGATTGGACCCGTCTTCAATCAGGGAAGCACCCTATATCCCGACTGTTAATCTATTCCCTGTATGGAGGGCAGGCGCCTCAAAGATAAGAATAAATTCACAGGCGCCTGTGTATACGCTGCCTTCTGTCGGCAGTTATGTCGGAGGGGACATTGTTGCAGGCGTTTTGGCATCAAAGATGCACAGGAATCCCGAGGTCGCCCTTTTTATGGATATCGGCACAAACGGGGAGATAGCTGTCGGCAATAATGAATGGCTTATAACAGCCGCATGCTCTATGGGCCCATGCTTTGAGGGAAGCGGAATAAGGCATGGCATGCGTGCTACCGAAGGCGCGATCGAGTCTGTAAAGATAGACCCTATAACATTTGAACCCACATTCGGGGTAATTGGCAATACACGGCCGGTCGGCATATGCGGATCAGGCATGATAGACGCAATTTCTGAGCTCTTTTTCACGGGGATTATTGACCAGAAGGGGAAGTTTGCAAGAGACCTTAAAACAGACAGGCTCAGGATCGAGGACGAGGGGCCTGAATTTATCCTTTACAGGGGAGAACTCAAGGATATTGTTCTGACACAGGCGGATATTGAAAACGTCATCCGTGCAAAGGCAGCTATTTATGCGGGTGTTTCAGTGCTTTTAAAGGAAGTGGGACTCTCTCTTGATATTGTGGAGCGTGTGTATATCGCAGGCGGTTTTGGCAATTACCTGGATATAGACAAGGCGATTATGATCGGTATGCTCCCTGACCTTCCAAAAGAGAAGTTTTCATTTATCGGCAATACCTCCATTGCAGGGGCTTATCTCTGCCTGCTTTCCCAAAAAATGCGTCAGGAGGCCGAGGATATAGCCAGGAAGATGACCTATGTGGAACTCTCTGTTTCACACGGATTCATGGACGAATATATGTCCGCACTTTTCCTCCCCCATACAAATATTGACCTTTTCCCTACCGTAAAAAAAGCTTATAAACCTAAATAAAGTCTGTGTATAAATTATGAAGTTGTCATCCTCGGGCTTGACCCGGGGATTCAGAACCTTTTGAAAACAATGGATTCCCGCCTTCGCGAGAATGACGCCAAAAATAGATATGGCAGTTTATACACAGACACTAAATAAAGCATTTATTCGGGGTATTTCTCCAGATCTTTGTTTTTCTTTGCGTACTTTGCGTCTTTGCGCGAGTAAGTCTATTTAAGAGCTGCAGCTCTTTAGAGAAGCAATAAAATATTGTCTATGAGGCGGGTATTCCCTATTTTAACTGCAACAGCCAAAAGCACGTCGCCTTTTATATCATCAACTTCTTCCAGTGTCTCAGGATCGTAAACAGATGCATAATCTATCTGTGATATCAGAGGTTCTGACAAAAGGGTCTGTTTCATCATTTCCCTTATCTTTTCTCCTGAGGTCATCCCTGATTTTACTGATTCAGAGGCTTTATTGAGGCACTGGTATAGTACGCAGCCTGTGCTGCGCTGTTCCGTGTCGAGATAGACGTTTCTTGAACTCATCGCCAGTCCGTCGTGTTCCCGCATTGTCGGGCAGACAATAATGTCTGTATCGAAATTCAGGTCTTTTGCCATTCTTTTTATGATGACTGTCTGCTGAAAATCCTTCTGCCCGAAATATGCGCGGGTAGGGCTCACAATATTGAAAAGCTTTGCTACTACTGTTGCGACCCCGCTGAAGTGACCGGGCCTGAACTTGCCGCAGAGTCTTTCTGAAAGGGGACCAACTTCTATATGGGTAGAAAAACTTTGGGGATACATAAGATTGCTGTCAGGGATAAAAAGGATATCAATTTCCTGTTCACGGAGTTTCTTTATATCCTCCTCAATGTCCCTCGGGTATTTGTCCAGGTCTTCTGCAGGACCGAACTGCAGGGGGTTTAAAAAAATGCTTACGATTGTGACGTCATTTTCCATTTTAGCCCTTTTGACAAGGCTTAAATGGCCGTCATGAAGGGCCCCCATTGTTGGGACAAGGCCGAGCGACCGGCCCCTTTGAAGGTGTTTTTTGCAACTGTCCTGTGTGATGCGCGGGATTCTAAGTATCTCCATATCTTCTTCTTGTCCTATTTGTTAATCTCTTGCATTAATTCGTTCAGAAGCTCTTTTTCCTCTACATGTTTTATGATCTTCCCTTTCCTGAATAGCAGTCCTATACCTTTTCCTCCTGCAATGCCTATATCTGCCTCCCTTGCCTCTCCCGGGCCGTTTACAGCACAGCCCATTACTGCAACAGTGATAGGCTTGTCGATATTTTTAAGACGGCTTTCTACTTTTGAGGCAAGTCCCCTGATATCTATTTCGCATCTTCCACAGGTGGGGCATGAAATGATGTTGGCCCCCTTTGTCCTGAGTCCAAGAGATTTGAGTATTTCATAGGCGACTCTGATCTCTTCGCTGGGATCAGCTGAAAGGGAAACCCTCATGGTGTCTCCTATGCCTTCTGCCAGGAGTATGCCGAGACCTACAGAGCTTTTTATGATGCCGGTAAAAGAAGGTCCTGCCTCTGATATGCCTATGTGGAGAGGATACCTGAATCTGCGTGAAAAAAGCCTGTAGGCGTCAACTGTTGTCGGGATATTCGAGGCCTTGAGCGAGACTTTTATTTCCCTGAAGTTCAGCTGCTCAAGGATATTGATATGCTCCACTGCGCTTTCCACGAGCGCCTCAGGCGTCGGATGCCCGTATTTTGCAAGCAGTTTTTTTGAAAGGGACCCTGCGTTTACGCCGATCCGTATCGGGATATGTCTGTCAGAGGCTGCTGAAACGACTTCCGAAACCTTCCAGGTGGCGCCGATGTTGCCGGGGTTGATCCTCAAAGCATCCACCCCCTGTTTTATCGCCTCAAGGGCGAGCCTCCAGTCGAAGTGTATATCTGCTATAACAGGTATGCTGACAGATTTTTTTATACTGCCGAGGGCCTTTGCTGCCTCGATGTCAGGGACTGCTATCCTTATGATCTCACAGCCTGCCTTTTGAAGAGACTTTATCTGTCTGACCGTTGATTTTACGTCTCTCGTGTCTGTCTTGGTCATGGTCTGAACAGAGATTAAGCTTCCGCCTCCAACCGGCACGCTGCCGACGTATATTTTTCTTGTTTTATTACGAGGCGCTATTTTCTTCTTTTGCATTATCTTTTATCTCCTGCCGGCGCTGCCTGTATTGTTTTACAGCCTGCAAATGTTGTTCTGCTGTTGCAGAAAACTGGTGCGAGCGGTCATCCAGTGAAACAAAATATATATAAGGAACATTAGCAGGGTAGAGTGCTGCCTCTATCGACTTCAGACCTGGAGATGCGATAGGGCCCGGGGGGAGTCCTTTTATTTTGTAGGTATTGTAAGGGGTTATGCGCAGCAGATCTTCCCTGGTTATCTTTTCCCTGGAACTTTTTATGCCATAGATCGCCGTAGGGTCTGCCTGCAGCAGCATATTTTTTTTCAAACGGTTGTGGTAAACAGCTGAGATCAGGGGACGCTCCGAATCCACTACCGCCTCCTTCTCTATGATCGATGCCAGTGTCAGCAACTCATTTTCAGTCATGCCTTTCTCATCCATCCTGCTGAGAATTTCATAAGAGAATTTCTCGCGCATCTTGTCTATCATGCTGCCTACAGCATCTTCAGGCAAAACGCCCTTGGGGATCTTATAGGTATCCGGGAATATATACCCTTCAATGCTTTTTGCTTCAATTTCGTAGGAGTCCAGAAAATCGCGGTCAGTCGCAAGCTTCATGAACTTTTCTTTATTCATGATGTGGTTTTTTTCAAACTGTTCGGATATCTCCAGGAGTGAGTCGCCCTCGAGGATTTTTATCTCATATTCTATTATCTGTCCACTGCGTATTATCCTGAATATGTCAAGCGGGCTCATATTGCTCCAGATGGAGTAAAAGCCGGCCCTGATCCTCCTGTCAGCTCCAGTCATTCTTCCCAGGAGCAGGAAGATGTTTTTGTCGCGTACCAGTCTCTGGCCATGCAGGATCTCTATCGCCTGTCTGAATGTCGCTCCATGAGGTATTTCTATCTCTGTCTTGACTCCCACTGTTTGAGCAGGCACAAACAGTTCAAAAGCTGCGTAAGAGAAGACCATTAACAGGATGCTCGAAAATATAATGAAAAGGTTTTTTTTCATATACTGTAGGATGCCAAATAAGCTGTTGAAATGTAAAGAAATATGGCGCAAAAAGAAAGCGGGGCAGTGCCCCGCTTTCAAGAGAATATAAGATCAGTAAACTTAGTACATTCCGCCCATTCCGCCCATTCCGCCGCCCGGAGGCATTGCAGGCATCTCAGATTTTTCCTCCGGCAGATCGGTTATCATCACAGATGTGGTGAGCATCAGTGATGCTACTGATGAAGCGTTCTGAAGAGCGTATCTGGTCACCTTGGTAGGATCGATGATCCCTGCCTTCAGCATGTCGACATACTCTTCGCTGGCAGCATCAAACCCGTAGTTTGCGTCTTTTGAGGATTTGACTTTATCGACGATCACCGATGGCTCAAGGCCGGTGTTATTGATGATCTGACGGATCGGCTCCTCGAGCGCCCTCTTCAGGATATCAACACCTACATTCTGGTCATGGTTTTCGAGTTTCAGTCCTTTCAGGGCGCTGACGCACCTTAACAATGCGACACCTCCGCCAGGGACCACACCTTCTTCAACAGCAGCCCTTGTGGCATGGAGCGCGTCTTCAACTCTTGCCTTCTTTTCCTTCATCTCGGTCTCTGTGTAAGCTCCCACATTGATAACCGCGACTCCGCCTACGATCTTTGCGAGACGTTCCTGGAGTTTTTCCTTGTCATAATCAGAGGTGGTCTCATCGATCTGGGCCTTGATCTGTTTTACCCTGCCCTTAATCTTTGCAGGATCACCTGCACCTTCAACAATAGTAGTGTTCTCTTTGTCAACGGTGATCTTCTTGGCCTTTCCGAGGTCGGTCAGCTTGACGTTTTCGAGCTTAATCCCGAGGTCTTCGGAAATTACCGTGCCGCCTGTAAGGGTAGCGATATCTTCGAGCATTGCCTTGCGTCTGTCTCCGAACCCGGGGGCCTTGACAGCGCATACCTGTATAGTGCCTCTTAACTTATTGACGACCAGAGTGGCGAGGGCCTCTCCCTCGACATCTTCAGAGATGATCATCAAAGGTTTGCCCATCTTTGCGGTCTGTTCCAGGATAGGAAGCAGGTCTTTCATTGAAGATATCTTCTTTTCATTGATGAGTATAAAGACGTCTTCGAGGATGCACTCCATCCTCTCAGGGTCTGTGACAAAATACGGGGAAGAGTAGCCCCTGTCAAACTGCATTCCCTCTACAACATCAAGGGAGGTTACCATGCTCTTTGCCTCTTCAACGGTTATTACTCCGTCCTTGCCGACTTTGTCCATAGCCTCTGCGATCAGTTCGCCGATCGAGGGGTCGTTGTTTGCGGAGATAGTCCCCACCTGTGCGATCTCTTTTTTGTCCTGCACAGTCTTGCTGATCTTTTTGAGTTCCTCGACGATCTTCTCTACGCCTTTTTCAATGCCTCTCTTGATATCCATTGGATTGGAGCCGGCAACAACGTGCTTTATTCCGCCGCTGTAGATCGCGTGCGCCAGAACAGTGGCTGTTGTTGTTCCGTCGCCTGCAACATCAGAGGTTTTGCTTGCTACTTCTCTTACGAGCTGTGCGCCCATGTTTTCAAAAGGGTCTTTCAGCTCGATTTCCTTTGCTACAGTGACGCCGTCTTTTGTTATGGTAGGCGCGCCGTATTTCTTGTCTATGATGACATTTTTACCTTTTGGTCCGAGTGTTGCCGAGACCGCGTTTGTGAGCAGCGTAATACCCTTCAGTATTGAGCTCCTTGCTGCTTCATCAAAAAGAAGCTGCTTTGCCATTTGTAATTCCTCCTTGAAAAATGTTAGATAAGTTTAGTTTAGTCCTGGATAATTCCGAGAATGTCTTCTTCCTTGATAATCAGATATTCATTGTTGTCAATGTTTATCTTGGAACCTGAGTATTTGTCGAAAAGTATAATGTCTCCGACTTTAATCTCTTTTACTTCTGAACCGACAGCCTCAATAACTCCTTTTTGAGGTTTTTCTTTGGCAGACTCAGGGATGTAGATACCGCCTGCTGTTTTTTCTGCCTCTTCAGAGTATTTTACAAATACCCTGTCTTTCAGTGGTTTGAATTTCATGAATAGTTCTCCTTTCTTTTTTATCTGAGTTTTGGGTTGTTAGCACTCACATGCGTTGAGTGCTAATATACTAGAAAATGATGTATTTAGGCAAGGTCTTTTTGAAGGTGGAAAAAACTTATTAATTGCTGTTTTCTGCTGTTTTCTTCAAATAGCTTTATTTTTTTAAAAAATCTAACTTAAATTCTTTTTTCTTCTTAGCGATGAATTCCTCTATAGTGTCCCTGTAATAGTTTCCTCTATCCCTTATTTCCTGCGCGATCCTGTTTTCATATAACTTCTGTCCTTCTTTCAGTTCAGGTGCAAATACTGCATAGAAGTTCCCGTTTTTTATTGATTCCATCACCTTCCCGGAATTGTAAAGATAAATATCGGCAATGATTGTTCTGGAAAGCCTCCGTGCCTTCTCAATAGCCTCATCGGTTTTTGCTTCAGAAGGCCTTGTTTCGGCCGATGCAGCCGGCTGCCCGACCTCTGGCCTTATCTCTGGTTTAATGCAGGGAACTTCAGGCCTGATCCCCGGAGTCTCTGGCGCTGGAACAGTGCTTTGCTGTGCTGCCTGAGGTTTTTCCGGGCCTTCTTCCGGCATGGCTACGAGCTTGTTGATTTTTTCGATAAGCATTGCAGGGATATCATGGGCCTCTATAAAATCATCTGCGCCGTAAAGCGAAACAGGCTCTCTCCTGTACTTTGACTTATCAAATGTCGAAGGGACGAGAATGAACTTCATATCTTTCATTTCAGCCCTGGACTTGAGTCTTTTGCAGATCTCAAACCCGTAAATTTTAGGGAGCGAGACCTCTACAACAGCAAGGAACGGGAGTTCTCTGAGCGCTTTGACCATGGCGTCGATGCCGTCTGGTGAAGTAATGACTTTATAGCCCTGGTCCTGCAGCAGGGTACGGGCGTTCTCCAGCACTGCTGTATCGGAGTGGGCCAGGAGTACTTTAGTGCTGTCAAGGACCTTCCTTAGATGCTCAGCCGGTTTTTTAACAACAAGTACAGTGCTGCATTTCGGGCATTTGAACCTTGAGCCTGCTGAAGAGAGCTTTGCATCATCCACTTTCAGCTTTACCTTGCATTTAGGACATATTACTACCACTTGCTGGACCTCCTTGGTTGCCAGAGTTTAATCGTGGAAAGGCCGGCAACGAACCCGCCTACATGGGCAAAAAACGCAATACCACCCTGAGCTGCATTTCCCTGTGAGATTAAGCCGCTCACGACCTGTATAATAGCCCAAAAGCCAATAACTATCAAGGCTGGGATCTTGATGACCGTTATATAAAAACCTAGAAATACAAGCGTGTGTATCTTTGCCATAGGAAAAAGCAGGATATAGGCCCCCAGCATGCCGGATACCGCGCCGCTTGCGCCGATCATCGGGACATTAGAGCCCGGGCTGAGCAGTGCATGCGAGAATGCGGCCACGACTCCGCAGAAGAGATAGAAAACGATAAATCTCACATGCCCGAGCCTTTCCTCGATATTATTGCCGAATATCCAGAAATAGAGCATATTCCAGACAAGATGAAACAATCCGCCGTGCATGAACATGGAGGTGAATATAGTCAGGGCAGGGGGTATCGGCTGATTGGATTTGAAACTGATGATATTGCGCGGTATTGCACCGTAACTGTAAACGATGCTTTTACTGTCCTCTCCGGACATCAGTTGCATGATGAAAACCAGTATGTTCAGGCTGATGATCAGGATAGTGCTGAATGGAATTATACTTACAGGGTTGTCATCTTTGTAGGGTATCATCAGTAAACTCCCTTATTAAAGGTCTCGTACCTAATATATACATTGATGCTATTGACCCAGCGCTTCATAACCCCTCCTAACCTCCCCTTACCTTAAGGGGAGGACAAATACCCCCTCTTGGGTTAAGAGGGGGATGGGGGCGTTACTTTGATAAATTACATCATCTATTTAATTTACATTAGATGTCAATACTATTATTAGACTGTTAGTAAAGGTCATGGTAAACATATTCATTTTACACAGCTTAATTATTTATATCACGCAGCGACGTGCCAAGATAGTCTCTAAGAAAAGAAAGCACGGGTGATGAGTTTATGGGGACCCCGTCGAGTTCTTCTTTTATGCGGCGTGTGTCCAGCGAGAACGTATTGCCGTTCTTGCTGCAGGTGAACAAAAACTCGGTTTGCGGATTACCTGCAATCAGCACTATAAGGGTTTCGGCGATGTTGCCAAGGGGCTTCATATCTATATGACTTTTTTTGAAAGTGGCGGTTACGATCGTGCCGGAGGTGCTCCCGGGCCTTACAGAAATATCGCCGCCTGTTTCCCTTGCAGCCTGCGCAAGCAGTGGAAGGCCGAGTCCAACCTTCCTGGTTGTCCGCGTTGTACAAAAAGGGTCGAGGACTTTTGACCTCATATCTTCAGGAATGCCTCTGCCGTTATCTTCGATCTCAACAGAGAAGAGGTCTTTGGCCGTATCTTCGGATATCGAGATTGTGATCAGCGTGGCATCTGCGCCGATGGAGTTTTCAGCTATGTCGAGTATATGGAGGGAGATGTCTTCCATGGTTATTGGATTCGCCTAATGTGCTTTTGGGTTTCTTGCTGAGTCTACCGGGCGTGTGCTGTATTCTCCGCTTCCAGGAGTTCCTTCAGCCGCGACATACTCACCGGCTCCCTCTCGAATTCCATAGACTTTACCACCCAGTCCGGAATCTTTTCCTTATATGCCTTCCTCAGTGCGTTTATATCCTCGTGGCTTTTTCGCCACTTTTCCAGATTTTGCTGGGCTTTTTTTATTTCTTTCTTTGTCATGGCTTGTTTCCTCGTTTTTATTCTGCCATTTAACGGGTCCCTTTTTTACTTGTTTTTATCAAATCCTAATATGGTTTGCTCTGGTTCCTTGACAATGAGCGTTTTACTTTCGGGAATTTCGTAAGTTTGTTCGATATTATTCTGCCTATTCTCGATAGTTCCTGCGATTGCACCATATTGTTCAAGAAACGCACCGACTGTTTTTCGATTGAAACCAGGGATTCCGAGGTCATGCAGATCGGCGGATGTAGGATGATCAATAGTAAAAGCGGGAATCTTCATTTCGACGAGTCTTTTTGCTGTGGTATAGGTCTTTGTTCCCTTGGGTCCGTAAGGAATAAATACGACATCTCCGAGAATGCAGACCATCCAGTTTCGTTCCATGATGTTTTTCCTCGACTGTCTTCCGTCTTGAGGCTCGCACACGGAGAGCATGAGAAGTTCCCCTGCCTCGGCCTGCCGGAAATATTCATCTCGTTCCGGGAACTGATGAAGCGGCGGGTAGAACCGGTCAAGCAAATAGGATTCATAGCTTTCCCTCGCCAGTCCTTTTGCCGAAAATAAGGTCACAGTCTTTTGGCCGAGTTTCAGCGGTTTGGATGGCCTTGTCTTGGTGCTGTATCCTTTGAACAATCCTACTCTGAAGATTTCCGTTTCTATAACCGAATGCCAGCTGCCAAGATAATTCAGATCATACTCGCGGATCGTAAAAAGCATATCATTTGTTTGCAATAGCTCATTGCCGTGACTCTGGTCTGAGCAGAGGACCGACATGGTAAAACGATTGAGAAGTCCAAGATCACCGGCACAATAGATCGTCGGAGCTTGATCTCCAAGACGCTCTTTAGCTTTTAGCGGATACTCCGGGTCCAACGGCAGTATTACTCGATATTCCATAACTTTCTCACTAGAGCATTTATCTCATTTTCAATTTCTTCAACAGACTTGTCCTTCTGTACAAGGCTATGCGCTTCTTCCGACAATTCGGATAATTTCCTGTGAATTTTATTATCCGGCTTAAACTTCTGGATTGCAAGATTATTCATCACCGAGGGCGCTCCGAATCCCCTTCCTGCCTCAGAAAAGCTCTTTATAAAGCTGTCTACAAGCTCAGAGTTCAATATCGCGCAGAGATAATGTGCTTCTTCTTTATCGCTCACCGAGAATAACGAGGTCGTGTCCGTTGAAATAATCTTTTTCATCCCATAGTCAGTCTTAATGCTGGAGAGGACGACAGCATCGACCCGCGACGCCATGCGCTTCCATGCCACGCGATACTTTGCAAAGGTTAAAGCACTGATATTGTACATTGAATAAAAAGGAGCGATCGGTTCTTTTCGTACAACTTTGCCGCCCTCCCTAATTTCTTTGTGAAAATACTTTTGGTACGCCGCTCTTTTAACTAGAGTATTTTTGAACTGAACCAAATATGCATATGTTAACGGCAGCGTTCCACTCAAATGATCCTCATCATAGCCACGTTTTTTCTCGGGATCCTGGGAAATCAAGACGAAGAAATGAGACTTGATTCCAAACCTCTGGATATCCCCGCCACTAACTGCCGGATAAACGAGGTCAGGTTCTATGGCAGTGCGTACGGACTTGATCTCGGTCTTCCCTCTGTCGTACATGTTCTCGATGACAAGCTGCCCGTCCGGTCTGACTTCTTTTAGGTTCAACCAGAAAACGCCGTAAGGCTCAACTCGTGCACCAAGAGAAGCGCGATAAGGATTGTTACCCTTCAGCTTTGTGTAGCTTTTCATTTCAGCGGCCAGTGCAGTCTGCCAAGAAGATACCGGTTTATCAGGATGAACAGGAATCGCCTTCATTTTTATCGTTTGAGTATGTTGCTTCACTTCGTCGAGTGTCCATTCGGGCGGTATACGACCAAGACC
>Ga0210377_10003543_pt1 | contig 13398 bp, 14 predicted proteins | sample PLM4_65_b1redo_FD_155480 | JGI IMG/M metagenome (GOLD analysis project Ga0210377, IMG submission 155480) | Groundwater sediment microbial communities from an aquifer in East River, Colorado, USA - PLM4_65_b1 redo | ecosystem: Environmental > Terrestrial > Soil > Riparian zone | place: USA: East...
AGGGAGCTATTGCATCGATCTTGAGAGACGCCTTTGGCGGTGAGCGCCGCTCACTGTAGCTCCGGGCAGAGAGGAAGGGGTAAAATGACGATCGATCGCCGGCAATGGCCCAATGATGCGAAGATTGCCATTCTTGTGACGGTCATGTTTGAGACCTGGTCCGAGGGCAAGGCGCCGCCTTACTCACCCATGACCACTGCTCTCAAGCCGGGGACCGTTGATCGCCTGGGTATATCCTGGTCCGAGTATGGGGGAAAAACCGGCATATGGAGGTTCATGAAGATTCTCGACGAAATGGAGATTAAGGCTACCGTTTGTATCAGCGGAAAATCGGTGGAGCTTTATCCCGAAGCGGTCCGGGAGCTATACAAAAAGAGACACGAATTGGCCGGTCATTCCTATACCCAGGATTTGATCCTTCCCTATCTCACGCCGGAGGAAGAGCGGGGAGTGATCCGGAGATGCCGTGAAATCATCGAAAGAGCAGTGGGGTTTAAACCGGTCGGTTGGTTTAGTCCTGTGGCTGCGCCTACGGAGCATACGGCGGAATTTTTGGTCGAGGAGGGATTCCTGTGGCATGGCGACTACAACGACACCGACCTGCCGTATCCCTTAAAGACCGCGAAGGGTACCATTGTTGCGATTCCGCACAGCGACTTCACGGATAACCGGGTGCTTAGGGGAAGCCCCCGTGACTTTTACCAAGTCTACAAGGATACGTTTGATTTTATATACAGAACTGAAACGAAGGGGATGATCAACCTTACGGTCCACGCCCATTTCGGCGGGCGTCCGCTCATGTCCGCGATGCTGGCAGAGATTCTCCAGTATATGAAAGGTTTCCCCGGCGTCTGGTTCGCCAGGCATGACGAGATCGCGAAATGGGTGCTGGCGGGACAGTGAAATTAGCGAAACGCCTGATTCAGGGTTTGCACTTGCTTGGCAGATAGCCTCCAGCCCGATGCCTGGCAGTTTTCGACTACTCGTTCTACTTTGTCCGATTTTGGGATGGCGATGACATTCGCTCTGGAAATGCACCAGTTGAGGGCTACCTGGGCCAACGTCTTGCCCGTCTCCAATGCTATTTTCTGAAGAACACTTATCGCGGCTCTATTCCTTATCAGCGGTCTTGACGTGAGATTGCCCTTGTCGAGAGGACTGTGGGCAATCACGGTGATGTTGTTTTGCTGACAATAGGCCAGCATGTCCTCCTCTATGCTCCTGTTCAAGAGGCTGTACTTCACCTGATTGGAAACAATCTTGTGCCTGGCCATGCATGCCTGCGCCTCTGCGAGGTTCTTGACATAGAAGTTGCTGACACCGATGAACCTGATTTTTCCCATATCTGCCAGATTTTCCATCGCGCGCATCGTCTCTTTAAGCGGCACGCCAGGATCGGGCCAATGGATCTGGAAGAGATCGATATAATCCGTTCCGAGTCTTTCAAGACTGTTCTCCGCTGCTCTTAGAACCTCATCATAGCGCAAGTGGTTTCCCGAAACCTTGGTAGCGATGAACACTTGCTGCCTTTGGCCTTTAATCGCTTCTCCCACTACCTCCTCGGTACCGTAGATCTCAGCCGTATCGATCAAGATCGCGCCGAGAGACACGCCCTTTCGGAGCGGCTCTAAACCGCCGCTGTACTGCCAAGTTCCAAGTCCGATCTCTGGCAGCTTCACGCCGGTCTTCCCCAGTTCCCTAAATTCCACGATTCACCTCGGATTTCGTTAAGGTCTTATAGCCCAATGTTTCACCTGTTGCAATTATGCGTGAATTTGTGGAAAAGGATAGATATCTGATCAGAGGAGGGGAAAACCATGATTATAGAGATGCGCACCTATCTGCTTAAGCCAGGGACCGTTCCGGCCTTTATGGAGCGCTTTGCCGAGGGGCTGCCGGCGCGGCTTCAGTTCTCAAAGCTGGGCGGGATCTGGCATACGGAAGTCGGCACGCTGAACCAGGTCGTTCACGTCTGGCCTTATGAGAGTCTTGAGGATCGGGAACGGATCGGCCAGGCAGCGAGAAAGACTGGAAAGTGGCCGCCCAACACCCACGAGTTTATTATTTTACAGGAAAATAAAATCCTCCAGCCTGCGCCTTTTTCTCCGCCACTAGAAGAAAAAAAATACGGCAATATCTACGAAATCCGCACCTACACTTATGTGCCGGGCGCAATGCCCACAGTGCTGGAGCGCTTTGGAAAGGTGATGCCCGCGCGCGTTAAGCTGTCGCCGCTGGCCGGCGCTTGGTACAGTGCCATCGGATCGCTGAACCAGTTCATCCATGTGTGGGCCTATCAGGATGCGGGCGAGCGGGAGCGCCTTCGGGCGGAAGCTCAAAAGAAGGTTGAAGGGTGGCCGCCCCCGACCAGAGAGTTTATGCTCAAGCAGGAAAATATGCTGGTTGTTCCTGCGGCATGTTCGCCCTTGCACTGAGAGAGGCGAGTGCCCTAATCGTTCTCGTAGGAGGATATATGAAACGACTGATTCTAAGTACGGCGCTCATGGTCCTGTTAGTGGCGCCGTTTTCGTGGGGCGCTGAGAGGATTCGCATCGGCTACAGCTCGATCAGCGGCTCCTACATCGGCATTTGGATCGCTCACGACGCCGGACTGTTTGCGCAGGAGGGTCTCGAAGATCAGATCATTCTGATTCCCAGCGGCAGTCAGCTTGCCCAGGTGACGGTCGCCGGCGAGGTCGAGGTTGGTTCGTTCAACGGCAGTTCCGCCATGGCCGCCGCCATGAAAGGGGCCGACATCAAGATCATCGGCAATACCGTCAACAAGATGATTTTTTCCATCTACGTCAGACCTGAGATCAAGACCGTGGAAGGTCTCAAAGGGAAAAAACTCGGGGTTACCCGCTTTGGATCGAGTACGGACATTTCTGCCAGGTATGCCCTCAGGAAGCATAACCTCCAGCCGGAAAAGGACGTTACCATCCTCCAGATGGGCTCGATCAGTGCCATCATGGGCGGTCTGCAGGGCGGTTCCATAGAGGCCGGCGTGGTCTCTCCGCCAACCATGTTTGCGGTGGATAAGCTCGGGTTCAGAGAGCTCATCAACATCACTGACATGGACCTGGCCTTTCCCAATCCCGCTTTGATTGTCCAGGGCGGGATTCTGCGAAATAGGCCGGGAATAGTGGACAGATTCATGCGGGCTTATGCGCGTGGCATGCACCGGGCCAGGACGAACAAGGAGGCGACGATGAAGACGATCGCGAGGTACAGCAAGGTCGAAGATCCCTTCTTTGTCCAGAAGGCCTATGATCTCTATATCGGCAAAGTGTTGGAAAAGGCGCCTTACATCAATATGGCGGGGATGCAGAATGCTCTGGACGACCTGGCGAAGACGGACCCGGCTGCCAAAAATGCCAAACCCGAGCAGTTTATCGATTTTCGCTTTCTGGACAACCTGGAGAAGGGCGGCCTTCTAAAGGAGCTTTACAGGTAACGAGCCTCGACAGATGAAAACAGGGTGTTGAAAACCTCTTTCCCAGGCCGGTCAAAAAGGTCCCAGATGCAAGGCGCGCGAGAAACCGACGAGCGGAGGCGTACTTGAGCAGTACGTTGGAGCGAGGCGGTCAAGTGCAACGCAGCAGATGGGCTTTTTTCAACGGTCTGAAAAATGATTTATAAACATTTCCTTCGCCCGCTTCTCTTCCTTAAAGACCCTGAAGAGGCCCATGAGCAAGCTCTGGCGTTTCTGTCTCGCGTCGATTTCCTGGCTCCTATCCTGGAGCCTTTTTTTTCGGTTTCTGATAGCCGGCTTCAGGTGGGAATCGGGCCGTTACATTTCCCTAATCCTGTAGGGTTGGCCGGCGGCTTTGATAAAAACGGCAAAGCGATAAAAATCTGGCCCGCTTTTGGTTTTGGCTTCATCGAGATCGGCGCTGTGACGGCGCTTGCCCAGCCCGGCAATCCAAAGCCCCGGCTCGTCCGCCTTCCTAAAGATCATGCGCTGATCAATCGTCTCGGCTTTAACAACGAAGGGGCTGAGGCTATAGTCGCCCATCTGGGCGCGATGCTCAGAAACGGCGGTCGGCTGAGGATTCCTTTGGGGATCAACATAGGTCGGAGCAAGGTCGTCAAAACCGAGGATGCAGCGGCAGATTATCTCTTCACATTTGGGAGGCTTTACTCCTTTGGCGATTTTTTCACGCTCAACGTGAGTTCTCCTAACACGCCCAATCTCCGGGATCTCCAGGAAAAGAACCTGCTCAAGGATTTATTGGCAGCGATCCAAACGAAGAACCAAGAGTTGGCGGAAAAGGAGAGATGCGGGAGAAAGCCCATTTTCGTGAAGGTCGACCCGGATATGGAAATTTCACAGCTGGATCAGGTTATTGATGTGCTGGAATCCCGGCAAGTAACCGGTATCATTGCAACGAACGCTACGGCCTTTCTCAGAGAGAAATTAACTACTCGCGTCGATGAGCCTGGAGGTCTTAGCGGAAAGCCGCTGAGGGAAAGGGCTACGTCCTTCATCCGGCACATCTATCAAGCGACCAGAGGTCGCCTGCCGATCATCGGCGTCGGCGGGATATTCACCGCCGAAAACGCCTACGAGAAAATCAAGGCAGGCGCCACGGCAGTTCAGATTCTTACCGGCTTTGTCTACGAAGGCCCGTGTGCGGTGAAGCGGATCAACCGCGGGCTGCTGAGATTGATGGAGCGAGATGGATTTAAGGATATCTCTGAGGTTGTGGGGAGCAGCGCTGGAGTTTGAAGATTAATGTGAACGCTTCAATCTCTCATAGTCCTCCCAGCGGTCCAGGTCGAGAAAAGGGCTCTCCTCCTGCCATTCCAAAAAGGCCGCTTCGTTCTTATGCGTCTCGATCAACCTTCTTCCTCCCCTGTCACCCGTTAATTTAAGGAATTCTGGGAACAAGTCCTTGCGGAAAAGGACGGGGTTTCGGGTCTGGCCCTGGAAAGTCGGGGCTACGATTAACGCTGCCGTTTTTCTGAAGAGATCGATAAGGCCGTCTATTAAGTCGCGCTTAACCAATGGCTGATCGCCGACAAGAAAAAGGGCTGCCTCACTCTGTGGGTTGATCGCCTTCAAGCCGGCAATGACCGAGGTGTTTTGCCCCTCGGAGGCCTTCTCATTGGTGACCCAGCGGAGCTTATCGTCCTTCAGAGATATCCCTTTCTGTATCTCGTTCGCCTCCCGCACAACGCAGACAACCTCATCAAGCTCTGATGAAAGGGCCGCCTCTAAAACCCATTGAAGGACGGGTTTGCCTTTCAGATCGAGAAGTAGCTTTTGCCGTCCCATCCTTTGGGCTGCTCCTGCTGCTAGAATAATGCCCGATATCATCTTTTTTCCTGTTGCCTATTTATTTCGTAATCACTTCTTTAATTGCATCTTTTTTAAGGTAGCTCGTAATCACCACTCGCTCTATTCCGCATCCGAGCAGTTTGCGCCCAAGAGCGCTGGCCTTTTTTATTTCTTCTGGACTATCCGCCTGATTGATAAGCGCGACTTTTCGGCTCTTGGGTGGAATGCCCTTCAAACAACCCCGGGGATTTTTCACCAGACGGAGAATGAGATCATCTGTAACAGGTATTCCCGGCTCCACACCAAGCAAAGCCGCCGCCCTCTCCGCCCTATGGACCCAATCCGGTGTCAGCGGCTGTCCCAAAACTTTGATTCCCATAACCCAAACCGTTAGGCCGCATCCCTCCGGCACTACCGGCTCGTGATCGAGCGGAACTTTAAATGGACGGGAGGCTGCTCCATCGGCCTCGATCAAAATCCAGTCCATCCCGCCCTTTGTTTTTAGAGTGTCGAACCACTCTAGCGGCAAACCATTTAGTTTCCTCGCGTCATCTAATCCATAGCCTGCGCCAATGATCAACGGCTCTTTAATTCTTGTGAGTTCACTTACCAGGGCTTCAGGATCCTGAGCCAGAAAAAGCTTGTGGACATGAGGCTTAGCGGGTTTAAACATCTTGGTAGTGGTAGTGACAAGGACCTTACCCCCTTCCTCCCATAGCTCCTGCGCGAGGAAAAAGAGGGTTGTGGTTTTGCCCCCAGCACCGATCAAGGAAAGCATTTCTCCTAGCCTAAGACCGAGGGCATCCTTGAGAATCATAAGGCTTGGCTTAAACTTTCCTCCCAAAAGTTGCAAGCTTGTACTAAAAAATAAGCTTTGACCCGAAGGGGACCCCCTATCCCTTCGCTTCAGCGCCTCCTCGTCGGGAGTTCCGTTCGGGGACCCGCCTCTCGCGCCGAAGGCAATGGGCCTCTACTTTTTTCGAACCGTTCAGTCTCGCTGCCTTCGGCTTGCTCGGCAGGCCCCCTCACTCCCATATGAAATCTGCTTCCAGCGACTCGGAGTCAATCTTCGCTCAGGGACAAGGAGGTCCCTTCGGAGGGGAGAGGAGGGCTGAATGGGCTCCCTGAGCGGGGCCATTGTAACTGCCTGCAGAGCAGGTTGAGGGACGGAGCAGCAGTTGCTCCCGAGAGGAGCGCGAATGAGGCTGCGGACATGCCCTTCGGGATTACAAATGGCAAATTTCAGATTCCAAATCTGAGATCTGAAATTTGAGATTCCGAGCGCAGCGAGGACTGGGGAGGCCGTGGAGCGAAGGTAGTCCCGAAGCCCGCTCTCTACGTTTGTCTTGCAACAGTCGGCTGATTTGGATAACGTCCGGTCATGCCGCGCCGATTCAGCATCGAAGTAGCGAAGGACTACTTTAACTTCGCCTCAGCGCATTTTCTCATCTTTGCCAATGGCAAGAGAGAGGCGCTGCACGGACACAACTACCAGGTCTCCGTTGCTGTTGAAGGCGAGCTGGACAGGGCCGGGGTGGTGCTTGATTTCATCACGTTTAAGCCTCTGGTGAAGCGAGTCTGTGACGATTTGGATCATCGCACCCTCATACAGAAGGCCAGCCCCCTGCTCAAAATCCGCCAGGATCATAAAGGTGTTAAAGTTCTTTATAAAGATCAGCGAATCGTCCTGCCGCGGCGGGATGTCATCCTTCTTCCCCTTGTTAATACCAGCACGGAGCTGCTGGCAGAATATATCGCAAATAAAATTCGACAGAGAACCCGGAGAAAATTTCCCGGGGCCAGGCTCCGCTTCATTGAGGTGGGCGTCGAGGAGGCGAGGGGACAAAAGGGAATTTTCAGAGGGGAATTTTGACCGAAACAAGGAAAAAGTGGGAATAGTATTCGTTTACTCCGAGGGCTACTATGCGGACATCGGTGCCCACGTCTTTCCTGTTAAAAAATATCGTCTCGTCTATCAGCAACTTCGCGAGCGCGGAATCCTCGATGAAGACCCGATTGAACCAGCCCCCGCCTCTGAGGCGGATCTTCTTCTTGTCCATGAGCGGGAATATGTCGAGGATCTGATGCATGCGCGCGCGACGCAGCGGACCTCTTCTTCGGAACTACCCATCTCTCGAGAGATTGTCCAGGCATTTCTCCTTGCCGCCGGCGGAACCATACGGGCTTGTGAAGAGGCCTTAGGCGGAGGCTGCGCCGTCAATCTCTCCGGGGGTTTTCACCACGCCTTTCCTGATCATGCCGAGGGCTTCTGTTATGTTAATGACATGGCAGTTGCGATCCGCAGAGTCCAGCAGCGAAAGGAGGGCATGAAGGTTGCCGTCATAGATTGCGATCTTCACCAGGGAAACGGCACCGCCTTCATCTTTAAGGACGACGAGAGCGTTTACACCTTCTCCATTCACCAGCGCGACCTCTATCCGCTGAAACAGGACAGCAGTTGGGACATCCATTTAACGAGCGGCGTTGGGGATGAGGAGTACCTGGACCACTTGGAAAAGGCTGTCCCGGCAATTATCGAGAGGTTCAAGCCTGAATTTGTTCTCTATCAGGCCGGAGCCGATCCCTACGAAGGAGACCAATTAGGCGATTTGCGCCTTACGATCGAAGGGCTCAAAAGACGCGACGATTTTATTTTTGGTGAGTGCAAAAGGCACGGCATCCCTGCGGCAGCGTTGTTAGGCGGCGGGTATGCTATCAACACCAGCGACACGGTCACCATCCACGTCAACACTTGCCTCTCCGCAGTGGAGTGCTTTGGATGATAAGCTTCCGCGTGTTCAACCGGAGCCGATTGACTATAGCGCTGTTGCCTTCATGGACCTACTACGGTAGTCTGTTACTAGGGTAAATTGAAGCGCAGCGGCACTGGAGAGAGCAGGCTTGGCCGACGAAAAGTATCTGACTGAAACTGTAAAATATTATACGGAGATATTTCGGCTGGTCTGGATATCCGTCCTGGCGATTGGAGGTGGATCGCTGAGCTTGCTTCTAGGGGATTCAACGGGAATAAAATTGATATTCGCAATCGTGGGTCTCCTCTTGGTGGCGTTACTTCTCGACGGACTGCGGAGACTCAACAGGCAGATTGGGGCGGATCTCAAAAAACTGCAAGGAGGCTAGAGATGCTTGATCTGTTAGCCATCATAGTAGGCGTGGCAATTCTCGTTGTCTTCGGCTACGGGGTGTGGAAGCTGTTGAGCGAGTTGCCTAAAATCTAAGGTCTGCCGGTAAGGACTTTCGCTCGCCTCTATTTTCTCTCCCACCAGCCAACGGCTAAGAAAAGAACAAACAGTTCTCCTTCTTGGAGCGCGCCTCAACCCTTCTCGCGGATCTTGATCTTCCGTTCTCGGCTGATGTGCTGTGCTATACCCCAGAGGAGTTCGCCCGGAAGCGCCGAGAACATGGGATAGTCAGTCTGGCTCTCGAAGAGGGTCTGCGCCTTTAGCCTCTTCTCTTCATTCACGTATTCAACCGAACCCCAATCACGCCTCTTTCATTGGCACGTTCCAGCGTTGCTGGGAGTAAGCAAGCAGGATGTGGCGAAGCTTGGGGCGGTTAAATAATCAACTTGCTGACGTTGGACTTTCCAGACGTTTACGGCGAGCCCCAACAGCCCTCGACCTCCTCTTGCGCCTTGGTGAGGCTCTGAGGGTCTCGCTCGGAGAGATGTGTGATTTTGAATCTGTCGAGGAGATGGATCAGAAGACAGTCCGACGTGTGATTGGTGAGATGTTGAAAAAGAGAGACGCAGAGCAGTTAAAATTAACACTCAAGGTTCTGAAGTCGCTTGGCTAGCTTGATTAGATTTCTGATTTGGTTAGACATTAAAGCTACCGGCTGAGCGTGGATGAGGCCGACGGCGAAGAAGGACGCGGTTATCGATCGCACACGGCACCCACAATAAACAGTCCCGTTTCTAGGAGAACATCGTTACAGCGTTCTCCCATCGTGAGTTCGATGCGGGTAGTCTCTCCAATATCAACCGAGGGCGGTGGATATAAACGGATATGCGCGTCTTCGTCCTCATACTGCTCAAAGGAAATCTCCACACGCGCTTGTGGAGACAGGTCCTTGATCAACGCGGTAAGCCCTGAGAGCTTGGTTTCTAAGAGATCTTGTCGGCCAGGAGTTTTAGGTTTTCGAGGCATCAGACCGCGCTTTAAGGTTTTTCTCCTTCAAGTCGTGCAACGTCTGCCAGGTCTTGAGGCCGCCCTACAGCTTTCTTGTTCGCTATCAGATGTGATCGCCCAATGACAGTGACTTTGATGCCTTCGACCTCTACTTCCAGGCGCTCTTTCCAAGCGTCTGTGAAGTCAACACCATCGATGGATGTCAGAATATCGATTCTGGAGGGAGCGACGCCGATTTGGAAAACGGTGCCGTGAACCGCTAGATTCGCTTCTTTAAGACCGGATAGCGGCGCGCCAAAGCTCGCTAGCGCGCGCCACGCGCGCCGGGCGTTATCCTGGGAGGAACGAATCCAAAGATCTATATCGCCGGTAGCTCTCACGACGCCGTGGGCAGCCACCGCGTAAGCCCCGACAATCATGTACTCAACCTTCTCGTCGTTGAAGGCTGACAACATGTCTCTGTAATCTTGGTTCAGCACTGAGGCGCCCTCTGAAGGCCCAGACGCTGAGGGTTAAAGGCCACAGCATCCCTAGTCGTTGGCCTGGGCTAGTCGCTCGAAGATCGTCTTCTTTTCCTTGGTCACTGACGCGGGCTAAGCGGATTTTCAAATGGGATCGGTCCACGTTCATAGATTAGCATGATCGATGCTGACAATACAGTTGTTATTTTTTCTCCCACCATCCCACGGCCAGGAAGAGAACAAATAAAAGCAGGTAGCTAACAACGAATTCCGGCGCGGCAAAGAAACCGAAGCGGGTCGCCACGCCTCCGGGAGTCAGCTCATAGGCGTGAATGATCCCAATTGCTGAAAAAAAGGCCGCGGCCAAAGACCAGCAGCCGGCGCGAAAAAATTTCCTTTCGATAAGAAAGACGCCGATAGATGCCAGAATCATCGAGGTAAAGATAAAGCCTCGCTCTAGAGAAATCATTCCGTGAATCGCCAGGCTTTGGGCAAAGGGGGCAAGCCCTACCTCATAGAGGGTTTTTCCCCCAGCCTTGAGCCCCGTCTCCACCATGAGGAGTCCCCAGGCGGCTAACGCCGGGAAGAGCCCCACGGCCACCGCCAGCGCATGCTCTTTGGGCGTCTCCTGGAAGGACTGGGCTACAATGATAATCCCGATGTAGAGAAGAATGCCGATCCCCGCCTCGAGCGGAATAAAGTTGAGCACGGTCTGGATCGTGCCGGTAAGGCAAAGGAAGGTGATGAAGATCCCGTTCAGGGCCGAGTAGCCGGCACGCGCTCCGAGCCTCTTCCATCCCGGGTGGCCGATGTAAATAGTCGTGGGAAAGGCGCTGCCGAAGAGAGCGGCGACCACAGAGCCGATGCCATTGGCCATAAGTGAAGGAAAGGTCCGGTAACGATCCCCTGCGGCCTCTGCGCTCTCAATATTCTGGAGCGAACCGACAACGTTGAAGATCCCCATAGGGAGGATGACGGAAAGATAATTTAAAAACGCGGGGTGCCAGAGCGCCTCCCAGAGAGAACCTCCGCTATATACCGGCCGCGCCAGCGTGAACCCTACGTTCCACGGTTTTCCCGACATCGCTCCCAACCCCCACGCCAGCGCTGTCCCTACGATAATGGCCACCAGCCCTCCGGGGAGAGCCAGGGGAAATCTCTGATGGGAGAAATAGGATAGAAAAATGAGGGCCATGGGCAGCATGGCGATCAGCGGCTGGGCAAAAATCCTGAAACTGAAATCCATGGATATGAAAGTGATGGCGATGCCCGCCAGGGCGGAGAGCAGAGCGGCCCGCGGGGTAATCCGGCGCACCGTCTCTGCGATGAAAGCTCCAACGATCTCGATGAAGCCATTCAAGAAACAGGCGACCAGCCCGACCTTCCAGGCCCATACGGGGTCCTTGGTCTCCTGATAGATCGGCAGCATGATAAAGAAGATGTAGGCGAAGAGGCTGACCGTGTTGATCCCGTAAGGGAGAGCGGTTACGTCCTCCCTGCCGGTTTCGCGCGCCAGTTGACGCGCCTGCCAGGAATAAAAAAAGTTTCCTAACAGAATCGAGATGGCGGCCCCGGGAAGGATGCGGCCGAAGATGTAAGAGTCAGGGAGGTGAATCAGCTCACGACAGAGACTGACGATAAGAATGAGCTGGATGAGGTTGTCGATCATCAGACCGAAAAACCCGTCCAGGTCTTTGCGCACGAACCAGGGATGTGAGACACCGGTCATAAACGACTCCGCCTTTTTTAGCTACGGGACTTTACTGGCTGAGTTGCGACCTGTCAACGGTGAGGATTTAAAACTTAAAAGTCCACTTGCTGTCGGCGTATCGATCTCTGGCGAGCCGTTCGATCCTGTCCAAGGGGAGGTCCTTGAGTTCCTCCGTGGCGTGCCACGCCCGCTTCACCGTTTGTTTGATGGTATCTGACGGGAGATTGAGATTCGTAAGAAAGTCCCCATGGGAACGGTTCTGCCGATAAGGAGGCTGCCTTAAAGGTATGGGGAGCAGCTTTTCTACCAGAGAGATATCGAAGCGAAGCAAGAAGGTGCCGTGAAATAACAAAAAGCGGCGCTTGCGATATTGGGCGTTGCCCGAAAACTTTTGCCTTCCGAGCGCGAGATCGCTAAAGCCCTGGATTTCGATGCCGGGACCCAGGATAGGCTCCAGGGCATTCTTCAGGCGTTGCATTATAAAAGCGTTGGTCTCGGTGATGCCTTTAAGGGCTTCCCGGTCCGGGATTCTTAGAATCAAGGCATAATTCAGGCAGCCCGGTCCCTGCAGAACCGTCCCGCCGCCGCTGCATCTTCTAAGAACGGGAACACAAAGGTCTTGGCATGAAATAAGGTTGAGTTCCGAATTGACCTTGCCCGAGTATCCCAGTACTGCAAAATGCTCCCTAGGTTCCCAAAATCTTAAGATTTCATCCTCGTAGCCATCCTCCTCACACCATTGGATCAGGGCCTCCTCGCAGGCGAGATTGTGCTGTGGTGTCGGCAAGGTTAGGTCTAGGACTTTCATTCAGCGGCTGCCAATATGAACGGCTGGACAGGTCGGGAATTGAATTGATTCCATGGTTTGAATCTTGTAGATTATGCTCTGGCACAATAGGCCGGAGATCCCTAGAATACATCTTGGAAAACGTTTTGAAAAACAGAGAATCGCAAGAATCGTCCCTTATCTTGGAGAGCCTGATCACGAGGTTGCGCGAATCGGGGTTCAAAATACCCGCGACGGTCAGCACTCCCTATATCAACACCATCCCGGTAGAGAAAGAGCCTCCCTATCCCGGAGACAGGGAGATCGAAAGGCGCGTCAAGAGCTATATCCGCTGGAACGCCATGGCAATGGTGGTTAAAGCCAACCGCATCCATCACGGCATCGGAGGACATATCTCCACTTATGCCTCCTGCGCCACGCTTTATGAAGTTGCGTTCAATCACTTTTTCCGGGGCGGCGACGGAGATGCGCCGGCGGATATGGTTTACTTTCAAGGTCATGCTTCCCCGGGCAATTACGCCAGGGCCTATCTGGAGTGGCGGATCGATGCCAAACTGCTGCACCATTTCCGTCAGGAATTAGCCGAAGGCGGCGGGCTTCCCTCGTATCCGCATCCCTATCTGATGCCGGATTTTTGGCAGTTTCCTTCCGTTTCCATGGGGTTGGCTCCCATCATGTCCATTTACCAGGCGCGTTTTATGAGATACCTGAAGGCGCGCGGTCTCTTAGGTGGAGAGGAGCCCAGGGTGTGGTGTTTTGCGGGAGACGGCGAGATGGATGAACCGGAGGCCACAGGCTCCTTGAGCTTGGCCGCACGGGAAAATTTGGACAACCTGATCTGGATTGTCAACTGCAACCTTCAGCGGTTGGACGGACCGGTCAGGGGCAACGGGAAGATCATTCAGGAACTGGAGGCCATTTTCCGGGGCGCGGGCTGGAACGTGATCAAGGTCATTTGGGGCTCGAACTGGGAGCCGCTCCTTGAAAGCAATAAAAGGGAGCTTTTG
>Ga0210377_10003544_pt1 | contig 13397 bp, 14 predicted proteins | sample PLM4_65_b1redo_FD_155480 | JGI IMG/M metagenome (GOLD analysis project Ga0210377, IMG submission 155480) | Groundwater sediment microbial communities from an aquifer in East River, Colorado, USA - PLM4_65_b1 redo | ecosystem: Environmental > Terrestrial > Soil > Riparian zone | place: USA: East...
TTGCAATCGGCGGCTATTTTATTTTTGCGAAACAAGGATCGCCTCTCATCACCGATCAGACAAAGCAAACCGACTTAGTCGTTTATACCGATCCGACCAGTTTTTTGCCAAGTTTCTTGCAATGCAGTCCAAGCGAGCTCAACATGCCGAGCTCTAATACAAAAACCAATACTCTCGTGATTACTGTCTTTGGCTTAGAAAATGGCAAATGCCATTATGCAGGTAAGCTCGTAAACAAAAAAGGCGCTACAGTACAATTGGCACAAGATGGGTTTGGTGTCATGGATTGTAAGGTTCCGATGAGATTAATTAATACGAATTTTTTTGAAAACGACATGTTCGGGCCGATAACTCGTGGTTATTGCACAACAACTGGTCAGTAATTCATTTTTCGCAGATAGGTTCTGACATCAATGCGTCAGGGGAACTTTATTCTAGATTGATGGGGAAGCATTTACAATACCACAGAGATGTGGTATTGTAGTTTTGAGGTGATGCTATGAAGCTGACAGTTCGCGGCGTTGTGAAAGAGATCGCATCTCGACGGCGCTGGCTCTTCTTCCGCGAGTTTTTCCTGATGGTCAGGATGAATCCTGATGACATTCGGAGGGTCGAGCAGGAGGTAAATGCGCGATTCCCGGGGTATGGGTCGCTTGGTACAAAAGGAAGCGCTGTTCTCCTCGAGCAACTCGACGACCCGAGCAAGTATCCGGCAGGACAGCGCGTGGAGATGACGGTGGTCATCGGCAACGCGGTAGATGAGTACTTCTTGGGTGCTCCGCCGCTGGCACTGGAATCAATCAGTCCGATTTCCTAACTTCAATCGGACAAAAGGAGAGTGAATGCCAGTCAAAAGTGGTATGCAATACATCCTTCATGGCTTGCCATCACTGGAAGGGAAGTCTGACCATCTTGCCGCGCTCTCCTAAACGGCGGTAGCGGTCAAAGAGCCGGTACTGCGTGGGGGGGGGCGCCAAGCCTCCCCTTTTTGTTTGCGTCATCAACAGGTGTATATTCCGTTCGTGAGGACGAAATGTTATACTCATAGAACACTCATACCTACCCACATGGCAAAACGACACGGAGCAATCAGCAGTAACAAGAAGATAAAGCATCCCCACAAAACGAAGAAGCGGCACGCAATCAAAAAGAGCAGGCTTGCGGCGCAAAAGAAGAAGAAATAGGGTCTGTGTGCTGCTAAAAAACACCCCGTCGGGGTGTTTTTTAGTTTCGAACAGTGATACGCCGCGATGCTGGACAATTCATAATTATTATGTTATACTTAGACATGCCAATCAAGGAGCCGTTCCCTGATAATGGAGGCAGGAAAAGCAAGCAGAAAGAAGAGGTGCCGTATGCAGCTTCCCCGGGGTGTATACAAGTGCGAACCGGGCGACTTCGTCGTTCAGGAGGTCGCGTACGATGCCGACGGTCGACCCGAGGCAGTGCCGATCGCCGAGGAAACTGAAGTGAAGGGTTGGGACCACCGGTCCCCTGTGACCATCTTCGAGCTCACGAAGTCGGGGTGGTCAACGGAGGACGCGCTACGCGAGGTAGCGCGTCAGTTCCGCACGTCGTTTAGCTGCGTCACGTGCTCCGGCTTGAAGGATAAGCAGGCCATCACATCCCAAAAAATCGCGGTCGTAGGCAACTTTCGACCGCGATTCGCGAGCAATCGTATCAAGTTGCAACAGTTGTGGGGCGCGTACCGACTCCGACCACATCTCGCGAACCGTTTCAGTATCTTCATACGCACCGAAGCGGAGTCAATCAACTTGGAGGCCGCGCGCGAATTCCCCAACTATTTCGGCCCGCAACGGTTGGGTGGTACGGGGACCGAACATATCGGCCGTCTGTTGTTCGAGGGAAGGCCCACGGAGGCCGCTGACATCACGATGCAGTCACCGGGGCGCAGAAAGCTGGAGGCCGCACGGGCGCTCGCCGGAACGTCGTTGGCCGAAGCGCTGTTCCATCCGACGTATCGGTTTTCGTTGCGGTTCGAGCTTCAGAAGTGGCAGAGCTACCTCTGGAATCAACTACTCGAACAGCTCATCCAGGAGTGCGGCATCGGGCAGCTGCCAAGTACCCTGCCCACCTGGTCCGCGGACCCGTGCGTGGCGCAGATATACCGTGATTTCTGGGAACCGGAGCAATCGCCAAGTGCAATGGAGTGGGCGATGAGGCTCGCCCCATCATTCAAACGGACAACCGTGATTGCGCCGTCAGCGCTCTCGGCAGAGCGCAAGCCAAAGGGGTGGGAGGTCAACTTCGATCTTCCACCGGGGTGTTATGCAACGGTGATGCTCGGGCAGGTGTTTGAACTGGAGGAGCAGCGCCTGCAGTAGTATGTGGCAGTAGACCCCGCATCGAGAAAGGCCCCGTGCCTTCACTGATGCGGGGCCTTTCTCTGTTTTATGACCGTAGAGCTGTGCGTGGTATGCTAGGCACATGGAAAAGATACACAAGACGGAGCAAGAGTGGCGGGCAATTCTGAAGCCGGAGCAATATCGCGTCATGCGCGAGCAGGCAACCGAGCCGGCATTTTCCTGTCCCTCCGATATGCCGAAATCCGGCGGTGTGTATCATTGTGTAGCATGTGATTTGCCGCTGTTTCTGGCGGGAGCAAAATTCGAATCGGGGACCGGGTGGCCCAGCTACTATGAACCGATGACCCCCGATGCGATTGAAGAATGGCCGGATGATTTGTCCGGCATGCACCGTACGGAAGTGAGGTGCGGGCGTTGCGAATCTCATCTGGGGCACGTCTTTTCTGATGGCCCGCCGCCCAGCGGCAAACGCTACTGCATCAACTCTCTGGCGCTCCAGTTCAAACCCGAGAGAGTGTGATATACTCCTGCCATGGCCATCGAGTGGAATAGCACCATCGCAATTGATATTCAGGAGATCGATGACCAGCACCACAAGTTCATCGATTTAATCGCGAAGCTCGAGACGGCGGTTGTCGCTCATTCTGTGAAAGAACAACTCACCGAAGTCTACGACGGGCTTCGGGATTATGTGAATTACCACTTCGATACCGAAGAGAAGCACTTCGATGCATTTGGGTGCTATCCGAATGCGGAGGCGCATCGCGTTGCACATCGGAAGTTCACGGAGCATATCACGGAATTGCGCTATCGATTTTTAGACGACGCGGAAGCGCTGACCGTTGAGCTGACACGCGCGATGTACGACTGGCTTATCAATCACATCAAGCATATGGACCGCGAGTACATCGAGTGTTTCAAGTCCAAGGGACTCTAATGATTGAAGACATGAAACGATTTGTTGTCGTTGTTGCTGTACTTATCGCAATCAGCGCGGTCGTGTTCCGCGGACAGATTCGCGATGCCTATGTTGAGTGGTCAAAGCCCGCGGTCCCCAGCGAGCAACCGCGTCCAACGTCGGTAGTATCGCGCGCGGGAGCGCCTGCACCTACCGCAACGCCGACTCCCACCCCTGCAAACGGCGCGGTGAATCTGGGCGTGCAGTTTTTCAGCCAGGCGCCGCGGGGCGACTGGTCAATGCCATGGCAGGAGGCGTGCGAAGAAGCCTCATTAATACTTGTGGGGGCATACTGGACCGGCGAACAACTGACCACTGACACGATGGAACAACATATTCTTGCCGCGGTGGAGTGGGAGAAAAGCCACTACGGATATTATGAGCACACAACGGCGCGCCAGACGGCGGACATGATTAAGGCGCTCTACGGATTCAAAGAGGTTCGGGTTGAATACAATATCGGCATCGCTCGCATCGTGGAACATCTGCGTGCCGGGCGGCCGGTCATTGTTCCGTTGGCGGGTAGATTACTGGGTAATCCGTACTATACACAACCGGGTCCGGCGTATCACATGCTGGTCGTCAAAGGCGTCACCGCCGACGGCGCTATCATCACGAACGATGTGGGCACGCGTCACGGCCGCAACCTGACCTACGCGCCCGCTGTATTTCTCAATGCGATGCACGATGCCCCCGAAGGCGGAGCGAGCTGGGGAGAAGGCGTGGACCCCGCCGCGTACATCAAAACGGGCAAGCGCGCAATTATCGTGGTCTATCCGAATGATGAGTGATGAGCCACTAGTCGGGAAGCCATTAGTTCCGATTCCGATTGCCTAATGGCTAAACCCTAATGGCTACAAGCTTTTCAGTTTGCGGCGCAACAGGAAGAACAGGATAAGTGCCTGTGTTGTCAGCGAAATCGCGTAGGCCAATCCAAGCGCGTTGACATCCATGACGGGGATGAGCACTTTGGAGAGGAACCAGATGAGGCCTAGGCCCGGCACGCTGATGAGAATCGGTGTCCAGGTGTCTTTGAGCGCGTAAAATCCGCGCACAAGCAGATGGATAGCATTCTCGGCGGGGATTGCCAACGCAAACAGCGCGAGCAGGACGGCGGTTTTGTGTACTGCATCGGGACCAAAACGCCCGCCGCCGAGCAGGAGCCCGACAATCCACGAGCCGAACACGACATACACGACCGCCGAGATTGCCGATGCAATCAACAGCGGTTTCGCCGTTTCCTTGAGGTGGTACATGAAGCCCTCGCGGTCTTTGAGCGCGGCTTTACGGGACAGCGAACTGAACACCGCCATGGAAAATGCAATGCCGAACACGCTGATAGGCATGCTCTGGAAATTGCGGGCGAAGTTCACGACCGCAATCGAGCCGATAGCGAGTGTGGATGCGAGATTCGTGAAAATGGAAAAGGTGAGCTGTTCGATGGGCTGTCCGGCCATCCGCGGAATCATCAATTTCAGGATTTGCAGGAAGTTCCGGTTCGCCAGATTCACCGGTCCGCGGACCCGAAAGCGTGTCCGCATAAGCGCGATGAGGCGGGAAGAAAGATGCAGGAAGGCTCCCAGCAGTGTGCCGATGACCAAGCCTATCGGGCCAAACTTCGGTGTGAGAAAAATACCGATGATGATGCCGACATTGTAGAGAACAGAGGAGAGACCGTAGCCGACAAACCGGTCCAATGACACCAGTACGCCACCGAGCGTATTTGAGAGCGCAAACAGTACGGGTGAGAGTAGCATCAGACGGCTCATGCGTATCAACAACGTCAGCTCGTCGGCCGAGAAGCCGGGCGCGACGATGTGCGCGACCTGCGGCATGAAGATGAACGCGAGAACGCCGATGAACAACATTGCGGCAGGTGCGGCGGCGAACATCGTGGTTGCGACGCGCTCGGATTCTTCATCGTCGCCGTGTGCGCGAAGGTGCGAAAACACCGGTACGAACGCCGCCGTCAGCGCGCCGGCCACAAAGACATTCAGTAAAATATCGGGCACGACGAACGCCGCATTGTACACATCCAGAAGACGCGAAGCTCCGAACATGCGCGAGAACAGCATGTCGCGCAAAAGTCCCAGCACATTGCTGGTAAGGATGAGCACGGTCAGAATTGATGCGCCTGCCCGGAACACCGAACCGAACAGGTACTCGCGAATCTTCTTATACATCCGTCCATCGTACCGCAGGCAGAGCGATATTTCCACAGGGTAACGACCTATGGTAGGATGACATGCATTCATTTAATTCACTCATATGAAATCTATACAGGAAATTTTTAATCGTCTTCAGGACAAGAAAAAACAGGTCAAAGTCGTCCGTCAGAAATACAAACAGGAGTTGGCGTCCAGCAGCGAGCATCAACGCCTCACCGAAGACATGGAGAAACTGCGTGCGAAAAAGAAAGCGTACGAACAGTCCATCCGCGAGCAGACCGGTGCGAATTTTACACGCATCGATGAGCTGGCGCTGGCCATCCGGCAGGACACGCAGATGTTAAGCGATGTCGCGCTGACGGCCATCATGAAAGGCGAGCGCGTCGAGGTCAAAGACGAACACACCGAATACGAACCGGTTTTTTCGGTTCGCTTTAAGCGCATTACATAGTGTGTCATGCTCCCGCTATGAATGGATACTCCCATCCTCATCGATAAACCATTAGGCGTCACTCCTCTGAAAGCATTGGAGCTTTTGCGGCGCGAGTTCGAAATTCCGGCGACGGTAAAACTGGCGTACGCCGGACGCCTCGATCCGATGGCAACGGGGCTGATGCCGATACTGTTGGGCAACCAGCTCCAACGGCAGGAAGAATATTGGTATCTTCCTAAACGCTACGAGGCGACCGTTCTCATTGGCATCAGAACTGATTCGTACGACCTGTTGGGCATGCCCGAGCGGATGGATATGGAGGCACCCAAACCCGAGCGCATCACCGCCGTCGTGCGTGGGCTGGTGGGGAAGATCTATCTGGCGGTGCCGGTATACTCAAGTTACCGCCACGAAGGCAAGCCGCTATTCGCGTGGGCGAAAGAAGAAGCCGACGGCCCGCCCGTTGTGCCGGTGCGGCGTATGTCGGTCGCGCAAATTGACGTGCGTGCAACCGGTGCGATTGATGCGGCGGCGTTGCGCGACATCGTCCGCGAGCGTATTCCATTGGTAGAGGGGGATTTTCGACAGGCGGAAATCCTCGATGCGTGGAATCGTGTGCTAGAGACGGAAGGTGAGTGGACCACGGTCAGTCTGGATATTCACTGCGGGAGCGGCACCTATGTGCGCTCGTTGGCGCATGAACTCGGACGTCGCATTGGCGGCGGCCTGCCTGCGCAGGCAGGCGCGATGCTGTTGGATTTGCGGCGTACGCAAGTCGGTCCGTGGCGCGTATCCGACCCTACGGTTGTACGACTTTCTTTGCCGCAATCAGTTTCCTGAATACCGTTTCAAGCGACGCGATTGCTTTTGCGTCGTGGATAGAAAACGGAAGCGCTTTGACGTCCTCTACTTTGAACTGCTGGACCATGCGCTTGACCGTCGCAGAGTCGACGAGGTCGGTCTTGGTGAGCAAAACATGCTCCTCTTTTTGCAGGAGCGCAGGATTATATGCGCCCAGCTCCGCGCGGATAATACGCCAATCACGCACGGGGTCCTCGGATTCGCAGGAGATAAGATGCAGGAGTGTGCGCGTGCGTTCGACATGACGCAAGAATTTGATGCCGAGCCCTTTGCCTGTTGATGCGCCCTCAATGATACCGGGAATATCGGCCAGTATGAGTTCGTAGTACACGCCCAGACCGGGTTCCAATGTGGTGAACGGGTAGTTCGCGATTTTCTGCTGTGCACGCGTCAGTTCGTTGATGAGACTGGATTTTCCGGCGTTCGGAAGTCCGACGAGGCCCACATCAGCGATGAGCTTGAGTTCCAGCCGCATGTTCCACCGTTGTCCGGCAGTTCCACGACCGGATTGCTTCGGGCTGGTGTTGGTGGATGAGCGGAAATGATAATTTCCGCGGCCGCCTTTGCCCCCTTGCGCTAAGAGAACGCGCTGTCCGATGGCGGTGATTTCCTGCGACTCTTTGGTGTCGAGATTGTGGATGACGGTGCCGACCGGAACGGGGAATTCAAAATCGGCGCCGTCTTTGCCGTCGCGGTACTGAACGCCACCGACCTCGCCGTTGGCCGCCGCGGCTTGTTTCGTGTTGCGCCAACGCGTCAGTGCGCCGATATCGGCAACACCAACACAATATACACTTCCCCCATTGCCGCCGGACGCTCCGGTGGGTCCGAGTTCCATCTTGTTCTTGTTGAACGCAACAGAGCCTTCTCCGCCGTCGCCCGCAATCACCTGAATTGTCACATCATCGATGAGCATAGTCTATATGTTTCAGTGGGCTATCATACCACAGTTTTTGGAATTATGGAAGGACCCACGGGCCCCCTCCCCGCCCGGGCATACGCCTGGTCCCGGTGCGTAACGTCGCCATCGCTGCCCGCTCGGCTTTGGTACAGCAAGCGACCCTGCGCATACCTGGGCGGTACGGGCTCTCTGCAGAACTTGCGTCACGAAGCGTCCTCTCCCTTCCGCGATGGGCGCATCGGGGACAACTTAGTTGAGTTACATGGTATACTAAACAGGTATCAATCTCATCAAATTGTATGAAGAGATTTTCAAGTACTCTGGCTGTGTTGGCGGTGGCGATGATGCCGCTGTCTGTCATGGCCGCAACGCTCGTGTCGGGTCAGCAGTACTCGCTGCCCACACAAAAAATAGTAGAGGGTAATTTGTACTCGGCAGCCGGCACCTCCACCATCGGTGGTCGCGTGACGGGCGATGTACTCGCGGTCGGCGGCACGGTATCGCTTGCCGGCGCGGTAGGCGGCGATGTACTCGCGGTCGGCGGCACTTTGCAGGTGCTGGGACCGGTAGGCGGCGATGTCCGCGTTGCCGGCGGTACAGTATCAGTGAACGACCGTGTGGGTGGCGATTTTCTCGTTGCCGGCGGTACGGTGCACCTCTTGCCCGGAGCGACGGTGCAAGGCGACCTTATCGTTGCCGCGGGGCAGGTCATCGTGGACGGTTCGGTGATGGGTTCCGTGCGCATGGTGGGCGGGATGCTCACGGTGAACGGTACGATTGCCGGTGATGTCCGCGCGCGCGCGGACCAGCAAATCGTGCTCGGAAGTTCCGCACAAATTCGCGGTAATTTCGATTATCGCTCGTCCAAAGCCGCGCAGATGGATGCGGGCGCATTCGTCGGTGGCAAAGTCACCTATTCTGCTATCAATAAAGTGAGCATCGACCAGACTGCTCCCAAACGCTTTCTGTGGGTTCTTGTCGGTATCGTGACCGGCATGGAATTGCTTGCATCGCTCGGCTTGGCTGCGCTTTTGATGTGGCGGTGGCGCCGTCAGTCGCTGGAAGTGCTCGTACAGGCCTGTGACGCATTCTGGCCCTCAATCGGTCGTGGTCTCGCCTACGGCATTCTGGTGCCTATCGCGGCAATCCTGTTGCTCATCAGCTTCGTTGGCTCGTTCCCGGGCGCGTTGCTTCTAATGGCATACATCGCGGTATGCATTCTCACCAAAGCACTTGCCGGTATGCTGTTGGGCGCATCGCTCGTCATGGTCGTGAAGAAGCAAAAGGTGATACATCTGACCTGGGTCTCGGCGCTGGGTGGCGTCATCGTGCTCCGCGTTGTCTCGCTGATTCCCGTCGTCGGATGGATTATCTCCATCGTCGCAACGATTGTGGTGTTCGGCGTGGTAGCACACCGCATCCAGCAACAGCTGGCTTCGCGGTAGAACAACACCTCAAAAAGCCCGCTTTTGTGGGCTTTTTGGTGCCTTTTTTGAGGTAAAAGGCCATTGACTTTTTGATTGAATAATGCTATACTTAACGCAGGGAATGAGTTCAGTCGCTCTCTAAAAACCGCACTTATTGGCCCCATAATTTGTGGGGCAAAGGAGGAAGCCGTGAAGAACTTCAAGTTGTGTGCTTTGCTGGCTCTGTTGGTGGTCGCCGCGGCGTGTGGTGGTGGCGGAGGCATCATGGGTCCGAGCCCGTCGCCCTCGCCGACCCCGTCGGCTCCCGCGCGAGTCGTGGTTCGTCAGCTGACCGCCGAGTTCGGCCCGAACATCGGGGGAGTCGCATGGCAGTTCACGGTCGAACAGTCGGGAACCCTCGATGTGTGGTTCGAAGTGAACCCCGGTCCTCCGCAAGCGTATGCGGAAATCAATCTCATCGCCGGAACCCTCGCCGAGTGCAACGCAACGCCTGGCTGCCCGGGGAGGCTGATCGTGGTCCACGACCCCTCGTTGGCACGGCAGTCCCTGCAATTCCATGTGACACCCGGTACCTACACCGTTCGTATCTTCAAGAATGGCGTACCGGCAGCCAACGGTCACGGAGAGATCGGTCTCACGCCCGGCGCGTGAGAGGCAAGCAGGTCAGAGGAGCCCCGACAATTCAATTTGTCGTCGGGGCTCCTTTTTTATTGTGGACAAAGATAATTCGGAAATTGGTATACTGAAAGAGTGACACGACTTAGCTATTTCATTCTCGTGGTGGTATTGGTCGCCGTAGGCGCGGCGGGATATTGGTGGTACCGCGCGTCGCGCACAACGCCGGCTTCGGAACATCCCATATCTGTGTCTGCGGTGAGGACGGCGCTTCTGCGACAGGCGAAGATTTTATTTCCGGCAGCGACCTCTTCCGTTCCCGTCGCTCCTCCCGATGTGCCCACTGAACTCCGCGCTCTCATTCTTCCGCTGGGTACTGAACCGGAGGCATTTGCAATGATGTACGCCGACGGTCGAACGGGGTATCGCATCGAGTTTCGCATTGTTGCCAAGCTTGCGGACCTGCATGTGCAGTGGCGGGCGCTCATCGAGAGTGACGGATGGTCGTTTCTCAACAGCAGTAAGGGGGACGGGTTTGCATTTATTGAGGCGGAGAATGCGCGGTATCAATTACGCGTTGAGACCCTGAAGCTTTCTACCGCACATGTGGTGACCATTCAGGCAATGACAAAATAAATACGCACGATGAACCGACGCACCATTTTGCTGGCAATCATGCTCACCGGGCTCGTCTTCTTTGCGCTACCGTCATCATCGAAGGCCGATATTATTTATTGTTACGATGCGGGCACTGCTTGCAGGATTCAGGGTCAGGGTGATGTGTGTACAACGGGAGTCATCCGGTGTCAGTGTGATGGAGGGGTAGCCGCATGTATTCCCGAAGACCCCGTATATTGCGAGGGTGTCCAGTGCGTTCTCAAAGATACCTGTCAGTGTACGCCGTTGCCGCAATGCAGTAATGGCTTGGATGATGATGGAGATGGATTGATTGATTATTCAGCCGATCCGGGATGCGCCGACAATAACGATGACGACGAATCTAATGTGACCAGTACTCCGCCTCCTGAACCGCCGCCGACGGTTGATTTGCAATGCGCGGGGACAAACGGGCCGTGCTCGGTAGACTATGGGAATTCGGTTGCGTTGAGCTGGTCATCGCAGAACGCTTCGGTGTGCTGGACGGCGGGCGGTACGCCGGACTGGACGGCCAACGGGTGGAATTTGAATGCACCACGCAATAGCTCCGGAGCGTTTGGACCGGTAACCTCGACCATCACCTACACTATCTATTGTGAGAATACCGCAAATGGCACGACGAATACCGTGTCTGATAGTGTGCAAGTTACAACGAGCGGTCCGCCGACTCCCGTAGTTGATTTGCGGTGTAACGGCAGTACCGGGCCGTGTACGGTGCTCTCGGGAACGAATGTAACGCTCTCGTGGACGACTGCCAATGTAGCAACCTGTACCGCGTCGGGCGCATGGGCCGGGGCGAAAGGATTGTCGGGTTCTGAATCGCAGGGACCGATTACGATGCCGGTGACTTATGTTCTGACCTGTGATGGCGTGTCCGACAGTGTTTTGGTGTCGCCCGGTACGCCAACGACAGTTGATTTGAAATGCAACGGCTCGGATGGTCCGTGCTCGGTACCGGCGGGAGGTAATATTGCCCTGCAGTGGACTTCTACGAATGCCGATACCTGCACCGCATCGGGCGGTACCTGGGCGGGCCCGCGGGGTCTGACGGGTTCTGAAAGCCAGGGGCCTATCAATGGAACCAATATCTACGCCCTGACCTGTACCGGCGCGAGCTCGGCAGTCGATTATGTGACGGTCAATGTGCAGGGACCGCGGGACTCCATTTGTTCCAGCAGTACGATTCCCGCGACCATGTTACCGGGGGAGACGCGGGCCGTTTCGATGGCATTCTTCAACAGCGGCACTGTCGCTTGGACCAACGGAATTCCGTCTGACCCATCGGGAGATTTCGATGTGTCACAGTGGCCGTGGCCGCCATCAAACCCATCTATGCTACCGCAGCAGTTTGCAAGTTTGCCGGCCGGAACGGTGTGGCCGGGTGGAACGGCGACCTATAATTTCGATATCACTGCCCCGGTGGCTCCCGGTGTGTATGTCGGGGCCTACCGCATGTTGGAGCAGAATGTGGAATGGTTTGGTCAGGCCTGCGGGCAGTCGGTTACGGTCGGCGCCGCACCCGTTGTTTCCGATGTGACCGCGAATATCCGGGATTACTGCGCATACGGCCCCGGGGCGGATATCTCGTGGACATATACCGGTTCGACCGATCAATCCGCGTACCGTATCCAGATTGACGATGACCCCACCTTTGCAACTCCAAACTATGCCATGGGCAAAGTAATGAGTTCAAATAATTCGGTGTACGCAACCGGCACGGGAGCTGCCGGTTGGGGTCCGGCCATCACCTGGGGCAACACCTACTACGCCCGCATCCGCGTCTATGACGGAGCCGATGTTGCTTCTCCGTGGACAAATCAAACAATTTGCATCGGTCCCGGATGCAACGGGGGCGTTTCGTGGACGACGCCAAGCGGCCCGTATCCCGTTGTCGCATTTACCAATGTGCCGGCAAAACCGGTCGCGGGACAACCGACACAGTTTACGGATGGTTCATCCTGCTTGGGAGGAGGATGTCAGAGCTGGGCATGGGATTTCGGAGACGGAACTACGGATACGATTCAGAACCCATCGCATACCTACGCGCTCCAAGGTGCATTCTCGGTGAAGCTAGATGTGACAGATGCGAACAGCAACCTGTGCAGTATCACGAAGGCCCTGAACTCCGGTAAAGCAATACCATTCTGGAAGGAAGTCTTGCCGTGGTAGTTGTAGACATTTGAGCGCAGAGGTATACTGTACGCAATGGCAACGGTGAAACAGATGTCACGTGAGGTGCGTCCGGCGCGCGCGTATCCGACGCCCAAGCGTAAGCCCGCACGGCTGGGTTCGGAAGTTGCCAAGTTCCGCGGTCATAATCAGCGCAAACCGAAGTCGCGGTAGCGGACGGTTCGTCGTACTAATTTTATTTTCTTACGCGTATGATGCACGGATTCATGGGTAAGTGTTACCGATGGTGTCACAATAAGTCGCTCGGCCAGTTGTTGCTGCGCCTTGCATTGGGCGGATTTTTCATCGCCCACGGTGTTTCGAAGTTTTTCAACATGGCGGACATGGTCGTGGTGTTCAATGGCTGGGGCCTCGCTTCGTACTGGGCGTATGTGGTCGCCGTCGCCGAAGTGGTTGCCGGACTTTCGTTCGCACTGGGTGCGTTCGTGTGGATTGGTGCAACGCTCATTGTCGTAGAAATGGCGGTGGCCATTTATCTGGTCATCATCCCGAACACGGCGGGGCAGGCGTTCCTGCCGCGCTATATCTTTGGATGGGGACAGAACCTCATCTACGCGATTTCAGCGCTCTCGTTGGCATTGAGCGGCTCGGGCAAGTGGTCGCTCACCGGCGTGTGGATGAAACGCAAAGGTGCCTCCTGCAAAGACTGCAAAGCGGACCACGGCATGGGAATAGACCAATGCAAAGAGTGCGATATGGAGCACGGCAAGCACGGCATGATGCCTCCGATGTAGTTGTTCGTAGTTTTGTGCAACGACCCCGCCCTAGCGGGGCCGTTTGCGTTTCTATTCCCGCCGTTCCCGATAGCTCCCCGCCCCACCCGGGCATACGCCGGGTCCCGGTGCATGCGTCGCCATCGC
>Ga0210377_10003545_pt1 | contig 13394 bp, 13 predicted proteins | sample PLM4_65_b1redo_FD_155480 | JGI IMG/M metagenome (GOLD analysis project Ga0210377, IMG submission 155480) | Groundwater sediment microbial communities from an aquifer in East River, Colorado, USA - PLM4_65_b1 redo | ecosystem: Environmental > Terrestrial > Soil > Riparian zone | place: USA: East...
GGTCGATCCCACGATGATGAAGTCGTTATGCATGACGAGCCGGCGGTTGAGCAGCAGGCCGTCCGCCACGTACTTTTTCTCGGAGTCCGGCGCATGGACCAGACACACGTCCGCCTCGCCCTTGGCACCCAGAGCCAGCGCCTGCCCTGTGCCCACCGAGATCGTCTTCACCGTGTACCCGGTTTTCTTCTCGAACAGGGGCACCAAAACATCCAGCAGCCCGGAATCCTGCGTGCTCGTGGTGGTGGAGAGGATGACCGACTGCCCGGCCGCTGCCGGGGCGGGCAAGGCCAGGTTGACTCCCATCAACGCCAGCGAGATCAACAGCAAGGCCGCATGTCGGACAGCCTCCTCGTGTACGCGTCGCATTTCATCCTCCTGTTTGGGCTTCAGACTTCAAGGGATGGGGGACGATCTCCCGGTCAGCCCTGGGGATGATTCCTCCGCCACTCGTCCGAATTCGGGAAGAACAGCGAATCCCCGTATCGATCCTTTTCGAAGGACGCGATCAGACGCTGCGCCTCCTCGGAACAGAGCCAGTCTACGAACGCCTTCGCCTCGGCCGCGTTGGCGCGGGGGAACTTGGCAGGGTTCATTCGGATGACGGCGATGTAATTCAGCAGGTCCGGATCTTTCTCCACCAGAACCTGCAAAGTGATCTCCCTCTTCAGGGTGAGATACGTAGCGCGATCCATCAAGACATAGGCCTGGCGTTCATCGGCGTAGCGGGTGGTGGGCGCATTGCCCGAGGCCCCCTTCTCGTACGCCATGTACCAGGGCCCGCCCGGCTTGATCTTCGCCGCCTCCCACAGCTCCTTCTCCTTCACGTGAGTCCCCGAGTTGTCGCCGCGGGTGACGAAGAGGCGCGGCGCTCGGCGATCCGGCTCAGGGCCGCCGTGGCCCGTTTCTCCCCCCGGATGCCGGCGGGATCACTTGCCGGTCCGAGGATTACGAAGTCGTTGTACATGACATCCCGCCGGTCCAGGCCGAATCCCTCAGCGATAAACTTCTCCTCCAAGGCCCGGGCGTGTACCATCACCAGGTCGAACCCGCCTCGCTTCGCCATCTCCAACGCCGCTCCGGTTCCGGCCCCAGCGTGCCGCACCAGCACCCCGGTCTTGGCAAGGTAGGCCTCCTCAAGGGCCCCGACGATGCCCGCGTCGATCGGCCCGATGGTGCTGGCCATGAGCAGGACGTCCTTCGGCTCACCCCGAGACTGCATGGGTGCTCCCATTCCGGCGCAGGCAATCAGGGTTCCTCCCGCAAGTGCCGGGAGAAGCCAACCGTAGACGACCCTCCACGATGCCCCACTCACTGCGGGCCTCCTCTGCTTGGCAAGCCCCACGGAAACGCGATGGCCTCCCCCTCATTCGATGGACCAGATCGTGGGGCAGGGATGGGTCAGCCCGCGACGAACTCCCGAGCGGGAAACGGCAGGGAGGTGGCAGGCCCAGAACGATTGGACGCATTCACATATACACTGCTTTGTGGAGCATAGTCAAGCACGCAAGGCGACTTGGCTCACTTCAGACCTTCATTCCCCCATTCCCCAAGTCGTAGAGGTAGGATTCGGCCAACCCCCCCGGGGAAGGGTGAATCTCGCGACTTGTGCGGTCCTCCTTCTTCGGGCATACTCATGTATCGACCTGTTGTGGCTGAAGCCCGATGCCGGAGTCTCTGTTATCCTGCGTGCTGTGGCAGCCAGTCCCCGTGCTGGCTTGGAGTGCAGAGCCAGGACGGATGCCCGACGAGGTCAAACAGGTTGTATCCCTCCGGGTGTGTCACCGTATGTGTGGAAGGGAGAATGAAGAATGCGAGTCAGCGCTCGGAATCTCCTGAAGGGCCGGATCAAACAGATCGAACCGGGGGCGGTCAACAGCGAAATTGTCCTCGAACTCCCTGGGGTTTGGAGGTGGTATCCATCATCACGAACAAGTCAGTCAAGGCCTTGGGATTGAGCGTTGGGAAGGATGCCTACGCCGTCATCAAGGCGTCGAGTGTCATGATCGCGGTTGACCACTGATCCTCATTCTTGCGGGTCGGGACCGGGTGTCGCCGTCTGGGAGCCGGGGGAGTGGGAGAAGCCCTCAAGACGCAGTGGTTGGTTCATCGCCCCGACTTCCCTGCGGGAAACATGCGGAGGTGCCCGGGCCTGCCGATCCCCTCCCTGCTGTTGTCGTCCCATCGTGCGCACCGGGCCGCCATTGCCGGGGCTCCCGTCTGCCTCCGCTCGTTGTGGCCTCCTCCGTTCCTGAGGGGCCGGTCGATGGGCGGAGGTCCGGGACCCTGCTTGGAATTCCAATGAGCGAATCGTCAGCGCCGGCAGACGTCCGGATGCGAGGCTTTCCCAGCCGAGTGGATGTGGACGAAGTCTGTCGGCTCGTCCGGGAGCTGGCGCGGCCGCTGGATTCTGAGCCTGTAGGGCTCGGCGAAGCTGCGGGGCGCGTGGTGGCCTGTGAGGTCACGGCGCCGGTTCCGGTGCCTGGTTTCGCCCGATCCGCCATGGACGGCTACGCGGTCCGGGGGGAGGAGACCTTCGGTGCGTCGGATTATAATCCACTGACCTTCCGTCTGATGGGAGAGGCCATGCCCGGCCGAGCATTCCCAGGGGTCGTGGGGGACGGGGAGACTGTGCGGATCATGACGGGCGCTCCCCTCCCCAAAGGCGCCGATGCGGTCGTCATGGCCGAGTACGCGAGAGAGGCCGAGGGGCCCGGCGGCCGTGAGGTTGCCGTCACCGAAGCGGTGCCGCCAGGGCGCCATGTCGGGCAGATCGGCGAGGACATCCAGGCCGGTCAGTGCCTGCTGCACGCCGGCCGCATTCTGCGCCCCCAAGACGTGGGGGCCTTGGCCTCCGTGGGGATCGCCACGATCCCGGTGATTCGCCGTCCGACCGTCCGCCTGGTGATCACCGGCGATGAGTTGCTGCCCCCGGGCTCGATGCCCACGGGCATCCACATCGTCGATTCCAACTCGGTCATGCTGGAAGCCTTGGTGCGCCGGGACGGCGGCATTCCGCTCGGCGGCCCCATCGTGACCGACCGCCGCGCAACCGTCGAGGCGGCCCTCCTCGATCCAGCCGGGGATCTGGTGTTGGTCTCGGGCGGGTCGTCGGTCGGCGCGGAGGATCATGCGCCGCTGGTCGTGGCCCAACACGGGGAACTGCTGGTGCACGGGGTGGCCATGCGACCATCCAGCCCCGCAGGCGTGGGCCGACTCGGCGGCCGGCTGGTCTTTCTGCTGCCTGGCAATCCCGTCTCCTGCCTCTGCGCCTACGACTTCTTCGCGGGTCCCGCCGTCCGGCTGCTCGGGGGCCGGACCCCCGACTGGCCGCACCGGCAGGTCCGCGCTTCCCTCGCCAGGAAGATCGCCTCTGCCGTCGGGCGCGTGGATTACGTGCGGGTCCGCCTCACGCCCGCGGGCGTCGAGCCGCTCGCCATCAGCGGGGCCTCGATCCTTTCGTCCACCATCCGCGCCGACGGATTCGTCATCGTCGGCCGGGACAGTGAAGGCCATGCCCCGGGCGAGGAGGTGCTGGTGTATCTCTATGATTGAGGAGCGGCAGTGACGAACCTCGCCAGATCGGGTCGCGAACAGGATCAGTTCCTGCAGGTCATCGATCGCGATGAGGCGGAGCGGCGATTCCAGGCAGTTCTGGAATTGCGCCCCCTGGGGGAAGAGATCGTCCCTTTGGACCAAGCCCTCGGCAGGGTCCTGGGGCAGGACGTCGCCGCCTCGGTCGATGTGCCTTTCTTCGACCGCTCGAACATGGACGGCTACGCCGTCCATGCGGCCGACACCTTCGGGGCGCAGGAAGAACGGCCGCGCCGTCTGCGGATCAACCGGGAGGCGGTGGCCACCGGGATGGTGCCGCAGGCGGAAGTGCTGCCGGGCACCGCTACGGTGATTGCCACGGGCGGCATGGTACCTCGTGGGGCTGATGCCGTTGTGATGGTGGAACACACGACGGTCGAGGGGAATGAGGTGCAGGTCCTGCGGCCGGTGGCGCCGGGGGCGGCGATCACGTTCGCCGGGTCGGACATCGGTCGGGGGGAGATCGTGCTGCGGAGGGGAGAATGGCTGAGCTCGCGGGAGACCGGCGTCCTCGCCGCCCTGGGCCTCCACCGCATCACTGTCTACCGCCGTCCCCGGGTTGCCGTTCTGTCCACGGGAGACGAACTCGTCGCGCCTGGGCAGCCCATGCAGCCGGGGCTCGTCTACGATTCAAACGCCACGATTCTGACAGACGCGGTGCGGGAGCTGGGGGGCGAGCCCGTGCCGATGGGGATCGTACCCGATTCGGAGTCACGGCTGAGCGAGACCCTCCGGGCGGCGCTCCAGAACGACGTGGTCCTGCTCTCGGGCGGCACCTCCAAGGGCGCAGGCGATCTCTCGTACCGGGTCGTGGCGGATCTGCCTCCCCCCGGGATCGTGGCCCACGGAGTTGCCCTCAAGCCCGGAAAACCCATCTGTCTGGCGGCCGCGCGAATCGCGGCGGATCGGCCGCCCGTCCCGGTGGTGGTCCTCCCGGGCTTTCCCACGTCGGCGATCTTCACCTTCCACGAGTTCGTTGCCCCCGTGATCCGTGCGCTGGGCGGTCGCCCCCGCGCGGCGACGGGGACGCTGCCGGCACGCCTGGCGGTCCGGGTCAACTCGGAGCGCGGACGGACTGAATACCTCCTCGTCAGCCTGGTGGACGGCTCGCGTGGCCTGGCGGCCTATCCGATGGGAAAGGGCTCGGGTTCGGTGACGGCGTTCAGCCGGGCGGACGGGTTTGTGGTCATCCCCCGCCAGTGCGAGCAGGTCGATGAGGACACGACCGTCACGGTTCAACTGCTTGGGCGATCGGTCGAGCCGGCCGACCTGGTGGTCATCGGGAGCCACTGCGTCGGCCAGGATCTGCTCCTGGGCCTGATGAGCCAGCGCGGCTTCCGCGTCAAGTCGATGGCGGTAGGCTCGACCGGCGGGCTTGCGGCAGCGCGGCGGGGGGAATGTGACCTCGCTGGCGTGCACCTGCTCGATCCGGCGACCGACACCTATAACCGCCCCTTCCTCAGCCCGGACCTCGCGCTGGTCAAGGGGTACTCGCGGATGCAGGGCTTTGTCTTCCGACGAGATGATCCGCGATTCCGCGAGTGCGACCTGGACGCGGCGGTGGCCGCGGCGCTGGCGGATCCCATGTGCCGGATGGTCAACCGCAATCGCGGCAGCGGAACGCGTGTGCTCATCGACCGCTTGCTCCGGGTCGGCGAGGATCGGCGAGAACCGCCGGGATTCTATGTGGAGGTCAAATCACATAACGCGGTGGCCGCGGCGGTCGCCCAATCACGCGCCGACTGGGGAATCGCCATCGAAACCGTGGCCCGCGATGCTGGCCTCGGATTCATTCCGCTCCGCGAGGAAGAGTTCGATTTCGTCATCTCCACGGCCCGCCAGCACCGCCCGGCAGTCCAGGCCTTCTGTCAACTGCTCGCGGAACCGGCCACCAAAGAGCTGCTGGCGCGCCATGGCTTCCGCGCGGCAAAGCCCGACGGCCTTCTGCGCTCCGGGTGATGAAAGCCGGATCTGCACTCCTGACCTACTATCTGACAGGAAACTCGGAAAGGGAGGCCGGGACGAGGATTCAGACGCCGAGCCGGAAGGCGAGGCCGATCCTAACATGCTTACCTAAGCTGTAAACCCGAGAAAAATCACTCCGGCCTGAATACCCGCTTGAAGTGCCGATCGATGGCCCGGTCCACGCTCTGCTTGAATCGCGCGTAGTCGGCCAAGAACTTCCTCCCGTCGGCGGTGAGCCTCGTCCCGCTGTCCGAGCCACCCCCCGGCTTCCGCTCCAGCAATCTGAACCCCACCGCGTCTTCCAATTCCCGGAGATAGCCCCACGCGTAGCGATAGGACATTCCGACTTGGTCGACCGCCTGTTTGATAGAGCCCAGTTCACCGATGAGCCGGAGAAGCTCGGCCCGGCCGTGGCCAAACTTGATTCGCTCGCCGAAGACGACCCACAACCTGTACTTCGGCGCCGCGGCTGCCCTCTGCCCGAGACGCGGCCTTCGGCTCCCGCAAGGCCGATTCCGTGGTGGGGCGCTCGTCGGTTGGGAATGGGTCATCTGGTCACCCCGACAGGGACTTTCAGGTTCGCCAAATCGGACGCGGTTGCCATGTACGCGTTGGCCATCTCAGGCGGTCCTCCGTTCGGCAATCAGATCCTGGATGGGGGGTTGCGCCGGATGATATGTGGAGCCGACGCGGAGCGCAAGTGTTTCGCCTCTCAGAGTGTTGGGAAAAGACATACTTCCCCGGACAGGTTCGGACAGATTGCCGGTTTACCGTCGCCTCAATTCGCTGCCTGAACTGCCGGTACCCGGCGAGGACATTCTTGCCGCGCCTGGCAAGCCGCATGCCGCTTCCCGGCCCACCGCCAGACCGTCGCTCCAGGGACTCGATTCTGGCGGTCTGTTCCAGTTCTCAAAGGTAGCCCCAGGCGTTCCGGTAGGACATTCCGAACCGGATAACCGCCTGCTTGATCGAGCCCAATTCGTCGATGAGTTCGAGGAGTTCGGCTCGCCCATCCCCGAACTTCACCCGCTCCCCAAACACCACCCATATCTTCAGCTTCAGTCTCACGGTCTTGTACCCCCTCACCAGGCTGCGCGGCCCGTCTGGAAGATAGGGCCATTATAGCGCTAGCGGCGCTTGGCCAGAACACGAATTCCTGATGCCCGACCGCGAAGACACACCTCTCCACATGGTTGCCGCCTGTCATCATCCTGTAACAGGCCTGTGATATCACCTTATCCCTTGGATGCCAGCCGATGTCCGGGGAATTCCCTTGCTCCCAAAGACGATTCGTTCTTATCATGCCGTTGACCACAGGCTCCGGAAACGCTGCGCCCTTGATATGCCCAGGCAGGCTGAGCTTGCCTCTTGGACCCTCCAGCAGTGAGAGGGAGAATGGGAACGATCCTGGTTGTCGAGGACGAACCGGATATCGCGGATCTCGTGAAATATCACCTGGAGAAGGCCGGCCTGCCCGCCCGGGTTGTCGCCGACGGGAAGCAAGCCCTGGACCTCATCGCCCGCGATCATCCGGACCTCGTGGTGCTGGACCTCATGCTGCCAGGCCTGGATGGCCTGGAGGTCTGTCGCCGCCTGCGCGGGAGCCCGGCCACCCGGGGGATCCCCGTGATCATGCTGACCGCCAAGGCCGAGGAGGTGGATCGGATCGTGGGCCTGGAGATGGGAGCGGACGATTATGTGCCCAAACCCTTCAGCCCGCGCGAGCTGGTCGCCCGGGTGAAGGCAGTCCTTCGACGGTCGGCGGCTCCGCTCGAGCCCAGCGAGGCGCCGTTGACAGTCGGCAATCTGCGTCTCGACCCTGCTCGTCACGATATCACAAAGGGTGGCCAGCCCATCTCCTTGTCCGCTATGGAGTTTCGCCTTCTGGAGTTCTTCCTGCGCCACCGCGGCCGGGTGTACACCCGGGCGCAACTGCTGGACCAGGTCTGGGGACAGGACCGGTTCGTGGAACCCCGGACCGTGGATGTCCACGTCCGGCGGCTGCGCGAGAAGATCGAGGATGACTCACGACGCCCCAGCCTGATCCTGACCGTTCGCGGCCTCGGCTACAAGTGCAGCGAAGAAGAGAAATGACCAATGTCCAATGACCAAATCCTAATAGTTCTGACCGCACGGATCTCTTGGTCATTGGTTCATTGGTCATTGGTCATTGGGCCATGAGGTTCGGGATTGCGACGAAGGCAATCCTTCCCATCGCCACGCTGATCGCCTTCAGCCTGACGCTGGTGGGCTTGTACCTGGAGCGGCAGCAGCGAGCTGTTGTTGTGGCGCAGGTGGTTGCCCGGCTCGAGGCCGAGGCCTCGCTCTTGTCTCGCGAGGTCGCGGCCGCGGTCTTGCAAGGTGACCCCTGGGCGCATGAGGCCGGGGAACGAGCAAAGGCCCGGGTCACGGTGATTGCCTCCGATGGACGGGTGCTGGCCGATTCCGAGGAACCGTCGCGTCAGATGGAGAACCACGCCACTCGTCCCGAGGTCGCAAGCGCGCTGGCCACAGGAAGCGGTTATTCGCTCCGGTTCAGCCAGACGGTAATGCGGGACCTCTTGTACTTCGCCCAGGCCATTCCCCAGCACGATGCAGGCTTCCTGGTCCTTCGTCTCGCGGTGCCCATGCAGGAAGTCATCCAGGGATTCAGTCGGTTTCGGCGCGATTTCCTGGTGGGCGGGGTTGTCTCGCTCGCCTTGACGGTCGGGATCGCCTACCTCTGGGCCCGTAGGATCACACTGCCCCTACGGCAGATGGTCGGGTTCGCCAAGAGCGTGGCGCTGGGGGAAATGACCCGCCGACTTCCCGTCCATTCCCGTGACGAGCTTGGAGAGTTGGCCGGGGCCCTGAATACCATGGCGACCGACCTCGAGGGGACGCTGCACCGGCTGGAGGCCGAGGGGCAGCGCATCCGCACCATCATGGAAAGCATGGCCGAGGGCCTGCTTGTGATTGATGGGCGAGGCCGGATCTCCCTCGTGAACCCCGCAGCGGAAGTGTTGCTTGGCCTCAAGAAGGAGATTGCCCTGGGGCAGACCCCGTTGGAGGCGGTCCGGAGCCACGAACTGGACGACCTGCTCAAGGCGGGGACGCGCGAACAGGGCGGCGCCAGCGCAGAGATTACCCTGGTCTATCCACGCCGGCGCATCCTGGCAGGAACGGCGGTGGCCATGCGGGATGCCAGCGGCGCCGTACAGGGCACGGTCCTGGCCCTGCGCGACATCACCCAGCTCAAGCGCCTGGAGGAGGCACGGATGGAGTTCGTGGCGAACGTCTCCCATGAACTCCGCACGCCCCTCACCGCCATCCGTGGGTACGCTGAGACACTCCTTCTTGAGGGTGGGCTGGAGGACCGAGAGGAGTCCCGGAAGTTTCTGGAGATCATTCATCGGCACGCCGAGAGACTGGGGCGTCTCTTGAACGACTTGCTGGATCTTTCCAACATCGAACTGGAGCGCACGCCACTCTCCATTCGCCCGCTGGCCGCTGCCGAGGTTACCCGCCACGCCGCAGCCATTCTGTTGCCCCAGGCCGAGCAGAAAGCCATCCGTCTCGTCATCACGGTCCCCGATGACCTCCCACCCATTCTGGCCGACCGCGACCGCCTGATTCAGATCCTGGTGAACCTCATTGACAACGCCGTCAAGTACACCCCGGAGGGCGGGAACGTCACCATTGCCGCACGGAGGGTGGAAGCGTCGAGTAGTCAATTGGTGGATTCTGCCCGACCGATTCACGGATCCACCGATCAACCAATCCACGAGAACATGCGCTTGGTCGAGATCGTCGTGGAGGACACCGGCATCGGGATCCCCGAGAAGGATCTCCCCAGAATCACCGAGCGATTCTACCGCGTGGACAGGGCCCGCTCGCGTGAACTGGGGGGGACCGGCCTGGGCCTGGCGATCGCCAAGCACCTCGTCCAGGCCCACCACGGGGCTCTCAGCATCGAGAGCGAGCTGGGACGGGGTACGCGGGTACGGTTCACCCTCCCTGCCGTCACTGGGCCAGTCCCTCAGTCAGAGCGATCCGCCCCCACGTCTTGACGCCAGAGGAGCCCCGCATATTTTGGCTGACCCCGAAGTGGAGGACTCGGAGTCATGGACCGGCCGATCCGAATCATGTTCGTTTGCACCGGGAATTCCGCCCGGAGCCAGATGGCCGAGGCCTTCGCCCGCGTCCCGGGCCGGGAACAAGTCGAGCCGAGGAGCGCGGGCATTGAGCCGAAGGGCCTGAGTCCGAACGCGATCCGGGTCATGCGGGAGCGCGGGATCGACATCTCGGGCCAGGGCTCCAAGAACCTCGATCTCGCTGAGGCGTCGGGGATGGACTACCTGATCACGGTGTGCGGCAACGCCGAGGAGCGGTTTCCCGTGTTGCCAGCGCACGTCGGGCGGATTCACTGGCCCCTTGAGGACCCCGCCGCCGCGACCGGCTCTCCGGGGCACATCCTGGACATCTTCCGGCACACTCGCGACGAGATCGAGGCACGGGTCGTCAACCTCCTTGAAACGCTGCGTGTCCCTCGCCAGTAGAGATCGCCGTCTACCCGGAATTCACCCAGAATTCACCTACCTGTCATCAGCCCGTCACGCGGAAGCCCTACGCTCTTGCCAATTCCTCCATCTCCCACGAGGTTCCATGCGGCACGTCGTCATCATCGAGGACGAACCGGACGTCGCCAAATTGCTGGCCCTACGCTTTGCGAGCGAGGGATTCACAGTATCCACGGCCAGCGATGGGCGGGCCGGCCTCCACGCAGTCCACCTGCATCAGCCGGATCTCGTTGTGCTCGACCTCTTGCTTCCGGCAATGAACGGCTGGGAGGTGTGTCGATCCCTCAAGGCCAACCTGGCCACCTATGAAATCCCCGTCATCATCGTTTCCGCAGTCGGCGGACCGTGGCGGCCTGAGGGCCGCGCCTCAGGCGTTTCGCGGGAAATTCACCCGCCCGTCACGAAACTGTAACATTGGAGGCGAATACTCCAGCACGTGATGACGGGGAACCTGGAACCACCGCAAATGAAGCCCCTCCTGGATACCATCCTGTTCTTGGCCTGGGTTTCCGTGTATCTCACCGCTGTGTTCTGGGTCGGCCGCTACCGCAGGGCAAGGGGGCAGGCCTTGGGCCTGACCTGGCGCAGCGATTACCGGGCCGACAAGGATATCGGCTTGTGGCTGATGGTGTTTGTTCTGGGGCTCTTGCTCTTCTTCGCGGCGTATCTCGTAACCTCGGTGATCGGTCAGTTCTCTCGATCGTAAGAGGAGGGAGTAAATGAAGGGGGTTCAAGTCTTGAGCAGGCTCACGGTCGCGGCGTTTGCCGCCCTTCTTCTGATCGTCGGCTATGACGGGGGCTCGGTCTCGGCTCAGACACTGATGAACGGGGCCGGAGCAACCTTCCCCTATCCGATCTACTCCAAGTGGTTCGACGAGTACACCAGGGTGGACCCCAGTGCGCGGTTCAACTACCAGTCGATCGGAAGCGGCGGCGGTATCCGGCAGATCACGGAGCGGACGGTGGATTTCGGGGCCTCCGACGGCCCCATGACCGACGAACAGTTCAAGAAGGCGACAGGTGAGCTTTTCCACATCCCCACGGTCCTGGGGGCCGTCGTTGCGACGTATAACCTCCCCGGTGACCCCAAGCTCCGTTTCGCGCCTGATCTTCTGGCCGACATCTTCCTCGGGAAGATCACCAAGTGGAACGATCCACGGATCGCGGCTGCAAATCCCGGGATCGGGTTGCCGAATCAGCCGATCATCGTCGTTCACCGCTCCGACGGAAGCGGCACCACCTACATCTGGGTCGATTATCTGTCGAAGGTGAGCAAGGACTGGGAGCAGAAGGTCGGCCGCGGGACCTCCGTGAACTGGCCGGTGGGTCTTGGCGGCAAGGGCAACGAGGGCGTGACTGGCCAGGTCAAGAGCACGCCGGGTGCGATTGGCTACGTCGAATTGGCCTACGCCATTAAGAACAACCTTCCGGCGCCGATGGTTCGGAATGAGGCCGGGAAGTTTGTCCAGCCGAGTATCCAGAGCACGACGGCCGCGGCTGCAGGTGCGGCCAAGAACATGCCCTCGGATTTCCGGGTATCGGTGACGAATCCGCCCGGTGATGACGCGTACCCAATCGCCAGCTTCACGTGGCTTCTGGTCTACAAGGACCAGCCCGATCACGTGAAGGGGCAAGCACTGGTGAAGTTCCTTTGGTGGGCGATCCACGACGGCCAGAAGTACACGTCGGATCTGCTCTACGCACCGCTTCCAGCTCAAGTCGTAAGACAAATTGAGGCAAAGATCGGACAGATCACGTACCAGGGGAAACCGCTCCTGGCGGCCCGCTAACCATGTCGAGAACAGCAGCGCACGAGGAAGGGGCGGCCGAAACGCTGTCCCTTCCTCGATTTGTTCGTTCGGCAAGAGTGACCGGGAGATGGGGTGACCAAGTGTTTCGTCTCCTCATCCGTGCCTCCGCGTTGGCCCTGTTGGTTATCGTGTTGGGACTGGTCGTTGTCATGATCATGGCGGCCCTCTCCTCGATCAGGGCCTTCGGCTGGTGGTTCCTCTTCACTTCCATATGGGACCCCGTCGCCGAGCATTTCGGGGCCTTGCCGCTCATCTACGGTACGATCGTGTCCTCGGTGTTGGCCCTTTTGATCGCCGTGCCTCTGGGCATTGGTGCTGCGGTATTTCTCTCCGAGGTGGCGCCCCCCTGGATCAGGCCACCCATCTCGTTTCTCATCGAGCTGCTGGCAGCCGTCCCCAGCGTCGTCTATGGTCTCTGGGGGATTTTTGTCCTCGCCCCCTGGCTCAGGACTCAGGTCCAGCCGGCGCTGGGAGCCACGCTGGGATTCTTGCCGCTCTTCCAGGGGCCGCCGTATGGGGTGGGAATGCTCGCCGCAGGCCTGATTCTGGCCATCATGGTCGTTCCCTTCATCATCGCCGTCAGCCGGGAGGTCCTGCTGGCTGTGCCTGACGCCCAGCGAGAGGCGGCACTCGCGCTCGGTGCCACCCGTTGGGAGGTAACGCGGCTCGCTGTCCTCCGCTACGCGAGGTCCGGACTCATCGGGGCGATTCTGCTCGGCCTCGGCCGCGCGCTCGGGGAGACAATGGCGGTCACCATGGTGATCGGCAACCGGGCAGAGATTTCCGCGTCCCTCTTTGCCCCGGGCTACACGATGGCCAGCATGATCGCCAACGAGTTTGCCGAGGCGACATCCGACCTCTACCTGTCTGCCCTTGTCGAGGTCGGCCTGCTCCTCTTCGTTGTGACGGTGATCGTCAATGCCCTGGCCCGGCTCCTCGTCTGGAGCGTGGGTGGGGCGGTGAAGGAGGTGCGGGAGTGAAGGGCGGGCTGCGGCGCGTTGTCAATAGGATGATGGCATGCCTCACCGCCTTTGCGGCACTCCTGGTGGTCCTCCCCCTGATCCTGATTCTGGCCTTTCTGGTGTACCAGGGGGCCTCGGCGGTCAACCTCGATTTCTTTACCCAGCTCCCCAAGCCGGTGGGAGAACCGGGCGGCGGCATGGCCAATGCCATCGTGGGCAGCCTGACGCTCGTCGGCCTCGCGTCGTGCCTCGGCCTCCCCCTGGGAATCCTTGGGGGGGTATACTTGGCGGAGTCGCGGGACCGGCGGCTTCCCTGGATAATACGCTTCTTGGCTGATGTCCTGAACGGCGTCCCATCTATCGTGATCGGGATCTTTGCCTATACGATTGTGGTCCTGCCCATGCGGCGCTTCTCTGCCCTGGCCGGGGGCTTCGCGTTGGCGGTCATCATGCTCCCCATCGTGCTCCGCACGACGGAAGAGCTGGTGCGGCTTGTTCCCGCG
>Ga0210377_10003546_pt1 | contig 13394 bp, 11 predicted proteins | sample PLM4_65_b1redo_FD_155480 | JGI IMG/M metagenome (GOLD analysis project Ga0210377, IMG submission 155480) | Groundwater sediment microbial communities from an aquifer in East River, Colorado, USA - PLM4_65_b1 redo | ecosystem: Environmental > Terrestrial > Soil > Riparian zone | place: USA: East...
GAGGATCTGGCCGCCAGTATGCTCGCAACCACGCTCGGGATTGAATTCAATCCTGATACCGCCTGGGACGAGCGCGAACAGATTTTCAAAATGTCGGAAAAGATTGTCCGAACATCCAACATCACCCAGTCTGCGATAGGCAATAAGGACGGGCTCTGGACCACTGTTTTCACCGCCGCCGTTTTCATCAACGAAGACAACGCCAACAACGAAAATAAGTAAGCACTCAGCAATCAGCAGTCAGCTAAGAGAAGAGGGGAGTCTATTCCGAAGCTGATAGCTGAAAGCTGACGGCTATTTTTGTCTGGCCAAGTACGACACGCCGATGCTGACGCCGTAGAGTAGCGTGAGAGGCAGGGCGAGGAGAATCTGGGAGAGGATTTCGGGCGGGGTGAGAATGGCTGCCACAAGGAAGATGAGAAGGATGGCGTAGCGGAATTGGCGGATGAGGAAGCGGTGGTCGATGAGACCGATGCGCGTTAAAAAGAATGCCAAGACCGGAAGTTCGAAGATCACCCCGAAGGCGAGGAGGAGGTTGGACGAAAAAGAAAGATATTCTCCGATCCTGATGGCCGGCCGGACATCGATCGCCTGATAACGTCGGAGAAGAAAACCGTAGCCTACCTTAAAGATCACTTCGTAGCAGAACCAAGCTCCGAGAAGAAAGAATAGCGTGCCGAAGAGAACAAATCGGCGGGCATAGCGCTTCTCGTGCTCGTAGAGACCGGGCGCGACAAACCTCCAGGCCTGCCAGAGAAGGACGGGGGAAGACAAAAAAAACGAAGCAATAAAGGCGACCTTAAGCTTGGTGAAGAAGGCCTCGGAGACCCCGGTGCCGATCAGAGTGAGACCGGGCGCCCGCACGCTGCGCAGGGGGGCGGTAAGGAAGGAAAAAATCGCCTCCACAAAGCCAAAGGAGATGAGAAAGGTGATTGCCACCACCACGAAAGATATGATTAGGCAGGAGCGCAGTTCCTCCAGATGTCCGGTAAAGGGCATCCGGGCGTCATCTGATTTCCGGTCTCTAGCTTGGTTTCTTTTCACTCTCTTGCGCTGCCGGGCTCGCGGTGGGCGTGGGTGAAGGCGGACTCTCGGTCTTTTTTGCTATGGCAGGCTCGTTATCGACCTGTGAGGAAGATTCTTCGATCTCATGCTCCACTTGGCGAAGCTCATCCTTTAATTCATCTGTGGTGCGGCGGAACTCTGCCAGCCCCTTCCCTAACGCCCGGGCGATCTCCGGGAGCCTCTTAGGCCCCAGGACGATCAGGGCGAGCGCCAAGATCAGGATGAGCTCCGGCATGCCGATGCCGAACATGGCTTACCTCCGCGTGTAAGCTATGCCATTTCTTGGCGGGAGGCAATAGGGGGATGCGCAGTGGTTGTCGGCTTTGCAGAAGTTGCCTCAGCATGGTAAAAAACATTATTATGCCTCGTTCCGCAGTAGTCATCGATCCGGATTACCTGAAGCATGACCCCGGCCATTTTCATCCGGAGCGGCCCGAGCGCCTGAAGATCCTGCTCGATTTGCCAAAGGAGCTTGACGCGACCCATTTTCGGCTCCTTCCTCCTAGGGCGGCCTTGAGACAGGAGATCGAACCTTGTCACAGCAGGGAGTACATTGAGCTCGTCCGGTCCACTTCTGAGAAGAACCGCTATGCCCTGGACGGCGACACGGTGACCTGCAGGGACTCTTTTGGGGTAGGCTTGCTCGCTGTCGGCGGTTTTTTGAAGCTCTTAGACTTTATTGCCGCCGCCGAGTTTCGCAACGGCTTTGCTCTGGTTCGCCCGCCTGGCCATCACGCGCTCAGGGATCGCGCCATGGGGTTCTGCCTGTTTAATACAGTGGCCATCGGCGCCCATCACTTGAAGCTCCATTACGGCGTGAAGCGGATTATGATAATCGATTGGGATGTCCATCATGGCAATGGCACCCAGGACGCATTCTACCGGGACCCGTCGGTTCTCTATCTTTCCACCCATCAATTCCCTTTCTATCCGGGAAGCGGCTCGGTGGAGGAGGCGGGTGCGGGGGAGGGCGAGGGGTTGACGGTCAATATCCCTCTTCCCGCGGGCTGCGGCGATGCGGAATACCTCCGGGTGTTTAAGGAGATCGTGGCGCCGGTCGGCGAGAAGTTTCAACCGGAGTGGATTCTTGTCTCAGCCGGATTTGATCCTCACCGGAGTGATCCGCTTGGAGCGATGAATGTGACCGAGCAGGGTTTTGGCGCCATGGCGGCTATGCTCCTCGACCTCGCGGAGAGGTACGCGGGAGGCAAGATCGCCTTTCTCCTCGAAGGAGGGTATGATCTGAAGGCCCTTAAGAATTCAGTCATTGCCGTGCTCCGGCGGATGAAAGGGGAGAGGGTAGACGACCCGTCTATTGGGATGGGTGGGGAGATGATTCAGCCGCTGATTCACAAGGTCCTAAATTTTCAAGAGAAATACTGGTAACCGCCGGCGAAGAATGCAAATTGCAAAGTGCAAATTGAAAAATTTCTCTGAAGTGTAGGATTGACTTTTGCATTTTGCAGTTTTCATTTTACAATGCGTCGCTACGGTGTTGACGCTCCAGGCAGACTAGTTTATCTATAGGTTTCCTTAAGATCTTAAGAAGGGTTGGGCAGTGACGGAATCCAATCAACGCAGAGTAGTAGTGACCGGCCTTGGGCTGGTGACCCCATTGGGCATAGGCATTGAGAAAAACTGGGAGGCATTGGTGGCCGGTCGCTCTGGCATCAGGCCGATTACCCGTTTTCCCAACGTGGAGTTTTTTGCCACGCGCATAGCCGGTCAGGTCCCCGATTTTCGCGCCGAAGATTTTATCGAGACGAAAGAGATCAAAAAAATGGATCTCTTCATCCAGTACAGTGTCGCTGCGGCCCAGATGGCGGCACAGGATGGTAATTTTAAGATAGCCCCCGAAGAAGCGGACCGAGTCGGCGTGATCATCGGAGTGGGGTTATGCGGGATCGAGACCATCGAGTACTACAACAAGGCTTACCTCGAAGGGGGGCCGCGCAAAATCTCGCCCTTTTTCATTCCCAAAGTGATCTCCAACTTGGCTCCAGGCCATATCGCCATTCGCCATGGCGCCAAAGGAGTTAACTGGACTCCTACCTCAGCCTGTGCCTCAGGGAACCACGCTATCGGCGAGGCCTATCATTTGATCCGCCGCGGCCTTCAGGACGCGGTCATCGCCGGCGGCGCGGAATCCGCCATTACGCCTCTGGGCGTGGGAGGATTCAGCGCTATGAAAGCGCTCTCTACGCGCAACGATGAGCCGGAGAAGGCGAGCCGACCTTTCGAAAAAGACCGTGACGGCTTTGTGATTTCAGAGGGTTCGGGCGTGATAATTCTGGAGGAGAGGGAGAAGGCCATCAGGAGAGGGGCGAAGATCTATGCCGAGGTTATCGGCTATGGGGCAAACGGCGATGCCTACCACATTACTGCGCCTGCGCCCGAAGGCGAGGGAGCTGCGCGCTGCATGGCGCTGGCTTTGAAGGACGCCGGGATCCCGCCGGAGGAAATCGATTACATCAACGCCCACGGAACTTCCACCGAATACAACGACATCAATGAAACGCTGGCGATTAAGAAAATATTCGGCGAGCGGGCCTACAAAATTCCCATCAGCTCCACCAAATCTATGACCGGCCATTTGCTGGGAGCTTCCGGCGCGGTCGAAGGGGTCTTCTCTGTCCTTGCCCTTTGTCATGGGGTTATTCCCCCTACCATTAATTATGAGACTCCTGACCCCCAGTGCGACCTGGATTACGTCCCGAATGAGGCGCGCAAGGTGGATATCAAGGTGGTCCTTTCCAACTCCTTTGGTTTTGGAGGAACCAACGCCTGTGTCGTTTTCCGGAGGGTTGCATGAGGCGTTCGTATCCGAGGGCGGTGATCCTGGGCACCGGCTCCGAACTTCCTGCGAAGGTGGTTACCAACGCGGCATTGGAAAAGCTGGTGGATACCAGTGACGAATGGATTACGACGCGCACTGGAATTAAAGAACGGCGCATTTTAGAAGAAGGCAAGGGAAATGCGGACATGGCCTACCGCGCCTCGGTGCGGGCTCTGAAAGACGCCGGTTTGGAGGCGAAGGATGTGGAGGCGATCATCATGGGGACGGTCACGCCGGATTATCCGTTTCCCAGTTCTGCCTGTGTCCTCGAAGATATGCTGGGGGTGCGCAAGGCTTTTTCATTTGACGTGAACGCCGCCTGCTGCGGATTTCTCAACGCCCTGGCCATTGCCGACTCTTTCATTCGGACAGGCAGGATCCGCACCGCCCTCGTGGTCGGCTCGGACGCCATGAGCCGGCTGCTCAACTGGAAGGATCGTGGCACCTGTATTCTCTTCGGCGACGGGTCCGGCGCCGTGGTCCTTGGCGCTTCGCACGACGGCGCGCACGGCATCCTCAGCACGAGGCTGCGCACCGACGGCTCCTATGTGAAGACTCTTTACGTCCCCGCCGGCGGCTCTCTCAAACCTGCGAGCCTGGAGAGCGTTAAGAGAAACGAGCACACCATCGCTATGAACGGGAAAGAGGTCTTTAAGGTCGCGGTGCGCTCCATGGAGGAGATCAGCCGCGAGGCCCTGGATGAAGCCGAAGTCAAGGTTGACGAAGTTTCTCTGGTCATTCCCCATCAAGCGAATCTCAGAATCATTACCGCCCTGGCGGGGCGTCTTAAAGTCCCCATGACTAAAGTAATGGTCAATGTGGATAGGTATGGCAACACCTCTGCCGCCTCTGTCCCTGTGGCCTTGGACGAAGCCCGTAGGGAAGGTCGTATCCGTCCTGGTGATATCGTTCTTCTCAATGCTTTCGGCGCCGGCTTTGCGTGGGGCGCCGCCGTGATCCGCTTCTGAGGCCGCTGAAAAAGGCCCATCTGCCCTTCGAGTTTCCTCAGGGTGGTGAGTTCGTCGAACCACCGTCAGCCGGCCTGAGAGTCTCTCTCAGGTCCGATGCGATACACCTGTGCTACGCTCAACGGAGTCACGCTTGAGGCTCCTCGCTCGACGCATCGGCCCTTCGAGATACCCCCAGGCCGGCGGTTGTGATGGTTGCGCGCGACCGTCTCGACCCAGCGTACTGCGCTGAGGATCTTACGCGAGAGTGAGGGGGCCTGTCGAGCATCTTTCTCCCCGGGGCCTTGCCGTCCCTGGAGCGGAAGATTGACTCCGAGTCGTTGGAACTCTCTGCGAAGCCGAGGATAAGCAGCATCGACTGTCTGAGCCCGTATTTGTCTTATGGGCGAGTTTCGATGCTGCCCGAGGCGAGCAGCCAAGAGTTCCCGACGAGAAGTCACTGGAGCGAAGGGATGGTGAGGCCCCATTCTCCTATTGCTTTCGGCGCGAGAGGTAGGCCTCCGAACGGAACTTCCCGGCAAAGAGGCACTGAAGCGAAGGGATGGGGGGTCCCTTTTTGACGAACAGCCTCGCAGATCTTGACCTCTCCGTATTCCCTGCTAATGTTGAGTCGAGATAAAGTTAAAAAAGGAGGCTTTATGGCGAAAGATCCGATTTGCGGAATGATGGTAGACGAGCAAAAAGCGGCGGCGACCTCCTCTTATAAAGGGCAAACCTATTACTTCTGCGCCAAGGTGTGCAAGGAGAATTTTGATAAAGACCCGGAGAAATACCTCCAGAAGGGCAAAGGCTAAGACAGAGAAGGCGGCAAAACTCATGAGGGAATAGCTCTATGCCGATAGATCCGGTATGCCACATGACGGTCGAGCCGGAGACGGCAGCCGCATCGACCGAGTATCAAGGGAAGACCTACTATTTCTGCGCGGTCGGCTGCCGGGACAATTTTGTTCTGACGCCGGAGAAGTTTTTGCACGGCGAAAAAGAGGCTGCGCCCATGGCGGCTATGCCTATCCCGCCAAAAGTGGCGGCGCCTGCCGGGGAAAAAAGCGAGCAGGTCACGATCCCCGTGCGCGGGATGAGCTGTTCTTCTTGCGTCGTAAAGATTGAAAACCAGCTTCGAAGCCTTCCCGGTGTCATCGAGGCGGCGGTCAATTTTGGCACAGAGAAGGCGACGGTTAACTACATTCCATCGGTTCATTCTCTCGATGATCTCAAGAAGGCGATTCGGGATGTCGGCTATGAGCCCCTTGATGGTGTGGGCGGGGAGGAGTTGGCCGATTTCGAGAGGGAGGCCCGGGAGCAAGAGATCCGGCGGCTAAAGTTCAAGACCATCGCCGGTGTTGCCCTGAGTATCCCGGTCTTTCTTGGCAGTTTTCCCGAGTGGTTCCCTTGGGTACCGGAGATCCTCAAATCCCCCTGGACTCTCTTGCTCCTGACGACGCCGGCGCAATTCTGGGTCGGCTGGCATTTCCACCATGGCTTTTGGGTAGCCTTGAAGCACCGCACCTCTGACATGAACACCTTGGTTTCCGTGGGCACGAACGCCGCTTACTTTTACAGCCTGGCTGTCACTCTGTTTCCAACCAAGCTCACTCCTGTGGGCTCGATGCCGATGTATTATTACGACACCGCGGCGATCCTCATGGCGCTCATCGTTATGGGACGTTGGTTGGAGGCGCGGGCGCGGGGCAAGACTTCCGAAGCGATTAAAAAGCTCATGAGACTTCAGGCCAAGACCGCTCGTGTGATCCGCAATGGCGAGGAGAGGGATATCCCCGTGGAGGAGGTAGTGGCGGGCGATCTCGTGGTGGTGAGGCCTGGCGGACAGATCCCCGTTGACGGCCTGGTCCAGGAAGGTTTTTCCGCCGTGGACGAATCGATGCTGACGGGTGAGAGCCTCCCGGTGGAGAAAAAACCCGGAGATGAGGTCATCGGGGCGACCCTGAACAGGACCGGCAGCTTCAAGTTTAAGGCGACTAAGGTGGGCAAAGAGACCGCTCTGGCCCGCATCATCAAATTGGTTGAGGAGGCGCAAGGTTCCAAGGCGCCGATTCAGCGCCTGGCGGACAAAATCTCCGGTATTTTTGTTCCCATTGTGATCGTCATCGCCGTTATAACCTTTGGCGTCTGGTTTTTTTGGGGACCCGAGCCCAGCTTTATCTATGCTCTCACGACCTTTGTCGCGGTGGTGGTCATTGCCTGTCCCTGCGCTTTGGGTCTGGCCACGCCGACCGCAATCATGGTCGGGACCGGCAAGGGGGCGGAGAACGGGATTCTCATCAAGGGCGGGGAAAGTCTTGAGCAGGCGCACAAGATCACAACGATAATCTTCGATAAGACCGGGACCCTGACTCGGGGAGAACCGTCGGTGACTGACATTTTGGTTTGCGATTCTTCCATGACGAGCGACGAGTTGCTCCGTTTGGCCGCCTCGGCGGAAAAGGGCTCGGAGCATCCTCTGGGAGAGGCGATTGTGAGAAAGGCGAATGAAGAAGGGCTGACCCTCGAGGATGCGCAGGACTTTGAAGCGGTGCCGGGTCACGGAGTGCGCGCGAGCGTGGCCGGGAAAAAATTGCTTTTGGGCAACTTGAGGCTGATGGAAGAGGAAAAAATAGCTCTGAACGGCGGCGCCAACAGTGCGGAAGTGATATCGGCCCAGGGGAAGACGGCGATGTTTGTGGCGGTCAATGGAAAATGTGCGGGTTTGCTCGGCGTTGCCGACACTCTAAAGCCCTACTCGAAGGAGGCGGTGGCGGAGCTGCGCCGGCTGGACATCGAAGTCATCATGATGACCGGGGACAATCGGCGCACCGCCGAGGCGATGGCCCGGCAGGTCGGGATCGACCGCGTCCTGGCGGAGGTCCTGCCTGAGGACAAGGCCAATGAAGTCAAAAAGCTTCAGGGAAGGGGAAAAATGGTGGCGATGGTCGGCGACGGCATCAACGATGCCCCCGCCCTGGCACAGGCCGATGTCGGCATCGCCATCGGCACCGGGACGGACGTGGCGATGGAGGCTGCAGATGTTACGCTGATCAAAGGCGATCTCAGGGCGGTGGTTACCGCTATTCACCTGAGCAAACGTACCATGCGCACCATCCGCCAGAACCTCTTCTGGGCTTTTTTCTATAATGTGGTGTTGATACCGGTGGCTGCCGGGGTTTTGTATTTAGTCTTCGGCGGCGGAAAGGTCCCGACCTTCCTTCACCCCGTTTTCGGTCACGATGGTCTTCTCAGCCCCGTGCTCGCAGGGGCGGCAATGGCCTTGAGCTCGGTGACCGTGGTGAGCAATTCGCTGCGCCTGAGACGATTTCGCTCGTCCTTATAAATAATGGACCTAAAGTTCAGACTTTTATCCAGTATCCGGTCTCAGAAGTCTGTTGAATACGGTATGTCATTCTGAGCCGTAGGCGAAGAATCTCTAATCCGCCTGAGATCCTTCACTTCGTTCAGGATGACAAGCGTTTGCATCTTGAAACCATCCACGACCAGCGCCAGAGTTAGTCGGCGAACTTCGGAGTCAGGACACTAGTGTCTAACGACCCGGGTGAGCCGCGCAAGCTTGTAGATTTGTTAGAATGGAGACTCGCTTATCATTTTTGCCCGCTGTAGAGGCGGTCGATAAAGCCGCTGCGGTCTATTTCCGACAATGGCCCTGGGTCGATGAATTCTGCTGCTCTGTGCTGGGCATAGCGCGGCTCTCTTTCCGCGAGATGGCTTAAGACTGCCTGCACGGCTGTTTCTACGGCATACGGCTTGGCGGGCATGTCGGCTGCATAGTTCCACGAGTCTTCCAGGGCATCGCGATCATTGGTGCCCAGGAATTTGGCGAGAATGCGGTAGGTTTCCTCCCGCCTGGTCTTGAAGAAATGGATCCCCCGAACGACGGCCCGGAGCACGCGTCGGGTAAGATTGGGATTATCCCTGATCAAGGAGCGGCGGGTCGCCAGCGTGGCGCCCTGGTACTCGATTTTGAGGTCGGAGAGATTCACGAGAAAGTTCATTCCCGCCTTGCGCGCAAAGACAGTCGCCGGCGGAGTGATCATCGTGGCAGCCACTTTGCCGGTTTGCAGCGCGGTCCACATTACCTCATTGCTGCCAAGGAATAGAAACTTCACATCCTTGTCAGGGTCCAGCCCCAAATGGCGCACGGCAAAGCGGGCACTTTTTTCATAGGCATCCCCTGGCCGCTGAAGCCCGACGATTTTCCCCCTCAGCTCTTTAGCGCCGGCTGTCTCCGGGCGGGAGACGAAGAACATGGAGGCGTAGCGCGTCATAAGAAAAGAGGACATGATGGTGAAGTCGACGTCCCCCGAGATGAGCGCCATGGGGGCTACAGAGCCGGCCGTGCGGACGACTTCCACCTGGAGCCCTTCCTCGCGGAAGAAGCCCGCCTCGTTGGTCAGGTAGGGGATCGAGTGAATCACCGCGCGGGCCGCATAGCCGATGCGAATACGCTCTTTTTCCGGTTTTCCTTGAGAGAAAGCAGCGGAACAGATGCCAAATAAGAACAAAAGGGTCATAGCAGCCGTGCGGCATCTGAGTTCTAATTTACTAAAGGCCATAATAATACTTTCACTACGTTTGGATTGAACGGAAACTTTCCTCAAGAAGAGTACCGAAGCGCGAAGGCCGTATCCGCAGTGACAGCAATCCCGTTAAAGAAAAGGAACAGTTTCTTACCCTTGTTTCTGGAAATTTCTTTCACTACCTTTTCCCGTTCGCAGCTCGCCTTGAGCAAAACACCATTGATAGGTGCGCCATCTTGGCTCTCCGTAACCTCTACCAAGAGCCATTGATTAGGAAAATCCCGTTCAATCGCCTCCATTGTTAGAGATTCCATAAAACCTCCAAAGGTCCGTTTTAGGAACTATACCGAATGATTGAGGCTGTCAAACGAGCTTCTTCTGGAGCGGAAGGGTGGCTGGGCCAAGGCTGAAGGTTCAGTGAGGCAGAAAGGTAGTGGGTCATTTTGAGCCTTGCGAGCCAATGGGCGACAGGAATGGAGATTCTTCCCCTTCGCGGAGCCAGCCCTTGAGGCCCGCTCAGGGCCGAAGGGCTCAGAATGACACTAGAGAGACTCGTCATCCTGAATCCTTCGACTGTCACTCTGAGCCCTTCGCATTCTGTCATCCTGAGCAACGCGAAGGATCTCGTCCTACTCAGGGTAAACGCCACGAAGAGTCACAGGACAAGCTCCGTGAAGGATCTATGGCAAAATGACCCATTACCGGCACGGATTCAGTGCGGATTGTAAAGTGATCATGAGAAGCTCCGGGGCCTGATCAAAGGCCCCTGGGGCTTTACCAACCTCATCTGCTTCTCATTTCTTCCGAATTACTTCCTATCAAAGCAAGGTCGGAATCTGCTGGTTGCAGGAGTGGGTGCCAGCATGGTATGAACATAATGGAATACCCGAATGTCGGGCTTCAATCGAGGCATTCGACCTAGCAGCGATGAAAGGAGAACGGATCTATGCCTATGAGAAAGATTGCCATATCCTTGCCGGAACCTGTGCTGGATACGGTTGACGAGCTTGCCTCGCGTCGGGGCGAATCCCGCAGCTGCGTTATCGCCACCATTCTATCGAGGCTGGCGCGCGTCAAGCGTGAGCGGGATATTACAGCTCGCATCGATGCGCTTCTTTCGGACGAAAGCATCGCCGCCGAACAAAAGCGCACGGCAGATGAGTTTCTAAGGATGAGCCCATGGCGCAAAGAGAGGTGGTAATACACCAGGGAGATATTTATTGGGTCTCATTTTCCGGAGCGCGAGGCTCTGAGCCGTGGGGCCGCCGTCCAGCTCTCATCCTCCAGCATGGCCGTTTTAATCGCAGCCGTCTTAATACAGTGGTCGTTGTGGCAATGACATCTAACCTCCGCTACGCAGGGCTTCCGGGTAATGTGCGTATCCGCAAGGGCGAAGCCAACCTGCCAAAGACTTGTGTCGTCAATGTCACGCAGATTCAGACTGTTGATCGCGCCTATCTTCTCGATAAAATCGGAGTTCTTCCCCATAGGATGCTCCGGCAGGTTTGGGAGGGAGTTAAATTAGTGACTGAGGTTGAGTAACAACCCGCCTCTTTTCTAGGGGAGCGGGGGGTAAGTCAAAAAAGCCCCAGGGCCAAGGGGGATGCCGAGCAAGAGCCAAACCGCCAGGAGCAGGGTCCAGCTAATCGCGAAGGCGATAGAGTAAGGTAGCATCATGGCCAACAGAGTCCCTAAACCCATCTTGGGTTCGTACTTTTGGGCAAAGGCGGCAGCGAGTCCCACGATCGGATGACGGCCGATTCCGGCAAAGAGAACAGCGCCCAAGGGGATAAGGATCACATAGCCTGCATCCACTGCGATGCTGGCATTGACACCGGCAAAGACCAGGGCGGCGGTCATAAGCCAGGACGGCACTCCCGCCACCAATGCTTTCAAGGCAGCAGAAAAGAGCCCGCTCCTTTCGGCAACCCCGACCCCGATCATGGCTACCAGCACTGTGCCCAGGGGGGCGAAGCCGGTAAAGTTCGTTACCGCCTTCGTAATAATGTTTTGAAAACCCTGGCGATCGAGGAGATTGACTGCCGCGATTTTTTTCCCGTTGCCGGATGGATGGCGGAGAGTTCCAGGGAGGAGGCGATTCAGGATAACACGAGAACTCCCAAGGAAAAGAGGACGAAAAGGGAAAAAGGGTGGGGGAGGCTGTTGTCCCAGCGCTCTACCAGGTCGAGCGCCCTCGGGAGAAGTCCGCCGCGAACAATTTTTTTTCGATCTTTGTCCTCCGCCATTTCAGCTCCCACCTACTGCCTCAGGCTGTCTCTGTCAAGAGGCCTTCCCATCCCTTCGCTTCAGTGCCTCCTCGGCGGGAGTTCCATTCGGGGACCAGCCTCTCGCGCCGGTTTCGTTACTGGTTATTGGTATAATAGTTATTCGCATTAAAGTTCACGAGTAACGAATCAACGAGTAACGAATAACTAAATCGGCAGGCCCCCTCACTCCTATATGGAAACCGCTTCCAACGACTCGGAGGCAATCTTCGCTCAGGGACCGGGAGGGCCCGAGGGGGCGAGCCAAAGCGAGCGCGAATGAGGCTGCGGACGAGCCCTTCGGGATTTCAGATGGCAAATTTCAAATCTCAAATTTGAGATCTGAGATCTGCAATCTGAGATTCCGAGCGAAGCGAGGACAGCCCATCGGCTGCGCTCGGAAGAGATGCCCCTGAAGAGACGGCTTTAAGAGGAAGGCCCAAAGGCTTCTTCCCCGAGGATTCTAGGAAGCCAAGGGAGTCCCGAAGCCCTTTGGACGGAGAGCCGTGAAAGATCAGCTATTGCGTTTGCGCCACCTGCTGCTCGATCTCCGCCTTGAGATGCGTCAGTTGCGGGCTTAATTCTACCGGGTAAATTGCCGGGTTGCGAATCGCCCTGGTGTTCTCGTCAAGACGGCTAAATTCATCTAAAAAGCTTTCCCGGATCTCCCTTAGGCTCGGGTAAGCGCCTTTTATTTCCCCCTTTTCCATAACCTTTTTAAGCAGGGGTTCAGCGCCTGGAAGCTCCTCATGTCGCAGGGCAATGACATCTTTGAGCAGCCGGCCCTGTCCGTCAACAAAACGAAAGATCTGTTTTCTTCCCGGGGAAGAGACCTTGCCGGTGCTGAGCTTCAAGACCGGCCGTCCGTTGTACTCCACCATTTTGTAGGCCATGTCGAGCCACGGGGCATCCGCCGAGACTCCCATTTTTGTCCCTACCCCGTAGCTGTCATAAGGGGCGTTGGCCTCCGTCAGCGCCGCCAGGTCATATTCGTCCAGACCTCCGCTGCCGATGATTTTCACATCGACGAATCCTGCCTCATCGAAGATCCGCCGCACCTCTTTGGCCAGGGAGGCCAGGTCACCGCTGTCAATGCGCACGCCGCGCAGCCGCTGCCCTTTCTCGGCCATCTCTCGCGCTACCTCGACGGCCTTACGGGCCCCTGCCAAGGTGTCGTAAGTGTCGATCAACAGAGTCGAGTTCTCAGGGAAGCTCGTAACGAAGCTGCGGAAGGCGTCAATCTCGCGCTCGAAGCTGGTGACAAAAGAATGGGCCATGGTCCCGACGATCGGGATGCCGTATATCTTGCCGGCCGCTACGTTGCTCGTGCCGTTGAATCCGGCCACATAACTCGAGCGCGCGACCTTTATCCCGGCGTCGATCCCGTGAGTGCGGCGCAGCGAAAAGTCCACCAGCGCGCGTCCTCCGGCAACATGGACGCAGCGGGCTGCCTTGGTAGCGATGAGCACTTGCAGATTGATCTGATTGAGCACAAAGGTTTCGACGATCTGGGCCTCGATGATAGGCGCCGTGATCTCGAGAATCGGTTCATCTTTGAAAAAGAGCCGCCCTTCTGGTATGGCCCAGACTTCTCCGGTGAAGCGCAGCCCTTTAAGGAAGTCCAGGAAATCGGCGGCGAACATCCGGGTTGAGGTGAGATAGTCTATAGCCTCCCGGTCAAAAGCAAACCCTTGAAGAAAGTCCAGGACATGCTCCAGGCCGGCAGACACGAAGG
>Ga0210377_10003547_pt1 | contig 13390 bp, 12 predicted proteins | sample PLM4_65_b1redo_FD_155480 | JGI IMG/M metagenome (GOLD analysis project Ga0210377, IMG submission 155480) | Groundwater sediment microbial communities from an aquifer in East River, Colorado, USA - PLM4_65_b1 redo | ecosystem: Environmental > Terrestrial > Soil > Riparian zone | place: USA: East...
CAGCTCCTCGGCAAACCGACGCGCCGCGGGCGAGGCGCGAGGACCGGCGGCGGATTGGGGCCGCGCTGGTGACGGCGCTTCGGGCGCGGGCGGCGGCTTCGGCGCCGCGGGGGCTGGAGCGGGCGCCGGAGCGGCTGGCCTTGGCGCGGCGGCCTCGCCCGCGCCGCGAAACCGCGCCATCACCGCGCCTACCGGCAGCACCGCGCCGGGCGCGACGAGATGTTCTTCGAGCACGCCGTCCTCGAACACTTCGACCTCGATGGCGCCCTTCTGTGTTTCGACCACGGCGATGATGTCGCCGCGTTTTATCTTATCGCCTGGCTTCGCCAGCCATTCGATGAGCGTGGCGTCCTCCATGTCGGCGCCGAGAGAAGGCATGCGGAAGTCGGTCACGTCGGCGCGCCCTGGCGCTTGCCCATCAGGCCGCGCGCCGCGGCGACGATCTTGTCGACCTGCGGGATTGCCGCCGCCTCGAGATGCCGGGCGTACGGGATCGGAACTTCCTCGCTGCACACGCGCGCGATCGGCGCATCGAGATCGAAGAAGGCCTGCTCGACAATGCGCATGCCTATCTCAGCGGAAATGCCGCCGCTCCTCCAGCCTTCATCGACGATGACGGCGCGGCGCGTCTTTCGCAGCGAGGCCATGATGGTCGCATCATCGAGCGGGCGAAGCGTGCGCAGGTCGATGACTTCGGCGCGTATACCCTCCTTCGCCAGCTGTTCGGAAGCCTCAAGCGTCTTGCCGAGCGATCCGCCATAGGTGATCAGGGTCACGTCCTCGCCGCTGCGGCGGACGGCGGCGCAATCGATGTCGACCGGGCCGGCGTCGGCGGCGATCTCGCCTTTCATGTTGTAGAGCATGACGTTCTCGAAAATGAGCACGGGATCGGGCTCCTGCAGCGCTGTCCACAGCATGCCGCGCGCGTCTTCCAGCGTCGCCGGCGCGAGCACGCGGATGCCCGGAATGTGCGCGAACCAGCCTTCGAGGCTGTGCGAGTGCTGCGCCGCGAGCTGGCGGCCGGCGCCGGTCGCCATCCTGATCACCACCGGACAGCCGAACTGGTTGCCCGACATGTGCCGGATCGTGGCCGCGTTGTTGAGGATCTGGTCGAGCGCCAGCAAGCTGAAATTGACCGTCATCACCTCGACGATCGGTCGCATGCCCGCCATTCCCGCGCCGATGCCGGCGCCGGTGAAACCGGCTTCCGAAAGCGGCGTGTCTCTGATGCGCTCGGGTCCGTACTTTTCGAGCAGTCCCTTGGATACAGCGTAGCAGCCGCCATAGCGGCCGACATCCTCGCCCATCAGGAAGACGCGGTCGTCGCGATCGAGCGCATCCGAGATCGCCGCGCGCACAGCCTCGCGATAGGTTGTCTCCACTTTCGACGCCGTCGAAGATTTCGGCGGCGGCGGGGCAGGCCGGTCAGGGGCATAGACATAGCGGGCGAGCTCCTCGATGGGCTCCCAGGTTCCCGCTTCGGCGAAGGCCGCCGCTTCGGCGACTTCACGATCGACATCGGCTTCGATGCGCTTCACGTCCTCGGCGTGCGCCAGGCCGCTTTCAAGCGCCCAAGCCTGGAAACGCGCGATGGGATCCTTGGTCTTCCACGTCTCCACTTCTTTCTTGTCTCGATAGAGTTGGGCGTCGAACATCGAGTGCGCGCGGAAGCGATAGGTGCGGCATTCGAGGAAATAGGGCTTTCCCGTCGCACGGACCTGTTCGATCGCGCGCCGCGCGGCGACCTCGACCGCGACCACATCCATGCCGTCGACCGCTTCGGCAGTGATCCGGTAGGCTTCTGCCTTGCGGTGGATGTCGGTTTCGGATTCCGACAGCGCCAGCGCGGTGCCCATGGCGTAGAGGTTGTTCTCGCACACGAACAGGACGGGCAGACCCCACAGCGCCGCCAGGTTGAGGCTTTCGTGGAATTCGCCTTCGGCGGCAGCGCCTTCGCCGAAGAAGCACGCGGTCACCGCGTCGGTCTTCCGCATGTGGTCGGCGAGCGCGAGCCCGACCGCCACAGGCAGGCCGCCGCCGACGATGGCGTTGCCGCCATAGAAATTGTGCTGGGCGTCGAACAAATGCATCGAGCCGCCGCGGCCACCGCTGCACCCCTCCCGCTTGCCATACATCTCCGCCATCGCCGCGTTCATGGCTACGCCGCGCGCCAGTGCGTGGCCATGCTCACGATAGGTGGCGACGACGCGGTCTCGCGCCTCCAATACTGGAATGATGCCGGCGGCGACCGCTTCCTCGCCGTCATAGAGGTGGAGGAAGCCGCGGATCTTTTCCTGCGTGTAGAGCTCCGCGCATTTCTGTTCGAAGCGGCGGATGCGGATCATCAGGCGCAGCAGATCCAGAACATGCGCATGTGTCAGTCTGGGCTTGGACGAGGCGGCTTTCATCGTTCGTCGCTTTCGAGCGTGGAAAGATCGCCCTCGGGAAGGCCGAGCTCGCGCGCCTTGAGCAGCCGGCGCATCATCTTGCCGCTGCGGGTCTTGGGCAGGTTCTCGCGGAACACGATGGTCTTGGGCGCGATGGCCGGGCCGAGGCGTTTGCGGCCATGGCCCAAGAGCTCGCGCTGCAGCGCCTCGTCATGGGCGATCCCTGTCTTGGTGACGACATAGGCCTTGATGATCTCGCCCCCGAGCGGGTCAGGCACGCCGATCACGGCGGCTTCGGCGACGGCTGGATGTTCCATAAGCGCGCTCTCGACCTCGAACGGCCCGACCAGATGGCCTGCGCTCTTGATCAGATCGTCGGCGCGGCCCACAAACCAGAAGTAGCCGTCGCTGTCCCGCATGGCGAGGTCGCCGCTGAGATACCAGCCGCCAACGAAGCATTTCCGATAGCGCGCGTCCTCATGAAGATAGGCGCGCATCATCGATGGCCATCCGGGCCTGAGCGCCAGTTCGCCCATCGCCATAGGTTTCTCCACCACATGCACGCTGTCGCCGCTGCGCTCGACGATCGCGGCCTCGATCCCCGGCAGCGGTTTTCCCATCGATCCGGGGCGCACCTCCATGGAGGGGAAGTTGGCGATCATGATGCCGCCGGTTTCGGTCTGCCACCAATTGTCGTGGAAGGGTTTGCCGAACGCCTCGACCGACCATTCGACGGCTTCCGGATTAAGCGGCTCGCCGACGCTGGCGAGCAGGCGCAGCGCTGCCAGATCATAGCTCTTCCACGCCTCCGCGCCGGCCCGCATCAGCACCCGTATGGCGGTCGGCGCCGTGTACCAGACATTGACCTTCTGGTCCTGCAGGGTCCGCCGCCAGCGGTCGGCGTCGAACTCGGCTTCATCGACAAGCAGGGTCGCGCCGTTAGTCAACGGCGCGATGACTCCATAGGACATGCCAGTCACCCAGCCCGGATCGGCGGTGCACCAGAAGACGTCGCCGGGCCGAAGATCCAGCGCGTAGAAACCGGTGATGTGGTGAGCGACCACTGCCTCGTGCACATGGACGACGCCCTTCGGCTTGCCTGTGGTGCCGCTGGTGAAGTGAAGCAGGGCGAAGTCCTGGGGACCGGTCGCGGCGACCTCGCCCTCCTCTGAGGCTTCGGCCATCAGGCGGCGATAGTCATGGACGCTGTTCGCCGGATCGTCGGCGCCATCGATCAGGATGACGTCCTTGAGGCTCGGCAATTGCTCCCGCCACGCCGCCACCTTCTTCCGGTAGAGCGCCGCGGTGGTGACGAGCAGCCGGGCGTCGCCGATCTCCATGCGCGAGCGGATGGGTTCCGGGCCGAATGCGGAAAACATCGGGCAGAAGGCTGCGCCTGCCTTGAGCGTCCCCAGCGCGGCGATGTGCAGTTCCGGCGTGCGGCCCAGCAGCGAGTAGACACGCTCGCCCTTCGCGACGCCGATTTTGCGCAGCACATCGGCGAATCTGTTGGTCTGCCGACGCAGGTCGTCATAGGTGAAATCGACCACGCGTCCGTCGGCGGAAAGCCAGCGCAACGCCCGCACGCCGCCGCGCCCGTGCGCGACGTGCCTGTCGATAGCCTCATAGGCGATGTTGAGGCCGCCCCCGGGCAGGCCGTCGAGCAATTTCCGCGCGGCCTCCCACGAGAAACCCGCGACCGCATCCGCATAGCTCGGCATGTTGCAGCGAGCGGCGTCCTCGGCGCGCTTGACGATCGGTGGTCGCGTCATCGGCCAGACCTGTGCAATTCCACTAAATTGTTCATCAAATCATAGGATGAAATATATCGAGCTGAGCCCGATTGCGCTTGGTCAATTCGCGCATCGGTTCCTATTTCGCCGCCGCAAAGGTTGGAATGACCGATTTTGGCGAGTGGCAGTTGGTCGGAGCGGCAGTGCGACCCTTGCGCTGGCGTCTTTCTGGATTGTCCTCGCGATCGGCTAAGTCACCAGGCAGCCTCGCTGAGATGGCCGATCGCAGGCGACAGGATCCTTCACGGCGGCTGAATAAGCGCGTTCGCCCCAATTGTGCTGGATCAATGCAAGACGCGACATGTGAACGATTCTCGTTGCTCCCTTTGGGAGGCAGTCATGGCTCCCGCGGAAAGAAAATGAATGATGTGGAGAGAGCCATGCCAAATGATGCTGGGCCGGTCGGCGTCGTAAGATTGCTCGAAGTTGCCGAGCCGGCGCCCGAGCCTCGGTTCGACCTTGGCGAGCTGCTTGAGCAGTTCAAGAAGCAGCGCAACACGGACTGGTCGATCCCCGAAGCGTTTGTCTGCCTTCTGCTTTCGGCCGCCGTCGCCGACGGAAACTGCTCCTTCGAGGAACGAGGAGAGATTGAATCTCTCGCCCGCCGTTCGCGCGCTCTGAAGTTTGTCAGCCCCTCCCAATTGGCCAGGGCCAACGCAATTGTCAGCGAGCGCCTCGATGGCCGTCCGGACGGGCTGCAGGAGGCCTGTGAGTCCCTTCCCGAGGACATGCGCCTGCCGCTCTTTGCGCATTGCGTCGATATCGTCCTGTCGGATGGCTTGCTCCTTCCGGCGGAGGTGGACTTCCTCAACCGCATCATGAGCTTCATGGGCATCGAGCCTGCGGATGGGAGGCGCGTGATGGAAGTGCTGCTGATCAAGAACCGGTTTTAGGCGGTGTTCTTTTGACCGACCGCTTGCAGGATGCGGAATGACGAGACGGCGGATCCAGAACAATCTTCTCCGGCAATTGGTTGTTGCGGCCGTTGATGCAGTAAACCTCACGAAAGGCCGCTATCAGCGATGTCCAGCCGTTGAACCGGCGCGGGGGACACGACTGTCTGGCCCATTGCCGCTGTTGAAAACCGCACAGCCGACGCCCGAACTGATCGGAGGCTATTCTGCGCCCTGTTCTGAGACGGCATTCGCAAGCGCGATTTTTCCGAACGCAGTAGCTGAGGGTTTGATCTGCCTCCGCTGCGTCGGCCGATCGACGCCTATCAGGCCGAACTTTGGGCCGTATCCGGCGAGCCATTCGAAATTGTCGAGCAGGGACCAGTAGAAATAGCCTCGCACATCGACGCCTTCAGCAATGGCGCCATGAAGGCCGGTGAGCGCATCGCGGATGAATGCGATGCGGCGAGCATCGTCGTCGCCAGCCCAGCCGTTCTCGGTCACAATGACGGGGGTCTTGGTGCGCTGCCAGACGTAGCGGCAAGTTTCGGCCAGAGCCTGCGGCCGGTCCTCGTATCCCATCACGGTGAGCGGGTGGCCAGGCTCTGGCCCGAAGCAACCGTCCCTTCGGACAACGACGCGAGTGTAGGTCTGGACGCCGATGAAATCTTCGCCAGACACAGCATCAAGACAGGCGCCATAGTAACGCTCTCGCCGCTCATCGCGGAGATGTTCCGCCCCGAGTTCTGCTTGCTCGTCCTGTATGGCCAGTGTGACGCCGATCTGAACGCCAGGATGGCGGGACTTTATGGCGTCACGCGCTCGCCGGTGCGCGGCAAGGCCTTGATCCATGATCGCTTCTGCCGGTGTGAACAGGAAAGTGTGATCCAGTGATCCGAGAATGCCTTCCGCCGCCCCCCGGCACGCAGCGGCGCCGGCGTTCCAGTCGCGATTCAGGAATTCGTCGCGGACCAGAAGCGGCAGGTTGAGTTCGTTAATGGTGCAAGCGATCTCGAAGCCCGTCAGTGACTGCGCGGCGTGGTCGCAGAAGCGGGCGAAGAGGTCCGCGAAAGCGGGATCGGTGAAGCCGCCGCGGCGAGCCTGCCAAAGCGGCAGGGTGAAGTGGTGAAAGGTCAACACCGGCGCAATGCCACGGCTCAGGCAGGCGTCGATACAGCGTTGATAGTGTGCAAGCGTCGCTTGCGAAAAGAATCCCTCCTCGGGCTCGATGCGCGCCCACTCGATCGAGAAGCGATAGGCGCCGAGCCCGAGGTCCGCCAGAAGCGCGATATCTTCGCTAAATCTGTGGTAGTGATCGACCGCGTCGCCTGACTTCTCCTTGAAGAGGGAAGGTTGCGCATTCTCAAGCGCCCAGAAATCGGAGGAGACGTTGCCGCCCTCGACCTGGTGCGCCGATGTTGCGGCGCCCCACATGAAGCGTTGCGGGAACATCAGCACTCGGTCCTCCACGCTGGCAGACGCAGCCTAGCAAAAATCAGGCGCCCTGGGAGCATGTCGTCGGGAGCAGGAATTGTCCCACAAAGATTGGACGAATGACCGCATCGGCGATCAATATTTTGCAGGAATTGTCATTCGTCACCTTGACGTTCCGCATTCGAGTCGATGTCGCATCCCATACAAGTTCGACCATCGCCCGTTCTCAAGCATGAAGAAGCTCGTCGGCGTGAGAGCAGGCAGGCTGCGCTGTTCCAGATCAAGAACGGAGGCGATGGCGTATCGCCGACCATCGCTCGTCGTTACGGTCAGGCTACGGTGTCTGCGAGGTGGTCCGGTCCATTGCCTCGATCAAGCGCTCGGTCTCGGCGACGCGGCGTTTCACCGTGACGAAGCTGTCCGGACTGACAGACATGGAATCGATCCCGCACATTACTAGGAATTCCGCGAACTCGGGATGATCCGACGGCGCCTGGCCGCAGAGGCCCACCTTGGCGTAGGCCTCATGCGCCGCCGCGATCACGTTGCGGATCATCCATTTCACCGCCTCGTCTTGCTCGTCGAACAGCTCAGCGAGCTCCTCGGAATCGCGATCGACGCCAAGCGTGAGTTGGGTGAGGTCGTTGCTGCCGATCGAGAAGCCGTCGAAACGCTGCGCGAATTCCTTCGCCAGCACGACGTTCGACGGGATCTCGCACATGACGTAAACCTCAAGGCCGTTCTCGCCCCGGCGCAGTCCGTTCTCGGCCATTACCTCAAGCACCCGGTCGGCTTCACGCACTGATCGGCAGAACGGAATCATGACGATAACATTGGTGAAGCCCATCTCCTCGCGCAGCCGCTTCAGCGCGCGGCACTCCAGCGCGAAGCCGGGGCGATAGCGTGGCGAATAGTAGCGCGAGGCCCCACGGAAGCCGATCATTGGATTTTCTTCCTGCGGCTCGAACTCCTGGCCGCCGAGAAGGTGCGCATACTCGTTGGTCTTGAAGTCGCTTGTCCGGATGATGACGGGCTTAGGGTAGTACGCGGCCGCAAGCCTCGCGAGGCCACGTGCGAGCCTGTCCACGAAAAACTCGGTGCGGTCGGCATAACCTTCTGTCAGCTCCGCGATGGCTCGCTTGGCGTCCTGGTCCTTGAGCTGGTCGAACTGGACCAGCGCCATGGGATGGACCTTGATGTGATTGCTGATAACGAACTCCATCCGCGCGAGGCCGACGCCATCGGCAGGCAGACGCCACCACCGGAACGCCGCCGCGGGATTGGCAAGGTTCAGCATGACCTTTGCTTCCGTTTTTGGGATCGATCCGAGATCGACATCGGTGATCTCGATTTTCGCAGTCCCTTCATAGACATAGCCCTCACCGCCTTCGGCGCAGGAGACAGTGAGTTCCTGCTGGTCATGCAGCACGGCCATGGCGTTGGCGGCGCCGATGACAGCCGGCAGGCCCAGTTCGCGGCTAATGATGGCTGCGTGCGAGGTGCGGCCGCCATGCTCGGTGACGATCGCAGCGGCACGCTTCATGATTGGCACCCAGTCCGGGTCGGTGGTGCGGGTGACGAGGATCGATCCATCGACGAAGCGTCCGATGTCGCTTGCGTTCTCGATCAGGCAGGCGCGACCGCTGGCGACGGCTTCGCCGATGCTGAGACCCTTCGCCAGCGTGCGCCCCTTCGAGAGCACGCGATAGGTGCGGATCACGCCGGCATCCTTGCGCGACTGGACGGTTTCAGGGCGTGCCTGGACGACGTAGAGCTTGCCCGTATCGCCCGCCTTCGCCCACTCGATGTCCATCGCGCAGCCATAGTGCTGCTCGATGGCGCAGGCCCAGCGCGCCAGCGTAAGGATGTCCTCGTCGGTCAGGGCGAACGCGGCGCGCTCAATCTTGGAAGTGGGAACGTTGCGCGTGGTCGCGCCGGCCTCGCTCGCATAGACCATCTTAATGGCCTTGCTGCCGAGCTTCTTCTCGATGATGGGCTTCAGCGAAGGCTGGGCGAGCAACGGCTTGAAGACCTGATATTCGTCGGGATCGACCGCGCCCTTAACGACGTTTTCGCCCAGCCCGAGCGCGGCGTTGATGACCACGACCTTATCGAAGCCGGTTTCCGTGTCGACCGAAAACATCACCCCCGCTGCGCCCAGGTCTGAGCGCACCATCAGCTGGACGCCGATGGAGAGGGCGACCTTCATGTTGTCGAAGCCCTGGGTCTTTCGGTAGCTGATGGCTCGGTCGGTAAAAAGCGAAGCGAGGCACTTGCGGCACGCCACGAGCAGATCCCGTTCGCCGCGGATATTCAGATAGGTTTCCTGCTGGCCGGCGAAGCTGGCGTGCGGAAGATCCTCGGCCGTGGCGCTGGACCTCACCGCGACAGCAGCATCTGGTTCACCGGCTCGCTTGCAAAGCTCAGCATAGGCCCGGGTTACCGCCTGCGCTGTCTCGGCCGGCCATTCGCCCCTCAGGAAAAGAGTGCGGATGGTTTCGCCTGTTTCGGCGAGCGTCGTTTGTCCGGCTTCGAGCCGGCGCACACTTTCGGTGATCAGATCGCGAAGGCCGTTTGCATCGACGAATTTCCAGTAGGTGTCGGTGGTCGTCGCAAAGCCGGGCGGTGTGTTGACGCCGGACCGGCCCAGATTCTTGACCATCTCGCCGATGGAGGCGTTCTTGCCGCCAACACGGGGGACGTCGCCGCGGCCGATTTTCTCGAACCAGACGACCTGCGCAGCTGTGGGCTTCATCGGCGATCTTCCCAAAAGGAGGTGTTTCACCAATCCATGGGGGCGTTCGCAGCGCTTTGACCTTCCGCAATCCGTACCCGGATCGGCGCGGCTAACTCACGCCGCGCCGATCCGATAGCTACTCTGAAGGACATAATCGCAGCGGTGCTGAAGACGCAGACGCCGGAAGACATTTTCGGAACAAGTCAGCCTGATGCCGACCCCAACAACGTTGAAGCGCTTAGCGCGCAGCAGAATGAGCGGATGGGGGATTGACTACCGTCAAAGCGAGAACCCGCACCGACTGCGAGGAAGCGTCATGATCCGCTATCTTGTCGCCTACTACTCTTGGACCGGCAACACTGCGAAGGTTGCTAAAGCGGTCGCCGAGCGTTTGTCCGCCGATGTGGAGGAGATTGTCGAAACACGACGCCGCGCGGGGCCATTCGCTCGTTTCCTGTGCGCCGTCGACGCGATTCTCAGGCGTAAGCCACCAATAGCGCCGGCGGTGCGCCAGACTGACGATTACGATGTTGTCGTACTGGGATGTCCAGTCTGGGCTCGGGACATGGCCGCGCCGATGCGGAGCTATCTTGCGCGCGAGAAGGGCAGGATCGGCAAGGCGGCGTTCTTCTGCACCCAAGCCGGGATCGGCGGCGAATCCGTTCTGGAGCGGGTGGCCGAGGCCAGTGGGGCCGCGCCGCTGGCAATCCTCGTAACAACAGAGCGGCTTCTTGAGACGAGTGACTGGCGCTCTCGTGTCGATGCATTCGTAAGACAGATCGAGAATGCCGCTGCGGTGAATCATCATGGCGCAGATGTGGCCTGAATTCTTCGGACCGAACTGGCCAAACTGGCCGTCGCCAACGACGATCGACGCATGGGTGTCGATATACTCAAGAGAGCGCTGAGTGCTCACACATTTGAGATTGCGTCCAATGCCGGCGAGAACGCGGCGCTCGTTCCGACCAAAGTCGTACGGCTGGCTATCGAGAACGCCGCGTCAGTCGCGGGCACGCTCATTGGCGCGCAGGTGGTTGTGCATGACAAACCGGAGCCGAAGAAAAGCAGGGCCGGCAGGCGCTTTGCTTGTGCGCGGCATCCGCGGCCTTGCCAATCAGACTGTCGGGGATCGCATTCCGCCGTCAATTCGCGCCGATGGGCGATTGTGGGCGCGCTGATGGCGAAGGTCGGTAAACTTGCGGCTGACGCGCGGTAGAGTTCAGCAGTAACCGGCCGGTCGCCGGGATTGTGGCCCAGAACAGTACCTGTGCGAATCTGCCAGTCGATGGGTTGATCGACACTACTCAGCGGGATTCCTGGAAACTACCGGTTCTCCATCAGGAATTCCCCCGGCGGAAGGTTGCGCACCAGTCCGAGAAATTCGCTCCACTCCGTCGCACCCCAGACTTCGGTCGTGGCGTGTCCGAACGTGCGGAAGATGGTCGCAACCTTGGTGGCCGTCTCGATCCCAGGGGCAGTGAAGATGTCGAGATAGTCCGCTGGCCCCAGCACCGCGTAGCTGCTGATCCATTTCACATCCGGACATTCAGTCTTGACACGGTCGATCACCGCTCGCCCCAGCGTTTCGAGCGAGCGTGGTGATTTGAGGCTCTCGTGAGAAAGGCGGGTCAGCATGATGAAGGTCGACATCGTCCAGCTCCTTTGGTCGGCTGAATCCGAGAAAGCCAAGCCAAGCGTCCTGCGTCGTTGACCCGCATCAAGGCTGTTGCTGGCAAGGCAGGTAGGAAGGTGCTCGATGTGGAGGATTGGCCATGAGCACCGGACTAGCTGTCTTCGATACAAGTGTCTCCGAAACAAATGAATGGTTGAGGGCGATCGAGAGCCGGCTTCGCCCATGCGACCGACAACAAGCCTATGCGGCGCTACGGGCTGTTTTGCATGTTCTGCGAGATCGCCTGCCGCTGGACGCCGTGATGGGCCTGTCCGCGCAGCTTCCCATGCTGATGCGTGGACTCCTGCTTGAGGGCTGGCGGCCGGCGTCAGGCCCTACGAATCTACGAAACCCGGACGAGTTCGCCGCGGCGGTCACAAATCTCCTGCCGCCTGCATTTCCTCGCGAGCCCAAGGCGGTCATCGAGGTCGTGGTCGGCTTGCTCTGTGAGCGTGTGGACAAGGGTGAGGCGCAGAAGGTGTTCCAGCATATGCCACAGCCGCTCCGCGTGTTCTGGCCTGCCCACTTCAGGGGTGGCTGACGTATTAACGAAAGAGAGAACTCAGATGACTATTGCGCTGCAGATCACGTTTGAGGGCGGCCTCGCATCGAGTGACGCACTACGGCGCCGGATCAAACGGGAGGCCGAGAAACTCGAGCAATTCCAGGACCGCATCGTTAGTTGCCGTGTAGCGATAAAAGGGCGGAGCGGTCGTCGGCAACATGGTGGTCTCTACGCGGTGCGTCTTCAGATCTCGACGCCGGGCTCACGCGACATCGTTGTCGATCGCAATCCTGACGCCGACCACGCGCACGAAGACGCATATGTTGCGATCAGGGACGCTTTCGGCGCTGCCAGGCGACGTCTGCAGGACCGGCATCGGCGGATGGAGGGCAAGGTGAAACACCACGTTGTCCCTTCCGAAGGGTCCGTCGTGAGGCTGAACAAGGACGGCTACGGGTTTATCGAGGCCCCCGATGGGCGCGAAATCTATTTCCATCGCAATGCGCTGAAGAATGTGCGGTTCGCCGAACTTCGAAAAGGGGTTGCCGTGCGGTTCGTCGAAACGGAAACGAACGACCGGGTGCAGGCTTCGACCGTTCACGTTGTTGGATCAAAGCGCGTCGGTTCACGTGCATCGGCCGCGGTGTAGATCGGCTTCAGATCGGTTCTTCCTCGCCGGCGATTGCGCCGGTTCAGCTGATCCACCTCGATTTCCTGGATCGTTCCGCAGTCGGGAAGGAGTACGGCGCAGAGGTCGCGTGTTCCGCTGGTCGCGTAGATCGGCCCGTCAAAACCCGCTAGCCGAAGCTTGGGGAGCAGGCCGCTGCGATCGATATGAGCGTGGGTGAGAAGTGCGGCGTCCAGAGTCGTCGGATCGAACGGAAAAGGTTCGTAGTTCAGCTGCTTCCGGGTCTTGGTTCCCTGGAACAGCCCGCACTCGACCAGGATTCGGGCATCTGCACTTTCGAGCAGGTAACAGGCGCCTGTAACACATCCCACCGTACCATAGAAACGGAGTGTCGCGTCTGTTTCCATTGCCATTTGCCTCCGCTTCAGGAGGCAGTCTGTCGCAGTGCACTGCGAGGTGTTTGATCGGCATCAACGAAGCCGTAGCCCCGCCGCAGAGATGGAGAGGGCGGGCCGCGTGATGGCGCACCTACCCCAGGCGGAATCGAGCTAGGCAAGTTGGCGGCAACGTGGCCGCGGCGTCCGAGCCGCATGGCCGGTGTGTTCCAAGCGGCAGGAGTTTACCCCAGAGCCCGGTAGCGCTTTTTCGGGTTTTCGGGGCGGCCGGATTATCAAACTGAACTCTGCAATGCATATCATTCGACGAACGGCAAAGACTGCTTGCGCTGTGTCAAATTCTTGCGGGCGGCTCTCGCCTAGCAATCAATCGATACGAACAAGGAGTTCGCCATGCTGACCGGTTCAACCTTGGTTGTCGTCGCCGACGGGGCTGTAGGACGTTTCTTCCGTCGAGCAAAGTCCGGTGCGCCGCTTGTCGAGCAGACCGACCTGCGAATGACGGTCAAGCCGGCCGAAGCCGAGCGTGACCGGCCCCCCCGCGTGCAAGATAGTTTCGGCAGTGGACGTCATGCGATAGAGCGGCGTCTCACGGCGCATGAGATAGCCGAAAACAAACTCCTGGCTCAGGTCGCCGCGCGGACCGTAGCAGAGATCCGCAGTGAGAAGCCAGAATGTCTGGCGCTCTGCGCTCCGCCAAAGGCACTCGGCGTGTTGCGCAAATTGCTGGCGTCCGATTTAGACCAACAGCTCATTGTGTCGCTGGACAAAGACATTACGAAAGAAACTTCCGAAGAGATCGATCAACGTTTGAAAGAACACCACGCCTAGACGGCCGGGGTGGCGATGTTCAGCTCAGCCAACTTGCGCCTCCACGACGGCGCCCTTGCCGGGGCGAACAGGCCTAGCAGGATCAGGAGATCCGCCGTAGACGCCCTTAGTAAGC
>Ga0210377_10003548_pt1 | contig 13387 bp, 13 predicted proteins | sample PLM4_65_b1redo_FD_155480 | JGI IMG/M metagenome (GOLD analysis project Ga0210377, IMG submission 155480) | Groundwater sediment microbial communities from an aquifer in East River, Colorado, USA - PLM4_65_b1 redo | ecosystem: Environmental > Terrestrial > Soil > Riparian zone | place: USA: East...
CAGCGGCACGAAGACGTTCGGCGAGCCCAGATCACCGTCGTATTTGGGGATCTCGAACTCGAGGATCAGATGATCGCGGAACGTGTTCCAGGTGAGCTCGGAGACCAGTCGGTGGTCCTGGTGGAGATCGCCGCGGTAGTGACTGAGGATCAGATCGGGCTCGACCTCGCGCTTGAGCGACTCGAAGAACTCCTTCACCTCGAGGCCCTGATACGGCAGGAAGCCGTCGCGGAAGCTCTCGACCCGCACGCGCTCAAGGCCCGCATCGCCCAGGAAGCGCCCTGCCCCGTCGAGCGCCTCCGGGCGGCGCAGCTCGTTCGAGCAGAGCACGATCCAGTGCACTTCGAGCGCCGGATTCATCTCGAGCAGGCGCAGGATCGTCCCGCCGCAGCCGATCTCGATGTCGTCGCAGTGCGCCCCGATGCACAGGACGACGCCCGGGGCGGCGGCGAGCTTCGCGAGCTCGAGCGTCTGCATCGCGCGCGCGTCAGGCCTTCCAGACCTGCCACGGCGCCTGACCGCGCGTGAGCAGGTCCTCGAACTTCTGCTTGTCCTTGAACGTGTCCATGCTGGCCCAGAATCCGTCGTACTCGTGCGCGTGCAGCAAGCGCTTCGCGATCAGGCGGCGGAACGGCTCGAGGACCAGCTCCTCCCCCGGCTCGATGTAGTCGAAGATCTCGCGCCGAAAGACGAAGAACCCGCCGTTGATTCGAACCAGAGACTCGCCGACGTGCTCGAGCTTCTGGACGATGCCGTCCTTGTCCGCCTCGAGGATGTGGAACGCCTGGGGCGCGGGAACGGCCAGCATCGAGGCGACGCCGTCGGTTTCGAGGAAGTCGTGCACGTAGGGCGTCAAGGGGAGGTCGGAGAGGCCATCGCTGTAGTTGGCGAGGAAGACATCCTCGCCCGCGACGTGCTTCTGCACGGCCAGCAGGCGTTCGCCGATGTTCGAGTGCAAGCCGGTATCGACGAACGTGATGGTCCAATCGTCGATGTCCCGGTGCAGGAGCTCGACCTCACGCCCGCCCTTGGAGAGCACGAAGTCGTTCGAGATGCACTCGTTGTAGTTGAGGAAGTACTCCTTGATCGCGTCGCCTCGGTAGCCCAGGCACAGGACGAAATCCTTGTGACCGAAGTGAGCGTAGTAGTTCATCAGGTTCACCAGGATCGGACGCGCGCCGATCGGCACCAGCGGCTTGGGGATGTTCTCGGAGAAATCCCGCATTCGCATGCCGAGCCCGCCGCAGAAGAGTACGACCTTCATTCTCGACCCCGTCGACCGCGCATTGGCGTTCCCACGATACCCGTCTCCGCTCGTTTCGGCAGGTTGGTGGCGAACCTTCGCGGCGAGTCGCGCCCCCCGGGCAGGCCGTCAGCCGCGCCCGACGCGCGCCGATAGCCTTCCTCGGAGGCTCGCCTTCGCGCGCGCCCGCGCCTATCTTCGCGCCACGCATTCGTGCGCATGCGATCGTCGACTGGAGGACCGCCGCTTGAGTTCGCTTTCCGGCTGGGGGCGGTACCCGCGGATCCGCGGAGTCGAGCGGCTCTCGGAAGATCTCGAGTCGATCACCGCTGGAGCGACCCTGACGCGCGGGCTCGGTCGCTCGTACGGAGACAGCTCGCTGCCACCGGAAGGCGGGCGCGCGGTCGCCGGCTCGCGGCTCGCGGACCGGCTGCTCGCCTTCGACGCCGAGACTGGAATCCTGCGCGCCGAGGCCGGCCTGTCGCTGCGCGCGCTGAACGAGGTGTTCCTCGCGCGAGGCTTTTCGGCGCCCGTGGTGCCCGGCACACAATTCGTGACGCTCGGCGGAATGGTGGCGTCCGACGTGCACGGCAAGAATCACCACGTCGCCGGCTGCATCGGCGAGTACGTGCGCTCGCTGCGCATGCGCGTGCCCGACGGCCGGATCCTCGACGTCACCGACGAGGGCGAGCGCGATCTGTTCCGCGCGACGCTGGGTGGCATGGGGTTGACCGGGCACATCCTCGAGGTCGAGCTTGCGCTCGAGCGCATTCCCTCGCCGTGGATCTGGCAGGAGACGGAGCCCGTGCCGAACCTCGATGTGCTCGTCGACGTGCTGCGCGCCGCCGGCCGCGACTGGCCGTTCACCGCGAGCTGGGCCGACTGCGCGAAGTCCGGACCGACGCTCGGCCGGGGATTCGTGACGCGCGGCCGCTGGGCGACGCCGGACGAAGCGCGCCGCGAGGCACCGAGGATGCGCGAGCGGCTCGCGGTTCCGTTCACGATGCCCGACGCGCTGATCTGCCGGCCGACGGTGCGCATCTTCAACTCGCTCTGGCACCGGCTGCACGCGCGCCCGACGAGCGGCCTGGCTCACCCGCAGCCCTTCTTCTACCCGCTCGACGGAATCGCCGAGTGGAATCGGCTCTACGGTCCGTCGGGCTTCTCGCAGTACCAGTGCGTGCTGCCGCTCGAGGACGACGGCCGCGCGTACCGGCGCCTGTTCGACGTCTTCGTGCGGCACTGCGGCGCCTCGCCGGTGACGGTCATCAAGGACTGCGGCGCAGAGGGGCGCGGAATGCTCTCGTTCCCGAAGCCCGGAATCAGCATCGCGCTCGACGTGCCGCGCCGCGGCGCGCGCACGCAGGCGCTGGTGGATCGGATGAACGAGATCGTGATCGAGGCGGGCGGCCGCGTCTATCTCACGAAGGACGCCCTCACACGCCGCGAGCACTTCCTCGCCATGGAGCCGCGCTTCGCGGCGTGGAACGAGATCCGCCGCAAGTGGGACCCGGACGGCGTGCTGCGCAGCGCGCAGTCCGTCCGGCTGTTCGGCGACGCGCCGTGAACGCCGTGCTGGTCGGCGCGACGAAGGGCATGGGCCGCGCGCTCGCCCGGCGCATGGCGGTCCGCGGTGACCGCGTGTTCCTGCTCGGACGAGACCTGCTCGACCTGGCGCGCAGCGCCGCCGATCTCGAGCTGCGCGGTACGGGCGCGCCCGTCGGTTTCGCGCACCTCGATCTCGAGCAGCCGGAGGGCTTCGCGAGCGCCCTCGACCAGGCGGAAGTGGCGCTCGGCGGATTCGACACGGTCGTCGTCAGCGCAGGGGTCTTCGCGCCTCAGGAAGTCCTGGAGAAGGACCCGGCCCTGCTCGCGACACTGCTCAGCGTCGACTTCACGAACACGGTGCTCTTGTGCGAGGAGACGCGCCGGCGCTTGCTCGCGCGCGGAGGCGGAACCTTGTGCGTATTCTCGTCGGTCGCGGGCGACCGCGCCCGCAAGCCGGTGATCCTCTACGGCGCCGCGAAGGCCGGGCTCTCGCACTACCTGGAAGGGATCGACCACAAATACCGGAACGCGGGCCTGCGCTCGATCACGATCAAGCCCGGGTTCGTCCGGACCTCGATGACCGCGGGCCTCTCGCCACCGCCGTTCGCCGGGGAGCCCGATGCGGTCGCGGCCAGCGTGTTGCGAGGGCTCGATCGCGGGCGCCCGATCGTGTACGTACCGGGGATCTGGCGTCTCATACTCGGAGTGATTCGGTGGTTACCGCGCAGGGTGATGAGAAGAATCGGCTTCTAGGTCCGCGGCGCGCGCTGCGGAACCTGGTTCGGCTCGCGCGCCCGCGCGACTGGACGAAGAGCGCGTTCATCGCGCTGCCGGTGCCATTCGCCTGGGTGGCGGGCGCGCGGCTCGAGCCCGCTGTCTTCCTGCTCGGTGTCGTCGGGTTCAGCCTGCTCGCGTCGGGCGTGTACGCGGTCAACGACGTGCTCGACGTGGAGCGCGACCGGCTCCACCCGTTGAAGCACCAGCGGCCCGTCGCGGCCGGAACCATCTCGCCGGCGGCGGCCCTGCTCTTCAGCGCCGTGCTCTGCTCCGTCGGCATCGCGGCTCTCCTGGGGACCAGGCGCGAGGGCGCGGTCTCGATCGGCATCGCCTACCTCGCGCTCAACGCTGGCTACTCACTCGGCTGGAAGCACGTTCCGTTGGTCGACGTGTTCGTGCTCTCCTCGGGATTCGTGCTCCGTGTGCTGCTCGGCTGCGCGCTCGTCGCGGTGCTGCCGTCGAGCTGGCTCATGCTCTGCTCCTCGGCGCTCGCCCTGCTGATGGCGCTCGGCAAGCGGCGCGGCGAGCTCACCGCGTCGCACGCGACCGAGCACCGGCCGAGCCTCGCGGGCTACGACCGCGCGTTCCTCGATCTGGCGATGTCGGTCCTCGCCGCGACGGCGCTGGTCGGCTACAGCCTCTACTCGATCGAAGCCAACGTGCTCGTGGCCGGACGCGAGTTCACGACGGTCCCGTTCGTCTGGTTCGGAGTGCTCGAGTATCTGCGGCTCTCGATTGTCGAGGGCCGCGGCGGCTCACCGATCGACGCGATCTTTCAGTCGCGCGCCCTGCTCGCGACGGCCGTCGGCTGGCTCGTCGCGACGGCCTGGAGCGTCGGGCTCTTCTAGGCCGGAGCAGCGCCTAGAACAGCGTGTAGATGAACGGCGCCGCCGCGGTTCCACCGAGCAGGACGAGCAGCCCGAGCCCGAGGATCGAGATCACGATCGGCGCGAGCCACCACTTCTTGTTGTCCTTCAGGAAGTCCCAGAACTCGCTCACGAGGTTGCCCTCGCGGCTCTGCGCCTGCTTCATGAAGTCGTTCTTTCCCGTGCTGTCGTGCTTCTCGGTCACCGCGGCCTCCGTCAGAACTGCTTGAAGTAGGACTCCCGCCGGCGGTCCGGGCGCGCATCCACCCAGTAGGATTTCGCGCCGGGCAGGAAGCGGCGGTCCATCGGGTCGTGCCCGACCAGGCGGAGCATGAAGCCGATCGGCGCGATCACGACGTAAAAAAGTGTCGCCATGATCACGTACGAGAGCACAAAGCCGATCGGGAAGGCGACCACGGTCAGCCCCAGGTAGATCGGCAGATTCGCCTTCGGCCAGAGCAGCGAGAAGAGCGCCGAGACGCCGGCGAGGGCGGCGAGCGCGAGCGCGAGGGTCCCGCGCGCGCCCTCGCCGAGGCGCGCGAAGACCAGCGTTCCGCTCCAGGCGAGCAGAGCGAGCCCGCCGAAGCCGGCGAGCGCGATCCAACCGAACTGCCGCAGCGTGCGCGCGTCGGGCCGCAGATTGAGTTCGACCATCTGGGACATCCCCGGCCTCCGCCTAGTCGTTCCCGAACTCGGCCAGGTACGCCGCCACGTCGATCTCCTTGGCCTCGGGCTGCTCGGATTTCAGGAGCACGAAGTTCTCGAGCACGAGCGCGTCCATGTTCGTGTGCATGAAGCAGCGATACGAGTCGGCCGGCGTGTTCACGATCGGCTCGCCGCGCACGTTGAAGCTGGTGTTGATCAGCACGGGGCTGCCGGTCAGACGCTTGAAGGCCGTCGCGATGCCGTAGAAGCGCGGGTTCCGCTCCCGGTCGATCGTCTGCACGCGCGCCGAGTTGTCCACGTGCGTGATCGCCGGCACGACCGACCGGACCTGCTTCAGCTTGTCGAGACCCTTCTCACCTCGGTTTTCGATCGGGAGCAGCTTCTCCCCCCGCACCGGGGCGACCAGCAGCATGTAGGGGCTGTCCTCGTTCGGGCGCATCTCGAAGTACGCGTCGACGTCCTCGCGCAGCACCGCCGGCGCGAAGGGACGGAACGACTCGCGGAACTTGATCTTCACGTTCATCACAGACTGCATCTTGCGCGAGCGCGCGTCGCCCAGGATCGAGCGCGCGCCGAGCGCGCGCGGACCGAACTCCATGCGTCCCGCGCAGTGACCCACGACGTTCTCCGCCGCAATCAGCTCCGCGACCGCCTCGCAGAGCTCCGCTTCGTCCGGGTAGTGCCGATAGACCGCGCCAGACTCGTCGAGGAAGGCCTTGACCTCGTCGTTCGAGTACGCGGGCCCGAGCAACGACCCGCTCTGCAGATCCCGGCCATTCGGCTCGCGCTTGTTCTCGAGCAGCTGGTACCAGACGAACGCCGCCGCGCCGAGCGCCCCACCCGCGTCGCCCGCCGCCGGTTGGATCCAGAGCTTCTCGAACGGTCCGTCGCGCAGGATCTTGCCGTTGCCGACACAGTTCAGCGCCACACCGCCGGCCAGGCAGAGATTGTCGCTACCCGTGAGCTCGTGCGCGTAGCGCGCGATGCGCACCATGATCTCTTCGGTCACGGCCTGGATCGAGGCGGCGAGATCCATCTCGCGCTGCGTGATCGGGCTCTCGGCCGAGCGCGGTGGACCGCCGAAGAGCGCGTCGAATCGCCGCGACGTCATCACGTCCTTGTGCGTGTACGCGAAGTAGGACATGTCCATGCGGAACGAGCCGTCCGGCTTGATGTCGAGCAGCTTCTCGCGGATCAGATCGGCGTAGATCGGCTCGCCGTAGGGCGCGAGCCCCATCAACTTGTATTCGCCGCTGTTCACCTTGAAGCCCGTGAAGTAGGTGAACGCCGAGTACAGCAGGCCGAGCGAGTGCGGGAAGCGCAGCTCCTTCAGCATCTGGATCTTGTTGCCGCGGCCGATCGCGATGCTGCCCGTGGCCCACTCACCCACACCATCGAGTGTCAGGATCGCGGCCTCGTCGAAGGGCGACGGGAAGAACGCGCTGGCCGCGTGCGACTCGTGGTGCTCGAGGAACACGTAGCGCCCCTTGTACCTGCCCTCGAGACCGGCATCGAGCTCGCGCGGCGTGTAGAGCTTCTGCTTGAGCCAGAGCGGCAGACCCATCAGGAAGAGCCGGAAGCCCAGCGGCGCGTAGGCCACGTAGGTCTCGAGCAGCCGGTCGAACTTCAAGAGCGGCTTGTCGTAGAACGCGACGAGATCGAGCTCCTCGGTGGCGATCCCGCCCTCGCGCAGGCAGTACTCGATCGCCTTGCCCGGGAAGCGGTAGTCGTGCTTCTTGCGGGTGAAGCGCTCTTCCTGCGCCGCCGCCACGATCCGGCCGTCCTGAAGCAGACACGCCGCGCTGTCGTGGTAGTAGGCGGAGATGCCGAGGATGTTCATTGGTTCCCCCGCCGGAGCCCGGCGGCTGTCGGATGAAGCTGGCTCTGCGCAGGCTTGGCGTGGTCCATGAAGCGCATCGGCGCCGGTCGTGTCCGATTGAACGTGGACGGCAATCGAAGGCGCGCGAGGCGGGTATCATACCGAGGAGTGCACGGATCGGCCCGTGCGTCGCTCGGAGGGGTAAGGCACGTTGAAGCTGTCCGTCGTGATCCCGGTCTACAACGAGCGCGAAACGGTCGGGGAGCTCCTCCGCCGCGTACACGCCGTGACGATCGAGAAGGAGATCGTCCTGGTGGACGACGGGTCGACTGACGGGACACGCGAAATCCTCGCGGCGCTCGAGGGAAAGTCCGGAATCCGGGTGATCCACCACGACCGCAATCAGGGCAAAGGCGCGGCACTGCGCTCGGGGTTCGCCGCGGCGAGCGGCGACGTCATCCTGGTGCAGGATGCGGACCTGGAGTACGACCCCGAGGACTACCACCGGCTCTTGCAACCGATCGTCGCCGGGAAGGCCGACGTGGTGCTCGGCTCGCGCTTCATCGGCGGCGCGCCGCACCGGGTGCTCTACTACTGGCACTATGTGGGCAACCGAGCCCTCACGACGCTCTCGAACGTGTTCACGAACCTGAACCTGACCGACATGGAGACGTGTTACAAAGTCTTCCGCCGGGACGTGCTGACGGGTCTCGAGATCGAGGAGTCGCGTTTCGGCTTCGAGCCGGAGATCGTGGCGAAGGTCGCTCGCGGGCACTGGCGCGTCTACGAGGTGGGCGTCTCGTACAGCGGGCGAACCTACACCGAGGGGAAGAAGATCGGCTGGCGCGACGGGGTTCGCGCCATCTGGTGCATCCTGAAGTACAACCTGCGCCGCGAGCGACGCTAGTCGTCAGCCGGGACCGCGGTCGGGGTCTCGAACAGGGGTAGCTGGGCATCGGCGACCGCGACGTCTTCGACGGGGATGATGTACTCGCCCGAGAAGCAGGCGTCGCAGAAGCCGTGCTTCATCGAGGCTTCGATCCGGCGCAGCGCCTCGAGCGAGAGGTACGCCAGGCTGTCGGCGCCGAGCATGCCGCGAATCTCGTCCACGCTGTGATTCGCGGCGATCAGCTCGCTTCGGTTCGGCGTGTCGATCCCGTAGTAGCACGGACCGGTCGTCGGCGGCGCCGACACACGGAGGTGTACCTCGCGCGCTCCCGCGCCGCGGAACAGGGTCACGAGCTTGTTCAAGGTGGTGCCGCGGATGATCGAGTCCTCGACCACCACGATGCGCTTCCCGTCGACGAGCTCGCGGATCGGGTTGTGCTTCACGCGCACGCCGAACATGCGGATCGACTGCTCGGGCTCGATGAACGTGCGCCGCACATAGTGATTGCGGATCAACGCGTTCTCGTAGGGGATGCCCGAGGCTTCGGCGTATCCGAGCGCCGCGATCGAGCCCGAGTCGAGCACGGGCACGACCATGTCCGCCTCGACCGGTGCCTCGCGCGCCAGCTCGCGGCCGAGCTGCTTGCGCGTCTGATACACGCTGGACCCGAAGACGAGTGAGTCGGGGCGCGCGAAGTAGATGTGCTCGAACACGCACAGCTTCTCCGGGGCGCGCGGCAGTGGCTGGATCGAGCGCAGCCGCCCGCGGCGGATGATCACGATCTCGCCCGGCTCGATGTCGCGCTCGTAGACGGCGCCGATCAAGTCGAACGCGCAAGTCTCGCTCGCCACCACCCACGACTGACCGAGCCGACCGAGGGACAGCGGGCGGAAGCCGTGCGGATCGCGCGCGGCGACCAGGACGTCGTCGATCAGAAACACCGCCGACCAGGCGCCGCGCACGCGCGAGCACATGTCGCCGAAGCGCTCCTCGAGCGTGCCGCGCGCGCGCGCGAACAGATGGACGAAGACCTCCGAGTCCATCGTGCTCTGGAAGATCGAGCCGTGACCCTCGAGCTCGGTGCGGATCGCCGCGGCGTTGGTGAGGTTGCCGTTGTGCGCCACGGCGATGATCGAGTTGCCCATGTTCGCGAGGAACGGCTGCGCGTTGCGCAGATTGCTCGCGCCCGCGGTCGAGTAGCGCACGTGGCCGATCGCGATCCGGCCCGGCAGCTTCGCGAGCACGTCGTGCGAGAAGATCTCCGCGACCAGACCCATGCCCTTGTGGATGTGACTCTCGCCGCCGTCGCGCGTGACTATTCCCGCCGATTCCTGGCCGCGATGCTGGAGCGCGTACAGGCCCAGGTACGCCAGGTTCGCCGCCTCGGGGTGGCCGGCGATGCCCATCACACCGCATTCCTCGCGGAACCTGTCGAGAGTCGCGCGCGCGTCGTCGCTCATCCCAAGGCCTCCGGAAGCGTGCGGGCCCAGACATCGTGCGCCTCCGCGAGCGAGACGTCGACCCCGGGCTCCACGTGGATGCGATCGCCGCCCGTGCTGCCGATGCGCGCGGCCGGTACCCCGTGCGTGCGCGCGAGCGCGAGCAGCTCTGCAGCGGCGCCGAGAGTGCAGGAAATGATCGCGCGGCTCGCGGACTCGCTGAACAGCGCCAGCTCGGGCCGGCCGCGGAGCTCCGGAAGCGCCGCTTCGACGCCCAAACCCGCGCGAATTCCGCACTCGGCGAGCGCGATCGCCGCGCCGCCCTCGGAGCAGTCGTGCGCGGAGCGCAGCAGCCCGCGGCTCGCGGCGTCGACGAGCAACTCCTGAAGGCGCTTCTCGGCCGCGAGGTCGAGCGCAGGTGGTGCGCCGCGCTCGAGACCGTGGCGCACCGCCAGGTACTCGCTCGCGCCGAGCTCGGGAAGTGTCTCGCCGAGCAGGAGCACCGCATCGCCCGCTGCGCGGAACGCGGCGGGCACGGCGCGCGACACGTCCTCGAGCAGGCCGACCATTCCGATCGTCGGGGTGGGCGGGATCGCACCCTCCCCCGCCGTCTCGTTGTAGAAGCTCACGTTGCCCGAGACGATCGGCACACCGAGCGCGCGGCAGGCGTCGCCGATGCCGCGAATCGCCTCGGCGAACTCCCACATGCACTCCGGCCGCTCGGGGCTGCCGAAATTCAGACAGTCAGTCGCGGCAAGCGGCCGCGCCCCTGTGACCGCCACGTTGCGCGCCGCCTCCGCCACCGCGTGCGCGGCGCCCAGGTATGGATCCTGCGCGCAGTAGCGGGGATTGCAGTCGGTCTTGAGCGCGAGTCCGCGCTCGGTCTCCGGTACGCGCACGACCGCGGCGTCGCCACCGGGCCTGAGCACCGTCGACGACTGCACGAGCTGGTCGTACTGCCGGTAGACCCACTGCCGCGAGCAAAGGTTCGGCGAGCCGAGCAGCGCGAGCAGCGCGCCCGAGGGGTCCGCCTCCACCGGCAGCGCTTCGAGGTCGAGCCGCTGGCGGGCTGCGAAGTCCGCAGGCCGCACGCGCGGGCGCTCGTAGACGGGCGAGTTCGCCGCGACCGGATCGACGGGGATGTCGACCACCGTCTCGCCGTGCCAGCGCACGCGCATGCGGCCGTCGCTCGTCACGCGGCCGACCAGCGCCGCGTCGAGATCCCATTTCAGGAAGACGTCCAGGATCTCCTGCTCGCGTCCCGCCTCGGCGACGAGCAGCATGCGCTCTTGCGATTCCGAGAGCAGCAGCTCGTACGGCGTCATGTCCGGCTCGCGCTGCGGCACGCGATCGAGGTCCATCTCGATCCCCGTGCCCGAGTGCGAGGCCATTTCGAACGATGAGCAGGTGAGCCCCGCCGCGCCCATGTCCTGGATGCCGACGATCGCGCCGGTACGCATCGCCTCGAGGCACGCCTCGAGCAAGAGCTTCTCGGTGAACGGATCGCCGAGCTGCACGGTCGGTCGCATCGCTTCGGTGTGCTCGTCGAATTCCGACGACGCGAGCAGGCTCGCGCCGTGAATGCCGTCGCGCCCGGTCTTCGAGCCGACGTAGATCACGGGATTGCCGACGCCCGCGGCCTTGGCCAGGAAGATCGCGTCCGCGCGCGCGATGCCGATGTTCATCGCGTTCACGAGGATGTTCCGGCCGTAGCGCGGATGGAACGTCAGCTCGCCGCCGACCGTCGCGCAGCCGAAGCAGTTCCCGTACGACCCGACGCCGGCGACGACGCCGCGCATCAGGAAGCGCTGCTTCGGGTCGTCGAGCGAACCGAAGCGCAGTGAGTCGAGCGACGCGAGCGGGCGCGCGCCCATCGTGAAGATGTCGCGCAGGATGCCGCCGACGCCGGTGGCCGCGCCGGCATGCGGCTCGATGTACGACGGATGATTGTGACTCTCGATCTTGAAGACGCAGACCCAGCCGTCGCCGATGTCGACGACGCCTGCGTTCTCGCCCGGGCCCTGGATGACGCAGCGACCCGTGGTCGGCAGCGTCGCCAGCAGCTTCTTGCTCGACTTGTACGAGCAATGCTCCGACCACATGACCGAGAAGATCCCGAGCTCCGGGTAGGTCGGCTTGCGGCCGAGGATCTCGAAGACGAGCTTGGCTTCGTGCTCCGAGAGCCCGTGCGCGCGCGCCAGCTCGAGCGTGACTTCCGGGTCGTTCTTCATCGCGTCTCTCGCAGCGCCACGCACGCCGCCAGGAACGAGCGCAGGAGCCGCGCGCCGTCGGTCGAGCCGAGCAGCGCTTCGACCGCGTGCTCGGGGTGCGGCATCAGTCCCAGCACGTTGCCGGCGTCGTTCACGATGCCCGCGATGTCGTCGGTCGAGCCGTTCGGACTGCCGCCCACGTAGCGGAAGGCAACGCGCGGCTTGCGTTCGGGGTCGGGCACGTACGCGCCCTCTCCGTGCTTCACGGGGATCACGAGCTCCTGCCCCGGCGCGAGCTCCGCGCGAATCAAGCCACGCTCCTCGACCGAGATGCGCGTGTCCTGGCAGACGAACAGGAGCTCGCGGTTGCGCACCAGCGCGCCAGGCAGGAGACCCGCCTCGCACAAGATCTGGAAGCCGTTGCAGACGCCGAGAACCGGACGACCCGCGGCGGCGAGCTGCAGCACCGCGCGCATGACCGGTGAAAAGCGCGCCATCGCGCCGCAGCGCAGGTAGTCGCCGTAGGAGAAGCCGCCGGGGATACCGATGCCGTCGAGCTCCGGCAGGCGCGCGTCCTTGTGCCAGATCATCTCGACCTGCGCCCCACACAGTGCGAAGCCACGCGCCAGATCGCGGTCATCGTTCGAGCCGGGGAAGACGATCACCCCGATGCGCGCCGGTGAGCGAGCCGGGGTCATGGGCCGTCCCCGGGTTTCCACGCGGGCTGCGCGGGGAACGCGGGGAGCGTCGGATCCAGCGCGTCCCAGCGAGCGCGTGATCGGGCAAAGACGACCACCTGTGGCGCCATCGCGTCGGGATCGTCCAGCGTGCCGACGCAGACGGTCATCATCCCGTCCATTCCCGTGTTGCGACCGAAGAGCGGGCTGCCACAGCCGCCGCAGAACGTGCGCGTGACGGTGTTGCCGCTCTCGGCGACGAGCTGGAACTCCGAAACGGCTCCGTCGATGCGGATCTTCTCGACGGGGAACATGGCACCCGTGCTGTGACCCGCTCCCGTGAGTCGCTGGCAATCGCGACAGTGGCAGTGAGCGACGATCACCGGAGCGCCGTCGATCTCGTACACCACGGAGCCGCAGAGACACCTTCCACGAAGCATCGGCTACACCAGGATCTCGTACTGCTCGATCACCGGATTCGCCAGCAGCTTCTCGCACAGCTCGCGCGCCAGCGCGCGGGCACTTTCGGCGTCGTCGGTGGCGAGGTCGAGCACGATCTGCTTCCCGGTGCGCACACCTTGCACCTGCGCGTAGCCCAGGTCCTTGAGCGCGTGTTCGATCGCGCGGCCTTGCGCGTCGAGCACACCCGGCTTCAGACTCACCAGGACGCGCACTTTCATCGTGACTCCCGGGCACGCCCGTCGAGGACGCGCTCGAAGATCCGATCGACGCTGGCCAGGTGCCGGTCGAGATCGAAGCACTCCGCGAGCTCGTCCGGGTCGAGGACCTTGCCGATCTCGGCGTCGGCGCTGAGCCGATCGTAGAGGTGGCCACCCTCGTCCCAGGTCGCCATTGCATGGCGCTGGACCAGCCGATAGGCGTCCTGGCGCGAGATGCCGTGGCGCGCGAGCGCGAGCAGCACCGTCTGGGAGTAGACCAGGCCCCGGGCGGAATCGAGGTTCGCGCGCATGCGCTCGGGGTGGACCTCGAGGCTCTCGACCAGAGCCGCGAGGCGGTGGAGCATGAAGTGCACGGCCGTCGTCGCGTCCGGGCAGACGATGCGCTCGACGGAGCTGTTCGAGATGTCGCGCTCGTGCCAGAGCACCGAGTTCTCGAGCGACGAGAGCGCGTAGCCGCGGATCACGCGCGCCAGGCCCGTGAGCGTCTCGAAGCGCCACGGATTGCGCTTGTGCGGCATCGCCGAGCTGCCCTTCTGCTCGCTGCCGAAGTACTCCATCACCTCGCCGACCTCG
>Ga0210377_10003549_pt1 | contig 13385 bp, 11 predicted proteins | sample PLM4_65_b1redo_FD_155480 | JGI IMG/M metagenome (GOLD analysis project Ga0210377, IMG submission 155480) | Groundwater sediment microbial communities from an aquifer in East River, Colorado, USA - PLM4_65_b1 redo | ecosystem: Environmental > Terrestrial > Soil > Riparian zone | place: USA: East...
GGTATCCATGCCTGTTCTCCTGCGGTAAACCGCCTAAACGGTTGTTCAGTGCACTTAGAAAAGCTGAGTTACAAACGATTATTCCACAAGTCCTGGGAGCGGCCTAGCCCTAACAGAACAGGCCAGTCATGGCCGGGAAAACGGACTTTTGGAAGGGATGCCGGGAAACATGCATCCGGGGGAACATCAATGGAGAAAATCATACAACTTGTAGGGCGGGTTAGTCGCGAAGCGACGTAACCCGCCGAATGGTTCTTGTGGGCGCATACAGTTCTCATCCGGCGCAATACGCTTCGCTATTAGCCTTACGCATGCTAAATTTTTGACAAAGAGGAACCGACAATGGCCAACGGCTCGAACCAAAAACGTGCGCTGATCGCGAAGCTCGACCAACTGCCGCCTAAGCGCATGGCGGAGGTGGAGGATTTTGTGGATTTCCTGGCGAGCAAGATGCGCCGACGCGCGGCACAGGCGATCCTTGAAGGCGTTGCGCGTGCCGCAAAGGCAGGCAGCAAGCCGATGTCAATGGATGAGATTCAGGCCGAGGTTAATGCCGTGCGTCGTGCCCGCAGAACATCCAAGCGCGCATGAGGTGCGTGCTCGACACCAATGTGCTGGTGTCGGCGTTTCTGTGGCAAGGCCTCCCCGCCCGATTGATTGAACTCGCCAGCGAAAACGAGATTCGACTCTTCACCAGCCGTGCGCTGCTTAACGACGCGACTTTCATTCGGCGCAATACGCTTCGCTATTGCGCCCTACACGTGCAGCTAGGCATTCAAATACTCAAGCAACCCCTGAAGCGCGGCTATTACCGCCTGCCTCCGCACGGCCTCGCGGTCGCCGGAGAAAACTTGCTTGCGGCTGATGGTATCGCGTTTCTTGACGGCCCAGGCGAAACACACGGTGCCGACCGGTTTCTCCGGCGTGCCACCGCTGGGACCGGCGATGCCGGTGATGGCGAGCGCGACTTGCGCGTGGGAATGGGTGAGCGCGCCTTCGGCCATGGCGCGCGCGGTCTGCTCGCTCACGGCACCGTAGCGCGAGAGGATCGTGGTGCTGACGCCGAGCATCTCGCGCTTGGCGAGATTGGTGTAGGCGACGAATCCGCGCTCGAACCATTCGGAACTGCCCGCCACCGAGGTGATCACCTGCGCCACCCAGCCGCCGGTGCAGGATTCGGCCGTGGCCAGCATCAGCCCCTGCCTTTTGAGCGCATGTACGACTTCACGTAACAATAAGATATCGAGTTCCATGTGAACGCCCGGTGACGGGTCAGTCATTGCCAGTACTTATAATAAACTCCACAGCATTTTCACGCCGAGAATAGTCACAAAGGCGGCGAATATGCGGCGCAGGGTGGCATCGGAGAGCCGATGGGCGAGGCGCGCGCCGAACGGCGCCGCCAGCATGCTCGCGACCACAATGCCGGCAAATGCCGGCAACACCACATAACCAATGCTCCAGGGCGGCAAGCCCTCCACGTTCCAACCGGCAACGACAAAGCCAATGGCGGCGCTGAGCGCGATGGGAAAACCGATCGCCGCCGAGGTCGCGATTGCCTGGCGCGCCGGCACACCGTACCAGGTCATGAACGGCACCGACATCGAACCACCGCCGATGCCGAAGAACGCCGACATCAGGCCGATGACCCCGCCGACCGCGCTCACCCCCGCCGCGCCCGGCAGGCGGCGGCGATGCGCCGACGTCGCCATGGTGCCGCGCGACATCTGCAACGCCAGCAGGAACATGAACACCACGAACATGATGCGCAGTGTCCGGCCCGCCAGCACATGCGCGATGGATGCACCGAGCAGCGAGCCAACGACGATGCCGGGGGTAATGGTCCTGAAGATGGACCAGATCACGGCGCTGCGGCGCTGGTGCGCCAGCACCGAGGAAACCGCGGTAAAAACAATCGTGGCCATCGAGGTGCCGAGCGCCGCCTGCATGATGACGTCGGGGTTGACGTGCTGGGCCTCGAACACCATGACCAGCACCGGCACGATGAGCGCCCCGCCGCCGATGCCGAGCAGGCCGGCCATGACCCCGGCCAGACCACCCATCACTATCAATGTCAGTGTTTCCATCCGCTTCCCGCCGGTGCGTTGCGCGCATCATACGCCACTCGCGCGGGCCTATCGTCCGTGTGCGTCAGGCCAATGTCACTTCACCGGGCCCATCAGCAGATCCGGCAGCCAGGTGACGATTCCCGGAAAGAAACACAGCAGCACGATCCCGGCTGCCATGAGCAGAACGAACGGCAGGGCGCCGCGGAGAATGACGGGCAGGCGCACGTCCGGGGCGATGCCGTTGATGACGAAGAGATTGAGCCCCACCGGCGGCGTGATCAGACCGATCTCCATGTTGATGGTGAAGATCACCGCAAACCAGTAGGGGTCGAACCCGGAATGGGTCACGATCGGATACAGAATCGGCGCGGTCATGAGAATGATCGCCACCGGGGGAAGGAAGCACCCGGCCACCAGCAGAAACAGGTTGATCATCAGCATCAGCACCCAGCGGTTGACCTCCATCGCCACGATGCCTTCGGCCACCGACTGGGTGACGTAGAGCGAGGACAGCATGTAACCGAAGAGCTCGGAGGCGGCGATGATCATCATGATCATCACGCTCTCGCGGGTGCTCTCGCGGAAAATCTCCCACAGACGCTGCGGTTGCCACATGCGATAGATCGCCACCACCAGCACCACGCAGAACAACGCGCCCACGCCGGCCGCTTCGGACGGCGTGGCCACGCCGCCGTAAAGCACGTAAAGAATACCGACGATGATCAGAAGAAACGGAAATACTTTCGGTAACACCTCGAACCGCTCACGCAGCGAGAAACGTTTCGTCGTATCGGCGAAGCGGTAATCACGACGCCAAGCGATGAACAGCGCCCAACCGATGAAGAACACGGTGAGCATGATGCCCGGCACCACGCCGGCGAGAAACAACCGCCCGATGGAAGTCTCGGTGGCCACGCCATAGACGATCATAGTGATGCTCGGCGGAATCAGGATACCCAGCGTTCCGCCGGCGCAGATGGAGCCGGTGGCCAGGTCGTCCGGGACACCGCGCTTGCGCATTTCCGGGATACCCATCTTGCCGATGGCCGCGCAGGTCGCGGGCGAGGAACCGCTGAGCGCGGCGAAGATCGAGCAGGCGGCGAGGTTGGAGATGATGATCCCGCCCGGCACGCGGTTCATCCAGCGGTCGAGCGCGAGATACAGATCGCGTCCCGCCGGCGATGACGCGACCGCCGCGCCCATGAGGATGAACATCGGCAAGGCGACGAGGGTGAAGCTGGCGATGCCGCCGAAGAATTTTTCAGCCAGGATACTGAAGGCCGCCGGCCCCTGAAATACCAGCAGAAACCCGACCGCCGCCAGGCCGAGACCAAAGGCAATGGACATGCCGGTGGCCAGCAGCAGGATGGTGACCAGCGCGATGAGCAGACCGATTTCGATGGGGCTCATTCGGCTTCCTCCTGGTCCATGCCGAAGGGCGCCTCACGCCCGGTCAGCAGGCAGAGAATATCCGCGACGTATTGCAGCGACAGCAGGCCCATGCCGACCGGCAGCGGCAGCAACGGAATCCACAGGGGCAGCGACCAGACCGTGTCCGTGCGCCAGCCTTTCGTCAGCGCCTCGTGAAAATACAACCAGCCGTACCAGGCGATCACGACACAGAAGAGCAGCGAGGCGAGCGCACCCACGAGCGCCAGCGGCAGGCGCCAGCGCCGGTTTACATACAGCGGCACCAGATCCACGTTGACGTGCCCCTTGTGCAGCAGCACGTAGGGCCCGCCGATAAAGGTGGAGGCGACGATGGCGAAGGTGACGAACTCGGTCTGCCACACGGTGGAGGCGGCGAGAAAATAGCGCATGACCACCATCTCGCATACAACCACCGTGGCGGCCGCAAGAAGAGCGGCGGCCACGACCCCGCAGGTCTGCGACAGCCGCCGCACGCAAAGGATAAAAACGTCCATGGTCTTTCGAGGTTCAGACCTGTCGTTGGCAAAATGAGGAGCGGCGCCACCAGCCACCCCTCACTGATTTTTTTACTTGACGCTCAACGCCTTGTCGAGCAGTTCCTTGCCGCCGGGAACCTTCTCGGCGAATTCCTTGTAGGAGGTCTTGTCGGCGATCTTGCGCCAAGCGGTGTATTGATCGACGTTCATCGTGACCACCTTCACGCCGGCCTTTTTGTAGACCTCGACCATCTTGTCGTCGAGTTTCTTGGCCTCGCCGAAGAAATATTCCTCGGACTTCTTGCCGGCGGCGAGCAGCGCCGTCTGCTGCTTCTTGTCGAGCTTGTCCCAGCTGGCCTTGGACATGAGCACCGGCTCGTACATGAACCACAGCGCATTATCGCCCGGCGCGGTCAGACATTTGACAAGCTCATAGAGGCGATAGGACACGAAGCTGCCGGAGCTGGTGTTGGCGGCGTCGAGCACGCCGGTCTGCATGCCGGTGTAGATTTCCGAGCTCGGCATCGAGGAGATCGAAGCGCCGGCGCCGACCAGCATCTGCTCGAATGCCGGACCGGCCGCACGCATCACCTGCCCCTTGATATCTTCCGGCGCGAGGATGCAGTTCTTGCGCGAAGCGAATCCACCCGCCAGCCAGGCGTCAGCGAGGACCACCGCGCCGGCGTCGTTGATGATTTTCTTGATGTCCGTCATGAACGGCGAAGTATTGAGGCGCCGCGCATGATCATGGTTCTTCACCAGGCCGGGCATAAGCGTGGCGCTGAACTGCGGATGGCGGCCACTGGCGTAGTCGAGCGGCAGCGCCGTTATGTCGAGCTGGCCCTTGGTAATGGCGCCCCACTGTTCCTTGGCCTTGAACAGCGACTCGCCCGGATACACCTGGATCTTGAGGCCGACATTGGCCTTTTCGACGTCGCGCGCGATCATCTGCACCATCTCGTCGCGCACGTCACCCTTGCCGCCCGGCCACTGGTGCGCGGCCTTGAGCACGGTTTCCGCCTGCGCTACCGAGGTCAGGGCGACGCCCACGGCGATGAATACGGCGACGGTAAAGCGATTGATTATGCGATACATGGTGATCCTCCTATGTTGCACGTCCTGTCATGACCGAGGGGTTTGGTTCAGTGAAGCCGCACGGGTCACGCACGATCCGCATCACCCGCTAAGCTTCATTCACGAAATGCAAACTTCTTGTAAATGGATTTTTTTAATTCAATAATTCCGAACGATTATTGACACCCCCCATGACCCTGTCAAGCAAACGCGCGTTCGTATCGTGAAAGGCAACCTGTACAACCTGTTTCGCGAGCGTTTCCCCGCATCGCTGACACGCCCGTTTATCGAAACTCCCGCGGGCGGCCATTACAGCTACGGCGATCTCGAACGCGAAAGCGCGCGCTGCGCGTGCTTTCTGACGGGTCTGGGGCTCCAGCCGGGCGACCGCGTCGCGGTGCAGATCGAGAAATCGCCGGCGGCGGTGTTTCTCTATCTCGGCTGCCTGCGCGCGGGTCTGATCTATCTCCCGCTCAATCCGGCCTATCGCGCCGCCGAAATCGAATATTATCTCGACGACGCCGCGCCGGGCGCGGTGGTCTGCCGCCCGTCCGATCTTGCCGGCATGCGCGATCTGGCCCTGCCGCGCGGGCTGCAACATATATATACGCTTGACGCTGACGGCCAAGGCACGCTCACCGAAGAATCCCGATCGCTCGGCGACGAGTTCGACACCTGCCGTGTTTCGCCCGACGCTACCGCCGCCCTGCTCTACACCTCCGGCACCACCGGCCGGCCGAAAGGCGCGATGCTCACGCACGGCAATCTGGCCGCGAACGCCCTCGCCCTGCACCAGGCCTGGGGCTGGCGTCCGGACGACGTGCTGCTCCACGCCCTGCCGCTGTTTCATATCCACGGCCTGTTCGTGGCCTGCCACTGCGTTCTGCTCAACGGCACGAAAATGTTTTTGCTGCCGAAATTCGACGTGCCCGCGATCATGCGGTTGTTGCCCAAGGCCACCGTGTTCATGGGCGTGCCGACCTTCTATACGCGCCTGCTGGCCGACGCCGCCTTTGGCCGCGACGTCTGCGGACATATGCGCCTGTTCGTCTCCGGCTCCGCGCCGCTGCTGCCGCAGACCTTCGACGAATTCCAGCAACGCACCGGACACACGATTCTCGAGCGCTATGGCATGACTGAAACCGGAATGAATACCTCGAATCCGCTCGACGGCCCGCGTCGCCCGGGAACGGTTGGAAAACCGCTGCCGGGTGTTTCAACACGCATCGTGAACGACCGGGATCAACCGCTGCCGGCCGGTGAGGTGGGACAACTGCAGGTCAAGGGCGACAACGTGTTCAAGGGCTACTGGCGCCTGCCGGAGAAAACCGCCGCGGAATTCACCGCCGACGGTTACTTCCGCACCGGCGACTTGGCGCGCATGGATGATGACGGTTACGTCGCGATCGTCGGACGCACCAAGGATCTGATCATCTCGGGCGGTCTCAACATTTATCCGAAGGAAATCGAGAGTTATCTCGATAAACTCGACGGCGTGCTGGAGTCCGCGGTGATCGGCGCCGCACATCCGGACTTCGGCGAGGCCGTGGTCGCCGTGGTGGTGCGGGCGCCGGGGCGCGAGGACGTGACGGAAGCCGGACTGCTCGCCAGGCTCAAGCAACTGATTGCGGGCTACAAGGTACCGAAGCGCGTGTTCTTCGCCGCGGAACTGCCGCGCAACACCATGGGAAAAGTCCAGAAGAACCTGCTACGCGAACGTTACACTGACTTGTCAGCCTGATAGGCTGATAATCATTCAAGTCGCGGCCGGGAAATATTCACGGCGCACGTGCAGGCTGTAATCGTGCGTCAATGATCGCTGCATCACCGGGTCGGTAAGCTCGAGTCGAATCGTGACGTCGCCTTTCGGCGGCGTTGCCTTGGTCGGCACGGTGCCGCTGAACACGAATCGTCCTTCATCCTGAGCGCCATCCTGTTCACGCACGAATGACATAAGGTTATCGTAAGTCATGACATGCGACAGATAGCCCTCCTGCAGCAGTGTGCTGCCGCATCCAGAACGCAGCGTCAGCGAGTCCCAGTGATCGAGCACGTCGCGCACCGGCCAGGCCGTGGTGGCGACGATCTTGGGACAGGAATTCTTGCCTTGCAGGGCTGAAACCGTCTCGATGCGGCGATCGGTATGATCGCTGCCCACGGTCAGATAATCCACCCCGCCGGCGCGGAACAGCACGACCTCGATTTCCGGCGTCGAATCAGTGCCGATGACGCCGATGTCGGTGGCGTTCGTCACCAGGGTCGGCAACAGCGGATAAAGCATGGGCACGTGGGGCGGCGGTTTTACCCCGAGCGTGCTCATGTGGGCAATATGCTTCTGTACTTTTTCACGATCGCGCGCACTGGCACCGGCCGCCAGCGCGCGCTTGACCTCCAGCGTTAACGGTGTGCCGTCCGGCAGTCGGAATGTCAGCGTGTTGAAAATCGGCGCTCTCCCACGTCTGTTCCTAATTGTTCACGATGACGGTCTTGATCGCGTCCAGCTTGTTACGCAGGTGGTCCCGGAGCAGACGACCGAGACGCACGCCGTCACGCGCGACCAGCGCTTTCAATATCTGCTCATGCTCCGACACCGCCCGATCCCACCTGGCCTTTGACAGATTGGCCATGTAACGCGCACGACGGATCCGGACGCTTAGCCCGCGGTATATCTGGGTCAGCACCGGATTGCCGGCCGCGGCGATGATGCTTTCGTGAATGCGTTGATTGAGGCGGAAATAATCCGACAGCTCGGCGCGTGCATGATGTCCCAGCATGCGTTCGTGACAGTCGCGAATTTCGGCAATGGCCGCGTCGTCAGCGCGTTCGCAGGCAATCTCGCCGGCCAGCGCTTCGAGCGCGCCCATGACCTGAAACAGGTCATCGAGCGCCTCGGCGGTAAGCCTGGATACCACCGCGCCGCGATGATGTTGTAAATCGACGAGTGCTTCCGAGGCCAGGATCTTGAGTGCCTCGCGCAAGGGAGTGCGTGAAATTCCAAAACGCACGCACAGCTCGCGCTCGGGCACGCGTGCGCCCGGTTCGAGCTCGCCCTCGACAATCATGTCGCGTAAACGGGCGGCCACTTCTTCGTGCAGTCCTTTTCGCTCAATGGGAGTATTTTCGGCTGCTGCCAGGGTGTCCAGGGGTACAGAGGTGGATTTGCTCATGGTTTTGCCTCGCATCAATCTTTTTCCAGCGCCTGCTCCAGCACGCGAGCGACATGTAGTGCTTCACGTTGCGCGCCGTCGCGGATTTGCTGCCGGCAACTGGTGCCGTCCGCAACGATCAGCGTATCCGGCTTCGCGGCACGCACAGCCGGCAGCAGGTTCAATTCGCCCATTTTCATGGAAACGTCATAGTGGCCGGCCTGATAACCGAAGGCGCCGGCCATGCCGCAGCAGCTCGACTCGATCATCTGCACCTCGAGACCGGGCACCAGGCGCAATACCTCCTGCACCGCCGTCATGGCACCGAAGGCCTTCTGGTGACAATGGCCGTGCAGCAAGGCGCGCTTCGCCGCGAGCGGCTGCAGATTCAGCCGCAAGCGGCCCGCCGCCTGCTCCCGTGCCAGGAATTCCTCGAACAGGAAAGCCTGCGCCGCCAGCCCGTCGGCCTCGGCGCCGAGCCGCATGACCTTGAATTCATCGCGCAAGGTCAACAGACAGGAAGGTTCGAGTCCGATGACCGGAAGCCCGCGCTCTACATAAGGCCTGAGCGCATCAAGCAGGCGGCGCGCCTCGGACTGCGCTTCGTCCACCAATCCGGCGTACAGGAAGGTGCGGCCACAACAAAGCGGGCGGCCGCCGTCGAGCGCTTGCGGCAGATGCACGCGATAGCCCGCGGCGCGCAGCACCGCGAGCGCAGCGCGCGCATTATCCGGCTCGAAATAAGTAGAAAAAGTATCGGCCAGTAAAACCACCTCGGCTCCGTTCGATGAGGCGAGCCCAGCCGACTCCTGTTCCGGGTTGAAAACATCGCGACGCCAGCGTGGCAACGGCCGCCGCGCGCTGTAGCCGAGGAATTTCTCGCTCAGCCATGGCAGGCCCGGCACCCGGTCGCGCAAGTTCAGCAGAAACCTGAGACGCGCACCCCAGGGTGCGTAGCGCGGCAGCCAGGCAATCAGCCGATCCTTGAGTCTCAATCCGCGACGCCGATGATAGTGATGCAAAAATTCGATCTTCATGCGCGCCATGTCCACGCCGGTCGGACACTCGCGTTTGCAGCCCTTGCAGGAAACGCACAGGTCCATGGTCGCGTGCATGTCGTCCGAAACCAGGGCATCGCGGCCGAGCTGGCCGCTGAGCGCGAGGCGCAGGCTGTTAGCGCGGCCGCGGGTGAGGTGCTGCTCGTCGCGGGTGACGCGGTATGACGGGCACATGACGCCGGGCTCATGCTTGCGGCAGGCGCCGTTGTTGTTGCACATCTCGATCGCCGCGCCGAAACCGCCCCACTCCGACCAGTCGAGCGCGATGTCAGTCGCCGACGCGATATAACCCGGTTTGTAACGGAACAGCCGGCGGTCGTCCATGCGCGGCGCGCGCACAATCTTGCCGGGATTGAATCGGCCCGCGGGATCGAAGCTGTCCTTGACCTCCTCGAAGGCGCGCACCAGGCGCGGTCCGAACATGGCCTCGTGGAACTCGGAACGCGCCAGCCCGTCGCCGTGCTCGCCCGAGTGCGAACCTTTATACTCGCGCACCAGTGCCAGCGCCTCCTCGGCGATGGCGCGCATTTTTCTGGCGCCCGACTCGTCCTTCATGTTCAGGATCGGACGCACGTGCAGGCAACCGACGGAAGCGTGTGCGTACCAGGTGCCGGTGGTGCCGTGTTTGTCGAACACCTGCGTCAGGCGGTCGGTATACTCCGCCAGATCCTCGAGCGCGACCGCGCAGTCCTCGATGAACGACACCGGCTTGCCGTCGCCCTTCATCGACATCATGATGTTTAGACCGGCCTTGCGCACTTCCCATACCGCCTGTTGTGACCCGCCGTCGGTGACTTCCACCACGGCGCCGGGAAAACCGAGCGAGCCCATCAGCTCCACCAACTGCGTCATGCGCCGCAACTGCTCGTCGCGCTCGTCACCGGCAAACTCGACCAGCAGCAGCGCGTCGGGTTGTCCCTTCACGAAACGCTCAACCGTGGCGCGGAACATCGGGATGTCACGCGACAACTCGATCATGGTGCGGTCCACCAGCTCGACCGCCGAGGGGTCGAGCTTGACGATGTGCTGAGTTGAATCCATCGCCTGGTAGAAGCTCGGGAAATGGCAGATGCCCAGTACCTTGTGCGCCGGTATCCGCTGCAAGTTCAGGTGCAGCCGGCTGAAAAAAGCCAGCGTTCCCTCCGAACCCACGAGCAGGTGCGACAGGTTATTGTCGCGCGGCGGAAGCATGTCGATGTTGTAGCCGCCGACCCGTCGCAGCAGCTTGGGGAAACGCCTGGCGACTTCCTCCGCCTCGCGTTCACCCAACCGGCGCATGCGCTCCGCCAGATCGCGGAAGCGCGGGTTATCCTCCGGCATGCGCGTGTCGTCGCCAAAATGCGCATGACTGCCGTCGGCCAATACGGCGTCGATGGCGTGAACGTTGTGCACCATGTTCCCGTAACGGAGCGAGCGCGCCCCGCAGGAATTATTGCCGGCCATGCCGCCGAGCGTGGCGCGGTTGCCGGTGGAAACATCCACCGGGTAGAACAGACCATGAGGCTTGAGGAACATGTTGAGCTGATCGAGCACTACGCCAGGCTCAACGCAGACCCTGACGGCGACAGGGTCGAACGACACAATGCCGTTCAAATATTTGCTGGTGTCCAGCACCAGCGCCTCGCCCACGGTCTGGCCGGTCTGCGAGGTGCCACCGCCGCGTGGCAACACCGGAATGCCTTCATCGCCGGCGATCTGGATGGCGCGCACCACGTCCTGTTCGCTGCGCGGTAGTACCACGCCGATGGGCTCAATTTGATAGATGGAGGCGTCGGTGCTGTAGCGCCCGCGCGAAAACGCGTCGAACAATACCTCGCCCTCGAGTTCGCGACGCAGCCGCGCCGCCAGGGCCGGTTCGACACGCGGTGATCCGCTCATGGCCCTGGTTGACTAGTCCGATTGAATACGCGGCGCATGGAAATTCAGCCGTCCTGATTATCCGCATGATTCTTAATCATGATCGTCATGATCATGAAAGAATCTTCAAATTCGATCCTCAGGTGGATTTTCACCTGGTGACATTTATTGAAGTTCTGGAATATTTTGCATTATATATTCATAATGCAAATTCAAATACAGAATAATTATGACTTTGGTATCCGGGTTGATCCGACTGCCGCACTGGCATCATCAGCATCACCCGATCAGGCAGCGCACAGAATCAAAGGAGGGTCGATGACTGTTCAACGAGGACGTCACTTTCTTCAGATCCCTGGTCCGACCAATGTCCCCGACCGTGTCCTGCGCGCGATGGACGCACCGACCATCGATCACCGCGGGCCGGAATTCGCCAAGCTCACCTTGGCCATCCTCGAGGATTTAAAACCGGTTTTCAAAACCACGAGCGAGATCGTGATCTTCCCGTCGTCAGGCACCGGCGCCTGGGAGGCGTCGCTGGTCAACACCCTATCACCCGGCGACAAAGTGTTGATGTTCGAAACCGGTCAGTTCGCCATGCAGTGGCATCGGATGGCGAAGAATCTCGGGCTGAACGCCGAGGTCGTGCCCGGCGACTGGCGCCATGGCGCGGATCCGGCGCAGCTGGAAAGCCTGCTCAAGGATGATCGCGAGCGCCAGATCAAAGCGGTAGCGGTCGTGCACAATGAAACCTCCACCGGCGTCACCAGCCGGATTCCGGAAATCCGCAAGGCCATCGACCGCGCCGCCCACCCGGCGCTGCTCATGGTGGACACTATCTCCTCGCTGGCCTCGATCGATTACCGGCACGACGAATGGGGCGTGGACGTGACAGTGGCGGGATCGCAGAAGGGTCTGATGCTGCCGCCGGGTATCGCCTTCAATGCCATCGGCCCCAAGGCGCGCGCCGCGGCCAAATTGTCGCGCACGCCGAAATCCTACTGGAACTGGGAGGATATCCTGGCCACCAGCAAGTCGGGATTTTTCCCGTATACGCCGGCAACCAATATCCTCTACGGATTACGTGAAGCGTTACGGATGCTGCACGAGGAGGGCCTGGAGTCCGTCTTTGCCCGGCACGCGCGGCTGGCGGAGGCGACGCGGCGCGCGGCGCGCGCCTGGGGTATCGAGATCCTGTGCCTCAACCCGGACGAATACAGCAATACCTTGACGGCGCTGCTGATGCCGGAGGGGCACAACGCGGACAATCTGCGCCGACTGATCCTGGAGCGCTTCAACATGTCGCTCGGTCAAGGCCTGGGCAAGTTACAAGGGCGGGTATTCCGCATCGGGCATCTGGGCGATTTCAACGAACTGATGCTCGCGGGAACCCTTTGCGGCGTCGAGATGGGGCTGGCCGCCGCGGGCGTGCCGCACAAACAGGGAGGCGTCCTCGCCGCGCTTGCTTATCTCGGCGCCGGCGGACAAACCCACGCTACGGCGCGGGCCGCGGCCAAATCCGCCTGAGGAGTCGTAATATAGAACCTGTTTCAAAATACTTTAGACGCGGATTTATTTAAAATGAAATTGAACGCCAGGACGCCAGGGTCGCCAGGAAAAGCGATTTCATCTGGTTTTCTCAAACCCTGGCGTTCAGGATCATATTTATCCAACAGATCGTGCATCGATACCACACCGTCACCAAGGAGGAGGAAAACCATGAAGCACCTTAAGCTGTTCGCCGTCGTGCTGTTTGTGGGAAGTTTATTCGCCGCGCCCGTCCGGGCGGAGCAGATGGAACTGAAGCTGGGCCACGTCGGTGGACCCGGATCGCTGTTTGAGTTGTCATGCGAGGAGTTCGCCAAGCGCGCCAATGCCAAGCTCGGCGACAAGGCCAAGGTCGTGGTTTACGGCTCGAGCCAGCTCGGCGGCGACAAGGAGATGGTGCAGAAACTCAAGCTCGGCACGCTCGACATGGCGCTGCCGTCCACCGTCATGTCCTCGGAGAACGACCTGTTCGGTCTGTTCGAGATGCCGTACCTGGTCAAGGACCGCGCGCACATGGGGCGCATCGAGAAGAAAATCTTCTGGACCAAGCTCGCGCCCACGGTCGAAACGAAGGGTCTGAAGATCCTGGCGGTGTGGGAGAACGGTTATCGCAACATCACCAACAGCAAGCGCCCGATCAAAACACCGGCCGACCTGCAGGGCATCAAGCTGCGCGTCCCGGAGGGCAAGTGGCGGCTCAAGATGTTCCAGGCCTACGGCGCCAAC
>Ga0210377_10003550_pt1 | contig 13382 bp, 13 predicted proteins | sample PLM4_65_b1redo_FD_155480 | JGI IMG/M metagenome (GOLD analysis project Ga0210377, IMG submission 155480) | Groundwater sediment microbial communities from an aquifer in East River, Colorado, USA - PLM4_65_b1 redo | ecosystem: Environmental > Terrestrial > Soil > Riparian zone | place: USA: East...
CCAGAATGCGTTCCGCGTGGGAGCTGACGAATGAGAACCTGAATGTCCGGGGGTCGGCTTCCCAGACAATTCCCCGAATGGAATCGATCAGTATGGAACATAGTTTCTCACCTGTCGGCATTGTGCTCACAGTGGGGTACTCTTCCATCCCGCACCTCCCGAAACGTCAGACCTCGTTTCCGATAAGCCGCATACGCTACAGTTCCAAGTTTTCTTTAAATAATATAATATCTTCGCAATATTGCAACCCGCTTTCCTAACAGCGAATGGACAATCTTTAGAATGTCGACCATTCCTTCCATGAGCAGGAGAGAGATATATTGCCCATGCTTTACACGAGTGAATTTAATCGGGTGATGGATGTTGCCAATCGCATGCGGTCCGGTACAATATACCGATGAGGGAAATCCTGGTTGGATGACGGCGGAATGCCGCTCAAGCTCATTTCATCAGAAAGATTTCACAGGAGAAGAGAATGGGAGAGAATATCTGTGATCTTTCTTCGAGACACTGCAAGCCGTGCGAAGGGGGAACCCCTCCTCTTGGGAAGGAAGGGATTGAACGATTACTTGGCTCCCTTGACGGGTGGGAGCTTCAGGACGGCGCAATCTCCAGGCGTTTCGAATTCAAGAACTTCTACCAGACCATGGCATTCGTCAACGCCGTGGCATGGATCGCCCACAACGAAGACCATCACCCGGATATGGATGTATCGTACCGGCACTGCCGGGTCAGATATATTACCCACGCGGTCGGCGGTCTTTCGGAGAACGATTTCATCTGCGCCGCCAGGGTGGATGCCCTGATGGCCTGATAGTTGTCCCAATAAAAGCCTCACACATGGGAGGAGAAGATGCCTAAATACAAATATCTGATAATCGGCGCGGGAATGGCCGCGGATGCAGCGGTCAAAGGGATCCGCGAGATAGATGCCGACGGCGCCATCGGCATGATCGGCAGGGAAGCTCATCCCCCGTATGCCCGCCCCCCCTTGTCAAAAAAACTCTGGCGGGGAAAGCCCCTCAGCAGCATCTGGCTTGGCACGGAGTCCCTCGGCATTACCCTGCATAGCGGCCGAAATGTGATGGAGATTGATGTATCAAAAAGCGAGGTGCGGGACGACCGGGGAGAGATCTACGGTTACGACCGGCTCCTCGTTGCAACCGGTGGAACGCCTCGCCACTTCCCATTCGGGGGGGATGATGTCATCTATTTCCGCACCCTTGACGACTACCGGAGGCTTCGCGAACTTTTCGAAGCTGAAGGAAAGAGCGTGGTCATCGGCGGCGGTTTCATAGGCTCGGAAATCGCCGCGGCCCTTGCCATGAACAACCGTGAGGTGACCATGCTCTTTCCCGATCACGGTATCGGAAGCAGGGTCTTCCCGTCCGACCTGGCCGCATTCCTGACCGGATATTATCACGAGAAGGGAGTGGAGGTGCTGGCCGGGGAAACGGTTGCCGATATCATCAAGTACCCATCCAATCAGGGAGTCGTGACCGGAGGCGGCCGGGAGGTGCTGACGGATTGTGTTGTGGCGGGACTGGGAATCGGACTGAATACGGGACTGGCATCCCGGGCCGGACTCCCGGTTGGAAACGGAATAGAGGTGGATAAACTGCTCCGCGCCGGTTCTCCCGATATTTTTGCCGCCGGTGATGTGGCATCCTTCCTGAATCCAGCCTTGGGCGAGAGGGTCAGACTCGAGCACGAGGATAACGCCATTGCCATGGGGCGCCAGGCAGGCAGGAATATGGCCGGAGCCGCGGAGCCGTACAATTACCTCCCATATTTCTACTCCGACCTTTTCGATCTTGGGTACGAGGCGATCGGTATCCTTGACAGCCGACTGGAAACGGTGGCGGACTGGCAGGAGCCGTACCGCAAGGGGATTGTTTATTACCTGCGTGATGGAAGGGTGCGAGGTGTTCTACTCTGGAATGTCTGGGACCAGGTGAATGCGGCAAGGGATTTGATAGCCGAGCCCGGGCCGTTCCGCGCATCGGATCTGATGGGGAGGCTGCCGGGGTAGTAAGTGACCAGCGACCAGAGCGGAGACCAGCGACCAGCGACTAGTGACCAGTGACCAGTGACCAGTGACCAGTGACCAGTGACCACAGTCTTTAAACATGAGATCTGATTTTTATTTGAGCGGGGAAAGAAGTGACGCAAACTCATGAAAAGGATCTGGAAGGGATGACCGCGCTGGTGACCGGTGCCGCAATGCGCATCGGCAGGGCGCTGGCGCTGGCCCTTGCAGGCCGTGGCGCAACCGTGGCCGTTCATTATGGAAATTCCGTTGAAGCTGCCGCGGAGACCGTGGCGGCCATTCATGATTTCGGAGGGTGCGCCGTAGCTTTCCAGGCTGACCTGAGAAATATCTCCCAGACGGACGTCCTCATTGAAAAGGCAGTGGAACGCCTTGGCAAGCTGGATATTCTAGTCAACAGCGCCGCGGTTTATGAGATGGCGGAACTCGCTGAAACCACGGAACCCATTTGGGACGAGCAATTCTCGGTCAATCTGAAGGCCCCCTTTTTCCTGGCTCGGGCCTTTGCCCGTCATGTCGGGATGGATTGCGCCGGGCAGATCATCAACATCGCCGACTGGCGAGCGATCCGCCCCGATCCCCAAAGTATCGCCTATTCACTGACAAAAGCCGGCATCGTTGCCATGACAAAAGGGCTTGCCATGGAACTTGCCCCGAACATCCGGGTTAACGCCATTGCACCGGGGTCGATTCTTCCCCCTCCCGGACAGAATGAGGCATACCTGGAGGAAATCGGTAAGAGGACACCTCTGCAAATGCACGGCTCCACGGAGGACCTTGCCCAGGCGCTTCTATACCTGGTAACGGCGAAGTTTGTCACCGGGCAGGTACTCTTCGTTGACGGGGGCGAACATCTGGGCCGCTCCCGGAAAATTCATTGAAAGGTATGATGTAATGTACGACGAGATCCGAATCGAAGACCTCCATCTGCGTACTGTCATCGGCATTAGCGGTGAGGAGCGCCGTGACCGCCAGGACATTCTGGTCAACCTTGTCCTGTCCGTGGACACACGCATTGCCGGGCGCAGCGACAATATCGACGACGTGCCGGTTAACTACCGTGATCTGACAAAGCGGGTAATCACCGGGGTGGAGGAGAGCCGCTTTCACCTGATCGAACGGCTGGCGGATGAGATCGCCGATATCTGCCTTGAAGAGAAAGGGGTCGAGCGGGTGCGGGTTTCAGTGGCAAAGCCGGGAGCGTTGCGCTTCGCCAGATCCGTGGGGATTGTCATCGAACGGGAACGAAATGTCCGATGAAGAGAAAGATGAGCAAATCCATCATGCATACCTCTCCCTTGGCTCCAACATCGATGCGGAAAGGAACCTGCCGGCGGCTGTAATGGAACTGGGACGTTTCGGTCGGGTGCTGCGGGTCTCCAGTATCTGGCAGTCAACTCCGGTCGGCGCTCCCGGCCAGCCGGACTATTTGAATGCCGCTCTCCTGCTTGAAACCGACTTGACGGCGGAAGATCTGAAGAAAAACGGCATCGCCTCAGTGGAAGCCCTCCTCGGACGGGTGCGCGGTAAAGATCGCAATGCACCGCGCACCATCGACATAGACATCATGCTTTTCGACAGTGAGCACCTCCGCTTGGGAGATCGCGAGATCCCTGATCCAGAGGTGCTGGAACGCCCCTTTGTCGCCATCCCCCTTGCTGAGATCGCACCCGATTACATCCATCCCGTTACAGGCGAGTCCCTTGCTGAGATCGCCTCCCGCTTCAATCCCAGCTCCTCCGGCATGCGCCTGCGCAGCGATCTGATTCTCGAACCGTATTAAAACTCCACTTCCTGTGAAAAATACCCGTTACTGCTCCAGACCCCATTCTTTCTTCTTATCCTATCAATAACATCTCGATCGAGTTGCTCTTTGATTCCAATTTAATTAAACAAAATATAATTTGACCCGAAATAATATTACTAAGGAATTATGCCGATCAGGCCGATAAGATAAATGAAAGAGAGGGCGAAGAGGAAAAAGCCCCTTCCCCGGTTTTGATTACCGGGCCGGTTGAGGATTGGTGTCGCAGCGCCTGTTGTCGCGCCGGAATCCAGAAAGATGAGTGAGGTTTTCCCATGAGCGAAACTCCGGTAAACAGTTTGCCAACCAGCCAAACTGGCGGAGATATCCCGTTCCTCCTCGTGAAGGAAGGGTTGATTACCGATGATCAGCTTGCCTATGCAATCCGGATAAAGGCGAAGCTCTCCTCAAACAATACCCTCATCGACACCATCAAGGAGCTGGGCTACACCACAGGCGAGCAGATCCGCGCAACCTTGAGCAGAAACCACACATCCATACGGATCGGCTCGCTCCTGGTTGAGCTGGGCTATATTCACGAAGCCGACCTGAACGCGGCGCTTCATCTGCAAAAAGAGTCTCCTGAACGGAAAAAACTGGGTGAAGTCCTGATTGATCACGGCTTTATAGAAGAACACAAATTTAACGAAATCCTTGCAGTCCATCTTGGGATTCCGTTGATTGAACTGGGATTTCGCAAGATTGACGCCAAGCTGTTCGCTCAGGCGCCTATCCAGATATACCGCGAATCCCTCTTCGTTCCGGTTGAAACGGAAGATAACCGGACCGTGGTGGCTTTTGCAGATCCACTCGACAAGTCTTCCCGCATAAAAGCCGAGAATTTGTTCGGTCACAATCTGAAACCGGTACTTGCCACCAGCAAATCGGTCCTTGAGGCCATTGCCGTTGCCGAGAGGAACGCGAGTCACCCCGAGGTCACTGTTACTGACGAAGGCACCGTTATCGGCATCATCAACAAACTATTCGAGGACGCCATATCGGAAAACGCCAGCGATATCCATATTGAACCGATGAAGGACCGTATCCGCATCCGTTTCCGTTACGACGGAGTGATGATGCACCATAAGGATCTCCCTCTGGATATTGCCCCGCAACTCTCCACACGCATCAAGGTAATGGCCCAGGCGGACATCGCCGAGAGGCGCCGTCATCAAGACGGCAGGATACTCTTTGAAAGCCGGAAGCATGGGTACAGCCTGGATGTACGTGTTTCCATCTATGTCACCATCTTCGGCGAAAAAATAGTCATGCGCCTTCTCAACAAGAAGGGGGTAATCCTCGATGTCCACCAGATCGGCATGGCGCCGCGCATGCTCGATCACTTCATTTACGACGCGCTCGAAAGCCCGACCGGGGTGATGATCATAACCGGTCCCACCGGCTCGGGAAAGACCTCGACGCTTTACAGCTGTCTCGGCTACCTCAATAATATCAACACCAGCATAATAACCGCCGAGGACCCCGTGGAATACGTAATAGACGGGATATCCCAGTGTTCCATCAACCAGAAGATCGGGGTCTCATTTGAAGAGACCCTTCGCCACATTGTACGCCAGGATCCTGACATTATCGTCCTTGGCGAGATCCGCGACACCTTCTCGGCGGAGACCGCCATCCAGGCGGCCCTTACCGGCCACAAGGTCCTGACCACCTTCCATACCGAAGACAGCATCGGCGGCCTGGTCCGTCTCATGAACATGCAGATCGAGGCGTTCCTCATCTCCTCCACGGTGGTATGCGTGGTGGCCCAGCGGCTGCTGCGGCTGGTCTGTAAATCCTGCTCCACTCCTTACACGCCGACCCCATTGGAATACAGCCGGCTCGGCTACACGGCCAAGGACCTGGCCGGAGCCGTATTTCTGAAAGGGGAGGGGTGCAAGGATTGCCGTTTCACAGGATTCAAGGGGCGAATGGCTGTTTTCGAGCTGCTTGTGCTGAACGAGACGGTCAAGGAAGCGATCCTCAACAACAGGAGCTCAGGGGAGATCCGCCGGATTAGCATGGAGACGACAGGACTGGTGACACTCTTTGAGGATGGTTTGCTAAAGGCAGCGGTGGGGCTGGTCTCAATACAGGAAGTGCTGCGGGACCTGCCGCGCATCAGCCGTCCCCGTCCATTTCATGAATTAAAGCGTATTCTTGGGTGCTGACGGCTATACACCGATTATAATGGGAGGAGAGAGATGCCTGAAAGCAGATCAATAGTAGAAGCCATAAATGACAACATTGAGGACAGCAGCCTGAATATACCTGTCTTCAACAGCGTAGCTCTGCGGCTGCAGAAAGTGCTCGCTAGCAAGGATTACGGCATCGATGATGTGAACAAGCTTATCATCGCCGATGCCGGGCTTGCCAGCCAGGTCCTGCGCGTAAGCAATTCCTCGTTTTACGCGGGGCTCAACAAGGTTAGCACCATCCGCGAGGCGATCGTCCGGCTCGGCGGGTCCTGTGTCGCCAATATCGCCATGCTGGCGACACAGCAGGATATCTACCGCTCAACTGATCCGAAGCTGAACGAAATCATGCGCACACTCTGGCGGCATGCCCTCTGCTGCGCCATCGGCGCGAAGTGGCTGGCGGCCAAAACCAATTTCGCCGCATTGAAAGAGGAGGCCTTCCTGGCGGGTCTTCTCCATGACATGGGAAAGCTTTTTCTCCTGAAGGTAATGGAGAAGATAATCAAGGAAGGAAAACAGGAGGGGGCGATTTCCCCGGCGCTGATCTCCGAAGTCATGGAGAGCATGCATGTCGTTCAGGGCGCCAATCTCATGGAGAAATGGAACATGCCGGAAGCCTACTGCACAGTAGTGCGTGACCACCACGCGGATGAGTGGGACCAAGGAAACGCCCTTCTGGCCATTGTGCGGCTGGTGAACCTGACCTGCAAAAAGGTTGGGGTTCACATGTCCCCGGAGCCGTCGCTAGTAATCTTCGCATGCGGTGAAGCCCAATTTCTCGGGATCAGGGAGATAACCCTGGCGGAACTGGAAATAGTCATAGAGGATGCAATGAAGCAGATTTGATGATGAGCGGATCGAACACATATTTCTAATAGAATCTTAAGTGATCCAATTCCATCCGGTCCGAAATCTTTGGTAAGTTTATTATAAAATGTCGATTGGAATGAGATCCGGCAAAACAAGACGAAATGGGATTGGATAGTCATGGAAAACAGAAAGAAGATTGGTAAACTCCTGGTGGAGGCTGGCATCATTTCAGCTAAGACCCTTGAACGTGCCCTGGCAATACAACAGGGGAGCGGCAGGCGCTTGGGGGCGCTTCTTAGGGAGATGGGGATCGTTACCGAAGAAGAGGTCGTAGATGCTCTTTCTTGCCAATTCAACCTGAAGAAGGTCAGGAAATTTGCCGATCAATCATTCCCGAAAGAGCTGCTTGACCTTGTTCCTGCCCGAATTGCATCGGAGAAGATAATCTTTCCCCTCAAGCATAATGGCAAGGCACTTGCCATCGCCACTCTTGATCCGAACGACAGAGAAACATTCTCTCAACTTGCGCAAATAACAGGCATGCAAATCTTCCTAATCCTTTCCACAAGGGAAGACATAATCGCAGCGATCGAGAAACATTACCGTATCAGTGAGCAAGTTGCCGATTACAGGCAGAAAATACTATTGATTGATGACTCCCCCGTTTTTGCCAAGGTCTTGAGTGCGGCCCTGGAAAATGTCGGGTATGAAGTGCTGCTTGCCGGAGACGGCATTGAAGGGTTGAAGATTTCTCTTTCCCAACATCCCGACCTGATCCTCTGTGATCAGTTCCTGCCGCGCATGGACGGTTATAGATTTATGTTAACCATGAATGGACATAATGAACTGGCCGGAATACCGATAATCCTGGTGACATCAAAGGCATCCAGGGAAGAAGAAGATAAGGCGCTGAAAGCGGGTTTCATCGATTTCATCGGTAAACCGGTCTTGCCTGCCAGGGTAATTGAACGAATTCATAGGATTCTGGCAACAGATAACGATAAGAAGCTAGCAGTGATGTGAACTGTTTACACCTGAAAAGCCCGTTGCGGACTTGCGGCTCCAGCTTGTTGCGGATTTTGCGAGCGAAGCATTGAGGCGGCTATCGGAAATGTCGCAGAGAATTACAGCAAAACCATGAAGTACGAACAGATGAGCAATCCCGTTGCCCATCTGGTTTGCACCGACGACCCCGACCGGTTTGATCATTCTTTCCCCCTTTTACGTTCGAAGATCGTTCCAGCCTCTTCACCGACCTCATTATGACGTTTCCAACATCCAGCTGATAGAAGACGAAGATTTTAATTGTCGCTAATCTATTGACTAAAAACAGGATTTAGAGATTTGCTTTTTGCAAAAATCGACCTAAACTTTGAACAATTGGATCAATACATTACATCTCGTTGTTGGGGCTTGTGAGATGAGCGATCTTAATAAGACCAAAGAACAGTTGATAATTATTTTCGGAAATAAAGAAGGGCAAGAACGGTATCACGCTGATCACAGATGACAATTCCGGTACTCTAAAGCCGATGACTCTCAGAAAAGCCGTTATCTGCATGGCGATATGAGAAAGGAGGGAACGATGAACGATCAGTATGTAGGAAGAATTTGCGATGTAACTAAGTTTACTATACGGGAAGTGACGGAATGCGGAATCAAAATCCGCACGCTGAACAAAGGTGCCACAAGCATGGAAGAAGTGGCCGGCAAGGTCGTCCGGTACCTGTACGATACGCTATATGACGGAGAAACCGGTACTAGGGCCTGCTCCCTGGTTCGCTTTTTCAAAACCCACACGTTCAAGAAACTCGACAAAGAACTCAAGGACTTTGCCAAGGGCATGCTGGGAGGGTGCGACGCCGACCCCGGGATAAAGTGCCTGACTCTCCTTGGAACGGTTGGAGAAAAGGCAGAATGGAATTCCCGGAAGACCTCAAAAGGGCACATGGCGATTCCATTGCCGAGTGAAAAAGCGGTCGAAGAAATCCCAATGATGCGGAACCTTGTAAAGCAGTTGGGAATAGACGTCAGCCAGGTCGTCAAACCGGATCCGAATCTTCTTCTGGAAATGGATCAGAAGACCTTTAATGTCTTCCTTGTTCCTGAAGCCCTCGGCAGTTCATATATTCCCGCCCAGGAAGCATTTGTCATTCCTTATGGAATCAGATCGGTAGTGGGGTTCGGGGGAATGCTCCCCAAGGGGGACATTTTTATTGTCATCATGTTCATGAGGGCTCAAATCACAAGGGAAGCTGCGAATCTTTTCAAGAACCTGTCGTTGAATTTAAAGCTGGAGTTATTGCCGTTTGAGCAGAAGGTATTTACCCAGTAGGGGAAAGGATGACAGATAATTTTCTGATAGGAGATCCATTATGGCGAATAGCAGCTCCAGGACCATGGAGAACCAACTTCTCCGATCTCAAATAGAAGCTTTGAAACAGCTGGTCGAGGTATACGAGAAGTGTGTACTTGAAAAGACGGACGAGCTGTACGAGGAGATCGCGACGCGCAAACATGCGGAGGCGGAACTGCGCAAGCTCTCCCTTGCGGTTGAACAGAGCCCTGCTTCGATCGTCATCACCGACAAAGAGGGAACGATCGAGTATGTGAACCCCAAATTTACCTGCATAACTGGCTATACCAGAGAAGAGGCGATTGGCCGGAATGCGCGGATTCTGCAGAGGGATGAAACGGATCCCGCCACATACCAGGAGTTGTGGGACCACATAACTTCAGGCAGAGTATGGGAGGGTGAATTTCAGAACAAGAAAAAGAACGGGGAATTCTTTTGGGAAAAGGCAAAGATCGCTCCAATTACGGATACGGCCGGAGATATCACCCATTTCATGTCGATCAAGGAGGACATTACCGACCGAAAGAGGAACGACGAACTGCGCAAGGCCAAAGAAGTGGCCGAAGAGTCCAACCGGTCTAAGAGCGAGTTTCTGGCCAACATGAGCCACGAGATCAGGACCCCCATGAACGGTGTTATCGGCATGGCTGAGCTGCTGATGGACACCGAGCTTAGCAAAGAACAAAGGGGATATACCGAGGCATTAAAATTGTCCGCCGATTCATTGCTGGAAATCATTAACGATATTCTCGATTTTTCCAAGATCGAGGCGAAAAAGCTGGATCTGGAGTCAATCGGCTTCAACCTTCGCGACAGCATAGGTGACATACTGCATGCCCTTGCACTAAGGGCCTCCGAGAAAGATCTTGAGCTTGCCTATCATGTGACCGTTGATGTCCCCGATGCGGTGGTGGGAGATCCCGGACGACTCAGGCAGATCATCGTCAACCTTGTAGGCAACGCCATCAAGTTCACTGAGAGGGGTGAGATTGTGCTCTCTGCAACACGGGAAGAAGAAAAGGAGGAAGAGGTTCTTCTCCATTTTGCAGTGGCCGACACAGGCATCGGTATCACCCCGGAAAAACAGAAGAGGATATTTGAAGCATTTTCGCAGGCGGACACATCCACAACCCGCAGGTATGGCGGCACAGGTCTCGGTCTGACAATATCCGCCCGGCTTACGGAGATGATGGGCGGCCGCATCTGGGTCGAGAGTGAAGAAGGCAAAGGGAGCACGTTTCATTTCACGGTACGTCTGGGTCTGCGAACATTTCCTGCTACCAGGAGGATCCCGGAAAAACTCGCAAATCTTGATGGGCTGCGCGTCCTGGTGGTCGACGACAATGAAACCAACAGATATATCCTCACCGAGATGCTGAAAAACTGGCGCATGCGGCCTGCCGCGGCTGACAGCGGCCACACGGCAATAGAGATGATGGCAAAGGCAAAGCAGACGGGAGAACCTTTCCCGCTACTGATTCTCGACGCAAATATGCCCGGCATGGATGGCTTTCAATTAACCGAGGAGATAAAGAAAGGGCGTGATTTTGACGGGGTCACCATGATGATGCTCACCTCTTCGGGCCTGCGCGGCGACTCCGCCCGTTGCCGCGAACTGGGGATTTCCGCTTACATGATCAAGCCGGTCAAGCAGTCAACCCTCCTGGATTCAATTATGTCCGTTCTGGGAAAAACGGAACCGGAGGGTCTCGGAAGTCAACCGCTTGTGACCCGGCATATGTTGAGGGAAAGTCATCATGCTCTCCGTATCCTCCTCGCCGAAGACAACGCCGTCAACCAGAAAATAGTTGTTTCCATGCTCAAAAAGCAAGGCCATATCGTGGTTGTCGCGCAAAACGGCAAAGAGGCCGTCGCTGCCTGCGAAGGACAGGATGAACATCCCTTTGACCTTATTGTCATGGACGTGCAGATGCCGGAGATCGACGGCCTAGCGGCGACTTCCCTCATCCGGGAAAAGGAAAAAGTATCTGGAGGTCACATCCCCATTATCGCCCTTACCGCCCATGCCATGAAGGGAGACAGGGAGAAGTGCCTGGATGCCGGAATGGACGGCTATGTTTCAAAACCCGTCAAGAGTGCGGAACTTCTCTCGGCCATCGAGCAAGTGACAACTAGAAAGACTTCCATTGAACGTGTCGAAACGGATAAAGAAAAAGTCCTAAATAAAAAACGAAGGGTTTTGAATAAAGATGAAGCTATGGTTTGCGCTGACGGCGATATGGAGCTTTTTAAGGAGATTGTGGCCATTTTCTTGAAAGAATGCCCACAGTCGATATCCGAGATCCGCGACGCCATTACCGCGGGCAATGCCACCATGCTTAATCGTTCATCCCACAGGCTCAAAGGATCGATCAATAATTTCGGCGCCCACCCTGCCGGCCAAATTGCATTGCAGCTGGAAGTGATGGGGAAAAGTGGTGATCTGAACGGTGCGGAAGAGGCGTTTTCCGCTCTCGTGGAAGAAATGGAAAGTGTCAAACTGGCACTTGAGGACCTCGTAGGAGGGGGACCATGAAGATACTGATAGCGGAAGATGATCCTGTCTCATGTAAAGTCCTGGAAGCCAAATTGGTCAATTGGGGGTATGATGTAGTCGTCACACGCGACGGCAATGAGGCATGGCAAGCCCTGCAGGGCAATGAAGCCCCGAGATTGGCCATCCTTGACTGGATGATGCCGGGCATTGACGGAGTCGAGGTTTGCCAAAAAGTCAGGAAACAATCTGAAAAGCCCTATACGTACATCATTCTTCTCACAGCATTGGATCAGGTTGAAAATCTTGTCTTAGGCATGGACGCTGGCGCCGATGACTATATTCGCAAGCCGGTCAATGAAAATGAACTGCGGGTTCGCCTCCGCGCCGGAAGGCGGATGATCGACCTGCAGGACGAACTCATAGCGGCACGCGAAAACTTCCGGGAGAAGTCAATCCGTGACCCTTTGACTGGGCTGTGGAACCATGAAGAAATCCTGCGCATCCTCGACGCGGAACTGGTCAGGGCTGACCGGGAAGGTAGATCCGTTTGCGCAATCATGGCCGATATCGACCATTTCAAGAAGGTAAATGATACTTACGGTCACCCGGCTGGCGACGCCGTTCTGCGGATGGTCGCAAGAAAGATGCTATCCATCGTACGTCCCTACGATTCCATAGGACGCTATGGAGGAGAAGAATTTCTGATTGTGATGCCCGGGTTTGAGTGCAGGAATGCAGCCGCTTTTGCCGAGAGGCTACGTTTATGTATTGCAACAGGGACTATGGATACATCGGAGGGGATTATATCGATTTCTGTCAGCCTTGGAGTTGCCGAGAGCCATATTAAGAGAAGACTTGATGCCAACTCACTTGTGTTGTCCGCCGATTCGGCCCTCTATCAGGCAAAAGGGAAAGGACGCGACTGCGTTGAAGTCGCTTCCTTCGGAGAGACATAAATTTCCTCAACTGTACGTTTGTCAGGTCCTTACCGCCCGCGATGCTGCAGATTTTAGCGAGCGAAGCATTGAGGTGGCAATCGGAAATGTCGCAGAGAATTACTTTATGACCATGAAGGGCAAACAGATGGGCAATCGCGTTGCCCATCCGGCTTGCACCGATGACCCCGACTGTTTTGATCATTTACCCTCCTCGTTACGTTCCAGCTTCCGACTAATACATAAGAGTCATGCGGCTCGCCTTGTAAACTCTTCGCCGATGATCTGGAGGAGTCGCGGCAGATCGGGCTTAGTCAGGATGCCGTTCGCGCCGAGTCCCTGCCACTTCTTCTTATTGTCCTCACTTGCAAGGGAACTGAAGAGGTAAACGGGAAGGTTGGCAAGTCGGCCATCCTTTCTGATCTTAGAAGTGAGATGCAGGCCGTCCATCTTCGGCATCTCGATATCGGTTATGAGAATGTCTATATCAAATACGCCGGTGGCCAGCCTTCCTTCAATTATATTCCACGCCTCTTCCCCGTCGACCGCTTCTTCAACGGTATACCCGACACTGCGCAAGGTGTTGCAGACGGTGCCGCGGATGAATCCGGAATCATCGGCAACGAGTACCCTCCGCTCAGTCACCTGGCATTCTTCAATCATCCGCTCATCAACGGCTTCCATCGCGCTCGATGAGGAAAGCTCGGCGATGATTCTCTCGAAATCGAGGAT
>Ga0210377_10003551_pt1 | contig 13380 bp, 6 predicted proteins | sample PLM4_65_b1redo_FD_155480 | JGI IMG/M metagenome (GOLD analysis project Ga0210377, IMG submission 155480) | Groundwater sediment microbial communities from an aquifer in East River, Colorado, USA - PLM4_65_b1 redo | ecosystem: Environmental > Terrestrial > Soil > Riparian zone | place: USA: East...
AACACCTGAAGTCGGCGCGCCAACCGCAAGGAGGCAGCCGCCGAAGGTGGGGCTGGTGACTGGGACGAAGTCGTAACAAGGTAGCCGTAGCGGAAGCTGCGGCTGGATCACCTCCTTTCTAAGAGACCAGCTGGTAGCTTAAAGCTCTAAGCTGTAAGCTCACAGCCAAAGCACGAACAGCCCCCCCGCGCGGGGGAAAGGTTGGCACGACCAGTCGGGTTCTGTCACGTATGGGATTGTTAAAGGCAAGTGAGAAGTGAGAAGCGAGAAGGCAGCCCCGCAAAAAGCGCGGGGCGCAAGCAAAGTGAAAAGCAAAGGCTGACGAGTGGCCTGTGGTTGTCGCTTTTACTTCTGCATTCTCATTTCTTGCTTCTAACTTGAACTGGGCCTGTAGCTCAGCCGGTTAGAGCATCCCTCTGATAAGGGGAAGGTCACTCGTTCGAGTCGAGTCAGGCCCACAGCTCAGCATGGCGCGGAGCGCAAGGCGCATGGCAAAACCCTCCGGTAGAGGGTTTAGCTTAAAGCTTGAAAGGGGTTCTGGGCACGGGGAAGGGAGCCTACGAGGGTAGGCGGTCTTCCCCGGACACAGAGCCGGGAAGGGTCAGAAGTGACTGCCGTTACTGTTTTTACTGCGGTTACTGACTATCAGGCACCTTAACAACTGAATAGAAGAGCGCATGAAAAAAGCCAAGACAAAGCAGCCAGACGCCGCCCAGCGGCTGGTTGGAGAAAGCCAACGTGTTTTCCGTATGAGCGAAGAAGTGACCGAAAGCGAACGGGGGATGCCTGGGCGCCATGAGCCGATGAAGGACGTGGCACACTGCGAAAAGGGTCGGGGAGCCGTGTGCGGGCTGTGAGCCGACTATGTCCGAATGGGGAAACCCGGCCTGGTTGATACCAGGTCACGCCGCAAGGCGAGGGAACCGGCAGAACTGAAACATCTCAGTAGGCCGAGGAAAAGAAACGATTCCGCGAGTAGTGGCGAGCGAAAGCGGATTAGCCCAAACCGCCTCCCACGGGGGGCGGGGTTGAAGGACCTGCCAAAATGAATTGAGGCGAGCCGAACGGTTCTGGAAAGGCCGACGAGACAGGGTGAAAGTCCTGTAGGCGAAGCTGAGAGACAGGGGCGGGTATCCTGAGTAGCACGGGGCACGCTAATCCTGTGTGAAACCGGGGGGTCCACCCTCCAAGGCTAAATACTCGTGGCGACCGATAGCGGAATAGTACCGTGAGGGAAAGGTGAAAAGAACCCCGGTGAGGGGAGTGAAAGAGAACCTGAAACCGTTCGCTGACAGACAATGGGAGCAGGCAGCAATGACCTGTGACCGTGTGCCTTTTGGAGAATGAGCCGGCGAGTTGATAGGCGTCGTGAGGCTAAGGCAGGCACAGCCGGAGCCGGAGCGAAAGCGAGTTTGAAACGAGCACTAATGGCGCTTATCAGACACGAAACCTGGTGAGCTACCCATGGCCAGGGTGAAACCCGCCTAACCGCGGGTGGAGGCCCGAACCCGTTTCTGTTGCAAAAGGATGGGATGAGCTGTGGGTAGGGGTGAAATGCCAAACGAACTGGGAGATAGCTTGTTCTCCCCGAAATAGCTTTAGGGCTAGCGTCAGATAGGCCCAACGGAGGTAGAGCTCTGGATGGACGCGGGGGCCTTCCCGGTTACCCGCCCCAACCAAACTTCAAATGCCGTTGGGCGTCGTCTGGCAGTTGGACCACGGGAGATGAGTTTCGTGGTCGAGAGGGAAAGAACCCGGACCGCCCGCTAAGGTCCCGGAGCGCAGGCTAAGTGGGAAACGAAGTGGACGTGTAGTGACAGCCAGGAGGTTGGCTCAGAAGCAGCCATCCTTTAAAGAGTGCGTAACAGCTCACTGGTCGAATGCGTCTGCGCGGACAATGTAACGGGGCTCAAGCCTGCCACCGAAGCGACGGGTTGGCCGCAAGGCCAGCAGTAGGGGAGCGTGGTCACAGCGTCGAAGTCAGCGGGGAACCGCTGGTGGAGCGGTGACCAGTGAGAATGCCGGCATGAGTAGCGAAAACAGGCGTGAGAACCGCCTGCGCCGAAAGCCTGAGGTTTCCGACGGAAGGTCAGTCCGCGTCGGGTTAGCCGGGCCTTAGCCGTAGCCGAGAGGCGAAGGCGATGGACAACGGGCGAATATTCCCGTGCCGCGCGTCCAGAGCGAAGGGGGGACGCCAGCGTGAGAGCCAGCCGGCGAGTGGAAGAGCCGGTGTCAAGGCGGCAAGGCAGTGAGAGCGGGAGGCAAATCCCCCGCTGGAGCGGAGCCGCCGATGACGCGCCGCAAGGCGAGAAGTGGCTGGAGCGAGGGCCAAGAAAATCCTCGTAGCGATGAAGGACGCGCGTCCGTACCGCAAACCGACACAGGTAGGCAAGTGGAAAACACTAAGGCGTACGGGGCAACCCTTGTTAAGGAACTAGGCAACATAGCCGCGTAACTTCGGGAGAAGCGGCGCTTCGAGAGAAGCCGCAGAGAAATGGCCCTACCGACTGTTTAACAAAAACACAGGTCTCTGCCAACCCGTAAGGGGAAGTATAGGGGCTGACACCTGCCCGGTGCCGGAAGGTTAAAGGGAGAGGTAAGCGCAAGCGAAGCTTTGAACTGAAGCCCCGGTGAACGGCGGCCGTAACTATAACGGTCCTAAGGTAGCGAAATTCCTTGTCGGGTAAGTTCCGACCCGCACGAATGGTGTAACGAGTGGGGCGCTGTCTCAACAAGGGGCCCGGCGAAATTGAAGTTTGCGTGAAGATGCGCAAAACCCGCAGCAGGACAAAAAGACCCCGTGGAGCTTGACTGCATCCTGTCATAGCGTGAAGGCTGTGTTTGTGTAGGATAGCTGGGAGGCGAGGAAGCGTGGACGCCAGTTTGCGCTGAGCCAACCTTGGAATACCAGCCTGACACAGAATTGACCCTAACCCGATGAGGGGACGGTGGCAGGTGGGCAGTTTGACTGGGGCGGTCGCCTGCGAAAGAGTAACGGAGGCGCCCAAAGGTTCCCTCAGGCTGAATGGAAACCAGCCGCAGAGTGTAAAGGCACAAGGGAGCTTGACTGCGAGGCGGACAGGCCGAGCAGAGACGAAAGTCGGGCTTAGTGATCCCACGGCGCCGTGTGGAAGGGCCGTGGCTTACCGGATAAAAGCTACCCCGGGGATAACAGGCTGGTCTGGTCCAAGAGTTCACATCGACGACCAGGCTCGGCACCTCGATGTCGGCTCATCACATCCTGGGGCTGGATCAGGTCCCAAGGGTCGGGCTGTTCGCCCGTTAAAGTGGTACGTGAGCTGGGTTCAGACCGTCGTGAGACAGGTCGGTCTCTATCCGCTGTGGGCGTGGGAGAGGCGCGAGGAGCTGCCCCTAGTACGAGAGGACCGGGGTGGACCGACCGCTGGTTTGCCGGTTGTGCCGCCAGGCGCAGCGCCGGGTAGCTACGTCGGGACGAGATAACCGCTGAAAGCATCTAAGTGGGAAACTCGCCTCAAGATTACCTCTCTTAGACCGCTGGCAGACCACCAGCGCATAGGCGGCAGGTGCACGCACAGCAATGTGTTCAGCCTAGCCGTACTAATGGTCGTAACACTTCTTCTCTCACACGGAAACCACGTCGGCTTTCTCTAAGGCAGCTTTAAGCTCTAAGCTGAAAGCTTTAAGCTAACGGCCAAAGACAAACCTGCCACTGCTAAACACATGCGCTCTTCTATTCAGACCCGTCTCAGCTATTCCCCTGCAAGGCAGGGTTTGGCTTTTAGCTTAAAGCTTTCAGCTTAGAGCTTGTAGCTTCCTTGGCTGTCCGCAGGGTCTTCTGGTGATTAGAGCGGCGGGGTCACACCCGGTCCCTTCTCGAACCCGGTCGTTAAGCCCGCCAGCGCCTATCCTACTGCCTCGGCAACGAGGTGGGAACCTGGGCCATCGCCAGAAGTACCCTGTTTGCTTTTTCCCCACGCAACCAAGCCGCACGGAATCCTATTCGATTGAGCTTGCATGATGGGCGAGATTTGCCCGGTTGGGCAGCATCGGGGCGGGCTGGCTCTATGCAGAGAATAGAGATTCAGCCCACAGATTTCACAGATAAAATCTGATTTCCAACGGAGGCAGGGGCAGGATTCAATCCTGCCCTTACGAACGTTGTCCCCGCGCGGCTGGGACTCAGGCGGCGCACAAACCACCTCCCAAACCACGCGGGCAAGTCAGAAACCCGGATGCCAAAAAAGATACTTCCTTTTTGCCGGACAGTTTCCGCGCCCCGTAACCCATACGCAGGCGTTTCGACTGGCAGGCGGCAGTGGCGGCTGGCTTGCTCCGCCGGACGCGAACCGTCTCGTAACCCATACGCTACGGCCTGTGCCGCGTTAGGCAAGGCAAGACAAAAGACACTGCGAAAAGATAGCCTTCAGCAATCAGCATCCCCCTTACAGGGATTCAGCAGCAAGCCAAAAGCCAACGGCAAAAGGCGGGCAAGGCGTTGCCTTGTCCCTACGTCTGTGGGCGGTGGTCAATCGGTGGAAGCCCCGGTTCCGAAGGCCCGCGCCTCCGGGGGCGAATGGCGCTGCCAAAGCCCGTCCATGCGGTTGCCCAAAGACACAAGAAAAGTGAAAAGCAGAACGCAGAATGCAGAACTAGAATACTGCGAAGCCCCAAGCTACTCCTAAGAACTTATGTTCGTATTATAGAGGGTGATTGAGATTTGTCAAGGGCAGTTTGTAGCACGTTTGGTCTACAAGCCCCTGCCCTATCCTCACGGCAAGATTGGGTAGAGTGATGGGGATTTCACCTTTTGGGGCGGGTGTGGATTGACCGGAAGCAAGGGCGCAACACGTTGCGCCCTTACGAAGCGATGGACGAGTTTTGTGGAGGGAATTGTTGCTGCCTGTGACGGGCGAACACGCCTCAAAAGGTTCAGGTTCGCCCTTATGTGTGGTGACAATGATACGAAGCGGATTATGGCCGGAACTGGACACTCTTCCACTCAGTGAACCTGTCACGCAGTTTCAAACGCTGATATTTGCCTGTCGCTGTGACAGGAGCGTCAACGCCAAACAGCACAACTTTAGGGCTTTTCTCAAATGGCATTCGCTTCCGACAGTGCGTGATCACATCCTCCTCAGTAAGCGTTACGCCCTCGTTTAGGACGATATACGCCCCCACCTCTTCGCCGTAGTAGTCATTCTCAAACGCGACTGCCAGCGCGATACTCACCTGAGGCATTTCAAGTAGAGTCTCTTCTATGTCAAAAGGCGAGAACTTCACCCCGCCGCGATTGATCAGTTCCTTGAGTCGCCCTGAAATAAAGAAGAATTCTCTGCCCTGGTCATCCACCTCATAGAAGCCCTCATCTCCCGTGCGAAACCATTGGAACTTGAATGTCTCAGCGTTCGAGTCTGGTCGCTGATAGTAATACTTCATAACGTTGTGTCCACGCACACAGATTTCGCCGCGTTCGCCAGGGCCGAGTTTCTGGCCTGCGCCGAGCGGATCAAAGATCGCCATCTCGTTGGTCTCAATGGGCACACCGATCGACGGGTACCCAAAATCCTTGAGCCAGTGAGTGTGCTGTTCTGGCGTCAAATCAAGCGGCAGGAAACAGGAATAGCAAGTCGTCTCGCTAAGACCGTAACCATGCATGACACGAAACCCAAACCGTTCTTCAAATCGAGTCGCCAGCGAGATCGCCAGCGTCCCAGCCCCGCAAATCAAGTGTCGGAGGTGGGCGACATCCGGGGCCGTGACACCTTCGCCCCAAAGGCTCCGATTCTCTGTTTCGGCCTTGTCGGCATATTCAAGGCTAAATTGCAGAAGCGTTGGCACGACGCTGACAATATGGGCCTTTTCGCGCGCGATGCGCTGCCAGAAATGCTGAGAGGAGTATGCCCGATTTAGCACAACGCTGGCTCCAGCATATAACGGGGTAATAAGCGTCACAATTATCCCGTTTGCGTGATGGATGGGTAAAACACACATCAGCCGCTGTTCCAGCGTGATCCGATGCCATGCCGCGATCCCGTGCGCGTCAACTAGCATGTTGTACTGTGTCAGCACAACGCCTTTGGGCGCGCCAGTCGTTCCGCTCGTATAAACCAGCAGGGACTCGTCATCCAGCGTCACTGGGTCAGGCGCAGAGAATTCGCGCGCTAGGGAGGCGCAATCCTGTTGAAGATGCCGATAGCCGGGCGCCGGCGCGCCCCCGACCTGAACGATCTCACGAATGTTGAGAATAGGTTTGTCTCCGTGAATTATTTTCTCGGCCCGCCCTAGATACTCCTGCCGCACAAACGCGATCAGCGCGCCACTGTTGCCCAGAATGAATCCAATGCGGTCATCATCCTCCGTGACGTTCTGAGGCGCGATGACGGCGCCTAATTTCCAACAGGCATAATAAATCGTTACCGTATCGCTGTGGTTAAAGCCAATAGTCGCAACGCACTGACCGCGCCGGATTCCAAGCGTCGAGACCAAATAATTAGCGACCTGGTTGACCCGCGCATTAAGATCCGCGTAACTGAATTCTTCTCGATTGCCATCAGCGTCATAGTGGATTAGAAGCACTTTGTCGGGCGTTTCTCTTGCGCGACGATCTAAGAGATCGGCAAAGTTCTTGTAGCTCACCATATGTTTGTCTGGCGAAACACTTTTGTAGGTGCGCGCTTGCTGGATATTCTGCAGCGTCATCTCGTCGGGATGGAGGGACATAGAGTATTCTCCTCAACAAATAGTGAAACAAAAACCGCCGACCATTGTAGGTGAGCGGTTTTTGTGTTGCAAGTGGAGATGGCGGGTACTGCCCCCGCGTCCAAGAAGTTGGATCCCCCACGTCTACGAGCGTAGTCAATCTTTGGATTTCGCCGCCTCTATGCCGGTCGACAGGCTAAGGAGATGGCTATCCGCTATAGGTCTTAGGCGATTTCAAGCGGCCAGATTTCGCAGCGCCGAAGTCTTTGTGTCGCCCGTGATTGCCCCGACTTCGGAAAGGTCAGGCGGACGTGATTTCCCTCAGGAAATCAACTCTGTCACGTTGCGATTAGGCAGCGAGAGCAAGAGCGGGTGCCTGTGTGTTGGCATTTATTGTTTTGCCCATGTTTCGGAGCTGGGCGCTCCGGCTCGCAATAAGATCACGCCCCTCCCTGTCGATTCTATTTCATCCCCTTGCATTCTTTATTATAATCCCGAACATCCGTTTTGTCGAGCCTTTATTGACAACAAAAACGGGGCGATACCATTCGCATCGCCCCGCGCTTTTAATCAAAGGCTGAGAACTATTTGCCTCCGGTGAATTCTGCCAGGCCCAGCAACCCGGAGTCGAGCTTGGGTTGCCGCGCCTTCTCTTCGTCTTTGCCAAACCGGATCACGTCGCCCGACTCGGTGATCGCTTCCACCGCGAGGCCGAGGCTCTGAAGTTCTTTAACCAGAACTCGGAAGCTGGCCGGAATGCCCGGCTCTTCAATGGGCTCGCCTTTGACGATAGACTCGTAGGTGCGAACACGGCCTTGAACGTCGTCGCTCTTGACCGTCAGCATCTCTTGAAGGCTATATGCGGCGCCATAGGCTTCAAGGGCCCACACTTCCATTTCGCCGAAACGCTGGCCGCCAAATTGAGCCTTGCCGCCGAGTGGCTGCTGAGTCACGAGCGAGTACGGGCCCGTGGAGCGAGCATGGACTTTGTCTTCGACCAGATGCGAGAGCTTGAGCATATGGATCACGCCGACAGTAACTGGGCGGTCAAATCCTTCGCCAGAACGACCATCGAAAAGCGTTTGCTTGCCGATGATGGGAAGCGGGTCGTTGACTTCAAACTGCGCTTTTTCAGCGCGCACGCGCAGTTCATCGGGGCTAATCTTGGCCGGGAACTTCTGCTCGTGGCTTTCCATCCACAACTTCAGGCAGATGAACACCGCATTGTAGTCCGTTGTTTGTTTTTCGGACGGCGAACGGGTGTCGCCGTCGAAGACCAACACGGTGTCCGGGTCATATCCTTTTTCGCGCAGCCACTCGGCCAGCACGGCCCGGCGCGCATAAATTGTGTCGGTCACAAGCTGCTCGCGCGCGTAACGCTTGTCTTTCCCCAGCCACGCTTCGATATAGAGACGGCGCGCCTCATCATCGTCTTCAATCGCCTCAGAATCGTATCCCGACTGCTTCAGCCATTCCCATGCGTCTGACGAAACCTGCGCCCACGCCTTATCGATTAGCCAGGCGCGCGCCAATTCCGCTTCAATTTCATGTTCCTTGGCCCCGTCAAAGACCGGGGTGACCGCGCGAAAACCCAATCGATCCGCTGCCCAGCCCAGATGCACTTCCAGAATTTGGCCGATATTCATGCGGCCCGGAACGCCCAGCGGGTTGAGCAGGATGTCAATCGGCGTGCCATCCGCAAGGAAGGGCATGTCTTCGATAGGGACAACTTTGGAGATAACGCCCTTATTCCCATGGCGGCCAGCCATCTTGTCGCCTTCGGTCAGCTTGCGGCGTTGGGCCACTGCGACACGAACCAGTTGCTCGACGCCCGCCGGCAGATCGCGATGCTCCTCGCGGTTAAAGATACGCACATCCACCACCTTGCCGCGCTCGCCATGCGGCAACCGGAGGGAACTATCTTTGACCTCGCGGGCTTTTTCGCCAAAGATGGCGCGAAGCAGTTTTTCCTCAGGGCTGAGTTCTTTCTCGCCCTTTGGCGTTATCTTGCCGACCAAGATATCGTTTGGCCCGACTTCCGCCCCAATGCGGACAATGCCACGCTCGTCTAAGTCCTTAAGAGCCTCCTCGCCGACATTAGGAATGTCGTAGGTGATCTCTTCGGGGCCAAGCTTGGTGTCACGCGCTTCAATCTCATGCTTCTCAATATGAATACTGGTGAACTTGTCCTCGCGCACCAGACGCTCGGAAAGCACAATGGCGTCTTCGTAGTTCCCGCCATCCCACGAAATGAACGCGCACAGCACATCGTGGCCTAATGCAAGCTCGCCGTCGTAGGTCGAGGAACTGTCGGCGATAATATCGCCTTTCTTAAGCACCTGGCCTTTGGTCACCATTGGGCGCTGGTCAATGCATGTGCTCTGGTTTGAGCGCTGATACTTTCGCATCTTGTAAACACGCTCTTGCCCGTCTCCGTATCGCACAATGACGCGCTCCCCGGTGACGCTTACTACTTCACCTTCGCGGTCGGCGGAAATCACCTGTCCCGAGTCGCGGGCGGCCAACCTCTCCATCCCGGTGCTAACGATAGGGACATCGGGCTGAAGCAGGGGGACGGCTTGCCGCTGCATGTTTGAGCCCATCAAGGCGCGGTTAGCGTCGTCGTGCTCCAAGAACGGGATAAGCGCGGCGCTGATGCCAACGATCTGGCGCGGCGCGACATCCAGATAGTTGATGTGATCCACCGGGACAAACTTAAATTTCTGATTCTCTCGCGCAGAAACGCGGTCGTCCGTGAAATTGCCGTACTCATCAACGCGGGCATTGGCCTGAGCGATGGTGAAGCGATCTTCTTCGTCCGCCGAAAAATAAACGACCTCTTCGGTGACAAACGGGCGGACGGGAATCTCGTCAAGCTTTGCTTTCGAAAGAGTCTTAAGCAAGGCTTCGTCAACCATCTGACCCTTCTCCGCGAGCGTTTTGTCTTTGACAACGACATCTTCACGTAACACACGATGCAGCAATTTTGGATCATCGGGCTTGATCGTGTTGAGAATATGGCGATAGGGTGTTTCTATGAAGCCGTATTCATTCACTTTGGCGTAAGTCGCCAAGCGGCCAATTAAGCCGATATTCGGGCCTTCAGGTGTCTCAATAGGACAAATGCGTCCGTAGTGGCTGTGGTGCACATCGCGAACGTCAAAGCCTGCGCGCTCGCGGCGCAAACCGCCGGGCCCCAGCGCCGACAGGGTGCGCTTGTGGGTCAATTCAGCCAGCGGGTTCGTTTGATCCATAAACTGCGACAGTTGCGACGAGCCAAAGAATTCACGAATGGCTGTCACAATCGGGCGAATGTTGACCAGCGTGATCGGGGTCAGCCCCTCGTTTTCGCGGATCGACATGCGCTCTCGGACGACGCGTTCTGTGCGGCGCAGCCCCACGCGCAGCTTATTCTGGATCAGTTCGCCCACTGTTTTGACGCGGCGATTGCCCAGATGGTCTATGTCGTCTGGTTCGGCAAGGCCGTTATTGATCTTGATCATGCGCTCGATCAACTTCACAATATCCAGCTTGGTCACCGTGCGGTGTGAACGGCGTATGCTGGTGTCGAGGCTCAACCGTTGATTCAGCTTGTAGCGCCCGACCCGTTCCAGATCATAGCGGCGCTGGTCGAATAACTGGCTCTCCAGGTACTCGCGAGCGTTGTCCAGGGTAGGCGGATCGCCGGGGCGCATGCGCTTGTAGAATTCAATCAGCGCCGCTTCGGGCACGGTTTGATTGGGCTTCAACTCCCACAACGGCTCTTGCTTGATCGTGCCTTCGATGTAACGGTGGTCGGGGTTGTTGTCAACATCCGCGAACATCGCGATCAATTCTTCGTCGCTTCCAGTTTTGATCGGCGAAATGTCGTCCATGCTATCGGTTACCGCCGCCATAGCGCGTAGCAGAATAGTCACTGGGATTGTGCGCTTGCGGTTGAACTTGAGCGTCAGATAGTCGCTGCGGCGGGATTCGAATTCCATCCACGCGCCGCGATCTGGAATAAGCTTGGATGTGGCCAATGTGCGGCCTGTTGTTGGCTCTTTCTCGGCGTCAAAGTAAACGCCCGGCGAACGAATCAACTGGCTGACGACAACGCGCTCGGTGCCGTTGATGATGAACGTTCCGTTGTTGGTCATCAGCGGGAAGTCGCCTAGAAAGATGTCCGAAACGATCACTTCGCCCGTTTCCGAATTGGTCAGCGCCACTTTGACGTAGAGCGGCGCCGCGAAGGTCATGTCACGTTCCAGGCATTCTTCTTCGTCGTACTTTGGTTCGCCAAAAGTATAGCCTAGCTCGAACTGGCGCGATTCTTCGGTGTTGCTGGGGAAGAACAGCTTCAAGCTGCCATTGAAGCTCTCAATGGGCGAGACTTCATTGAATAATTCGCCCAGGCCATCGGATTGAAACCATCGGAAAGACTCAAGCTGAACTTCAATTAGTGTTGGCAGCGAGTGAACATCCGAGATACGCGCATACGATTTTCGACCTAATTCGCGGTGCATCAACAATCTCCTGAATACTGCCAGTGGCAGGGGCGGAAAACAGGTTTAAGCAAGGCTCCGTCTGCGCGGCCCCTTGCTCAATTGCTGCCTGTTTGTGTGTGCCATTCGATGATGATAGTGGCGCTGCGGCGACGCAGCCAACTGTTCGATAAAATGCAAACCCTGATTATAGCAGTGGAAATCTGTCCCGTCAACCAGTTTTTCCCCGTGTTATAATACGCGCCACAATACTTAAAAACGCGAAGCGGTTGCTCTCCCGGCCCAAGATTCTCGAAAGTGATAAATGTGTCTGACGAACCTAATCCGCTTGCCGAACGCGACGAGAACGATCTGGTCCAACTCGCCAAGACCGACCAGGCCGCGTTTGGCGAGTTGTACAGCCGCTATGTTGCGCGCATCTACAACTACGTCTTTTATCGAACGGGCAACCACCATGATGCTGAAGATGTCACGGCCCGGGTGTTTCAGCGCGCGTTGCAACATATCCCCACTTATGTAGATCGCGGAATTCCGTTTTCCGCGTGGTTATATCGGATCGCCCATAATCTAGTGGTCAACTGGCATCGTGACAAAGGTCGGCGGCAGGTTGTTTCGTTTGACGATGTGGCCCTCAGCGCGCTCAAAGCTGACGCGCCTGAATATGCAGCCGAGAATCGGGAGGAACGCGAGATGCTGTTGTCCGCTATTCGCAATCTTCCCGATGATCGCCAGCAATTGCTCATTCTTAAATTTGTCGAACGTCTGTCCAACGCTGAAATCGGCCAGATCATGCAGCGTAGCGAGGGCGCAGTTAAGTCGTTATACCACCGAACGTTGCTCGCCTTGCGCGACGACATTGACGGGAAGCGTCAATCAAGGGGTTCCGCTGACGAAAGTTAATCACGTGAAACGAACGCGCTCATACAGTGTTATTACCAGCACAGATAAGCGAGAAGGGCAGTGGTGGAGGTCTTAGACCGAGGCGAGGGCCTATGGAGACAAACAAGCCGCGCGCCGCGGGTCGGCGCAAACTTAAGGAGCAAAATGGGAGCGCGCATGGAAACGCATAAGCGCGGCGCGGGGTTGTCGCAGCTCATGGCTGCGGCCACGGGGGAAGACGACGGCGCGCTGGTTGGCTTGCCAGACAAATTGTACGAGGCGCTTCGCCCGATCCAGCCGTCAACCGAATTTGTGGCCGGGCTGCGCGGCAGGCTGACGGATGGCTGGACGTTGACAATGATGCAGCGCCAGCGGTTGAGAAAACTGCTCGGAACGCTTGGCATTGTGTTTTCAATTCTGGCGGTCGTAGCCGTGGCAACCCGAATTCTGGGATTGATTATCGCGGCAGCGATTCAATCTCGCCAGCGAGACACGAGCGTCGCCTGATTCGGACGAATAAACGAGGCAATATACATGAAGCAACTCTACGGGCGCATCACGGGGTGGGGCAAATACACGCCCCGGCATGTAATGACTAATCACGATCTTGAGAAATTGGTCGAGACAAGTGACGAATGGATTGTTAGCCGAACAGGGATACAAGAGCGGCGCATCGCCGGGCCGGATGAGCCAACATCCTTTATTTCAGTCGAGGCCGGCAAAGCCGCAATGCAAGTCGCTGGCATTAACGCCAGCGATCTTGACTTGATCATTGTCGCAACATCGTCGCCGGACTATCTGCTTCCGCCGGTGTCCAGCCAGATTCAGGACATGCTCGGCGCGAAATGCGGGGCGTTCACGGTGGTGGCGGGCTGCACGGGGTTTGTCTACGCGCTCACCGTTGCCCAGCAGTTTATCCAATCAGGCTCGTCCAAAACGATTTTGGTTATTGGCGCAGAAGAAATCAGCCACCATTTGGACTGGACAGATCGCACGACCTGCGTCCTGTTTGGCGATGGCGCGGGCGCGGTGGTGGTGCAAGCCTCAGAAACGCCTACGGGCATTCTGGCGTTTGAGCTAGGATCGGACGGTTCAGGCGCGCAGGCGCTCATTATGCCCGGTGGTGGCTCGCTCCACCCGATGAGCCATGAGGTGATTGATCGGCGAGACAACTTCATTCGCATGGATGGCCGCGAGGTGTTCAAGTTTGCCACGCGAGTTCTGGGACGCTCGCTTCATAAGATTTTGGCGGAAGCAGGCATGACTCCTAACGATATCGACCTGTTCATTCCTCATCAGGCTAACAGCCGGATTGTCCAAGCGGCGGCGCGGATGA
>Ga0210377_10003552_pt1 | contig 13379 bp, 14 predicted proteins | sample PLM4_65_b1redo_FD_155480 | JGI IMG/M metagenome (GOLD analysis project Ga0210377, IMG submission 155480) | Groundwater sediment microbial communities from an aquifer in East River, Colorado, USA - PLM4_65_b1 redo | ecosystem: Environmental > Terrestrial > Soil > Riparian zone | place: USA: East...
TACACCTTCATCGCCTCAACCACGGCCCGAGCGTCAGGTGCGGTCTTCGTCGCCATCCTCGCCTCCCTCCGCCTCGTCGGTTCGATCGCCGGACAGTCCTTCCAACACCGCTTCGATATGAGCCGCCTGACGGGGCGTCGGATCCTCTCTGAACACCAGCTCGGGCGTGTACTTCAATCGCAGGCGCCGGCCCATTTCGGTCCGGATGAAGCCCGCCGCCCGCCCCAGTGCGTTCAACGTCTCCTCGGCGATCGGTCCTTCCTCCAACAGACTGACGAACACCGTGGCGTGACGAAGATCGGGGCTCACTTTCACCCCCGTGACGGTCACGAACCCGATCCGCGGATCTTTGACCTTCCGCAACAGGAGATCGGCGATTTCCGCCCGCATGAGATCGCCCACGCGCTCTGTTCGTTGAGACTCCATACCCCGAATCGATGAAGCGGGTCACACTCCCGGATCACACAAACTCCAGCTCGGACCGAACCAATTCCAGATCATGCTCGCGCCCGACGGCGTGCAGGAGCTGATCCAATACCCCATTGACGTACGCGCGATCCGTGCCCACGCACGCCGCGGCCAACACGGCGGTCTGCCACAATTCGTGCGCGTCCACCTCGGCCACCGACACGTTGAACCCGTGGCGCAACCGGTCTTTTAAGCTCTTCACCACCTGCCGCTTTTCCTTCAGCGAATGGCGATCTGCCAAGTAGAGTTCCATCCGGCACACCCCGACAATCATGCGGCGGCCGTTACAGTTTCCCCGCGATTTTCTCCATCGCAAACACTTCGATGACGTCGCCGACCTTCATGTCGTTGAAATTCTCCACCCCAATCCCGCACTCGTAGCCGGTCTGCACTTCACGGACGTCGTCTTTGAAGCGGCGCAGCGACCCCAGCTTGCCTTGATAGACGACCACTCCGTCCCGGATCACCCGAGCACCGGCGCTCGCACGCGAGATGACTCCTTGGGAGACATAGGACCCCGCGATCGCGCCGATGCGGGGCACCGTGAAGACCTGCCGAACCTCGGCGCGCCCCAGGCTCTGCTCTTTAAAGGTGGGGGCGAGGAGGCCTTCCATCGCCAACCGCACGTCGTCAACCGCCTCATAAATGATCCGGTACGTTCGGATATCGACCTTTTCCCGCTCCGCGACCGCTTGGGCCTTGCTATCCGGCCGTACGTTGAACCCGATCACGACCGCGTTCGAGGCGGCCGCCAGCAACACGTCGCTTTCGGTGATCCCGCCGATCCCTTCGTGGAGCACGCGCAGACGGACCTGATCGGTGGAAAGTTTCTCCAGGGAGCCCTTCAGCGCCTCCGCCGAGCCCTGGACGTCGGCCTTGAGCACGATCGTCAGCTCCTTGGCCCCCCCCGCGGCGATTTTCCCGTAGAGATCCTCGAGGGTCATCTTGCGAGGCTGCGCCTGCACCGGCCCTCGGCCCTTTTCGAGCCGAGTCGCCACGATCTCCTTGGCCGTGCGGTCGTCTTTGACCACTTGGAAGACATCTCCCGCCTGAGGGACGCCCTCCAGTCCGATGATCTCGACCGGCATCGAGGGTCCCGCCTTGTCGGTTCGGCGCCCTAAATCGTCCAGGAGCGCCCGCACCTTCCCGGCTTGGGCGCCGGTCACGAACAGATCGCCGACGTGCAGCGTTCCGTCCTGAACCAGCACGGTGGCCACCGGCCCGCGTCCCTTGTCCAAGCGCGCCTCGATGATCGTGCCCTGCGCGGGTTTGGCCGCGTTGGCGGTCAGTTCGAGCACGTCGGCTTGCAGCAGAATCATTTCCAGCAACGTCTCTAAGCCGATCTTCTTTTTCGCCGACACCTCGACGAAGATCGTCGTGCCGCCCCACGCTTCCGAGATCAGACCGTGCTCGGAGAGCTGGCTCTTGATGCGTTCCAGTTGGGCCTCCGGCTTGTCGATCTTGTTGATCGCGACAATGATCGGCACGTCCGCGGCCTTGGCATGGTTGATTGCTTCGACGGTTTGCGGCATCACGCCGTCGTCAGCAGCCACGACCAAGATCACCAAATCGGTCACCTTGGCGCCGCGCGCCCGCATGCTCGTGAACGCCTCGTGCCCCGGCGTGTCCAGGAAGGTCACCGACTTGCCCCCGACGCTGACGGTGTAGGCCCCGATGTGCTGGGTGATGCCCCCCGCCTCCTGCTCGGTGACTTTGGTCGTGCGGATGGCATCCAAGAGCGAGGTTTTCCCGTGGTCGACGTGTCCCATGATCGTCACGACCGGCGGGCGTGACACGCGGAGGGTCGGATCGTCCGGAATCGCCTCGATCATGTCCTCTTCCGTGCGTTCGGCGATGCCCTCGGCTTTCACCCCGAAGTGCTCGGCCACCAGCACCGCCGCATCCGGATCCACGGCTTGATTGATGCTCGTCGGCGTTCCCATCGACAGCAACTGCGCGATGACCTGCGGAGCCTTCACGCCCAGCAAATCGGCCAGATCCTTGACGGTCAACCCGGGCCGGAGCTTGACCACCTTCCGTCGAGGCTTCGTCGCTTCCAAGACCGACGAGGGGTGATGCGCCTTTTTCATCTGCGCGCGAAGCCGCTCGTCGCGGCGATGCAGTGGCTTGAAATCCTGCCAGACCAGCGCGTCCTGCTGCAGTTGCACCGGGGCCGCCGCTTCCTTCTCACGTTTACCGGTCTTTTTGAGCTTCTTGAGCCGTTCTTTCTCTTTTTCCTTGTCCTTTTCCTTGTCCTTGGTCGGCTCGCCGATGACCGGCGCGCGCGGTGGAGCCACCGTCGTCGGCTCGGGAACCACGGGCCTGACCATCTCCGGCATCGGAGGCTGGGGGACGACGACCGGCGCGTGGGGACGGAACACATCAGGAGCCGCCCGGCTCGGCGTCGGGGAAGGCAGGGGCTCTGAAACGACCGACGTTGGCGCCTCGGCAACCGGCGCCTCGAGCGAGAGGGGTTCCGGCTGGACCCGTTTCTTGATCAAGACGTGTCCGCGTTTCGGGCCGGCAGGCTCGGCGGAGGGTTCCCGCTTCGGGGCGTATTTACGGATCAGCGCCTGGACCTGGTCCTCGTCGATCGTGCTCATGTGGCCCTTGACCACCGCGCCCTGCTTCGCGAGGTCCGCCAGGAGTTCCTTGCTGGTCTTCCCCAATTGCTTGGCCAGTTCAAACACTCTCATGGCTGATCCCTTCTGATCCACCGTCGTCGACGACATCCCCGCACTCACGGCGTCGGGCTTTGAGGCTCGTCGCCCGCGCCTTCCGAAGGCGTCTGGGCAGCGGCCGCCGCGTGTCGGGCCTCTTGCTCTTCACGAATCGCTTGCTCGTGGGCGATCGCGGCGTTGATCTCGCGGTCACGGTCCTTGACCCGTTCCTTCTCGTACTCGCTCTGGCTGATGATGTCGATCTTCCAGCCGGTCAATTTGGCCGCGAGTCGGACGTTCTGCCCCTTCTTGCCGATGGCGAGCGAGAGCTGGTGGTCGGCCACCACCGCGATCGCCGACTTCTCCGCTTCGGTGATGCCGACCTTCTCAACCACCGCCGGACTCAACGCTTCCCCGATGAACGTCCGGGGATCATCCGTCCACGTGATGATATCGATCTTCTCCCCGCGGAGTTCGCGCACCACCGCCTGGACCCGCACGCCCTTGACCCCGACGCACGCCCCCACCGGATCGACTGCTTTATCCCGCGACGACACACAGATCTTGGTCCGATCCCCCGGTTCGCGCACCACCCCGCGAATGGTGACGATTTTCTCCGCCACCTCGGGGACTTCCAGCTCGAACAGCTTGCTCACGAACTCGGGGCACGCCCGCGACAAGATCAGCTGAGGACCCCGCGACGAGGGTTTGACCTCCAGCAGGTACGCCCGAAGGCGATCGCCGCGCCGATACCCTTCGCGGGGAATTTGTTCGCTGACCGGGAGCAAGGCCTCGGTCCTGCCCAGATCGACGATATAGTTGCGGCGCTCCTGGCCGAGGATCATCCCGCTGATGATCTCCCCTTGGCGCACCGAGTACTCCTTATAGACCGTCTCGAGCTCGGCCTCGCGCACGCGCTGGAAAATGACCTGCTTGGCCGTCTGCGCCGCAATCCGGCCAAAATCCTCCATCGGCATCAGATCGCCCATCTCATCGCCCAGCTCGGCGCCGGGGTCGATCAGGAGGGCTTCCTCCAGGGCGATTTCCGCCTTAGGATTGGTTACCGTCTCGACGATCTTCTTGAGCGAGACCACCTCGATCTCCCCGGTCTCGGGGCTGATGTGCACCTGGATGTTCTCTCCCGCGCCGTACTTCTTGCGCGCGGCGGTTTGCACGGCCAACTCCACGGCCTGGATGATCTTTTCGCCCTTGATGCCCTTTTCCCGCTCGATCTGTCCGATGACCGACAGCAATTCACGATTCATGGACCGCCTCTCCGTGACCTGATGGGCGTATGGCCGCACACCCTAACCAACCTCGCTTGCGTGGCGCAACCTGCACCGCGCCAGAGGCGCGGAATGTAAAGCGTCACTTCCTTCCAGGTGACGAAGTAACGCAGGGCCCGTTTCCCCGGCCCGAGGCTGCGATAAGCTTTATCGCCTTCCTTCACCACTCCACCTCCAACCGGGCCTGGACGATCGCCTGCCAAGGAATCGTCCACTCCTCACCCGCCTCATCCGCCACGCAGACCGCGTCGCCTTCAACCCCTTTGAGGCGTCCAGTCACCACGCGGGGTCCCTCCCACGGAGCGCGGGTCTTGACGCGAACGAGCCGGCCCACCGATTTCCGATAGTCGCTCGGCCCCTCCAGCGCGCGGTCAAGCCCCGGAGACGACACTTCCAACGTATAGCGATGTTCGATGGGGTCCTCGACGTCCAGAGCATGGCCCACCGCCCGGCTCACGCGCGCACACTCGTCCAGCGTCACCCCGCCCGGTTTGTCGATCGTGACGCGAACCGTGCCTCCCGCCTTCGCGCCGCCGTATCGCACGGCCACCAACTCGATCCCCAACGCCGCCACGATCGGAGTCGCGACCCGCGTCACGCGTTCCGCCGCATCCGATCCCTGCGAGCGCGTATCCTCACGCGGAATAGCTGACGATTCAATCGCTTGCGTCACTTTCCTCATCGCCACATCACCTGCGCCGAAAACAAAAAAAGTGGGCGACCAACTGCCCACTTCGGTCCGACACGCACACCTCGCGCTTCCACAACCGGACGCAAAAGCGAGCGGAGTCTACCACAGCGCCGCGAGAGAGTGCAAGAGATTTGCCGGCCCTTCATGTCCCTCTTCGCCTCCCAGAGCTCCGGCCCTTCAGCGAGACAGGGGCGCGGGGACACTCCGCCTCGATGACCTCTCCAAAGCGACGGGAGAGCCTGAGGGCCACGGGTCCCGGACTCCCGGTCCCAACTTTGGCGCCATCGAGCGACACCACGGAGACGATCTCGATGGTCGTCCCCGTCAAGAAGATTTCGTCGGCCCGGCGGTACTCCTCGACGGTCACGACTCGTTGTTCAAGCGGGAGTCCCTCGCGCCGGATGAGATCGAGCGTGACGGCGCGGGTGATACCGGGAAGAATCGAAGGATCCGTGGGGGACGTCACCACGATGCCCCCGATGACGGCGAAACAATTGCTGATCGCCCCTTCGGTCACGACGCCGTCACGGACCAAGATCGCCTCGAACACGCCCGCCGCGCGCGCCTCCTCCCGAGCCAGCACGTTGGCCAGCAGATTGATCGACTTCACATCGCATCGCCCCCACCGGAGGTCCGGCACCGTCATCGCGGCGACGCCCCGTTCGCGCACCGACGCCGGAAGGGGATCGAGCCGCCGCACCGTCACCACCACCGTCGGACGGACGGTGGTCGGAAACCGGTGCTCGCGCGGCGCCGGGCCGCGCGTGACCTGGAGATAGACCTTGGCGTCGGCGAAACCACTCATCGCGTAGGCACGCGTGACGAGGCGCCTCCAGTGCGCGCGGGAATACCGAATCGGCAAGAGGATCCCGTGTGCGCTCTGCTCCAATCGGTCGAGATGGGCGTCGAGGTGAAAGAGACGCCCGTTGTAGCTCCGCACCACCTCGTACACCCCGTCACCGAACTGGAACCCCCGGTCCTCGATGGACACCGTGGCCCGCTTGATCGGGAGAAACCGTCCGTTCACACAAGCGATCGTGGGCATCGCCTAAGAACCTGTCCGAGTCATCGACCGTCGGAGCCTGTTCAGGAATGTGTCAGATGCCAGGCACACAGGGTCGACACGGTCGGCCCGCGGCAATATTCGACGGGCGCGCACGGCGCGCCCTGTGCACCACACCGGAGCGTACGCGGTGGGTACGTGAGGAGCGGATGCGCAGCGGCAACGCCGCAGATGACCATTGCTTCGCCACCTGCAAGGTCCCTCCGGGCCGATTAACATTCGCGCCCTTGGCGCGCCCAGGTTCATGGACAGGCTCCTAACGCTTCCGCATCAGCACATTGTGAAACACGTACAGCCCGTCTCGGTCTTCCGTCGCCTCCAGGATGTCGAACTCGGGGCCAAACATCGCGTCGAAATCCTTGGGCCTGAAGAATCGATCGTAGTGTCCGCGGTGGACGAGCCAGTCCCGCGTCCGCCGCTCACCCGCATGGTGTTTAAACTTCGTGGAGAAACAGGACAGGAGGAAATAGCCCTCGGGCTTGAGGAGCGGCACGACTTGTTCCAAATACCGCCCGGTATCTCGGCGCCGAACGTGATGTAAACAACCATAATCGAGGACGACGTCGAACGTGGCGGGGGCGAAAGGCAGCGCGAAGACGTCGGCCTGGACGAACCCGAGGCCGCCCACCAACCCGCCGCCGTCCGCAGCCTCGCGGGCCCGCGCCAGAGCCTTCGGTTCCAGATCGACACCCACGGCGAGCGCACCCCTGCCGGAGAACGCCCTCGCGTGGCGCCCTTCGCCGCACCCGATGTCGAGGACGCGGCGGCCACCGCCCCGGAAGGTCCGGAGAAATCGCGCCACCATCGGGGAGACGCCCTCCGTCGGCCAGCCATGCTCGCCCGTCTCATAGGCTCGCTCGAAATACGCCCGCTGCGCGCGATAAATATCGCCACTCCGCTTCGTCACCGCGCGGTAGTCTACTCCTCTCGAACGAGGGGAATCAAGGGAAGCGCAACCGGTACCACAATCATCGTGCCGTGCTGTATACTCGGGCTCAAGGCACCCATGCGTCACTCCGTGATCATTCTCGACTGCGACGGCACGCTGGTCGATAGCCAGCGACACATCGCCGCCGTGTTCAACGAAACAATCACCTCGTTCGGCTATGATCCGGTGGCACCGGAAACGGTGTACCGCGTGATCGGGTTGTCGCTCGACGACGCCTTAGGCCGTCTGCTACCGGACTGTCCGGCGCCGCGGCGCCAAGGGCTCATCGACACCTACCGTGCGAGATATGCCCTCGACGTGGCGGGGAAGAACCCGCTGTACGACGGCGTCCGCGAGTTTCTCGACACCCTGCACCGCGAGGGACGGTTGACGGCCATGGCGACCGGCAAGAGCCGCGCGGGCGCGCTGAGGGTCGTGGCGGAACACGAGCTGTCTCGGTATTTCCCCATCATTAAAACGGGTGATATCTGCCGCCCCAAACCGGATCCCGACATGATTCTTCAGATCTTGGACGAGCTGGGCCTCTCTCCGGACCGCGCGATCATGGTCGGCGACACCACCTTTGATGTCGAGATGGCCACCGCCGCCGGTGTGCGGGCCGTCGGGGTGACGTGCGGCGCTCATGGGTCGGACGAGCTGGCGCTCGCCGGTGCCGACCTGATTATCTCAAGCTTACCCGAGCTCGCGCCCCACCTTCCGATTCTATTGCCGGCGTAACCTTCGAAAGAAAACAGCGATCAGGAATCACCGGGCTGAGCTGATGACGGGAAGGATCGGCGGCCGCTCGACGCCCAAGAGTCACCAACTCACGGTTTCGCGCAGCCGCGTCGCTCGGAGTCGTGGGGCTCGTCAGATGGGCGGCGTACAGCGTGACGGGTGCGGAGTCCGGAGAGGGTGACGCCGTCAACACGATCGTCGGGGACCGCGGGTCGCCGATCCATTCAAACCGCAGCGTGCTGGACGGCACGCGACTGAAGACCGCGATGCCGCGTCCCTCCGGATGGGCGCTGGCCAGCCGAGCCGCGTATCGGTCGTCCAGCGCGTCGAGCACAGAGCCCCACTCCTCCGTCACCTCCACTAGCACCACCACATCGGGGTCTTGCCGCGTGATCCAGTCGAGCACGCGGGCATACTCTCGGTTGTGATAGTTGACGTTGTACTGGAGAACGGTCAGCCGGACCGGAGCGACCGGTTCGGCTTCCGCGGGCGACGGCGCCCAGAGCGGAACCAACCGGATGGCTTCGACGATGAAAATCGCGAGGGCCCACGCGGCGAGCTTGCGACGATTAGCCAGCCAGAAACCCAGCGCACAACACAACGCCACGATCGCGTACTGCAGGACAAAGTGGGTGAACAGCTCCGCAAACCAGAACCACCGCCCAAGAAGCGGAAGGCCCAGCGCCGCCACCGACAACCCTCCCATCACAAGGGGGGCCATCGCGAAAAGACGGACCGAGTGCCAGCGCTCACGACTCGGCCCGTGTGTTGCGCGTGGCGGCTTGATCGCCAGCCGCCGCGCCCTCCACCACTTTAATGAGGGCGGCAAAATCCTCGTTATCGTAGTTCCGCTCCAAACCTGCTGCAAAGAACGAATCGAGCAACTCGGCCAATGCCAATCGAACCCCGTGGTTCTTCGCCTCCGCCACGACAAGTCGGATATCTTTGGCCATGTGCTTGAAGGCAAAGTGTGGCTCGAAATCGTGCGCAGCAACCGCCCGCGCCTTGAGCGCCAGCAACGGCGAGGCGAGGGCGCTGTGGCTGAGCACGTCGATCATCCGGTCATCGGCCAGACCGGCTCGACGACCGAGGGTGAGCGCCTCGAAGAGCGCGAGCATCGACCCCGCGATGGCCAAGTTGTTGACCAGCTTCATTGTCGAGCCCGAGCCCACGTCCCCCATGTACACGACGCGTTTCGCGAGCGGGCTGAACACCGGATCGAGGGCCCGGATCACGTCCGCCGGCCCGCCGACCATCAACACGAGTTCCCCCTTGGCCGCCGCAAGCTTGCTCCCGGTGACCGGCGCTTCGACGAACGAGACCCCGCGCCGGCGGCACGCGCAATCGATCCCCGTGGCGGTCGCCGGGTCCACCGTCGTCATATCGACGTACACCTGCCCGGGATGGAGCGCTTCCACCACCCCGCCGGCGCCGAGGGCCACATCCTTCACCGATGCTGGATCGCCGAGCATCGTGATGACGACGTCGGCGCCTTGGGCCGCTTCCGCCGGGGTGCCGGAGGAAGCGGCGCCTTGGGCCCGCAACATCTCCGCCGGTCCTTTGGTGCGATTCCAGACCCGCAGCGAGAACCCGGCGGCAAGCAGACGCGCCGCCATCCGGCTTCCCATGATCCCCAACCCCAAGAACGCGATCGACGACATGATCGAACTCCTCCCGGCCGTTACGTAGCATATCGAGCGACGCCGCGCGGCGCAAGGTGGTGTTATAATCCTTCGCGATGACACCGGATTCGGACGCCATGGACGCCGTTGCCACGATTCCCAAAGTGGAGCTGCACCAACACGTCGACGGCTCGATTCCCGTCACCTTGACCTGGGAACTGATGCGAGAACACGGGCTCAATCCGGTCGAGTCCCTGGAGGACATGGAGCGGCTCCTCACGCTGCAGCCGGACGAAGAAGGCACGCTGATCCGCTACCTGGACAAATTCCACTACCCCGCGTGGATCACGCAGTTCTATGAGAACATCACCAGGGTCGTGGAGGCGATCGTCGCCGAAGCCGTGAGCCACGGCGTGATGGCGCTCGAGCTGCGATACTCGCCCGTGATTCATACCTTCGCGGGTTTGACGATCCGACAGGCGATCAGCGCGGTCTTGTCCGGCTTAAACCACGCGAAAGATCGGCACGGAATCGACGCGGGGCTCATCATCATCGCGATGCGGCACCAAGGCCCGCACATCGCGAAGATTCTGGCCCGACAGGCGATCGCCGAAGCCCAGCACCTCCACAGCAAAACCGGGGTCGTCGGCTTCGATCTGGCGGGCGCCGAACGCGGGAATCCGCCCCGGCTCTTCACCGAGGCCTACGCGATCGCCCGCGCGGGCGGGCTCGGCCTGACGGTGCACGCCGGAGAGGACGAGGGGCCCGAGTGTATCTGGCAAGCCATCGAGGATCTCGGCGTGACCCGAATCGGCCACGGCTGTTCGGCGGTGAGGGACCCCATCCTGCTCAAACGCCTCGCCGAGGATCGCGTGCTCGTCGAATGCTGCCTGACGTCCAACTACCATACCGGCGCGGTCAAACGCGGTGAACCGCATCCCATCTACACGTTTTTAGAAGCCGGGGTGCCGGTCGCGGTCTGCACCGACAACACGACCGTGTCGCGGACCCACCAGAGCCTGGAAAATGCGCGGCTCGCGGAGCGATTGACGATTCCCGAGATCGCGGCGATCCACGACCGCGCCCGCGCGCACTCGTTCATCCGCGACGTCCGCACCACGGTTGCGGGATCGCCCCTGCCCCGGTAGCAGGCTGCTGAAAAAGTCCATCCGCTGCGTGGCTTCGCGATCCGTAGGGAAATCGGTTTCCAGCCGCTCCTTCGGAGCGGTGCGGATTCTCGGTCGTCGGAAACCGCACTGTGGCCCGTAAGGGACACGGAATGCGATCTGCGTCGAAGACGCGACCGTCCGGTTCGCCGTCTTCGGCAACTCCTCACGTACGACCGCAATCCCCCCGGGAATGTCTCGTACCTCAAGGAACCTCCCAGTACGCTCTGGTTTCCTCCTGCCTGCGGCCTTGCATCTGGAGCTTTTTGAGCAGCCTGCCAGGCCCCGGCGACCGCCGCACACACTGCCGCCGATCAGGAGTTGAATCCGCCCGTTCGCGCGGGTATAGTACCGCTATGCTTCCGACCGGGCTGGTCAGCGATCCGGGCTACTTAGAGCACGACACCGGGCCTTCGCACCCCGAGTCCCCACAGCGGCTGAATGCCATCCTGCGCCGTCTTCATGCCGCAGAGTACCGAGACCGACTCTCCCTCATCCCCGCCCCGCTCGTCGACCGGACGTGGCTCGAAACCGTGCACACGCCCCGCCATATCGACGGGATCGCCCGGGCGATCCCGTCGTCGGGCCTCGCCTACCTTGACGCTGACACCCCGGTGTCGCCAGGCTCGTACCGCGCGGCGCTCAAGGCGGTCGGGGGCACGCTGGCCGCAATCGATGCGGTCATGACCGCTCAGGTCGCCAACGCGTTCTGCGCCGTGCGCCCTCCCGGCCACCACGCCGAGCCGTCGCGGGCGATGGGCTTTTGCCTCTTCAACAACGTGGCGGTGGGCGCGCGCTATGCCCAGCGCCGCTGGGGCCTCACCCGCGTCCTCATTCTCGACTGGGATGTCCACCACGGCAACGGCACGCAAGTGGCCTTCTACGACGATCCCACCGTGCTGTACGTGAGCCTTCACCAGTACCCGTGGTATCCGGGCAGCGGCAGCCGGGCCGAGGTGGGCGAGGGGCCGGGCGAGGGGTTCACCCTGAACGTGCCGCTGCCCGCGGGCAGCGGCAACGACGACTATCTTCGAGCGTTCGACGTCCAGATCGCGGCGGCGGTCCGCGCGTTCGCGCCGGACTTCATCCTGATCTCGGCGGGATTCGACGCCCACCGCGACGATCCGCTGGCGGGCATGCGCGTAACCGAGGAGGGCTACGCCGCGATGACGCGGCTGGTCACGTCGTGGGCCGCCGACTCCTGCGAGGGGCGCATCGTGTCGTGCCTGGAGGGCGGCTACGACCTCGACGCGCTGGGCCGGTCCGTCGAGGCCCACGTCGCGGAGTTGGTTCGGACGGGCGCCCGACGAAACGGTCACCGCCGTGATTCGGCATTATCCACCGTAGAGGAGGCCTCATGAGTTCAGATCTGCAGGACAAAGGGTACAACAAGGAAGAGGAGTACTTTTACAAGCAGAACAAGGAACTCATCGAAAAACGCCGCAAGGAACTCGATGCCAAACGGAAGGAACAGGAAAGCCACCACGCGGGCGACCATTGGATGAAGTGCCCGAAGTGCGGAGGCCCCATGAGCGAAATCGCTCTGCAGGGGATCAAGGTCGATCAGTGCGGAGCATGCGGGGGGATTTATTTCGACCGCGGCGAACTCGAACTCCTCATGGAAAGCCGCGAGCAAAAGGGCTTCTTGGGGGGGCTCAAATCGCTCTTTAAATGACGTCGAAAACGTAGGGGCGGATTGCAAACGCGGTACCTGCGTCGCGTAGCAACCCGCCCCTACAACACACACACCAACAACCGGCCCCGTCGCAGAGGACGCGACGCCGCCCTTACTTCAACCCGTCCTTATTCATCACGATCTTGGCGGCGCTCTTGAGCTTCTCCACCCGGTTGTTGAGCACGGCGCGCTTGATCCCGTTCAAGGCCTGTGGGTCCAGCTTGTCCACCGGTTCGGCCTCTTTGATCTCCTCGACTTTGATGATGTGGTAGCCGAACTCGGACTTCACCGGGTCGCTGATCTCCTTCACCTTCATCGCGAACGCTTTATCGGCGAAGGGTTTCACCATCTGGTCCTTGGTGAAAAACCCAAGATCACCGCCATTCTCCTTGGCGGAGGGATCGGTCGACGTTTCCTTGGCCACCGCGGCGAAATCGGCGCCCTTCTTCGTCACGCGCTTCTTCACGTCCTTCGCCTGCTCTTCGGTCTCCACCAAAATGTGGCTGGCTTTCACTTGCCGGAAATCGGCTTTATGGGCGTCGTAGTACTCCTTCACTTTCGCGTCGCTGACGTCTTCCGCCACCAGTTTCTGCATCAGCGCTTCGACCAGGATCTGCCGTCTGGCGTCCGTCAAACGACTCTGAACCGCGGCCTCTTTCTCAAGCCCCATCCGCTGGCTTTCCTGAAACAACACTTCCTGGGTCACCAGGCTGTCCAGCAACTGCTCCTTCCCCTCCGGAGTGGCGAAGCGCTCTTGCATCTGCGGGGGCATCCCCGCCAGGGCCGACTGAAACGCTTCCTTCGTAATCACCTGTCCATTGATCGTCGCCAACTCCTCACCCGCCCAAGCCGGTACGATTCCCAACCCCGCCACGACAGCCACCGCGACCATCCGCAAACCCCACATGCATCGTCCTCCTTTTTGTCCTGGTGTGGCGCAACGTAGGCGTCGTGTCAGGCGCCAAGGCTGCGAAACCTCGTTGACGTTCACGGCTCCTGCCTTCACCCCGTTTTCTTCACGCGAGAAGATTGCATCAACCCGTCCGCCTGCTCGGCGACAAATCCGTCGTACCCGCGACGCT
>Ga0210377_10003553_pt1 | contig 13377 bp, 21 predicted proteins | sample PLM4_65_b1redo_FD_155480 | JGI IMG/M metagenome (GOLD analysis project Ga0210377, IMG submission 155480) | Groundwater sediment microbial communities from an aquifer in East River, Colorado, USA - PLM4_65_b1 redo | ecosystem: Environmental > Terrestrial > Soil > Riparian zone | place: USA: East...
GTTTACTTAGCAGGCCCAATCACTGGTCACTCTTATGCAGGCGCTACCGAGTGGCGCGCATCTTTCGGCGATCAGTTAAAAGACTTGGGGATGAACCCTATCTCACCTATGCGTGGCAAGGACTATCTTCTCAATGAGAAGAAAGTGGCTGACGCATATGAGCAGTATCCGATGTCCTCCGAGGCAGGCATTTTTGGCCGTGATGTGTACGATGTGCGCAATTGTAATGCGGTTGTGGTGAACTTCCTCGATTGCGGCGACCGCGTATCCATCGGCAGCATTTGCGAGATCGCAATGGCATGGGCCTATGGGAAGTACGTATTGCTTGTCATGACGCCGGACAATGTGCACAATCATACTTTCCTTCGGCGCATGTCCTCGCTCATTGTGGACGATCTCGATGTTGCATTGGATGTGATGGCCCGCCTTGGCGGAGCCTATGTCTAAGACTACTTTTGAGGAGCTTATGCAGCCGCCCGCGCCTCCTGGTATTGCTCAGGAGTGCGTGGCGCGGTCGTATTTGCGTGAGGGATTCTACGGTAAGCGCCGTCCTGATGGCTTGTGTATCGTATGTCGGGAACCGATGCCTCCGCGCAGGATGCGTTATTGCTCTGATAAATGCGCGCATTGGTTCACTGAGAACCACGATTGGACGACTGCCCGTCATGCCGCATGGAGAACTAATTCTAAAATCAATTTCATCGTCGTTGTTTCTCATAGTTCCTATACGCTGAAAGACGGCACGATTAAAGAATTTGACACATCACGTGAGTATGCATGTTGCTCTCGTTGTAAAGAGCCAGAACAAACTTACGGGTCGGATAACTACTATAAGAGTCGCCTAGAAGTGGATCATATCGTACCGATCAATGGTGGCAATCGTGCCAAGACTTGTTTGAATCATCAGGAGAACTTGCGCGTTCTATGTCATAGGTGCCATCTTGAAGCAACGAAAGAACAGCGTAAGGCTGGCCTCATAGGGAGAAAGAAATGAGAAAGCATATGCGTAGATTTGTATTAGGCGATCTACATGGCGGCTATAAGGCTCTCAAGCAAGTGCTTGAGCGAGCCGACTTCCATGCGGATGACAAACTGATCCTCTTGGGCGATGTGGTCGACGGATGGCCAGAGACGGCTCAGTGTGTTGAATATCTCCGCCAATTGCCTAATTTGGTCTTTGTGCGTGGCAACCATGATCAATGGTTTCTCGATTACATCAATACTGGTGAAAAGCCGAGGATATGGGTAGAGCAAGGTGGACGGGCTACTCTCGACTCTTATCGAACCGGTATTCCGAAATCACATGCTCGATTCTTTACGGCCTCAACTTTATTTCATATCGAGGACGATTGCTTTTTCGTGCATGGTGGATTTGATCCACAACATATGCCGGAACTTCAAGCCGATGAGGTGCTTATGTGGGATCGAGATTTGATCCGCCGCGCATGGCAAGCATGGAAACTAGGGGCACCACAGCAGTTTAGTGTTTTCAAACGTGTCTATCTTGGCCATACCTCTATCGTGCGCTATAAGCTTACTGTGCCGACAATCATGGGCAATGTGGTAGGTATGGACACTGGTGGTGGGTGGGAAGGCAAACTCGCCCTCATGAATCTTGATACGGATGAATATTTCCAATCTGATTTCGTAGCTGATTTGTATCCTGGCCATCAGCCGAGGGGCTAATGTCTGTTGTAGTCGAGTGTACTGAGGCTCAGTGGGTCGAACTACTCCGAACCCTGCCTTGGGATGGTGTAGTCCGCTGCGCACGCTGTGCGGCCCACGGATGGCGTCCTGCGGGTATAGCTCGATTCTTCTGCCAGGCCTGTGAGAACATCATATGTCGTTGGTGCGCTTTGGTGGATGATAAGCTTCATGCCAAAGAGCATCACGTATCCCCTGATACGATTGTTTCTCTATTGACACCCTTGCCATAGCTGCATACTCTAATAGATGCGGCATGGCGGGGTATTCGACGCGACTTCCTCCTCCCTTCAACGCGTCAACCCCAAAACCCCCTCAAGCGGGTCGGTGTTTCGGCGGCACCGGCCCGCAATAAGTGTTGGCCGATAAGCGCAAATGTGTTATGCTTTGAAAGGTTGAGGTGGTGATGACTATGGCACAGACTCCTTCTGCTACTGAAGTGCGTTCTTTCGTGTATACGGTCTTCAATGGTGTTGAACCAACGATGAATCTGCCCGTAGGACGCTTGATTATTCAGGAAGTCAAGTCGGCTTTGTCTCGCTACGGTTTGACAGAGACACGGCCCGATTATGGTTTTCGGCTCTTGGATGACGAGGGCAAACTTATAGCGGAAGTATCCCCTGGCTATTATCCGTTTCTCAAAAAGGTAATTGAGGCTGCTGCGCCAATGCACTCTCCCGCATGTGACGATGATTGTCGCACTGAGATAGGGGCAGTAAGCGTGGTTTCAGGAGAATAAATGATGGTCGAACATTATGATGCCGATGAATGCAGTTGTGATTGTACTTGTACGGTTCCTGAATGTGCCGACGCTGACTGTGCAGTAGATAACTGCCCGTTTTGCCATTGCGAATCCGATGGCTGCGACTGCACTGAGGAGGACTAAATGGCTCGCATATTTCCAGCAAAACCGCTCCTTGATCTTAGTGCCGATAATACTGTCGTAGAGATCGGTACAGGGATGCATAATCTCCATGCGGTTGAAGCACAGAACTTAAATGCAGTTGATCTTTGGCTGCACTTTTGGGATTTAGAAGCTGCCGATATTACTATTGGCGTGGATGATCCAACAGTAAGCCTTCTGATTCCTGCGGGCGATGGTGCGCTTTATGGTGCAATGGACAAGGATTGGTCAGCACCTATTGGGTTTGCCAAGGGTCTTTGCTACGCCGTAACAGATGCACCAGATGGTGGCGCGGCTCCGGCAACGGCTGCTGTGCTTAACATTCTTTATCGCAAGATTCGTGTAGGAGACTAAAAATGTCCTTCTCACGTCCATTCTCTCTACGTGACGGTGTTGTAGCTGTCGACAATGCTACGATTCAGAAGATTGCTGATGTGCTAAGCATCAAGAATCTTGGTGTCGGCTCTGCACAAATCGCGGCTGCGGCTGTGCTCAAGACTAAGCTCGCAGGCGGCTTCAGCAAATGTTCGGTCGTGGCTGGTGAGAACGAGACCGTGACCCATCAGATTACCGTGACAGGTATGGCGGCTGGCGACGAGGTTGTGGCTGTCATTGTCTTGACTACGGCAGCATCCATTGCGACTCTCGCCGCCCATGCCGGTACATTCACGGCAGCAGCAGGTAAGATCACACCTGGTACTGAAGTCAACAACACAGGCAATCAATATCTCGTTTTCTGGAACGACCTTACGGCTTAGTTATGCCAAGGGGTGTATATGAACGGACGCCTGAGATGCGTGCGCGACGCGCATCTTTAGAGTTTGGTAATCAGAGGCATATGACGCATGGCCATGCTAGAGATGGAAAGCATTCCCCTACTTGGCATAGTTGGGCGAATATGGTTCAACGTTGCACCAATCCTAAGAATCCGCGTTATGCAGATTACGGTGGACGTGGTATTATGGTTTGTGCGGCTTGGGTCTTCTTTGAAGCCTTCCTTACCGACATGGGCGAGCAGCCAGAAAGTCTCACGCTCGACCGAATTGATAATGATGGTAATTATGAACCTGCTAATTGCCGATGGATCACAAAGGGCGAACAAAATGCGAATCGTCGGCCTCGACGTTGGCATAAACGCCCCGTATAAGGAGCTTCATTATGCCTATCGTAGCGGCTGATCTAATTGCATATGCGTCCCTCAACATGCCAGAGGATGATTCGTCCACAAATGGTGGAGCTATCGATCCTGATGGTCGTGTGGTTTTTACAGACCTAGCTGCAAATGATGATGTAGAGGCTCTTTCTTCTGCTGCTGGCGATACAACACAAAATGTCACTGTCTATGGTCGTAAGGCTGATGGCACATATGTGTCTGAGACAAAGACTCTTACCGGTGTAACGGCTGTCATTTTCTCCACTATCGGTGTGCTTGAGCGTGTGGAGAAGGTCATAATGGATGCCGATGCAGTGGGTACTGTGACCATTCGACGTTCTATTGCGGGTGCGACCATTGGTACGATTCCGATTGGCGAACGATCATTCCGGCGTCTTTTCATTAGTGCGATTTCCGATCCATCCTCTCCGAAACCGTACTACATGAAAATCTTTTTGAAGAACGCGCACGCGACCTTGGCGCTTTTGTCTGCTGCGGTTAAGCAGAGTGCAGACCCTACCACTAAGATCACGCATTTGCTGGCGAATGCGGTTAATGATTCAGCGACAACTGCGAATCGAATTACGGCTCCGGCGGCTGGTGACACACAAGACCCCGACACGTTTGATGACAACGATAAGAGTGTGCCAGGAACCGATCTTGCAGCAGGTGCGGCCATTGGTGTATGGCTCAAGTTTTCTCTTGCTGCGGCTGAAGCACCGATCAAGAACACATACACAGCCGAACTTAGTGGAGGAACAACTTAAACCATGCTGACGCATTTTCATTGGATTGTTTGGGTTTATCGGGATTTTGATCCGCAGTCTGGCAACTATGTCGATATTACGCATGTTGATGTTATTGCCTTGGATCATGCAGCAGCGCTTAAAGCTGCCGAAAAGCTTATTCCAAAAAGTGTTAAGGGTGGCGGCAAGCAAGTAGGCTATCGTGTGCAGCAGGTAATTGAGCATATAGATGGTGCTTGTAAGTAGGAATATCGTGGCATGTCAATACCAGCCAATGTCATCTGCATCTGGCCAAGTACAGTGGCCAGTATTCCATCCGGCTGGTCACGCGAAACCGCGCTAGATTCTAAGTATCCAAAGGGTACTGCCGACGCTACAAACCCTGGCGGCACGGGCGGTGCGTTAACTCATACACATACTACCGTTAACCATACACACACTGCCAACCATACACATACTGTCCCTAATTCGCCTAACTCTGCGACAACAACGAACCGTGACGTAAACACTACACACGTGCCTTCGCCTCACACACATGATAGTAACCCATCTACTACAAATCCTACGGCGACGCTGGCTAATTCAGCGCCTTCGACCGATGCTATCAATCACGAACCTGAATTCTTCACTGTTATCTTTATCAAGAGTGATGGCTCGCCAACGGGCATTCCTGATGATGCTGTTGTGTTATGGAATGATAGCGGAGGCGCACCTACAAATTGGAATCTAGCTGACGGAGGAGCCGGTCGGCCAGATATGCGGTCGCGTTTTCTTAAAGGCGCTGCGACTGACGCCGATGGTGGAGGCACAGGTGGTGCAACGGCACATACTCATACGATTGCTTCACATGATCATGGCACTAACTTTAGTCATAATCATCCCACCGTCACGAGTAGTGTACGCACTCAGGCAGCAAGTTCTGGTGTAATTTCTGGCGGTAATGTGGGAACGGCTACAGCCGCTCATACGCATACTTTGACGATTGGTACGCAGGCCACAGATACCATCACTGGTCAAACGGATACCGCTGAATCAAGAGATCATCAGCCCCCTCATTGGGTGGAGGCATTCATTCAGAACAATGTAGGTGCAGCAGATGCGCCTACGGGCATTATTTGTTTGTGGATAGGTACGCTGGCCTCCATCCCATCCGGTTGGACTCTTTGTGATGGAGCGAGCGGAACACCTGATTTGCGTTCGTTATTCGTCAAGGGCGCGGCCACCCTCGCTGGCATTGGTAATTCAGCCGGATCATTAACTCATAATCATGCAGTTACAGGACATACACATGCTGTAGCTAGCCATGCTCACACAGTTTCAGCAGCAGCGGATGGCGCGGGTAGCAATGCGACCGCTGGTGCCGTGGTTAGCTCGACCACGGCCCATACCCATGCTGCATGGTCGAATACGGGCGCTGCATCCTTTACGTCTGCTACAGGTCAGCCGAGTGTTGAAAATCAAACTGACACACAACCGCCTTTCTATGCTGTGGCTTTTATTCAGGCCACTACCGCTGCGGTCTCTCAGACCTTCGCGCTTAATCTTGAATCACTTCAGAAGATTGCCGCTACACATGGTCTCAATATCGAGGCCTTGCAGAAGATCGTGGCAACTCAAGGTTTGAATCTTGAATCTATTCAAGCAATTGTGTCGACGGCGGAGACCTTAATTGAATCCTTCGTTGGCGTCAGCAATGCGCAGGAGCTAAATGTTGAAGCTGAGGAAGGGATTACAGCCACAAGTGCTCTCAATATTGAGAGTTTAGAGGTTATCCAACAAACACTAGCATTGAGTCTTGAAGCTCTAATGCCGATCTCCGCTACAGTAGAGTTGAACTTAGAGGCAATGCCTGGGGTAAGTGCAACGCATACTATAGCAGTTGAAGCGCTTCAAGAAATAGTGGGCGATCAAAGTATCAATCTGGAATCGATTCAGCCTCTTACGTCTGCGCAACTCATAAATTTGGAGACATTGCAGGCCATTTCTACGACGCTCGATGCACGCATTGAGGCTCTTCAAGGCATCAGCCAGACCGCCATCTTGGTGTTAGAGGTATTGCAGAGAATAGCTAGCCCGCTCACGGCCTCTGTAGAAGCTCTACAGTCCATCACAGCGACCGCTACGGCGCAGATAGAGGTATTGCAACAGCTTGCCGCGATTGCCCTCCTTAATTTGGAAGCCATTCAAGCCTTAGCAACCACCGTCATAGTTAATGAAGAAGCATTGGCCGGTATTAGTTCTCTCACGACAATGCAATTGGAAACATTGCAAATGCTCCTTGCCCCATTCGTGCTTAACATTGAATCGCTAGGCGAGGCCAGCCCAACCGTCTCCGCTGATTTTGTGGTATACATCGAATCGCTTCAAGGTATTACTGCCCCATATGCCGCTAACCTTGAATCCCTAGCCTACTTCGGCGGGGCTGACATGCTTTTGAATCTCGAATCTTTCATTGGCGTGGGTCAGGTCTTTGTTGTGACGGTCGAAGCGCTTCAGCGGATCGCTGAACAATTTGGCGTTCCTCTTGAAAGCATTATTCCTATTCCTGAAATACCGCTGAACGGTATTGATACGATAGTTTTCTTTATTGTTGGACGAACATCGACAATCATCTTCCCAACAGTTGGTCGAACCTCTACAATACGTTTGAAGCAGGTGCAGTAATGACCCATGAAATCAGATTTGAAGCAGACAACACTTATCGACATCGTTTCATTTTACAAAACGATGTTGGTGCTCCTATTGATTTAAGTACGGGTGTACTTACCATTGTTGTGTCGACCAAAGCATCCCGCACTCTGGCCTACACATGGACGATTGGTGCTGAATTGACTGTCATTGGAGCGGAAGCTGATGGGATAGTCGAATTGATCCTACTGCCAGATTCGGTCGTGGCTGGATCGTATGTCTTGAATTTCCGTTTGGTTGTCGGTGCTAACGTATATGAGCGCCTAGCGTTTGAAATGATGGTATTCGGGTCTTAGATTGCGGGTGGCAAACAACCGTGGATGGGGCAATCTAGCTGTACCTTCGGATGCCCACCGTCAGTGACGACCCACGCTATATGGCACGTACAGCCCGCAGGACGGCTGCTAGGCCCTGTCTCAGCCCCGTAGCGGCTCGTCATAGCTCGGAGCAGTACCAAGAGGCTCTGAGGACACTCATTGCCGTCACAGCCCATTGCTCGCACATTCTCACAGTCAGGCAATGGCACAGTGCGGAAAAACAACTTATGTCCGTAGATGCAGAGGCCTTCCCGCTGTGGCACGAGGTGTGGCATTACTTCATTCTCGGCATGGCCGGTGCTTTTAATCGCCGCTTTATGGTCGAGTTGGGATCGGATGCTGCTAGGTCGAAGAGCCGAATGGTCTCTTGAATCTCCGGCGGAACGGTAATGATGTCCGAGCACCAACCGCAATTGCAACACGTGATACACTCCCCGTAAGTATCGGATGCGTTCATCAACATAGTGCTTGAACATCTCGGACAACGTTTGATGTTGCACTGCATTTATATCTCGACCGTGATTGTGGGAGGCTTGATCATGCGATAGATCGCCGCGCGGATGATCTGATCGTAGTTTAGAGTAAACTCTTTTAGCAGTATTGAATCCGTGATAAAGGCCTCGAAGAGGATCGCGCTATCAGGTATCAAGAGAAGATTTCGAAGGACGCCAATCTGCCGGTCGTCCACAAAAAAGAGTGGGAGGCCTGCGAAGCCGATTTCCGGCAATTGTGCCCATAACTCTGCAATCATACCTCTCGATACGTCCGCATGTTCTGCATCACTATGGCCGATGTTGACTAGCGTACCTTCCACCTTGAGGTACGGGTCAGGAATGATGTCCGCAGTTGAGTTTGTCCGTTTTGATTGGATGTCCATCATGCTTCCTTTTCGTAATCGATAATATGAAAGCGATCATCCAGCAAATGCTTGAGAACGCTTTTCACGTCTTTCCAATGTAGCTGTCCGTTGCCACACCCTGGCTTTGGGAGCACGACCGTGTTCCAATTTTGAACATCAGTTAACTCTATCAACTCTAGGGCGCTATCTTTAATGAGTTCCAAATCAGCCTTTTCACGCCAATGATACTTGACCGGAAAAGACACGAGCCAACCATCATCGTCGGTCTCGCCTAGTATCTGAACGTGCAGCCCATTGTCTCGAATAGCGGAGCCGAGCACCAGCGCGATGTCGGGATAACGTTTGGTGGCTTGGAGCGCCACACCACGCCCCATCACAGCGCGGCCATCTGTACGGACATAGCCATTGGTAGTGATGCACTTGGCATCGGCCTTGTATTTCCAGATGTCGCCATAGACTTCAAGCATTTTGGCCATTACTTCTTCTCCAAGATGCGGCCTGTGGGCTTGAATTGCTTAACATATTCTATCTGATCGAATGTGATGGATTCACCTTCCGGTCGCATGAGATTGGCGAGCTTCAAGATATTCTTGATGTCACGGCCCGTCATGGTCGGATTGACTTCCACAATCTGATGAATCAGATAGGCGTCAATCGGGATGTTTGCCGTGTCTGCTAGCACCCGCCAGATGCGCTCCGCGTGTGCGGGATCGGGGAAGGTATAGTGGAGCCTAGCTATGCAGCGTGATGCGATAGCATCGTCCACATCATTGGGCCGGTTGCTCGTTAGGAAGAGAGTGCTGCCCTGGTACTCTAGGACGCGCAGGAACACGCCTACAATGGCGTTTTGCGCCATAGAGTTACCACGCTCATGCACATACACGTCGGCCTCATCCAACAGCAGCACAGCATTCCAGCGGCGTGCACGGTCGAACACGAGCATCAATGCTTCCTCTAGCTTCTCCGGTGCTACACCTAGTTGACTGCACTGGACACTGTAGAGGGCGCGCTTCTCGCTCTCGGCATATACTTCGGCTGTAAGCGTCTTACCCACACCAGGCTCGCCTGTGAGGATTACAACAGCCCCTCCGCCCTTGCCTTGTACGATGTCTTGAAAGGCCCCGCCTTTGGTATCGATGAGGAGCTTCACGAGGCTCTTCTGATCCTCTGGCAATACCAACTTGTCGGCTAGATGTTCATCGTAAACATATTCCTCTAGCTGCCCGACGTGACATTGCAGCCGGATATGTTTGGCTAGATGGAAAATGACGATCCAAGGATGGATGGGAATTTCAATCTCAGGAGTCTCTAAGGAATTGTCCTCATCATCTTTACCGACCCATGTATCTTCTTCTTCATTGTACTTAGAAGATCGTCCTACATTTGACCAAAAGAAAGAATGTAGGTCGATCCTATCTTTGTGGGAGTCTACCGGCCCTTTTTCGCTGAATACATCTACCACAACTCGCGCCGGTTCGCCATAGCGGTCAAGTGCAGTAAACCCCCGTTCATTCCCAACCGCATTAGCGCGGCCACGGCCCCAAAACTGCTGGCCCACGGCGTTGCTTACGATTGTGTAACGTTCGGTTTGCTTTAGGTAGTCAGCACGCAGAATGTCGTCCTCGATCATGAGACCATCGTCCATAAGGGCTTGGGCGGTAGTTTTACCCATCACGTCGGACGCGCCGAATGTTACAGTGGATGAGGCGCGTCCACCAATTTCCTCAAAGACGAGGTTCATCGAGACATACGGCGCGCTTTTGCCGCCACCACTCATTTCACGTGGCGGATGGTATTCGATATAGGAGACGTAGTAGCAGAGGATCGCGCCATCACTGTGCCGTTTGTAGATGCGATGGCCAGGGACGGGTAGGAGGTATTGCTGAAGCAATGTCTCGAACACCCGCACGGTGCGCGGCTTCTTATCTGCTGCGCCGCCCTTGAGAAGGCTTGTCCATGCATTGAGATCATAGATAAGAACGTTGACGCCACGCACACTCTTATGCGCTTCCAGCATGTCGCGGAGTGCGTCTAGTTGCTTCTTATCAAGAGCGCCAAGGTCTAGCTTGAACTCTTCTCGCCAGGACGACCAAGACTCAGCCTTAGCGCTAAAGCGCTCGAATTTCTTAAAGCCGATAGCCTCGGCGACTTCTTTCTTGATGATTAGTTCCATTAGTCGTCCTTCTCTACCGACCGTAGCTCCGGCACAATTTCGATATGGCCTTGCCAATCAGGACGGATATGGCTAGCGATTTCATCTTCCAATCCACCGCGTGCCTCCATGAGCGCGGTTAGCACTAGCTGTTCGGCAGGGGTAAGCTGCCTTGTGAGATGGCGCAGCCCGCTCAATGCTACACTCGCATTAAGCATATTCACGAAATGCGAGTCAAATTTTAGTCCGATGGTGACTGATTTATTTGCCATCTTCCGGCCCCACTTCTTCGACATCTTCTTCTAATGACTCTACGCCATCAAAGTTCAGTGTGCCCTTTTTGTAAGCTAAGACAACGAGCACATCTGTAAGTTCTTCCGCATTGAGTAATGTCCAGCCCACATCCGTATTTGAAGGAGAAATATTTACTGGAAGCGCAATCTCTAAGGTAAGCTTGATATGCGGCTCTTTCTTAGATTTGCCGCCACCTACAGCCCGCGCGCCGAATGCCAGAATTGCTGGTAGGAGCACGTCGCTGTCTTGAAGCGCCTCATAGATATGGCTCTTTTTGAATGCACCGGCCTCGTAGACTGACGCAGCTTGCATAACTCTAGTCATTACAGGTCTCCTCTGTCCTCAGCAGCTTTGATTTGTTCCTTCATACGCCGACGCATTGCGCGCGCCATCTGTATGATATAGTTGTCGTTACTCTCAAGACATTCATCGAGCGCACCCATAAGTTCTTCAATGATTTCTTTTACAGTCATCTTAAAGCTCCTCGTATCGTTTGACGGCATAGTGGCCAGTCTGAGGATCGACAATACACACAACCCGAACTTCGTGCAGCGCGCCCGCGAAATAATCGATAGCAACTTCCGAGAGTCCAGCCGCTTTTGCTAGCTCGGCATTCTGTTCGGAGTCACCCCTTAGCCATAAGGTAACTTCGATAGGGTTTATGCGATAACCAGGGCTTGGCATAGTGTCTCCTAGAACTCGATGTTTGGTGATGGCGGACTCCATCTCTATGTAATCTGCGGCGCGGCGTAGGAGTTCTGGATTGTCTTTCATACGTCCCAAAGTTGTATTGCATTCTCTACATAACAGGCCGCGCACTACGCCTGTATCGTGATCATGGTCTACAGCAGCACTCATAGAACCGTGTTGATTGTCTCCAAACACATCAGTGCCACATATAGCACAGCCACCCCCTTGTTCAGCTAGCATTTCTTCGTATTGTGCTTGTGTTATCCCATAACTTCTTTTAAGGTGTCCGTCTCTGCCCATCTCACTCCAAAGCCTCTTCGGTCGATTCGGCCAATTCTTCCGCTGCCTAATCTTCCTACACTCACCGCAGCGCAAAGCACCACCATTACCGTCGGGGGTTCTAGTATCAGAAAGTAAGTGTCCTCGGATACATTGTATCTTCACGCTTAAAATTCTAGGTTCGGGCTTACTTGAAATACGGTAAGATTACACTCAGCGCGCCACATGCGCACTACAGAAGGCCGGTCGTCCAGTACAAATAGCACCGTATAGCAGCCCTGCACATAGTCCATGTACATCTGCTTCTTGAGCACTACGTCCTGAATCTTCCGGCCACGGTCGTCTACCGCACCGTCTGGCCGCATGATTAGGTCGCTATAGGGAATATCATGCGTAAACAGCCATTTCTGAGTCACATGCTGGAATTTATCATTCCGTCCAGACATGAGGATGATCTTGGCGTAACCATAGCGATAATTCTTTAAGATGTGTGCTACTGCTTCATTGAGCACATCTTTTGAGAAGTCACGCTCATATGGATTAGCATTGCCGAAGAGTGCTAAGGTGCCATCGAGATCACAGAGAATAGCTGTGGCTGGCCCTATGTTTTCTGGCTTAGGCTGGAAGCTCCAATAGCGGAAGTAAAGTTGCTCGATGACATCCTTGCCGACGCTGCTCTCGCGGAGGAGATCGCGCTTGATGCATTCTTCGACCGAGACATTCATGAATGAATTGTTGACAAGAAAGGCTACATCATGCTGTGCGGCCTGTTGCCGTCGCTGCTCAATATGTGCTGGATTGAGGTAGGTGTCATCGGAGATAACGGTGCAGCCCAAATTTAGTTGATGCGCAATATTCTGATCCTGAATGGCTGTAACTTCCTTCTCGCGCTTCGCATCAAATTTGAAGCCTAGTGCCAAACGAATCTCGTCACGATTGACGCGCACGACCGGCGGGCTATGGAGTTGTTCAGGATGTTCTAGCACCATTTGCTTGGCCCATGTGGTCTTGCCCGAACCAGGGAGACCTTGCGTCAAAATGAGGTTTTGAATAGTCCAGTCAATCATTGATTATTTTGCTCCTCCATCGATCCCGCCTACTGTAGCAACGCACACAGCCGCCGTTTGTATCAATTCCTTCCGCAGTGCGCTTCGATGCATAGCTGCTTCCACGGGATTAGCCGCAAAATGCCCGTCTACTACTTCCCGTGCGGCCTCAAGCTCTTCTTCATGCAGGATGGCCGACCATTCGAGGATGGATTGATCTCGATTCGAATCGAACTTTGTGTCTTGGCGGCGACGCTCCTCATATACTTCCTGCAAGATCGCTTCATCTTTAGTTACAAGCATAGAGGTAACGATGCGTCTCACAGAAACAGGACTAAAGTAACCTTGAACGGCATCAGCACAAGGTGAGCATATCGGCCCTTGGAAGGTGCCATCTTCAGAATAGTTCGGACATGCTCTAACTATGCACTTCATTTTGACCCCCCTCTCAGTGCGGCAAGGCGTAGATCGGCTGTTGTCATGGCAGCACGCCGTTCTGGTGTCTCATCTTCTTGATAACAAGAGACCCGCCAACCATTGTGTTC
>Ga0210377_10003554_pt1 | contig 13376 bp, 15 predicted proteins | sample PLM4_65_b1redo_FD_155480 | JGI IMG/M metagenome (GOLD analysis project Ga0210377, IMG submission 155480) | Groundwater sediment microbial communities from an aquifer in East River, Colorado, USA - PLM4_65_b1 redo | ecosystem: Environmental > Terrestrial > Soil > Riparian zone | place: USA: East...
CCTTGTTCAGTTTCAATCGATCTCCCGCTCCAGTTCGATGTACCGGCCCGAGCGCAGCCCCCGGCTCCGGAAGAACGACAGCGTCACCTTGTTGTTCCGGTCCACCATCGTCCGCACCGTCGTGACGCCGGCCCCTTTCAGGCGCCGGCAGATCTCGTCGAACATCCGCTTCGCGATCCCCGCCCCGCGCATCCCCGGGGAGACGGCCAGCGCGAAGACCCAGCCGCACGGGGCCGAACCGAACTCCCAGGCGCGCACTTCCCCGGCGATGAACCCGCCGAGATCGCCCCCGGCTTCGGCGACCAGGAAGATCCGGTCCTTCTTCTCTCCGCTCCCGTAATGCGCGAAGATCCCGCGCCAGTAGGCCGGTTTCTCCTCCTTGGGACCGACGTCGTCGATCGCGATGACGGCGTCGAGGTCCGTCGGCACGGCGTTCCGGATGAGGATTGGATCTTTCATTGCCATATGGTACCTTAATACCACAATAACGCAGGCAATGTCCAATTCCTTCCGGGGGGCAGGCGATGAGAAAAGCCGTGTCGATTCTGGCGGTGGTGATTTCGACGATCTTCATGGCGGGATCGGGCGTTGCCGCGGACGCCATCACGGTCGGGTTCGTCGACACGTATACCGGTCCGGCGACGACCTTCACCAACGACGTCCTCGACGGGTTCAAGATGGCCGCGGAGAAGATCAACGCGAAGGGCGGCGTGCTCGGCAGGAAGATCACGTACGTGACCCGCGACGACAAGTTCAAGCCGGACATCGGGCTGACGATGGCGAAGGAACTCATCCTCAAGGAGAACGTCGACCTGCTGGTCGGGACGATCAACAGCGCGACGGCCCTCGCGATCTCCGACCTGTGCAGGAAAGAGAAGATCCCCTTCTTCGCGACGTTCTCGAAGAGCGACAAGATCACCGGCGAGAAGGGGCACCGGTACGTGTTCGGGATGAACGAGAACACGGAGATGGTCGGACGCGCCACCGCGAAAGCGCTCGCGAAGAGGAAATTCGTGAAGTACTGGATCGCCGGCGACGACTACGAATACGGCCACGCGATCGCGAACGGCGTCTTCGATCACCTGAAGACGCTGAACCCGAAGGTGCGGCTGATCGGCGAGTCGTGGTGGAAGGTGGGCGAGACCGACTTCACCCCCTACATCACCCAGATCCTCGCGGCGAAGCCCGACTTCGTGATCGTCGCCACCGGCGGCGGCGGGATGGTCAATTTCCAGAAGGCGGCGCAATCGACGGGGTTCAACAAGAAGATCCCCTTTTACCAGCACACGGCGATCGAGCTCTCGACCCTGATGCCCCAGGGGCAGAACGCGCCGGAAGGGGTGTACGGAACGGCGAACTACCTCTTCTACTACCCGGACACGAAGGAGAACAAGGCGTTCGTCGAGGAGTTCCGGAAGGCGTATAACCGGTATCCGAAGAGCGGCGCCCTGTACGGCTACATGACCGCGGAGTTCATCGCGAAATCGTTCGAGAAGGCCGGGAAGATCGACCGGGAGAAGTTCATCGACGCGATGGAGGGGATGACGCTTCCCAGCCCGGTCGGCACGATGGAGATGCGGGCGTGCGACCACCAGGTGACGCTGCCGATGTTCTTCGGGGTAACGAAGAAGTCGGCGCAGTACGACTTCCTCGTCGCGGGCGACGTCATTTCGGTCCCGGGAACGGAGTACATGCCTTCCTGCGCGGAGATCGCCAAGGCCCGGGCCAAGTAGCCGCCCTCCCGATGGATTTCGCGACGAACCTGTTGTCCACCGGGACGCTGTCCCAGATCCTCGTGGGGCTCAGCCGGACGACGATCCTGTTCATCGTGTCGTCCGGCATGAGCCTCATCCTCGGCGTGCTCCGGATCCCGAACGTGGCGCACGGCTCGCTCTACATGATCGGCGCCTTCGCCGCCTGGACGGTGATCGAGCTTCTCGGGGGCGGCCTGTTCGCCTTCCTCGCGGCGCTGCTCGTCGCGCCGCTGGTCGTCGCCGCGGTCGGGTTCGTCCTGGAACGGGGGTTCTTCTCCTACCTCTACGAGCGGGGGCACCTGATGCTCCTGCTCCTCACCTTCTCCTTCGCGCTCATCCTCGGCGACCTGGTGAAAATCGTCTGGGGCCCGGAATACCGTTCCGTAACCGTGCCGGCCTTCTTCCAGGGATCCGCGGAGATCTTCGGGCTGCCGCTCCCGTGGTACAACCTTTTCCTCCTCGTCGTCGGGCCGTGCATCGCCGTCTTCCTCTGGCTCGTCATCAACAAGACGAACGTCGGGAAGATCGCCCGCGCCGCGGCGGTCGACGGCGAGATGGTGGGCGCCGTCGGGATCAACGTGGGCTGGATCTTCGCGTTCACCTTCGTGCTCGGCTCCTTCCTCGCCGGGCTGGGCGGCGCGCTGATCGCCCCGATGGTCAACATCTCGCTCGGCATGGACCATTCGCTGATCATGGAGACGTTCCTCATCGTCATCATCGGCGGTCTCGGGAACATGTGGGGAGCGCTCCTCGGATCGCTCATCTTCGGGCTCGCGCAATCCCTCGGAATCCTCGTCTGGCCGCAGTTCGGGATCGCCTTCCCCTATCTCGCCGCCGTCGCCGTCCTCGTCGTCCGGCCGAGAGGGCTCCTGAGTTCGACATGGTGAGGGCCCGTCGATGAGGCGATCGGCCGCGACGCTCCTGCCGCTCCTCCTGCTGGCCGCGCTCCTGGCGCTGCCGCACGTCCTTCCGCGGTTCCACACCTATGTCGCGGCGATCGTCCTTCTCACCGCCCTGCTCGCGATGAGCCTCAATCTGGCCATCGGCTACACCGGCCTCTACCAGTTCGGTCACGCCGTGTTCTACGGTGTCGGCGCCTACGGGACGGCACTGGTGCTGACGCGGAGCGGGATGCCGGCCCCGGTCGCGTTCCTGGCCGGCCCGCTCGCCGCCGCGGCCCTGAGCCTGGCGATGGGCCTGATCTGCATCCGGCTTTCGAAGCTCTACTTCGGGATGCTCCAGATCTCCCTCGGATCCCTCGTCTGGGCGGTCGTCTACCGCTGGTACTCCTTCACCGGCGGCGACGACGGGATCCACGGCATTCCGCTTCCCGACGCGATCGCCTCGCCGAAAGGCTCCTACTACTTCACGCTGATCGTGACGGAGCTCTGCGTGTTCGCGATGTTCCGGATCGTCCGGTCCCCCTTCGGCAAGGTGATCCAGGGGATCCGGGACAATCCCGTCCGGGCCGCGGCGATCGGGATCGACGTGCGGCGCCACCAGCTGGCGTCCCTCGTGATCGCCGGGTTTTTCGGCGGCGTGGCCGGTTCGCTGTTCGTCGTCGTCGAAAGCTCGGTCTTCCCGGACATGATGTTCTGGACGTTCTCGCTCGAGGTGCTGATCATGTGCCTGCTGGGGGGGATGTACACGTTCTTCGGGCCCCTCGTCGGCGCCTCCGCCATCGTCCTCCTGCGGGTCTTCGCGAGCGTCCACACCCAGTACTGGGGCCTCATCCTCGGCACGATCCTCACGCTCGTGATCATCTTCCTCCCCGACGGCGTGCTCGGAATGTTCGCCCGCCGGTCCCTGAAGGAGGACCGCGGTGCTTAGGGTGGAATCGGCCGTCAAGTCGTTCGGCGGCTTCAAGGCGGTCGACGGGGCGAACCTTCACGTCAACGCGGGGGAGATCGTGGCCGTCATCGGGCCGAACGGCGCGGGGAAGACGACGCTGTTCCACCTTCTCACGGGGCACCTTGCCCCCGATTCGGGGCGGATCCTGTTCAAGGGGAAGGAGATCGGCGGACTTTCCCCCCACGTCATCTGCCGGAGGGGGATCACCCGCTCCTTCCAGGTGGTGAGCATCTTCCCCCGGCTCTCCGTCTTCGAGAACGTCCAGATCGCGGTCCTGTCGCGGGAGCGGAAGACGTTCCGGGTCTTTTCACCGGTCGCGGGGATGGCGGAGGCGGAAGTCCACCGGATCCTCCGGAGCGTCGGCCTGTTCGACCGAAGGGACGTCGAAAGCGACCTGCTCTCCCACGGGGACAAGAAGGTCCTCGAGATCGCCGTCGCGCTGAGCGGAAACCCGGAGCTGCTCATCCTCGACGAGCCGACGGCCGGGATGGCGCCGGAGGAGACGGACCGGTGCATCCGCCTGATCCGGACGCTTTCCGAGGAGACCGGGTTGACGATCCTGTTCTGCGAGCACGACATCGCGCTCGTGTTCGAGATCGCGAACCGGATCATGGTGATGGTGCGGGGCGCGACGGTGGTGCAGGGGAGCGGCGAGGAGGTGCGGCGCAACAGCGAGGTCCAGAGCGCCTATCTTGGAGAGAGCGGCGGATGCTAGACGTCCGGGGGATCGACACCTGCTACGGCCAGAGCCACATCCTGTTCGACGTCTCCCTGTCGCTGCGGAAGGGAGAGATCGTCGGCCTGCTGGGACGCAACGGCGCGGGGAAGACGACGACGATGAAGAGCGTCGGCGGCATGCTCCGGCCGAAAAAGGGGACCATCCTCTTCGAAGGGGAGGATGTGACGGGCCGGAAGCCGTTCCAGTTGGTGCGCCGCGGCATCTGCTACGTGCCCGACGACCGGCGGATCTTTTCCGACCTCACCGTCGCCGACAACCTCGGCATCGTCTACCGGAGGACCCGCGAATGGGACCGGGAGAGGGTGTACGACCTGTTCCCGGCGCTCCGGGAGATCGCCGGCCGGCGGGCGGGGGTCTTGAGCGGCGGCGAAAAGGCGATGCTCGCGGTGGGGCGGGCGCTGATGAGCGGCCCGAAGCTGCTCCTGCTCGACGAGCCGACGGAAGGCCTCGCGCCGCTGGTCGTCAGGGCGCTCGAGGCGCAGATCCTGCGGCTGAAGGGAGCGGGGATCAGCATCCTCCTCTCCGAGCAGAACCTGAAATCGTCCCTTGCCTTGATCGACCGCGCCTACATCATCGACAACGGCAGGATCCGGTACCAGGGGACGGCGAAGGAGCTCGAGAACAACGAAGAGATCCGGCGGATGCACCTGATGATTTAAGGAGCTCGGGCCGTCCGCGGCGTCGCGTTCTGCGGGGCGGCACTCGCCGCACTCATCATGTCGGCCTGCAAACAACTGCCATTTTCGGAGGGAAGGAGTGTGCAGGAGTCGGGATTTGGGTCGATGCGTGTGGATAAGAAAACTTAAGTTCCTTAAATAGTAGCCGATTAGTCGATGTATCTATGTGCGACATCGCCTGAAGAAAAAGGCGTGTTCCACAAGAAGTAGTGCAAATTATTGGGAAATAGGAAGAACACTGCCCAACGGATTATGTTCAAGAGGACCGCATATTGAAAATCGTTATTGCGGACAAGGCAAAGGATGCCAGGGAGGTGCTTGGAGCGATATTGCTGGAGCAGGGGTATCAATGTTCTTTTGTAGATGACGGCAGTGAAATTATAGATAAAGTATACAAAGAGTTGCCAAATATTGTTATCCTTGATAATAGAAAGAATAATCATGGCTGCTATGATATAATTAAAATACTGAAATCCGCACCTACCACAAGAGAAATACCTGTTATTCTATCGTCCTCGCAGAGAAATCTTTTTACTATTTCCAAGGGATACAAATTAGGCGCATATGATTATATATATCGTCCTTACTTTCGAGAAGAGATCCTTGCAAGGATAAGCAATATCACGTATTCTTCTCAAATGGTGAAGACGTTTGGAGACCAGTTAAATCTGGATTACCTTACGGGCCTCTATAACCGAAAATTCTTTATGGGGAGATTTGCGGAAGAAGTCACTTGGTCAATGAGCTACAAAGAGCCGCTCTCCATAATGTTGCTGGATATCGACCATTTCAAGAAAGTAAACGATACCTACGGGCACAGTTGCGGAGATGAGGTATTAAAACAGCTGGCGCAGAGAGTGGCATCGGTGGTCAGGCCGGAACATACTGCGGCAAGGTATGGTGGGGAAGAATTTATTGTTTTGCTGCCGAATATATCCCGTGACGATGCAGCCGGGATCGCGGAAGAAATAAGAACGTCTGTCCAGAGCAACGATTTTTCTTGTGATTGTCAGGATCAGACCGTTCACCTGTCGGCAACGATCAGCATAGGGGTAACAACGATGGATCCCGGCGACGAATTGACCCTGGACCAATTGATTGACCAGGGTGACAAAGCCCTTTACGCTGCGAAAGAAGCTGGCAGGAACAGGGTCATTGTGCATACCGGGGATGCGTAAAGCGGAACGTACGTGACGGAAGTGCGACGGGTCGCATGACATGGCCCTCCCCTTCATCGATGACGCGCCGGGTCGATGATCGAGCGCCCGAACGGTCATGCCGCCTGCGAAGCTCCCCTCATTTGCCCGCGGGGTTTCTCCGGGATTGCGCCCGCCGGATGACGCCGTTGAATGTCTTGCCGGGGTACGGCGGCATGTCGGCGAGCCGGTCGAAACCGGGAAGCGTTTCCATGTGCCGAACCATCCGGGCGCGCATCTCCTTGTCCGGCAGGGGGCCCCTGAGCGCGCCGATGTTCTCCGATTCGTGATCGGGATCCGTCGTGGCCGGTATGGCGCAGGTCACCGCGGGGTGGGAGATGATCCGCTTCAGGAAGAACTGCGCCCGGTTCGCCGCGCCGATCTCCTTGGCGTTGCCCGGCAAGGGGTGGCCTTCGACTGTTCGAGGCTGTCGAGCGCGTGGCTGTCGTCGGAGAGAAATTTTCCCGTGGACCAGCTCTTGTTCGTGATGAACGGTTCCCCGGTGATCCCCAATGCGCCGGCAAAGTCACCGACGCTGATCTCGCCGGTGCCGTACAGCGGCGACGTGTCGACAACGCGTCCGCCGCCCTCCCAAAAGCGTCGTATGACCTCGCGGATGTTGTCGCGCGGATTCCCAGGGATCACGTCGAAGGTCAGGTAGATCCCCAGGCCGACCGGGGCTTCCGCAGGAACCCGCTCAGCGCGATCGCGGCGCCGGCGAACGCGGCGGCCATGTAGAAGGAGCTGGAGAAGGAGCCGGTCCGTTCCGCCAGCACGCCCGCGACGGCCGGCCCCGAGATCTGTCCAAGCCCGAAGATGAACGTGACGAAGCCGATGGCGGCGGCGGATTTTTTCGGCCCGACGTAGTCGCCGATCGCCGCCGCCATGATCGACGGGATGCTCCACGCCACGATGCCGAAGAAGACGATCGACAGGTACAGGAATAACCCCGGCAGTCTCGTGGCGATGAGAAGGTAGGAGATCGCCTGCAGGGAAAAGACGATCATCAGCCCGGCCTTCCGGCCGATCCGGTCCGACAGCGTTCCGAAGACGGGCCCCGAGAAGAGGCTCAGGAACCCGACCCACATCCAGAAATTCCCCGCCAGGCTCTCCGAGAACCCCCTTTCCCGGACCAGCGTCGTGACGATGAAGGTTGCGTAGATCACGTAGGTGTAGCCGAAGAGGAAATAGATCGCGCCGAGATAGTAGATGACCCCCTTCCGGTAGATGTTCATCTCGGCAACCGCAGGGATGGGATCGACGGGGACCGCGGCTTCGTCGGCGCCGACGGGGGAAAGGCCCTTCTCCTCGGGTCCGTCCCGAAGCAGGCCGAAGGCGACGAAGGCGATCATCACCACGAGGCCGCTGAGGAGGAGCCAACTGGTGCGCCACCCTTCGGGACCGATCCACCGGTTGAGGAACGGAATCAGGCGGCCGGAGACCATGATGGCGAACCCGCTTCCGATCACGATGAAGCCGGCGGCGCGCCCACGCTTTCCGCTCGAAAACCAGGCGGCGACCAGCCCCATCACCGGGACGTTGGTGGCGCCGCTCCCGATGCCGGTGATCATGTAGAGGAGGAGGACCGACAGGAACCCGGTCGCCCGGCTCACCAGGGCCATGGAGAGGGCGACCGTCAGCAGCGCGAGGAAGATGAGCCTGCGCGATCCGATCCGGCCTGCCCAGTGGGCGCTCACGAGGACGGAGGCGAGGTACCCGAGGAAATTGGCGGTGCTGATGAACCCCATCTGGGAGTACGACAGGTGAAGCGTCGCGGCCATCGAGGGGAGGAGCATCCCGAGGGCGAAGCGGCCGAAACCGAGGCACGCGAGGATGCAGAGCATCCCCGCGAAGACGATCACCCACCCGTAATGGAACGTCGGCTTGCCGGGGGGGGGATGTTGCATGAGGGGAAATATAACATGGTATTCGCGCGGCGCTCGAATTAAGATGGGAAGTGATCCGTTCGCGGGGACGACGGCAATTTTTATAAAACAGCGTATCGATGATTTCTTGACGGGCAAAAGGCATTATGGTACTTTTTTGCGCATTTGGCGATTTATCCGGTATCGAACGGGATGAGCGGAGTGAAGATCCCAACGAACGAAAGGAGAGGGAAATGAAGGGAAGGAATGGGATGGGTTTGGCGGTTCTGATGGCGGTCTTTCTGACGGGGGCGGTCGCCCAGGCGGCGGAACCGATCAAGATCGGCGCGATCTTGTCGGTGACGGGGCCGGCGTCCTTCCTGGGGGCGCCCGAGGCGAGGACCCTCGAGATGCTCGTCGCGGAGGCGAATAAAAAGGGAGGCATTCAGGGCCAACAGATCCAGCTGATCATCAAGGATTCCGGCGCAAGCCCCGAGAAGGCCTTCTCGTTCGCCAAGCAGCTGATCGACGAGGAGAAGGTGTTCGCCATCATCGGGCCCTCGACGAGCGGCGAGACGATGAAGATCAAGAGCGTGGCGGAGGAGGGGAAGACGATCCTTCTGTCCTGCGCGGCGGCCGAGGCGATCGTCAATCCGGTGGCCAAATACGTGTTCAAGACCCCGCAGAAGGACAGCGACGCGATCATCAGGATCTTCCAGCAGATGAAGAAGATGAAGATCTCCAAGATCGGCGTCCTTTCCAGCAACACCGGATTCGGGGGCGCGGGGAAGGGCCAGATCGAGAAGCTCGCGCCGGAGCACGGCATCACGATCGCCGCCAACGAGGTGTACGACAAGGCCGCCTCGGACCTCACGGCCGAGGTGACCAAGATCAAGGCCGCCAACGTTCAGGCGATCGTGAACTGGTCGATCGAGCCGGCGCAGGCGATCGTGATCAAGAACGCGCGCCAGATCGGCCTCAAGATCCCGATCTTCCAGAGCCACGGTTTCGGAAACATCAAGTACGTCGAGGCCGCCGGCGAGGCGGCCGAAGGGGTGATGTTCCCCGCCGGCCGGCTTCTCATCGCCGACGTGCTCCCGAAGAACCACCCCCAGAAGGAGTTGCTCCTCAAGTACAAGAAGGACTACATGTCGTTCTGCTCGGGGGAGGAGTGCAGCACCTTCGGCGGCCACGCCTACGACGCGTTCCTCATCCTTACGAAGGGGATCGAAAAGGCGAAGTCCACGGACAAGGAGGCGGTCCGGACCGCCATCGAGAGCCTCAAGGGCGTCGTCGGCACCGGCGGCATCTTCAACTTCTCCCCGACGGACCACAACGGCCTCGGCGTCGACGCCTTCGAGATGCTGGTCGTGAAGAAGGGGAAGTTCGCCATCCTGTAGACGGCAACGAAGGAAATCCCGTAGCATGATCGGGAGCACACGCGTCCCGCGTGTGCTCCCGATCGTTTGACGGAAGGACAGGGACCTGGAATTCTTTTTTCAATATCTGGTGGCGGGAATCACGTACGGGACGATCTACGCGATCGTCGCGATCGGGTTCAACATCATCTACAACGCGACCGGCATCATCAATTTCGCGCAGGGGGAGTTCGTCATGCTCGGCGGCATGACCGCCGTGACGCTCAACCAGTTCCTCCCCCTGCCGCTGGCCATCCCTGCCGCGGTCGTCATCACGATGATCGTCGGCGCGATCATCGAGATCGTCTTCATCCGCTGGCTCCACAAGCCCTCGGTGCTGCGGATGGTGATCATCACCATCGGCATATCGATCCTGATCCGTGAGACCGCATTGCACATCTGGGGGGAAAGCGTCAAGGCGCTTCCCTATTTCACCGGTTCGTCGGTATCCTCCATCAACCTGGGAGGGGTGTATATTTCGTCCCAGATCCTTTGGGTCGTCGGCATCGGGGCGCTCGTGGTCGCGGCCCTGGGCGGATTCTTCAACCTGACGATGCTGGGCCGGCAGATGCGCGCCTGCTCGGCCAACCGCGACGCCGCCCGCCTCTGCGGCATCGACGCGGGAAACATGGTCACCCTCTCGTTCATGGTCAGCGCCGCGATCGGCGCCCTGGGCGGCTGCATCATCTGCCCGATCACCTACGTCCAGTACGACAGCGGTACGCCGCTGGCCATCAAGGGATTCACCGTCGCCATCCTCGGCGGGCTCGGAAACAGCACCGCCGCCGTCGGCGCCGGCATGATCCTGGGGATCCTCGAGTCCTTCAGCATCTGGGTACTGCCCACCGCGTACAAGGAGGCGATCTCGATCGCCATCCTTCTCATCATCCTGTTCGTCAAGCCGAGCGGCATCTTCGGCAGCGCCGAGGCCGCCCGGCTCAAGGAATTCTGATGGCGCGGAGATATTTGCCGGTCGTCGCCTTCGCCGTCCTCCTCGTGGCGATCCAACTGGCGACCCGGTTTACCGACACCCCCTACTACCTCACCCAGTTGACCATGACCGCGTACTATTCGCTGATCATCGTCGGCCTCTGCATGCTCATCGGATACGCCGGGCAGATCTCGCTCGGCCACGCCGGGTTCTTCGCCATCGGCGGATACGTGACGGCGTTCCTGACGACCTGCAACCTGAAACCGCACCCGGGATTCATCGTCTCCCTCCTTTCGAAAACCGGGGTGCTGGTCGCCCGCCCCGACGCGTACGGGGGCGACCTCCTCACGGTTCACCCGTGGCTGGCGTGCGTGGTAGCGATCCTCCTTACGGTCGCCATCGCGTATCTTGTGGGAGGGCCGGTCCTGAAACTAAAGGGCCACTACCTGGCCATGGCGACCCTCGGGTTCGGAATCATCGTCTACCGCATGGTGCTGGGCACGGAATTTCTCGGGGCGGCGGACGGGATCTCCGATGTCCCGGGGTTCCCCCTGCTGTCGGGAGTGTCCATCATCGGGAAATCCTCCGCGCGGGTCTCCAACTATTACCTGGCATGGGGGCTCGTGATCCTCGGGATGGTGCTCCTGCTCAACCTGATCCATTCCCGGGTGGGAAGGGCGCTCGCGGCGGTCCACGGCGCCGAGGACGCGGCGGGAGCGATGGGAATCCCGACGGCCCGCTACAAGTTGAACACGTTCGTGTTGAGCGCGGTGTTCGCCGCCCTGGCCGGGGTGCTTCTCACCCATTACAACGGCGGCATCGGCCCGTCCGAGGCGGGGGTCATGAAGTCGGTCCGGTACGTCGCGATCGTCGCGATCGGCGGCATGGCGAACCTGTGGGGCGCCCTGTCGATGAGCCTCGTGCTGAACTACCTGTCGCTCCGCGGTTATTTCGGGACCTATGACGATGCCGTCTTCGGCGTGATCCTCATTCTCATCATGCTGTTCGCTCCCGATGGACTACTGCGGCGTCATCTCCTTTCCGATCTGAAACGGGCGACCTTTCGCAATCCCGTCGACGAGGAGGCGCCGTGACGCTTCTTTCGGTACGGGGGGTCAGCAAGCGGTTCGGCGGCCTCCAGGCCGTCAACGATCTTTCCTTCGACGTCGCCGCGGGGTCGATCAAGGCGCTGATCGGGCCGAACGGCGCGGGGAAGACGACGATCTTCAACCTGATCTCCGGGTTCCTTCCTCCCGATTCCGGCGAGATCGTTTTCGGAGATACGGAGATCCACGGCATGTCGTCCTGCGAGGTCGCCACCCGCGGCATGGTGCGGACGTTCCAGCATATCCGGCTCTTCCCGAAGATGACGGTACTCGAGAACATCATGGTCGGCCGTCACGTCCACAGCCGGGCGGGGTTCCTCGCCGGGATGCTGAACCTGCCGTTCACGTGGGGAGAGGAGCGGAGGATCCGGGAGAAGAGCTTCGAGATCATGGAGATGCTCGGCCTCGTCGCCCATGCCGGGACGGAAGCGATCAGCCTCGCCTACGGCCAGCAGCGCGTCGTCGAGGTCGGCCGGGCGCTCGCCTGCGAGCCGAAGCTCCTCCTGCTCGACGAGCCCGCGGCCGGGCTGAACATGCGGGAAACGAACGAAATGGGCAGGTTGATCTCGAGGATCCGCGACATGGGCGTCACCGTACTTCTCGTGGAGCACGACATGTCGCTCGTCATGAAGATCTCGGACGAGATCGTCGTGGTGAGCTACGGGGAGAAGATCGCCGAGGATCGTCCCCTCGCGATCCAGAAGAACCGTGAGGTGATCCGGGTGTACCTGGGGGACGACGAATGCTGAGGATCAAGAACGTCGAGTCCGGGTACGGCAGGCTGAAGGTCCTCAAGAAGGTCACGATGCACATCGGGGCCGGGGAGATCGTCACGATCATCGGGGCGAACGGCGCCGGAAAGACCAGTCTCTTGAAGACGATCTCGGGGCTGATCCCGGCACGATCGGGCGAGATTCTCTTCGACATGAAGGAGATCGGGACGTTGCCTCCGGAGCGGATCGTCTTCCTCGGCTGCTCGCTCGTCCCCGAGGGACGCCAGGTCTTCGCCCCCATGACGGTGAAGGAGAACATCCTCCTGGGCGCCTACCCGCAATACCGCAGGAAGCGCGGCGACCAGGTGCGGGACGATCTCGAACGCGTCTACACCCTCTTTCCCCGCCTCAGGGAGCGCGAGCGGCAGCTCGCCGGCACGCTCTCCGGAGGCGAGCAGCAGATGCTCGCCATCGCGAGGGCGCTCATGGCCCGTCCGAAGCTCATCATGATGGACGAGCCCTCGATGGGGCTCGCGCCGCTGATCATCAAGGACATCTTCTCGATCGTCACGAGGCTCCGGGCGGAAGGCAACACGGTTCTTCTCGTCGAACAGAATGCCAAGGCCGCGCTGGGCATCGCGGATCGCGGCTATGTACTTGAAACCGGAAGGATTATCATGGAAGGGACGGCGGAAGACCTGCTCTCGAACCGCGAGGTGCAACGGGCCTACCTTGGCCGGGACCTGGACTCGGAAGGAACGATGTAACGGATCGGAGGTGGGAATGTACTGGGAACCTGACAAGGAGTGCATGGACCGGGAGGAACTCGAGCAGCTCCAGCTCGAGCGTCTGCAGTCGACGCTCAACCGGGTTTACGCGCACGTCCCGTTCTACCGGAAGAAGTTCGACGCGCTCGGGATTTCCCCGGAGGAGGTCGGGTCGCTCTCCGACCTTGCCCGGCTTCCGTTCACGACGAAAGAAGACGTGATGGGGAATTACCCCTACGGCCTGTTCGCGGTCCCGCTTCGGGAGGTCGTCCGCATCCACGCCTCGTCCAGCGCGACGGAGACGTCGTCGGTCGTGGGCTACACGCGCAACGACATCACGATGTGGAGCAAGCTGGTGG
>Ga0210377_10003555_pt1 | contig 13373 bp, 15 predicted proteins | sample PLM4_65_b1redo_FD_155480 | JGI IMG/M metagenome (GOLD analysis project Ga0210377, IMG submission 155480) | Groundwater sediment microbial communities from an aquifer in East River, Colorado, USA - PLM4_65_b1 redo | ecosystem: Environmental > Terrestrial > Soil > Riparian zone | place: USA: East...
CTGGCATATGCCTTTGAAGAAAAGTGTCACGTGAACATCATGAAGAACCGCCTGGATGAACTGGGCCTGCCGATCGGATCATGGCTTGCAGATCTGAAAAGGGCCATACTCATGGAAGTGCCTGGCGATACGCCGTTCCGGATATGGTGGCAAGAGAACGACCGCGTGGTGGAAAGATGGATGTCGGTTGATGAACTTAAGACAAGGATCATGCATATTGTTCCGGGCCAGAAGATCGTGTATGTGACCGATGCGCTCTATAGCAATGAAAACGCGGAGAAAATCGTGGAGCTTGCGCGCGGCGCCGATTATCTCTTTATCGAGGCTCCTTTTCTTCAGGATGAGTCTGAGCGCGCCGCCCTGAAATGCCATCTGACAACGGCCCAGGCAGGCACTCTGGCCCATAGAGCCGGGGCGGTGCGGGTTATCCCGTTCCACTTCTCACCGAAATATGCGGGAGTGGAGGAGATGCTTGAATGGGAAGTTAAGTCGGCAAGGAGCAACGGCGGATTTTAAGTAATTGAAGAAGATGGAAACTAAAAAAGGAGGAGCAGATGTCAATCGAGCATACCTGGTACACATTGGAGGAAGCGGAATCGAAGTTCGGTCTTGCGCGTGTCCGGATTCTGGAGTGGGTGGAGGAGGGACTGGTCCGTTGCGAACAGGAGGGGGATGAGGTCGTGCGGGTAAACGGCGATGACCTGGAGCTGAAGATAGGGGAGATGTAGAAGTAGGCTGAAGGCTGAAGGCTGAAGGAAAAACCGGTTCGAGGTCCAAGGTTAGATATTCGAGGGATTGAAGTTTAACCATGAACCCTTAACGTTGAACGCATTATCAAAACCTGACATTGAAGCCCCCGAACTCACCCAGATAAGGTTCGTTCTCCACCAGCACCTCCTCCACCCGTGCCCAGTCAGGTCCCCTGCGGCACCAGTCGAGCAGGGCACGGACATCCGTTTCCTCACCTTCAAAGCAACCGGCCACGCTCCCGTCGGCGAGGTTTCTCACCCAACCGGTAACGTGATGCTGAATCGCGGCCTGTTGGGTGTAATGCCTGAAGCTCACACCCTGGACAAGACCCTTGACAATTACGCTGGCGCGGATTTTCATTGTTTACCCTCAAAAACCGCGATAAATTATGCTTCCATCATCTTCATAAACTCTTCTTCGCTGATCACTTCTACCCCCAGTGCCTTGGCCTTTTCCAGCTTGCTCCCCGCTTCGGCCCCGGCCACTACAAAGTCGGTCTTTTTTGAAACCGAACCGGCGGCATGCCCACCTTCGTGTTCCACAAGCATTCTTGCTTCATCCCTGGTGAAGCTGGTGAGAGAGCCGGTGAAGACAAATGTCTTGCCGGTGAACTTGCCGCCGACTTTTTTATCCGCGGTGGTCGGCTTTACACCGGCGGCGAAGAGGCGTCCGATCACCCTGAGGTTATCCGTATTATGGAAAAATGTGAGGATGCTCTGGCAGACCTGAGGGCCGATCTCCCGGATGGAGAGAAGTTCCGCCTCGCTCGCCCCTTCCAGGTTCCGGATTGTGCCGAAGGCATTCGCCAGGAGCCTTGCTGTATGCTCCCCTACATGGCGAATGCCAAGAGCGAAGATAAAACAGGCAAGCTCCCGCTCTTTGCTCCTCTCGATGGCGGAGAGGAGGTTATCCGCCAGCTTGTCACCCATTCGCTCGAAGCACATGAAGTCGTTCTTTGTAAGATAGTAGAGGTCGGCCACGTTCTTCACCAGTCCGAGCTTGAGCAGCTGTTCGATGTACCTGTCGCCCAGCCCGTCGATGTCCATGGCGCCGCGCGAAGCGAAATGGATGATCGACTCGCGGATCTGCGCCGGGCAGGAGAGCCCCATGCAGCGGACTGCCACTTCGCCGGGGATATTCACCACCTCGGAGCCGCACTCCGGGCAAATGGCCGGAATTGGGAGCGGACTCTCGGATCCTGTGCGGCGGTCGGACAGGACCTTCACCACCGCCGGGATCACATCTCCAGCCCGCTCCACAATCACTGTGTCACCGATGCGGATATCCTTGCGCATCATCTCTTCCCAGTTATGGAGGGTGGCGCGGGACACCGTCACTCCGGAAACCTCCACCGGCCGCAGGTGCGCGGTGGGGGTGATGACGCCGGTCCTTCCCACCTGCGGGACGATATCCTCAATAACGGTAATTGCCTGGCGCGGCGGGAATTTCCAGGCGATGGCCCAACTGGGGGACCGGGACTTTTCTCCCAGTTCCCTCTGCAGGGCAAAGGAATCCACCTTTATCACTACCCCGTCAATCTCGTAAGGGAGCGCATCACGCCTTTCCGTCATTTCCCGATAGTAGTCGCTCACTTCCGAAACACCAAGACATCTTCTGATCAGAGGATTGACGGGAAGCCCCCATTGCCTGATTGCGGATAAGAATCCCGTCTGGGACTGGAATTCGAAACCCTCAACCATCCCCGGCGCATAACAGTTGATGGAGAGGGGGCGCCTTGCCGTGATCCTTTGATCGAGCTGACGGAGACTTCCGGCAGCGGCGTTGCGGGGGTTGGCGAAGGGGTCTTCGCCGTTTTCTTCCCGGTCGAGATTCATCTTCCTGAACGCCTCCAGGGGGAGAAAAACCTCACCGCGCACCTCGATCAGAATTGGCGGTTGATCGACGGCAAGGCGCAGGGGAATGCTTTTCACCGTCCGCAGGTTCTGGGTGACACCTTCGCCGGTTGTTCCGTCGCCGCGGGTTGCGCCGTTGGCAAAACGTCCCTTCTCATAGGTGAGGGAAACGGCCAGGCCATCCATCTTCGGTTCGCATATATAATCGATCTGATGGTCAGCGGGGAGCGCCAGCTTGCGCTTCACCCTGGCGTCGAAGTCGCGCAGGTCTTCTTCGCTGAAGGCGTTCTCCAGGGAGAGCATGGGGATGCGGTGGGCCACCTGTGAGAACTTCTGCAGCGGGACGCCGCCGACCCGTTGGGTGGGGGAGTCGGGGGTGACCAGTTCCGGGAATTTCGACTCCAGGTGTAAAAGCTCCCGGAACAGGAGATCGTATTCGGCATCGCTTATGTCAGGCCAGTCGAGCACGTAGTAAAGACGGTTGTGGCCTTCGATCTCCCGGCGCAGTTCGCTGATGCGCGCCTCGGCGGTGTGGAAATCCATCTGTTCAACTCCTTTTGTGTCTTACGGAAGCAACTGGAAGCTTTTACAGTGTTTGGGTTTTATTATGGCAAAATGGCGGCGGTCGGTGGTGAGGATTCTGGTCAGTTTCAGTCTCTCCGCCACCGCAACGAGAGAAGCATCCACCATGCCGATGTTTGCATCGGAGTAAGTAACCATCAACTCGGCTGCGCGGGCCAGGTCGGCTGCGGTGACCTGTTCCACGGTAAGTTCACGGTCTATCACCGCGCGGATGAAGGCGATCTCGGCGCTCTGCCCGATGCAGGTATTTAGCAGATAGCAGGTTTCCGGCAGTACCGTTGACGGCACGATGAGCCGTCCTGCGGATTCGGCTATGAACCTGGCGGCGCGGAGATGCCATTTGTCTTTGCGGTCGGCCAGGGCGTAAAGTATGCCCGTATCGACTAGGAATGTTTCGGTTTTGAAGATTTCCGCCATAACAGATCCTCATGGGTCTCGGCAACATCGCTACGTCCGCTTTCACCGATGCCGAGGAAGGAGAGTTTTTTCTCCACAGGTTCCCGTTTCTTGGCGATATAGCTTACTATCGCCTCTCTGATCAATTCAGCGGCACTCCGCTGTTCATCGCGGGCGAGCTCCCTGACCTCGTTGAGCAATTCGTCATCGGCAAATATGGTCGTTCTTCTCATTGGACTCCTCCTGTCATATGTATGATATATGACATATGCCTGATTGTCAAACCTTCACTTTCCGGTTTCGAAGAAGGAAAGGAAACGCAATTTCCTCATGGAGCAAGAGGTTGTCAACCCGGCGAGAATGGCGGGAAAACAGATGAAATCCAAAAAAAAGGCCGCGTTGCCGCGACCTCTCTGCGATGAATGCCTGACGCAGCTTACTTGCCAAGCGTCTTTTCTCCCGGATGCCACCCGATTGGGCATAACTCCCCGGTCTGCAACGCCTCCAGGACCCGCAACGTCTCCTCCACGCTCCTTCCCACCGAAAGATTATGCACAAGTTCGTATTGCAGGACACCTTCGGGATCTATGATGAAAAGTCCGCGCAACGCCGCCCCCTCCTTATCGTCCAGAATGCCGTAACGTTCGGCAACTTCCTTTTTGAAATCCGAGAGGAGCGGATATTTCAGGTCGCCCAGGTCACCGCGCTGAATCCATGCCAGATGGGAAAACTTGCTGTCCACGGACGCTCCGAGCACTACGGCATTGAGTTTGCTGAAGGAGTCGAGCGCCTGGTTGAAACCCTTGATCTCAGTCGGGCAGACAAAGGTGAAGTCGAGGGGGTAGAAGAAGAGGACCACCCATTTACCGCGATAGTCGGCCAGACTCACCTTTTTGAACTCTTTTCCAATGACGGCGTCCAGAGTAAAACCGGGGGCCGGCTCCCCAACCTTTGCCTTGTGAGGGGAAGGGATGGCGAACATACCGTGAGGTCTCATCTTGTCCGGAGGTTGGAGAGGTTCATCGGCTGCAACAGTGCGGAGATTGGCCATTGACAGGACAAATACGGTCAACAGTGCGGCAATTATTGTGGCGGTTGACTTTTTCATAGGCTCCTCCTGGCAGAATTTCTGCCGGAAAACGAAATGCATTGGAATTTAATATAATTTTACTCCCGGAAACTGGATTTGCAAGTATATGTTACGCAAAAACAGTTCTCCAAGCGAAGATTTTATGATAGAACTATTACATCAAATACGTCTGCAAAGGAGCGATAAATGACTGAAGAGAAAAACCCGCAGGTCCTGATGGAAACGTCCATGGGGAATATTAAAATCGAACTGTTCAAGGAGAAGGCCCCGATCACGGTGCGCAATTTCCTCTCATACGTAAAGGAGGGCTTTTACGACGGACTGATCTTCCACCGTGTAATCAGTACCTTCATGGTCCAGGGGGGGGGATTTGACCAGAACATGGTGCAGAAGAAGACGAAATTCGCCATCAAGAACGAGGCGGCAAACGGTCTTTCCAACAAGTGCTACACCCTTGCCATGGCCAGGACGAATGTTGTGGACAGCGCTACGTCACAGTTCTTCATCAACGTCGTGGACAACGCCTTCCTCGATAACCGTGGGAAATTACCCGATCAGTTCGGCTACGCGGTATTCGGCCAGGTGATCGAAGGGATGGATGTGGTGGAAGCCATGAAGGGAGTGAAGACCGGGAACAAGGGCGGCCATTCGGATGTGCCGGTGGAGCCGTTGATTATCAACTCGATGAAGGTCTGTGAAGAGTGAATTGAACTTTGATTGATGAATTAAAATATGAAAAGGCCTTCTCTCCAAGGCCTTTTTCCTTTTACGGCATCGGGAACCCGGTTCAGAATCGGGAGCTAAGGGGTGAAATTGAAAGACTCATATGTACATGGTTACGACCTGAGAGAAAACATCCGTCTCCAGGATCAGGCGTCTACACTTGTTGATCTGCTTCACTCTGACACCATTTATCCTGCGGGAAGCTGGGTTCTGGAGGCAGGTTGCGGCGTCGGCGCTCAGACGGTGACTCTGGCAGGGAACAGTCCCGATGCAAGGTTCACCTCCGTCGACATCTCGGAAGATTCCGTAACTGCGGCAAGAAGGGCCGCCGAAGCCGCCGGGATTACCAACGTTCATTTTCAGCAGGGAGACATTTTCCATCTGCCTTTCGAGGCGGAGTCGTTCGACCATATCTTTGTCTGTTTCGTCCTTGAACATCTCCCCAGGCCGGTTGAGGCGCTGGAGATCCTCAAGGGGTATCTGAAGGGAGGCGGGACGATCACCGTGATTGAAGGGGATCATGGTTCGGCGTATTTTTACCCGGACAGTGAAGAGGCCCACAGGGCTATTGATTGCCAGGTGGAGCTGCAGCGGCGTTCCGGTGGGAACGCAAAAATCGGGAGGGAGCTCTATCCGCTCCTGAAGAGCGCAGGGTACGAATATGTACGGGTCTCCCCCCGCATGGTCTATGTGGATTCAAGCAGGCCGGGGCTTGTGGAGGGGTTCACCAGGAAGACATTCACGGCCATGATTGAAGGGGTCCGCGAGGCAGCACTCGCGGCGGGAATAACCGATCAAGTCGTCTTCGACAGGGGTATCCGGGACCTCTACAGGACCGCCGAGGCGGACGGTGTTTTCTGTTACACCTTTTTCAAGGCGGTCGCGGTCAAGGGCTGACTTTCTTGTCAGGGAAGGATGTTTTAAAGGAGGGAACATGTCACAAAATGTGAAAATCCTTATCGGGAACTTTTCTCTGGAGGCGGAGTTCTTCGACACGCCGTGCGCACAGGCTATTTTAGGCGCCCTTCCTCTGGAGGCTCATCCCAATGAATGGGGGGACGAGTTCTACTTCGAGGTGCCAGTGACGATGCCGTTGGATGAAACAGCAACGGTGCGTGTGAAGGCCGGAGACATCGGCTACTGGCCGCCGGGAAAAGCCCTGGCGATCTTCTTCGGACCGACGCCCATGAGCACGGGGCCTGATCCGGTCCCGGCGAGCGAGGTGAATATCGTCGGCAGGATAACCGGCGACGCTACACTCCTCAGAAAATGCAAGGGTGCGAAGGGCGTCAGGCTGAGAGTGGGGGAAGGGGTGAATCGGGGAAGAGGAGAAACTGTGAATCTCTGGTGAGTTACTTTTTGCTGTCTTCTTGTTTTCTGATCAACCAGGGAATATTTTTCTTCAGGTGGGAACTCCCTGGTGATCTGAAAAATCTCCATAGCTGCGTCCATTGCTTGCTGATATACACGCAGCTGCTTATGACTTTCGATTCTATCCCCCATTCACCGGTTCCCCCAGTCACCGATTCAATGCTTCTACGCCTTCCCTCCCACGGTTATTTCCGAGATGAGGAGGGTCGGCTGGGCATCGGCCACCGGCACCCCCTGGCCGTCCTTTCCGCAGGTGCCGATACCGAATCCCAGGTCGCTGCCGACCATCACGATCCTCTTCAGCACATCCGGGCCGTTGCCGGTGAGGGTCGCTCCCCGAACCGGCGCTGCGATCTCCCCATTCTCGATAAGGTACCCCTCTGAGACCTCGAAGACGAATTCGCCGTTTACCGTGTTGACCTGGCCGCCTCCCATCTTTTCCACGAACAGCCCCTTGTCCACGCTGCGGATGATTTCCTCCGGCGCGGAGTTTCCGGGGGCGATGAGGGTGTTGGACATGCGCACTATCGGTCTCTGCTGGTACGACTCCCTCCTGCCGTTGCCGGTGGAGGCGCACCCGTCTTTCATTGCGGCCAGACGGTCGTAGAGATACCCCTTGAGGATGCCGTTTTCCACCAGTACAGTCTTCTGCCCCGGGGTCCCCTCATCGTCAAAGGGAAATGTGCCCCGGGCATAGGGTATGGTGGCGTCGTCGAGGACCGTGACCAGTGCCGAAGCGACCTGTTCGCCCACCTTGCCGGTGTAAACCGACATGCCTGCCTGTGCTAGGTCGGCTTCCAGGCCGTGGCCGACAGCCTCGTGGACCATGGTGCCCCCCGCCTTGGAGGAGAGCACTACCGGCATCGGGCCGGCAGGCGCCCTTCCGGCCGAGAGCATCATCACTGCCCGTCCGGCAGCGGCCAGGGCTATCTCCTCCGCGCCCCTTTCCCTGAAGATCTCATACCCCCTCGACGCGCCCATGGTCTCGTAGCCGGTCTGGATCACGTTCCCGTCAGCGGCCACCGCCTGGACTACGAAAAGGGTGCCGGTGCGGCGGGTTTCAATGAATTCCCCCAGGGAGTTGGCGAACTGATATCTGACCATGCCGTCCCGGTAGATCGCCATCACCTGGCGGATTCTCGCATCGACACTTCGGGCGGTCCTGTCGGCCAGGTTCACCAGGGCAACCTTGTCGGCCAGCTCTATTCCATCCGGGGGAAGCTGGATGGGAAAACCAATGTTGACGGTTTTATCCCCCATGTTTAATGCTCGGTCGAATATCTTTCCCTTAACAGCGTGGCTGACCGTTTCCGCCAGTTGGAGGAGGGAGGCCTCGGTCACTTCGTTGGTAAAGGCGTAAGCGGTGCGCAGATCGGAAATCACCCGGAGGCCTACCCCGCGGTCGGTGCCCGCCAGCACCTTTTCTATCTTTCCGTCTTCGCAGATAACGGATGTGCTTCTCCCCTCTTCGAAATAGAGGTCGGCGAATTCGCCCCCACCGGCCAGGGCGCGACGGAGGATAAGTGATATATCCATTTTGTCAAGCATGTTGGGTTACCTTTCTGATCGGCAGCTGCGGCAGGCCGTCGGCATAACCGGCAGGCCTCGGGACTTCCGTCATTTCAATCTCTCCTGAAAGGGCGAGCAGCAGCGCATCCACGTTCCCTGCGGAAAAGTGCGGATAACCTATCCGGACGATGGCCCCTTCGCGCTCAATGGTGCTGAGAACGGCCAGGCCTTCATAGGCCTCCAGGATGAACTTCAAGTATACCAGATCATGCCTGCTTACGCGGAAATATCGAGCTAATGAGTGAAACAAAAAGAACTCCTTAAGATATCTTTTTTTGGAAGGAAACGGAGAAACGGATTTCACTCCCCGTCTCCGGCTCCCCGATTCTCCGTGTCCGTTCACACCCGCTCCCCCTGGAGGGCCACCAGACCGGCCCGTCCGGCTATCTCCCCCATTGACATCAAGTGATCCGGGGCATTGGTGGAAAATTCGGCCGCTGCTTCCCCAAGGGTTATGAAGCGGACATCCCGTTGCCGCAGCCTTTCCAGGAGGTCGACGAAGAGCATATCCACGGCCTTTCCTTCCATCTCGGCGTGGATCGTGTGGACATTCAGACCCGGCCTCAGGAGGGATAGGTAGTGGTCGTTGGCATTCTCCATGGTGATGCCGTTCTCACCCAGGATCTCGTCCATGGTGGGCCATGTGGTGGGGACCTGCAGGGTGGCGAAGCGCCTTCCCTCCACCACCGGGAAGAATGGAGCGGTTCCTCTTGCGTCGCTGCAGTAGGAAAGGGAGAGAGAGTCCTGGACCTCAAGGGAGACGGTGCTCATCGTCCAACCGGGCGCGGCGGTGCTTACGGCCTTGTGACCGAAAATCTCCTCGAAAAGCCTGCAGGCCCTGTTCAACTCGGCTGCAACGGTTTCCTTTCCCATCTTCGGCAGGTGGTCGTGCCACTCCACATGGTCCCAGCAATGGATGCCGGTTTCATGTCCCATCTTTTCCGTTCTCGCCAGAATTTCTGGAAATGATTCCGCTATAATCGGAGCGGGGAGAAGTGTGCCGGAGAGGAGGGTTCTGATGCCGTACATGGAGGGGGCCCTGGTTCTCAGCATCTTCTTCAGAAAACCCTTGCGGGTGAATATGCGGCGGATCGCCTTGCCTGAGTTGTCCGGCCCCATGGAAAAGTAGAATGTCCCCCTGATACCGAAACTGTCCAGAATTTCCAAAAGACGCGGCACCCCGTCACGGGTTCCGGTCCAGGTATCTACGTCGACTTTCAGGGCGATAACAGGCTGGTTCATGGGTTTGTTCCGGTGTCCGGGCTATTGCCCTGGCAGCGCGGATACCCTGATATCAACGTTAAGTAGTTCTCCCGTATTCTGCAGTGCGGCTTCCCAGTCCCCGCCTGCCAGGTCGGGAGGGACTGCGACGATAGCAGACATGGTAAAGAGCGGTGTGGCGCTTACCGGCGCATATCCGACACCGGTTTCCATCGATTCGATGTTGATTCCCCGCTCAGAAAGGTATCGGGCGACCTCATGGATTATTCCCTCATGGTCGGCCCCTTCGACTTCAATCTTGAAAGGGAGCCAGCCGGAATGCATTCCGGCGTCCTTCTGCTCGGTGCGGCTGGTGGTCACCTTGTATCCATTGGCTACCAGTGCCTCTATATCCCTGTCCAGGCCGGCGGAGTGCTCCTCGGGCAGGGAAACCAGCATCAGTATGGCGAATTCGCCGCCCAGCCGTGCCATGCGGCTTGATTCCACGTTGCCGCCGTGATCGAGGAACATCTTGGTGACGGACTCGACTATCCCGATCCTGTCGGGACCGGTCAGGGTGAAGACGATGTTGCTGCGCATTGGGAGGGTCCTTTCTATCTGGAGAATGAGTAGTTCAATTCGGAAAGTCTACAGCAGGTGCTCGATCATCTCCTTCTGTTCGACAAGGTAGAAGTCAAGTGTCTTGCGCAACGCCTCGTCAATGCCGGTTTTCGGCGTCCAGCCGAGCCGAGCACGTGCGTTCTCAACAGACGGGACGCGGTTCAGCATATCCTGGTACCCCTTGCCGTAAAAGGAGTCGGAGGTGGTTTCCAGGAGCCGGCAGGCTTCGGCCTTGGCACGGTAGGCGGGGTATTCGGCGACCAGGGCGATGAGTTTTTCGGCCAGTTCCCTTACCGACAGATCGTTGGCGGGGTTGCCGATATTGAATATGCCGCTGGAGGCGCATCCGTCCCTGTTATCGATGATTTTCATCAGGCAGTCGATGCCATCTTCAACGTAGGTGAAGGAGCGGCGCTGACCGCCGCCGTCAACCAGCTGGATCGGCTCGTCGGCAAGGATATTGTAGAGAAACTGGGTGAGGACCCGTGAACTCCCTTCCTTGGCGGTATGGATGCTGTCAAGCTTGGGACCGATCCAGTTGAATGGGCGGAACAGGGTATAGCTGAGCCCTTCATGGGCGCCGTAGGCGTAGATCACTCTATCGAGCATCTGCTTGGCGCAGGAATAGATCCAGCGCTCTTTGTTGATGGGGCCGAGCATGAGAGGAGAACTCTCTTCGTCGAACTCCCGGTCGGGGCTCATCCCGTAGACCTCGGAGGTGGATGGAAAGACAACACGCTTCCTGTATTTTACACATTGGCGGATGATCTTCAGGTTTTCCTCGAAGTCGAGCTCGAAGACACGAATCGGGTCCTTAACATAGGTGATGGGGGTGGCGATTGCCACAAGCGGCAGCACCACGTCGCATTTCTTGACGTTGTACTCGATCCATTCCTTGTTGATGGTGATGTCACCTTCAAGGAAATGAAACCGGGGGTGGCCGATTGAGTGTTCGAGCTTGTTGTCGCTCATGTCGAGACCGTGGACCTCCCAGTCGGTGGTCTCGAGGATGCGATGGGTCAAGGCGTTGCCGATAAAGCCGTTGACGCCCAGGATCAGTACTTTCATGGTTTGTTTCCCCTTGGAACGGCTCCGATAAAGGGCCGTCTGCGGCGTTGTGTAGCGGGGAGTGGGTCTCAACGTAGCGCTGCTACGCCTCGACTCCCGGTCCTCACGCGCCTTGCATACGACTCCTTTCTCGAAGCCGGTTGGTTATTTATGAATTGCAAAACGTCAGGGCATTCAGTTTGTTCTTTGCCAGAAACACTTTTGCCGTTAATTCCCCATCCCCTTCGATCTGCAGCGAGCGTATTTCCAAAAGCCCCTCTCCCGTCCCCACCAGCAACGGGTCCACAGAGACGACCAATCCCGGGTCCCCCCTTCCTTCCACAGGCCATGCCTCCCAGACGGTCACTTTCCTGCCGTCGAGATGGGTGAAGGCTCCGGGATAGGGGTGGGTGACTCCGCGGATGAGATTGTATATCTGAACCGCTCCCTTTGTCCAGTCAATCAGGCCGTCGGCCGGATTTCTCCCACCGAAATAGTTTCCCGCGGCAAGGTCCATGGTTTTCCGGGGACCCTTGCCTGCCAAAAGGAGAGGCCAGCTGCGGCAGATCACCTTTACCGCGGCATCGGTCACCCTGTCGAAGAGATCCAGGGCGGTGTCGGTGAATAGGATAGGGACCTTCTCCTGATCGACGATGTCACCCGCATCCGGCTTCTCCACCATGTAATGCAGGGTGGCGCCGGTTTCAGTCTCGCCGTTGATGATCGCCCAGTTTACAGGGACCCTGCCGCGGTACCTGGGGAGCAGGGAGCCGTGCATATTCAGCGCGCCGCGTCCGGGGATGTCGAGCACCGCCTTTTTTACCATGTTACGGTAGTAGAAGGATAGGATGAAATCGGGAGCGATATCCCGGAGCATGGCGACATTCTCAGGGGCGTTGATGTCCGTTGTTCGCCACGGGATATGATGCTCGTCTGCCAGATCCCTCACGGAGGAAAACCAAATCTCCTCGGTCGGAGAGTCCTCATGGGTAAAAACCATGGCCACATCCGCCCCCTGGCGGAGCAATTCTTCCAGGCAGCGGTAACCGACATTGTGATAGGCGCAGACGACGACTCTTTTGCTATCCATAAAGCTTTCCTAAAAGAACTGTGCCAGCAATCGGTGACCACTGGTCTCTCCGGCTTTTCCTATGTATGACCTAAGGGCTGTCGATTTTTCGTCAGGTCAAGGAAGCCGAGCACCCCCGCGGAGGCGTAGCAGCGCTACGCCGCACAAAGGGGGGCGGAGGCTGACGCAGAGATGGCGGAAAAGCGGCAGCCCTATTCATGAAACCCGTGTGTCCGCCGTATCACGTACCTCGGCCTTTTCCTCACTTCCTGATAGACCCGCCCCACATATTCACCGACGATGCCGATCCCGAAAATGGTTATCCCGATGAAGAAGAAGAGGATGGCAAAGAGGGTGAAGACTCCTTCCACCTCGGCGCCGACTATAAAGCGCCGGATGAGGAGAAATACGGCGAAGGCGAGGGAGAATAGGGCGGTTATGATCCCGAAGAAGGCGAACATCTGCAGAGGCACCACGGAAAAGCCGGTCATCAGGTCGAAGTTGAGCCTGACCAGCCTGTAGAGGGAATACTTGCTCTCCCCTTCAGTCCTTTCGGAGTGGGCCACTTCAACCTCACAAGGGTTGTAGGCGAAGGTCTGGGCAAGGGCGGGGATGAAGGTAGTCATCTCCCTGCAGCGGTTGATGTTGTCGATGACATTGCGGTTGTATGCGCGCAGCATGCAGCCGTAGTCGCTCATCTGCATTCCGGTCATCTTCCTTGTGACCATATTGACCAGGCGCGAAGCAGTGCGGCGGAACAGGGTGTCCCGGCGTTTCATGCGAATGCTTCCCACCACGTCGTGTCCCTGTTCCATCTTGGCTACCAGCTTCGGTATCTCTTCAGGCGGGTTCTGCAGGTCGGCGTCGAGGGTGATGACTATCTCGCCCGAACTCTTTTCGAATGCCGCGAGGATCGCCATATGCTGGCCGAAATTGCCGTTGAACTCTATTACTCCGACCTCCGGGTATTGCCCGGCCAGCTCCCTGAGGATGGGTAGGGAGCGGTCACGGCTGCCGTCGTCGGTGAAGATGATCTCGAAGGGCTTGGCGATCTTCTCCATCACCGGATAGAGGCGGTCGAAAAGGGAATGAAGGTGTCCCT
>Ga0210377_10003556_pt1 | contig 13362 bp, 5 predicted proteins | sample PLM4_65_b1redo_FD_155480 | JGI IMG/M metagenome (GOLD analysis project Ga0210377, IMG submission 155480) | Groundwater sediment microbial communities from an aquifer in East River, Colorado, USA - PLM4_65_b1 redo | ecosystem: Environmental > Terrestrial > Soil > Riparian zone | place: USA: East...
GGCCGGGCACCTGCTGGGCGTGGTCCGCGACCTGCGCGCGTCCGGCGTCGGGATCGTCTACGTGTCGCACCGGCTCGACGAGGTGCTGGCGCTCGCCGATCGCTACACGGTGCTGCGCGACGGCCGTCTCGTGGCGACCCGTGCACGCGGCGAGGTGGATCGCGACGGGCTCATCCGCCTGATGGTGGGCCGCGAGGCCGGCCTGATCCCACCCAGGGCGGACGCGCAACCGGGCGCGCCCCTGCTGGAGCTGCGCGGGCTCGGCTGCGCCGCCTCGGGCGTCGCCGACGTGAGCCTCGACGTGCGCGCGGGCGAGATCGTGGGCATCGCCGGTCTCGTGGGAGCCGGGCGCACCGAGCTGGCGCGCGCCGTCTTCGGCCTCACGCCGGCTGACTCCGGCGAGATCCGGGTCGCGGGTCAGGCGGTCGCCATCCGCACTCCGGAAGACGCGCGTCGCCAGGGCATCGCCTACGTGCCGGAGGACCGTCGCCGCTTCGGCGTCGTGGGCGAGATGTCGGTGGCCGCGAACGCGTCGCTCAGCGTGCTGCGCGAGCTCGGCCGCTTCGGCCTCGTCGACCGGGGAGCCGAGGAGCGGCTGGCCACGTCCTTCGTGTCCCGGCTGGGAATCAAGACGCCTTCGGTTCACGCCAGGGTGGCGACGCTCTCGGGAGGCAACCAGCAGAAGGTGGCGCTCGCCCGCGGCCTCGCCACGAAGCCGCGGGTGCTGATCCTCGACGAGCCCACCCAGGGCATCGACGTGGGCGCCAAGGCCGAGGTGCACGGGCTGATGGCGGAGCTCGCCTCCGCGGGCCTCGGGATCCTCGTGATCTCGTCGGAGCTCGAGGAGGCGCTCGGCGTGAGCGACCGAATCGTCGTGATGCGCGGCGGCCGCGTGGCCGGAACGCTGGGCCGTGACGAGGCCACGCCGGAGGCTGTGCTGGCCCTGGCCATCGGTCACGAGGATCCGCAGGCCCGGCCGCAAGCCGCGGGAGCGCCGTGACGGCGACGACCGGCCACACGCACGCCCGGCGATCGCGCGAGCTGTCGCTCCTCGCCGCGCTCGCCGCGATCCTGCTCGTCCTCGGCTGGCGCGCGCCGCGCTTCTTCTCGACCGCCAACCTCGCCGACCTCGCGACGAGCGTCGCCCCCGCGCTCGTCGCCGCGATGGGGATGGCGCTCGTGATCCTGGCGCGACACATCGACATCTCGATCGGGTCGCAGTTCGCGGTGTGCGGGGTCGTGATGGGCCTCGTCGCCAAGGCCGGGCTGCCCGTCCCGCTCGCGGCGGGCAGCGCGGTGCTCGCCGGCGCGGGCCTCGGCGCGTTGAACGGAGGGCTCGTGGCCGGCCTCGGGCTGCCCTCGATCGTCGTCACGCTCGCGACGATGGTGGCCTGGCGCGAGGGCCTGCGCTGGGCGACGGAAGGCACCTGGGTGCGAGGCCTGCCGGAGAGCTTCCAGTGGCTGGGCCTCGGGCAGACGGGCGGACGGCTCCTGATCGTGGTCACGGCTGCCGCGGTGTTCGCGTTCTTCGCCTGGGGCCTCGCGACGCTTCGCGCCGGCCGCTCGGTGTACGCCACGGGCTCGGACGCCGAGGCGGCGCGCCTGCTGGGGCTGCGGCCGCGGCGGGTGGTGTTTGCGGTGTTTGTGCTGATGGGGGCGCTTGCCGGGCTCGCGGCGGTGCTGACGACGGTCCAGTTCATCGACGTGCAGCCGAACGCAGGCGTCGGCCTCGAGCTGCGGATCATCGCGGCCGTGGTCGTGGGCGGTGTCGCGATCAGCGGCGGCCGCGGCTCGAGCCTCGGCGTGCTGCTCGGCGTGCTGTTCCTCGCGGTGCTCGGGCCCGCGCTCGTGTTCCTGGGCGGCAAGGCCCACTGGGACCGGGCACTGCAGGGCGCAATCGTGCTGCTGGCCGTGGCGGGCGAAGCGGCGCGGCGGCGTGGAGCGGCCCATGACTGACGCGGCGAGCGCCCGCGCGACGCGCGCGCTCCTCGGCCTGCTGGCCGTGGAGCTCGTGGCCTTCACGTTCCTGGGCCACAACTTCCTCACCGTCGCGAACGGCTTCGAGGTGGTGCGGGCGAGCGTAGAGGTGGGCCTGCTGGCCCTCGCCCTCACCGCGGTGATCGCCACGGGCGGCATCGATCTCTCGGTGGGGTCGCTCCTCGGCCTGTGCGCGGTGGTGTTCGGCTGGCTTGCGCGCGAAGCCGGCCTCGCCGTGCCGGTGGCGGCCGCGTGCGCCGTGCTCGCGGGGACGCTCGGAGGCCTCCTGAACGGCTGGCTCGTCACGAGCCTGCGGTTGCCACCGCTCATCGTCACGCTCGGCACCTACTCGCTCTATCGCGGCCTCGCGGAGGCAGCGACTGGCGGCGTCGCCAACTACACCGGCTTTCCCGACGGCTTCCTGGGCCTCGGCCAGGGCACGTTTTTCGGCGGCATCCCCGCGCAGCTCCCGCTGCTGGCAGCGGCGTTCCTGTTCTTCTGGGCGCTCGTCCATCGCTCGGTTGTCGGGCGCGGGCTCGAGGCGATCGGCTATGCGCCCGAGGCCGCGCGTCACGCGGGCGTGCCGGTCGGCGCGCGGCTGCGGCTCGTCTACGTCCTGTCCGGCACCGTCGTGGGCGTGGCGTCGCTCGTGTACGTCGCTCGCCTGGGTCAGGCCAAGGCGGACGCCGGCACCGGCTTCGAGCTGCTGGCCATCACCGCCGTCGTGCTCGGCGGTACCTCGATCTTCGGCGGCCGCGCGAGCGTCGTCGGCACGCTCGTGGGACTCTTCGTGCTCGCTCTGCTGCAGAACGGGCTCCGCCTCGCCGACCAGCCGGCCGAGCTCGCGGGCGTCCTCACGGGTATGCTTCTGCTGCTGGCGCTCGCCCTCTCGCGCGAAAGGAAGGCCTCATGACGCGTCGTGCGCTGTCCCTGCTCGTGCTCCTCGCCGTGGCCGCGTGCCGGGGCGGCGGAGGCGGGGCCTCGACCGAGGGCCCCACCGTGGCGCTCATGCCGAAGAACAAGGGCAATCCCTATTTCGTGAGCTGCCGCCAGGGCGCCGAGGAGGCCGCCCGCGAGCTGGGCGTGAAGCTCCTCTGGGACGGGCCGACCGAGACCGACGCCGCCAAGCAGAACGAGGTGGTCGAGGCCTGGATCACGCGCGGCGTGAACGTGATCGCGGTCAGCGTCGAGAACCGCGAGGGCCTGTCCACCGTGCTGCGCAAGGCGCGCGGCCGCGGGATCAAGGTGCTCACCTTCGACGCCGACGCGCTTCCCGACGCGCGCGACTTCTTCGTCAACCAGGCGACGCCGCGCGGCATCGCGGAAACGCTGCTCGAGCACACCAGCCGCATCCTGGGCGGGCAGGGCGAGTTCGCGATCGTCACAGCGTCCCTGACCGCGGCCAACCAGAACGAGTGGATCAAGGAGATCCGCGACCTGCTGGCGTCGAAGTACTCCGGTCTGAAGCTCGTGGACATCCGGCCGAGCGACGACGACCGCAAGCGCGCTTTCGACGAGACCCAGTCGCTGCTCAAGGCCTACCCGAGCGTCAAGGTGGTAATGGCGATCGCCTCCCCCGCGGTGCCGGGTGCGGCGGAGGCGGTGAAGCAGTCGGGGCGAACCGACGTGAAGGTCACCGGCCTCGGCCTGCCCAACGACTCGAAGCCCTACCTGAAGGACGGCGTTCTCGACTCCGTAGTGCTCTGGAACACGCAGGACCTCGGCTACCTCACGCTCTACGCGGCGGCCGCGCTCGTGCGCGGCACGCTCAAGAGCGGAGCGACCTCGTTCGAAGCCGGCCGTCTGAAGACGCTGCGCGTCGACGGCGACAACATCCTGCTGGGCACGCCCTTCACCTTCACCAAGGACAACGTCGACCGCTTCGACTTCTGAGGCTGTGGAAACCCGTTCTGGAACGAGTGGGCCGACGGTCGAAGACCGCCTGCGCATCCTGCTCTGGCTCCAGCCGGCGTGTAGAATCGTCCCGCCTTAGCGATGACAGAAGAGCGATCGGCCCAAAGCCTCGCGCCCGGCCTGCGTCTCGGGCCCTACGAGATCAAAGCGCCGATCGGCGCCGGCGGCATGGGCGAGGTCTACCGTGCCACCGACACGCGGCTCGGTCGCGACGTCGCCCTGAAGCTCTTGCCCAGGGTCTTCGCCTCCGACCCGGATCGGCTGCTCCGCTTCGAGCGCGAGGCGCGTGCCGTGGCCGGGCTCTCCCATCCGAACATCCTCGCTCTCTTCGACGTCGGCACGCACGACGGGACGTCCTACGCGGTCACCGAGCTCCTCGAGGGGGAGACGCTGCGCGCGCGGCTCGCCGGCGGCGCACTCCCCGCACGCAAGGCGACGGACTACGCGGCGCAGGCCGCGCGCGGCCTCGCGGCGGCGCACGACAAGGGCATCGTCCACCGCGACCTCAAGCCAGAGAACCTGTTCGTCACGGGCGACGGGCGCGTGAAGGTCCTCGACTTCGGCCTCGCCCGGCAACAGGAGGCCGGGGCGGACGACACGCGCTCGCCCACGCTCGCGCGGCCGACCGACGCCGGGACCGTGCTCGGCACCGTGGGCTACATGTCGCCCGAGCAGGTGCGCGGCGAGTCGGTCGATACCCGCTCCGACATCTTCTCGCTCGGCTGCGTGCTCTACGAGATGCTCGCCGGAAAGCGCGCCTTCCTCCGCGACACCGCGGCCGAGACCATGACCGCGATCCTTCGCGAGGACCCGCCGGAGCTCGCGGGCGCGGGCGCGCGCGTCTCCCCCGCGCTCGAGCGCGTGATCCGGCGCTGTCTCGAGAAGAAGCCGGGCGAGCGCTTCCGGTCCGCAGAGGACCTGGCGTTCGCGCTGGAGACGGTCGGCGGGAGCGAGAGCGGAGTCTCGGGTGTGACGGCCGGACCGCCAGCCTCGATCGCCAATCGGCGCGTCCCTCTCGCCGCGGGGATCGTGACGGCGCTCGCCCTCGGCGCTGGCCTGGGGTATCTCGCCCGCGGTCGGGGCTCGGCCGCCGAGGAAGCCTCGCCCCCCGCCGGCTCCTTCCTGCAAGTCACCGACTTCCCCGGCGTCGAGCGCCAGCCCAGCCTCTCGCCGGACGGGAAGAGCGTCGTGTACGTGAGCGACGCCTCCGGCAACGACGACCTCTACCTGCTGCGCGTCGGCGGGCGCAATCCCATCCGTCTGACGGCGGACTCCCCGGCCCCGGACTACGCACCAGCGTTCTCCCCCGACGGGACGAAGATCGCGTTCCGCTCCGAGCGCGCGGGAGGCGGCATCTTCATCATGGAGGCGACCGGCGAGTCGGTGCGCCGGGTGAGCGACCTGGGCCAGGACCCGACCTGGTCGCACGACGGCCGCGAGCTGCTCGTCAGCACCGAGGCCATCGTCGACCCCATGAGCCGCATCGGCTCGGCAGAGCTCTGGGCCCTGAACGTCGAGGGCGGCGCCAGACGGCGTGTGGTGACGACGGACGCCGTCGGCCCGAGCGTCTCGCCGCACGGGCTCCGCATCGCGTACTGGTCGCGCAAGCCGGGCCGCCCCGACCGCGACATCTACACCGTGCGCGCCGACGTGTCGGAGGCGACCGAGAAGGACGAGGTCCCGGTCACGCACGACTCCGCGGTCGACTGGAACCCCCAGTGGTCGCCGGACGGACGTTACCTCTACTTCTCGAGCAACCGCGGAGGCACCCTGAACCTGGTGCGCGTCCCCATCGACGAGGCCTCGGGGCGGACGCTCGGCCCGCCCCAGCCGGTGACGACGCCCTCGACCTGGAGCGGCTGGATCAGCTTCTCGCGCGACGGGTCACGGCTCGCGTACGCCGACCTCGACGACCGCTCGACGGTCTTCACCGCGGCGTTCGACCCGGCGGCCGCGAAGGTCCAGGGCACCGGGCGGCGCCTGCTGCGCGCCCGCGGGATTCTCTCGATCGACTGGTCGCCAGACGCCTCGGCGCTCGCCTTCACCCAGCGCGGCCAGCCGTGGGAGACGCTCGGCGTCGTCAAGGCCGACGGCAGCGGCCTCGCCCGCCTCACCGAAAGCGCCTACTTCTCGCGACTGCCGGCCTGGTCGCCGGACGGCGCGCGCATCGCCTTCTACTCTACGCGCGAGGGCGAGACCGCGCTGTGGACGATCCGGCCCGACGGCAGCGGATTGCAGCGGGTCTCGCGGCCCGGGGCCAGCATCGTCTACCCTGCCTGGTCCCCGGACGGCTCTCGGATCGCCGTGACGAAGGACGACCGGCTGGCGTTCTGCCCGTCCGGCGGATCGCTCCCGGCGGACTGCGTCGGCCCCGAGTTCGACGTCGGCCGGACCGGGAGTGACGCGGCGAAGCCGACGTTCGCGAGCGGCTTCCTGCCCTATGGGTGGTCGCCCGACGGCCGCCTGATCGCGGGCGAGCAGCGACGTAGCTTCAGCGGGGCGCTCTACGGGCGCCGCGGTATAGCACTCGTCGAGCCGGGCACAGGACGCGACCGGGTCGTGAGCGAGGACGGCAACAGCCCGGAATGGCTTCCCGACAGCCGCCGATTGCTGATGGGCGGCGGCGGTGCGATCGTCGTGCTCGATACCGTGACTGGAGCGACGCGCCCTGTTCTTGCGGCGGCCGGCCTGCCCCAGTCGTGGGGCCACGAGATCGCGCTGTCGCGCGACGGCCGCCGGCTGGCCTGGATCGAGGCGCAGGGCGAGGGTGACGTGTGGATCCTGGAGCTGGACGCGCCCCTGGCGCCCCGCTGACGCGTCGGCGCGCACTCGAGGCCGAACATCGGCCAGCCTGAGCAGCTCTTGAGTTGAGCCAGCACTTGAGAGGTTGGTCGTAAACCTCTATCATTACAGGATGTTTGACGTGTGCGTGTCCAGGGCACGCTGGCCCGGCGCTTGCAGCCCGTAGGGTCAGGAGAGGTGTGAGCATGAACGGGGCCGTCGGTCGAAGCTGGCTCGTCCGCGCCGCATGCCTGCTGCTCCTCGCCGGGGCCGCGCGGGCCGAAGCGGGTTTCGCGTTCCGCAAGCCGGTCACGATCGACGGCTCGCGCGTCGTCGGCGGACCGCACCTCGATTTTCCTGTGCTGGTGACCGTCCAAGACCCCAACCTGCGGACCGTCGCCGCCGGAGGCGGAGTGCAGAACGCTTCCGGCTACGACATCACCTTCCGGGCCGCCGACGGGACCACGGTCCTCGACTATGAGATCGAGTTCTACGACGGCTCCGGCGCGTTCGCCGGGACCCTCACGGCCTGGGTGCGCCTCCCCGGGACCCTAGGTCCGCCCGACACGCGGGTCCAGAACGGCGTGAACACCGTCTTCTACATCTACTACGGCGACCCCACGATCGGCTGCTGCCAGACCCGCCAGGGCTGGGTGTGGGATGCGAACTATCGCTACGTCTACCACTTCACCGATTGGGCCACCAACCCGGTCACGGTGGCCCCCGTCGACGCCACGAAGAACGGCGTCGGCTCGCGAGTCAATCCCCAGGGCGATGGCACCCTCTCGCTCACGTGGGGGGACATGGGAAGCCCGATCCTCAGCGGCGCCTGGGACCTGACGACGGCGCCGACCGTGCCTCCCGCCGCCTTCGGTCTCACCACGGACACGTTCCTGTCCGTGAGAGACGGGACCCTGGCCGCGAACCAGCCCTACACGATCGAGGGCTGGTTCCTGATGGACCTCGTCAATGCGGGCAACTACGTCGGCATCGTGACCAAGGGACGCGACGGCGGCTTCAACGACTGGGTCGGTCTGTGGGTGACCGACAACACCACGATACCACCCAACGCGCTGGCCCTCGGCAACTTCACCGGCGGGGACGTGATCGGGACGACCACACTCGTCGCCGGCCGCTGGTACTACGGCGCAGTCACCTCCACCCCTGGAAGCCCCGCTACCCGGAGGGTCTTCCTCTACGACGCGCTCCAGCGGACGGACGCCCTCACAAATGCGCCGCTGGCGGCGGTCTTGCCACCGTCGCGCGTCGGCGACGACTCGAACGGCAACTGGCTCAACGGCAAAGTCGACGAGGTGCGCTTCTCCAACGTCGCCCGTAGCCAGCAGTGGCTCCAGACCACGGCGCGCAACCAGGCGTGCTCCACGACCTTGCCCGGCGGCTACAACTGCCAAGCGTACATGGGCATCACGACGCCCTTCCTCGCGGTGGGGGCGCAGCAGGCGGTCGCGCCCAACAACTTCACGACGAGCGACTGCTGCCGCGTCACGACCGGGGTCGCGGGCAGCAAGACGACGGTCACGACGAGCGGGCTTTCGATGGTGTGGGACACGGCGTTCGGCGCCGGGCTCTCCGAGGTCTACACCGAGGAGGAGGCGAACGCGACGATCAACCGCCGGGGGGATGGCGGCGCGTACAACGTGTTCAGCATGCAGGTCAACGACAACACGCCCATCGCCAACACGTGGCACTTCGAGCGGAGTGCAGCCGGCACGCTGCAGGTGGTCGAAGCGTCGCCGGCACGGGTGCGCCTGCGCCAGACCTACGACTACACGGCCACGCTGCACCTCGACCGGACCTGGACGGCCGGCTCCTATCCGCGCATCGCCATCGACGAGACCTTCGTCGTCGACAGCACGCAGGACATCCGAGGCGCCCAGGGTCTCCACCCCAAGGGCGAGACGACGTGCGCGGACACCACGTTCGGCAACACCTTCTACTGCGCGGGCAACGCCGACGGGACGAACCGCTTCTGGCTGGTCACGGACAACCAGGCCACTTACGGCGACATGCTCGCGATCCCGCACAACAACACGTTCTTCGTGCGCGCCGGGGCGGGCGGGAACTACCAGAGCATGTTCGAGGCCGGCGCCCCCAACACCTACTTCGCCCGCGTGCACGAGGGGGGGCCGCAGCTCAGCACGCTCGCGGGCAGCTACCCCAACCGCTACCTGTTCTACCCGCGCCTCGCCGGCCTCACTTCCGCCGGCACCCAGTGGCAGCCCTATGTGCTCGAGTACCGCAACGCGGACAACATCTCGCCGGTCACGCTCGGCGCGGGCTGGCAGGACGCGAACGAGCTGACCGGGGCCGGGGACTTCTACAACGAGGCCGAAGCCGCCTACCTCTTCGACATGAACCCCGCGACGGGCTTGAGCTTCGACCTGGACGGCCTCGCGACCCCGCGGCTGCGGCCCTTCTTCAAGATACGACAGTGGCGCTCGCTCGCCCCCAACGGCAACTTCACGCTCGAGGCCACGAACCTGGTGTACGGCACGCACTACACGTCGGCCGTGAAGCCGTTCGCGCGCGCCTACTCGTGCCCGACCGCGGCCTGCGCCACCAGCACATCGCGGGCAAACGGAGGGCTCGCGGGCGCATCGGAGTTCCTCGCCGACGGCAGCGGCGGCCAGAACTTCACGATGGACTTCTCCGGCACCAACTACCAGTACTTCGGCTCGGACTCGAAGTTCCACGGCCTGAACGTGCTGCTCGCGACGCGCGGCGTGGGCACCGGGCTCGACCTCTCCTGGGAGTACTGGAACGGCGCCATCTGGCAGAACCTCGAGGCCGTGGCCGGCTTCACCGACCAGACGGCGAACTTCACGGCGCCCGGGACCGTCTCCTGGAACGCGGACCCGGGGGGCTGGACGAAGCGAACCCTCGTCGCGGGCGACACGTTGCCGCTCTTCTGGGTTCGCGTCTCCCGGGCCGCCGGCAGCTACACCACGAGCCCGATCGAGGGGCTGATCAAGACCGACATCCTGCTGTTTCAGTACTGCGCCGACATCACTGCCGACTTCATGACGTTCTCCTTCTTCCCGCCGGTGCCGACGGCCGTGCGGCTGCTGTCGTTCGGTGCCGAGCCCGCCAACGGTGCCGTGGACCTCGCCTGGCGCACCGGGTCGGAGCTCGACAACCTGGGCTTCCACGTCTACCGCGGCCTCTCGCCGGACGGTCCCTGGACGCGGCTCACGAGCGCGCTCATCCCCGGCCTCGGCTCCTCGCCCCTGGGGGCGGCCTACTCCTGGCACGACGCGGGGCTCGCCAACGGCACCCGCTACTACTACCGCCTCGAGGACGTCGACACCGCGTCGCACTCCACGCTCCACGGACCCGTCTCCGCGGTGCCCCAGGCCGCTGTGACGAAAGACTCCCCGGACGACGGTGAGGGCTCGTCCGGGAAGGGCTCGAGCGGCGCGTCCCGCTCCTCGTGCCCGGCGTGGGCGCTCGCCCAGCTCGGAGACACGGTCTCTCTACGCTCCTGCGAGACGCACGGGGACCCGTCCGCGACATCCGTGCGCGTGTTGTCCACCACGGCGCGCGGCGCGAGCGTCGAGCTGCGCACCGGCGGCTTCGTGGTGGCGCGCGAGGCGAGCGGCAGCGTGCGCGTCCTGGTGCCGGGCTTCGAGCTGCCGAGTGACCCCAAAGCACCCGCGCTCCCGCTGCGCCGCGTGCTGCTGGACGCGGCGGTGGGCCTGGGGGTGCGCCTCGACTCGGTCCAGGCGCTCGACCTCGTGAGCTATCCCGGCCTGCGGCTCGCCGCGACGGGCGCTCTCGAGATGACCGTCTCGCGCGACGGCACGGTGCGGCCGGGACGCCGGGAGGTGGCGCAGCGCGTGGAGGGACGCGGCGCGAAACGCGCGAGCGCCGCTCGCCTCGCGGGTGTCGTGTTCCAGGGCGACGAGAAGCGCGCCGTCGTCGAGGTCCTGCCCTTCCGCATGGATGCCGGGCAGAAGCGGCTCGTGTTGGCACGCCGGGTGGTGGTGCGGCTCTCGTTCGCGGGGCGCGAGCGGCGGGAGACGGGCCGGGGCTCGCACGGGAGGCGGCAGCCGCCCCGCAGCGTGGCCCGCGAGGTGCTGGCGGAGCTCTTTACCTCGCAGCGCGGGCTCCACTCGGTCGCGTTCGAGGAGCTCTTCCCGCAGTGGCGCCGGCCGGTCGCCGCGGCCGAGCTGCGTCTCGAGCGGCAGGGCCAGGCCGTGCCGCTGCATCTCGAGCCGGCGGGGACCGACTTCGGACCGGGGGGCCGGCTCTTCTTCTACGCGGATCGGACCGCATCTTCGACGGCGTTCTCCGCGGAGACGGCCTACCAGCTGGTGCGGGCGACCGACGGCCGCTGGATGGCGAGCCGCGCCGCAGCGCCGTCAGGGGCGCAGGTGGCGTCGCCGGCATCGGCGGTCGCCGAGCTCGAGCGAAACCGCTTCTACCAGCCGGGCCTGCTCGAGGCCGAGGACGTGTGGCTGTGGGAGGCCGTCGCCTCCGGGGCCTCACGCACGCTAGGCTTCGCGCTGCGCGGCGTCGAGCCTTCGGCCGCGGGGCCCGCGCGAGTGTCGGTCGCGTTTCAGGGCGGCTCCGACGCGCCGGAGGTCCAGGACCACCACCTGCGCGTGAGCCTGAACGGCATCTTCGTCGGCGAGACGACGTTCGACGGCAAGCGACCCCACCGCTTCGAGGCGAGCCTGCCGGCGGCGACCCTGCGCGAAGGGCCCAACGAGCTGACGATCGAGAACGCCGGCGACACCGGGGTGAGCTCGCTCGTCTTCCTCGACCGCTTCGCGGTCTGCTTCCCCCGCACTGCTGCGCTGCAGGACGGCGTCTTCGAAGGCCGCTTCGCCGAGACGGGCCCGGCGCGCGTCTCCGCCGTTGCCGCACCGGCGCGCGTGCTGGAGCTCCAGGGCTCCGACCCCGTCTGGCTCACCGGCTTGGAGGCCTCGCCGGACGCCGTGCGCTTCCAGGCCCAGGCGGGCCGTCCGTATCTAGTCGCCGCGGGCCTCGGGCTGCTGACGCCCCGCGTCGCGCGGCCGGCGGCGTCCACGCTGCGCGACACCGGGAACCAGGCCGACTACCTGCTCGTGACCCCGCGCGCCTTCCTCGCCGCCGCGGAGCCGCTCCTCGAGAGGCGGCGCAGCCAGGGCCTGAGCGCGCGCGCAGTCTGCCTCGAGGAGATCGCGTCCGTCTTCGGCGGCGGCGAGCCCACAGGCGAGGCGATTCGCGAGTTCCTCTCGGTCGCGTTCCACTCCTGGGCGCGGCCGTCGCCGCGCTACGTGCTGCTGCTCGGCGACTCGAGCTACGACCCGCGCAACTTCATGGGCAGTTCGCACCCGGAGCCGCTGCCCGCGCTGTGGACGAAGACCTCGTACCTGTGGACCGTCTCCGACCCCGGGCTCGCCGCGGTCAACGGCGAGGACCCGCTGCCCGACATGGCGATCGGACGCCTGTCCGCGGCGAGCGTCGAGGAGGCCGTGAGCCTCGTGCGCAAGCAGCTCGACTGGGAGGACTCCGGCCAGGACCTGCGGGGCAAGGCGGCGCTCGTGGCCGACAACCCCGACCCGGGCGGCGACTTCGAGGCGGACGTCGCCGAGATCGAGGCCTCCTTCCTGCACGGAAGGCCCGTCGAGCGGATCCTGCTGAGCGAGCGGGGTGCTTTCACGCGTGACGCGATCCGAGGCGCGTTCGACGGCGGGCTGTCGCTCGCGAGCTACGTCGGTCACGGCGGCGCAGCGGTGTGGGCCTCGGAGAACGTGCTCAACTCGTGGGACGTGGCGTCCTTGCTCGCGCAGCCGCGGCAGCCGTTCCTGCTGACGCTCAACTGCCTGAACGGCTACTTCGTGGCACCCGCCTTCGACTCGCTCGCCGAGGCGCTCGTCAAGGCGGAGGGCCGCGGTGCCATAGGCGCAGTCTCGCCGTCAGGCCTCTCGCTCGACGCTCCGGCGCACGCTTTCCACCGCGCGCTGATGGCCGAGCTCACGAGCGGCGCGCACGTCCGTCTCGGCGACGCAGTGCTCGCCGCGCAGAAGGCGTACGCGGGGACCGGGGCGATGCCGGAGCTCGTCGGCGTGTACCAGCTGCTGGGCGACCCGGGCCTGCGCCTCCGCTAGCGCGGCCGTCGCGCCATCGAAGAGCGGGATTTTCACCAGCCGGAGATCGGCCGGTGGATCAGGGACTGGAGCCGCGGATGCTGGCACTCGCCGCCTGCGCCGAGGCCGCGAGGCGCGCCTCGCGATCCCGAAGCGCCTTCTGATCGCCCGAGTCCTGCGGCCCCGGCTCGGCCGGTGCGGACTTGGCCAGGCGGTCGAGCTGCGGCAGCGCCTCGCGCGCGGCGGGTCCCAGGCGCCCGAGACCGTCCACGATCTGCTCGCGCGCGGCGAGGCTCGTGCCCTTTCGTTGAAGGGCAGCGGCGAGCGACGGGACGGCGGTCCGTCCGAGCTCCAGCAGATCCTTCACCGCGCGGGCCTGGATCCCGGCGTTCTTCGACCGCAGCTGGTCCGCGAGCTCAGCCAGCTCGATTGCGGCGCTCGTGGCCCCGGGCGGCCGAGAGAAGGCCTGCCGGATCTCGTCCACGTCCGCGCCCGCGCGGACGGCGAGTCCCGTGTAGAACTTGGCGCGGGTGTCGTCGCCGCTCAGGTAGTAGCACCACGCTTCGCCCAGCAGGGCCTCTCCCCGGAGGCGGGG
>Ga0210377_10003557_pt1 | contig 13361 bp, 7 predicted proteins | sample PLM4_65_b1redo_FD_155480 | JGI IMG/M metagenome (GOLD analysis project Ga0210377, IMG submission 155480) | Groundwater sediment microbial communities from an aquifer in East River, Colorado, USA - PLM4_65_b1 redo | ecosystem: Environmental > Terrestrial > Soil > Riparian zone | place: USA: East...
ACCCGAACAGCATCAAGTGGGTCCTGGGCCAGCCCCTGGTCGAGGGCGGCGCGAGCGCCCACTTCACGGTGCGCCCGGCGGCCGATGTTTCGCCCCTTGCGCGGTGCCTGTTCGACGTCGCCGGTGTCGAGGCCGTCTTCCTGGCTTCGAACTTCGTGACCGTGACCAAGCGGGCCGACGTCGAGTGGACCGATCTCGCGCAGCCGATCGTCGACGCGATCAAGCAGTCGGTTGGCGGCGGCGTGCAGGCGCTCGGCCCGGCGTACGCGCCTCCCGAGGGCGGCGCGCAGAGCGAAGTCGTCGCCCGCATCCGCCGCGTGCTGGACGAAGAGGTCCGCCCGGCGGTCGCCATGGACGGCGGCGACATCGTCTTTTCCGATTTCAGGGACGGGATCGTCGAGCTCTACATGCACGGCTCGTGCAGCGGCTGTCCGAGCTCGACGGCCACGCTCAAGCACGGAATCGAGACGCGCCTGCGCGAGCTGATCCCGGAGGTCCAGGGCGTCATCGCCCTGTGAAGCTGAGGCGATCGGGCGCGCCGGGATCGCCCGCAAACGAGCCGAGCTGGCGCCACGACTCTCCCCCCGGAGCGGTCGGCGCAATGCTGAAGAGGTCAGGCGTGGACGGGGGGAAGCGAAACGGATCGGGGCGAACGGGGACGCTGCCGTCCCCGCTTGGCGTGGGGGGGCCGGTGCCCTGCCGCTGGCGCCGCGACCAGAGACTGCGGCGTCGCCTCACCATGCGCGGGCGCGCCACCCTCGCGGCGCTCGCGGGCGGTGTGCTCGTCGGCCTCACCAGCGGAATCTGGCTGGCCTCGGCCGTGGGCGCGCGCAGCTTCGAGCGCACGGCGCTTCCGGAGGTCACCGCCCCGCCGCCGGAGGGCGGCGAGCTTGCCCAGACCTCCGAAACCGCCGAAGCGGCGGAAGCGACCGAAGAGACCGAAGCGGCCGTGAAGATGGCGACCGGCGAGGCCCCGCTGGATCTCAGCGGGTGGCTGCCGGTATCGCGTGCGGCGCTGGCGCTTCCGGCGGCGCGGTCCGGCGCCTCCGCGGACGGTCCCGAGCGGCTGTTCGAAGTGGTCGACGCTCCGGGCGAAGGCGGCCCGCTCCGGATCGAATACAGCCTGGATGCGGAGCTCACGCGCCACGTCTTCCAGGTGCTCGAACAAGGCAAGGTGGCGCTCGGCCACGTGATCGTCTTGGATCCCGCCACCGGCCGCGTGCTCGCCTACGCCTCGACCGACACGCAGCGGTTTCCGGCCACGCGCACCTATCCCGCCGCGTCGCTCGTGAAGGTGATCACGGCCGCCGCGGCGCTGGGCGCCGACCCCTACGCGGCGCGCCTGCCCTGTCGCTACAGCGGAAGCCCCTACCGGCTCACGCCCTCGCGGATCGATCCGCCGCGGGGCGGCAACGTGGTGTCGCTGCGGCAGGCGCTCGCGACCTCGAACAACCAGTGCCTCGCCCAGCTCGCGGTGCACTCGGTCGGCGTCGAGCTGCTGCTCGACACCATTTCGCGCTTCGGCTGGACCCACGAGCCGGCGCCCGCCCATGCCGCCGGGATCGTCGATGATCCGGAGGGCGATCGCTTCGGGGTCGGCAAGCTCGGCTGCGGCCTCGCTGGCTGCCAGATCACGCCGCTGCACGCCGCGCAGCTCGCGGGCGCGCTGGCGTTCGGAGAGGTGGTCGAGCCGCGCTGGATCGACCGCATCGTGGACGCCTCGGGGCAGGAGCTCGCGCTACCCGCGCCCGCCGCGCCGCGCCAGGTGCTCTCGCCCGAGCTCGCCGGCGAGCTGCGGGGCATGCTGGTCGACACCACCACGCGTGGCACGGCCCGGCGCGCCTTCCGGACGCGGGGCGGCCGCCCCTTGCTCGGGCCCGTGCAGGTCGCGGGCAAGACCGGGAGCCTTTCGGGTACCGATCCCAAGGGCCGCTACGAGTGGTTCATCGGCGTGGCTCCGGCCGAGGCGCCGCGGATCGCGGTCGCCGTGGTGGTGGTGCAGCGCGCCCGCTGGTGGCGGAACGCCTCGCAGGTGGCGAGCGAGGTGCTGCGGGGGGTCTTCTGCGACCGGGGGGTGTGTCGCGCCGATGCGGTCGAGCGCCTGGTCACCGCGCCGGCGACTGCCACGCAGGCGGTTCTGGCGCACCCCGCGGCGGAGCCGCACGAGAATCTGCTGCTGGATTGATGGGCTTCAGGCCCGCGCCCGGCGTCCCGAAGAGTGACACCGGAGTGCGCGGATGAACGACACCACGCGGATCCGTCCGGTCTATCTGCTGGGCACGCACTGCCCGACCGCTCCGCCCAGCCTGGTGGTGATCTGCGGCCCCGATCTCGGACGCCGGATCCCGCTGGAGGCGCCCTCGCTCACGATCGGACGCGAGGCCGAGTGCGCAGTGGTGGTCCCGATCGACGGGATCTCTCGTAAGCACTGCGAGCTGGTGCATCGCGAGGGGGTGCGCCTGCGCGACCTCGGCTCCACCAATGGCACCTGGCTGAACGGACGCGAGCTCCAGCCGGGCGAGGAGGCCCTGCTCCAGTCCGGAGACCGCGTGGAGCTGGTGGGCATCGCCTTCAAGTTCCTCGCGGGCAACGATCTCGAGGCGCAGTACCACGAGGAGCTCTACCAGCTTGCGATCGTCGACGGCCTGACCCGCATCTTCAATCGCCGCTACCTGATGGATTTCCTGACCCGCGAGATCTCGCGCTGCCGGCGGCACTCGCGCCCGCTCTCGCTGCTGCTCTTCGACATCGACCGCTTCAAGGAGATCAACGACCGCTTCGGCCACGCCTCCGGCGATCAGGTGCTGCGCACGATCGTCGAGGTCGCGCGCGAGGGCGTCCGCCGCGAGGAGTGCCTGGCTCGCTTCGGCGGCGACGAGTTCGTGGTGGTGATGCCCGAGACCGCCCTGGAGGGAGCGAGAATCGTCGCGGAGCGCACCCGGAGCCGCGTCGAGGGCCACGCGTTCTCCTTCGGCGGCCGGCCGATCCCCGTCACCATCTCCGTCGGCGTGATCGAGCTCTCGCCCGCGATGGCCGATGCCGACGCGATGATGGCGGCCGTCGACACCCAGCTCTACTCCGCCAAGATGGCCGGCCGGAATACCGCCGCAGGCTAAGTGGCCCTGTCCACCCACGATCGGGGTGGTGTGGGATAATCGGGGCGCCCTACCACTGGTGGGAACGCCATCGGGATGGACTGCGCGAGCTGCGGGAGAACGAACCGGGCGGGTGCGAAGTACTGCGGCGGGTGCGGCAGGCCGCTGGCTCCGCGCTGTCCGGCATGCGGGGCCGAGACCCAGCCCGCTTCGCAGTTCTGTGACGCGTGCGGCGCCTCCCTGGTGGCTGCGCAGGCAGGCGCTGCCGAGGCCCGCAAGGTCGTCACGATCGTCTTCGCGGACCTGATCGGATCGACGGCGCTTCACGAGCGCCTGGATGCGGAGTCCGCCCGCCGCCTGATGGACCGCTACCACCGCTCGATGGGCGCCGTGGTGGAAGCCCATGGCGGCACCGTCATGCAGCTGCTCGGAGACGGCGTGCTGGCCGGCTTCGGCGTGCCCCGGGTGGCCGAGGACGATGCGATTCGCGCCGTGCGCGCCGCCGTCGGCATGCAGCAGGCCTTCCGCGAGCTGGCCCGCGAGCAGGCCGGCCTGGCGGGCGACCTCGGCCTGCGCGTCGCCGTCTACACCGGGGAGGTGGTCGCAGGCGACGATCACACCCACGTGATGGGAGACCCCGTCAACGTCGCGGCGCGGCTCCAGCAGGAGGCGCGCGACGGCGACGTGCTGCTCGGCGAGTCGACGCGACGGCTGGTCGGCGAGCAGGTGACGCTGGCGCCCTTCGGCAGCTTCGCGCTCAAGGGCCGCGCCGAGCCGGTGGTGGCGTACCGCGTGGTGTCGCTCGAGCGTCCTGCTGGCGCGCCGGCGATCGCGTTCGTCGGGCGCGAGGACGAGCTGCGGCGGATCCGGGCGGTCTACGACACCGCCGTCGCGACCCATGCCGCTCGCCTGGCCGTGCTGCTCGGATCGCCGGGCCTCGGCAAATCGCGTCTGATCGACGAATTCTCCCGCCGCCTCGGTGACGGAGCGACCGTCCTGATGGCTCGTTGCGACGCTGCCGGCGGCGCCACCTTCGCGCCGCTCGCCGGGGCGCTGCGCGGACTGATGGGCATCGACGACGGCGCCAGCGGCGACGCCCTGCGCGCGGCGATCCTGTCGGGGCTGCCGGAGGGCGAGCCCGAGCGCGCCCGGATCGCCGACGGGGTGGCAGCGTTGCTGGCGGGCACGCCGGCTTCACCGGAGGAGATCTTCTTCGTCGTTCGCCGCGGGCTCGCCGCGCTGGCAGCCGTGCGGCCGGTGGTGCTGGCGATCGACGACATCCAGTGGGCGGAGCCGCTGCTGCTCGACTTGATCGAGCACCTCGTGCAGTGGGGCAGCGAGGTGCCCATGCTGATCCTGGCGGCTGCGCGGCCCGAGCTGCGCGACACGCGCTCGTCACTGGCGACGTCCGGTGGCTTCGTCAGCGACGTGGTGACGCTCTCCGGGCTCGACGCCGGCGCGGCGACCCGGCTGGCCGCCAACGTGATCGGGGCGGAGGCGCTGCCGGCCGCGATCGCCGGGCGCGTGCTGGCCACCAGCGAGGGCAATCCGCTCTTCGTCGGCGAGCTGGTCCGCATGCTGGTTCACGACGGCGCGCTCAAACGAGACGGCGACCGCTGGACCGCGGGAGTCGAGCTCGCCGATCTGGAGATGCCGCCCACCATCCACGCGCTGCTGGCCGCGCGCATCGAGCGTCTGCGTCCGGAAGAACGCATCGTCCTGGAGCGGGCGGCGGTGATCGGGAGACACTTCTCGCGGACCGCCCTCGCGCAGCTCCTTCCGCGAGAGGTCAGCGACCTCGACGCGCGGCTCGAGTCGCTGCGCCGTAGCGAGCTCGTCGAGCCCGACACCGGCTGGTTCCTCGGCGAGCCGGTGCTGCGATTCCATCACGTGTTGATCCGCGACGCGGCCTACCGGCGTCTGCTCAAGAACACCCGTGCGGAGCTGCACACGCGTTTCGCCGATTGGCTCGAGGTGCGCGCCGCGGGGGCCGTCGAGCACGACGAGATGCTCGGCTGGCATCTCGAGCAGGCCCACCAGCATCTGCGCGAGCTCGGCCCGATCGACGCCCAGGGCCGGGTCCTCGGCGAACGGGCCGCGCGCCACCTGGCGGCCGCGGGCCGGCGGGCGCTCGCGCGCGACGACCTGGCGCCGGCAGCGGGTCTGCTCGAGCGTGCGCTCGAACGACTCGACGATGCCGATCCGGCGCGCGCCGACCTGGCGCTCGATTGGTGCGAGGCGGTGCTCTCGGCCGGCGACGTCGGCACCGCGGTGCGCGCGATCGCCGAGCTCGGTCGCTTCCTCGGCGATTCGGATCGCCTGCGCGCGTGGCACACCTGCTTCGCGGGGCAGCTCGCCGTGCTCACGGATCCGAAGGCGCTGCGCGCCAGCGCCGGGGCGGTGGAAGCCGCTGCCGCAACGCTGACGTCCGCCGGTGACGCCGCGGGCGAGGCGAAGGCGCATTCCGTGCACGCGCTGGTGCTCGCCCAGCTCGGCAAGATCGGCGCCTGTGAGGCGGCGCTCGACAAGGCGCTCGCCGCCGCGCGGCGCGCGCGCGATCGGCGCCGGGCCAATGCCGTACTTGCCGGCGCGCCCGTCGCCGCGCTCTGGGGGCCGAGCCCGGTCACGCGCGCCAGCGGCCGCTGCCTCGACGTCGTGCGCGTGCTGCGCATTACGCAGGGAGCGCCCGCGGTCGAGGCCGTCGCGCTGCGCTGCCAGGCGGTGCTCGAGACGCTGCGCGGACGAGCCGAGGCGGCGCGGCGCATGATCGCGTCGTCGCGGCGCATGGTCGAAGAGCTCGGCATCACGCAGCGCGTGCTCGAGGCCGACCTGTTCGCCGGACTGATCGAGCTGCTCGAAGGGGATGCCGCGGCCGCCGAGGGCCGCCTGCGCACCGCCTACGACGGGCTCCGCGCGCAGGGGCTCGGCATCGACGCCGCGCAAGCCGCCGCCCTGCTGGGCCGCGCGCTGCTCGCGCAGGGCCGGATCGCCGACGCCGAGGCCATCAGCGTCGAGAGTGAGTCCCTGGCGGGCGATTCCTTCAAGGCGGCGATCGCCTGGCGCGGCGTGCGCGCGGAGGCGCTGGCCGCACGCGGCGAGCACGCCGCGGCAATCGAGTTCGCACGGGCCGCCGTCGAGATCGCCGCCGCCACCGATGACCTGCTCGACCACGCGGATGCGCGCCAGGCGCTCGCGGTCGCGCTGCGCGCCGCGGGCCGGGCCCCCGAGGCCGATGCCGAGGAGAAGCGCGCGATCGAGCTCTGGGAGGCGAAGGGCGCGACGCTGCTGGTCGAACGGTCCCGCGGCGCGGCGGCACGCGTCAATCCGGTGGGATCAGCCCCCGAAGATCGCACCGAGCCGTCGCGCGTGGTCCGCCGTCGTGTGAGGGCGAACGCGGCGACTGCGAACGTCGTCCGCCTCGACGCCGCGATCGCGGCCCGCGATTCCGATGCGCTCCCCACCCTGCTCGCTGATGGCTCCGAGGTCGTCGATCACACCAGCGGCATCACGTTCGACGGGAAGGGCCTGCTTGCCTCCTGGCGCTCCCTGCTCGACGCTCGAGAACCGTCACAACGGAACGAGTTGCTGGCGACCCTCGGCGACGCTCTCGCGCTGTGCCGTCAGTCGACGTCAGCGAGCAGCCTGGCCACCCGGGAGCTCGATATCGGTGCCTACGCGACAGAGAAGCTCACCCTGATCGAGGTCGACGGATTCGGACGACGCCGACGGAGCGAGGTCTTCCCCCCCGACCGCATCGGCGACGCCGTCGCGCGCCTGTACCAGCGCTACGCCGAAGTCCTTCCCGACGGCCCCGAGCGCGCCCGCGCCCCCGCGACGGCGCACTCGGTCGCGGTGCTGCTGGGACCCGCCGACCCCGATCGCTGGGCCACGGCGCTTGCCCCCGCCGTCGAGTTCACCGATCACCGATCCGTCGGGTTGCTCGGATTCGGGCGAGGAGCCGATGCCGTGCTCCGCGGAATGCGCAGCCTGCTCGAGGTTGCCGACGGTGTCTCCAACCGCATCGACGATGTCGTCGGCCTGCGCTCCGACGCGTTCCTCGTACGCTGGACGAACCTGGGTACGTCCCGCGCCAGCGGTGGCGCCTTCGAGAGGCAATACCTTCAGCTCTTCGTCTTCGGAAGCGATGGCCTTGCGACGCGGATGGAATGGTTCGACGCCGACGGCGACGCCGAGGCGCTCGCCCGCTTCGACGAGCTGGCGGCCGGGCCTGCTGCCGAGCGCTTCGCGAACACCGCATCGCGGCTCGTGGACGCCTCACTGCGTGCGATGGAGCGGCGAGACTGGGACGCACTCGTCGCCCTTCACGCGCAGGGGCACGTGTTCGACGATCGGCGCTCGCTGGTGCGCACGAGGGTCGAAGGAGAGTCGTATCTCGCGCACCTCGGGATCTTGTTCCGAGCCGAGCGCGATGAGTCACGCGAGCTTTTCGCGACGCGTGGTGATCGGCTAGCGCTCCATCGCGCCAGGCTCACGACCCGCGGTGGCCATCGGGGTCCCGCGGAGTTCGAGATGCTCAACCTGGTCGAGGTGGATGCTTCCGGTCGGCAGGTCGCGCTCGTGACCTTCGACCCCTACGACGTCGCCGCCGCCTACACCGAACTAGACGCGCGCTACCACGCCGGCGAGGCCGCGCCGCACGCGCGCGTGTCGGCGGGGATGCAGGAGTTCAAGCGCGCCTTCACGGCGCGCGACTGGGACGCGCTCGCAGCGCGCTGCGCGCCCGACATCGTCGTCCACGATCGCCGGCTGCTCGGCTGGGAGACGCTGCACGGCCCGGCTGCGTACCTCGAGGCGCTGCGCTTGCTGGTCGAGCTCGCGCCGGATACCCGGCTTCGCATCGACCACGTCACGATCTGCGAGAACGGCTACCTCGTGATCACCGTCTGGGAGGGGACCCGCGAGGGCGGCGCCTACGAGGCGCCGAGCCTGATGGTCGCGGAGCTCGACGGTGACTCGCGGATCCGCCGCTTCGACCAGTACGACCTGGAGCGGCTCGACCTGGCGCAGGCGCGTTTCGCGGAGCTGCGCGCCGAGCTCGCCTAGGAGCTCCGCCAGGCCGCCAGCTCGGCGCGCTCGGCCGCGCGACGGCCCGCCTCGAGGCCCAGGCGCACGGCATCGACGCGCTTCTTCGGGTCCATGAAGTCGAGGCCGAGCACGCGCGAGTCCTCGCGGGAGGGCGATAGCAGCGCCACGGTCGCGCCCGCCTCGCGCAGGGCGAGGGTCTCTGCGTCGAGCCGCTGGTACATCAGGCGGGCGAGTCCGGCGTTGCCGCGCACGAAGGGAGCCAACACCAGGACGTGCTGCGCGCCGAGCTCGAGCGCCAGATCGGCGTGGGTGCCCGAGTGCACGCCGCCGTCCACGTAGCGCCGTCCCTCGATCGAGACGGGCGCAAAGATCCCGGGCACGCAGCAGGAGGCGGCGACGGCGCGTTCGAGCGGGACGCCACTCTTCGCGTCGAAGACCCGGACCTCGCCGCTCTCGGCGTCGACCGCGGTGACGCGCAGGCGCGCCGGCCAGCTCGTGGTCGCGAGCTCTCGGGCGATCCAGGCGACGGAGCGTTCCTCGGGCGGTGTCGGCGCCGCGAGCGCGAGCGCGCCGAGCTCGCGTGCCTGCTCGGGCCCGACGCTCTCGAAGTTCATCCAGGTGCGGAAGACGCGGGCGAGCGTCGCCGGATCGGGCGCGGGGCCGCGGCCGCTGCCGGCTCCGGCCGGGGGCGCCGCCTGCGCGACGGCGATCGCACCGAAGTCGCGCCCGACCGCGAGCCAGGCTCCCACCAGCGAGCCCGCCGAGGTGCCGATCACGTCCTCGGCCTGCGCGAGCCGGACACCGCGCCCCTCCAGCCCCGCGATCACGCCGGCCTCCCAGGCGATCCCGACGATTCCGCCGCCCCCGAGCACGAGCGCGCGCTGGGTCATGACGTCAGCAAGCGAAGCGCGCAGCGAGCCGCAGGCGAGCGTAGTTCACTCATGCCGGGCGGACATTCGCGAGGGTGACTTCACGCTCGCCCACTTCGAGCGCGGCGCGCTGCGGCTTGCCCCGCGCGGCGTTGGCGCAACGCACGGCGGCGGCGCCCAGCCGCGCGATCCGGACGTCGCCGAAGGGACCGCCCGCCACCTGGTTCGTCACCATCGCCATGGCGAGGCGCTGCTCCGGGTCGCACCACGCCCCCGAGCCCCCGTAGCCGAAGTGACCGAAGCCGGTGTGGATGCGCCCGCGCGTGGTGAACGCGCTGTGGTAGCCGAGCCGCCAGTGCATCGGCAGCAGCAGCACGCGGTCGCGCTCGCGCGTCTGCACCTGCGACGCGCGCGTGACGGAGCGCCGCGAGAGCAAGCGCACACCGTCGAGCGTCCCCCCCTCGGCCAGCAGCGCGTAGATGCGCGCGAGCGAGCGCGCCGTGAAGAGGCCGTTGGCCGCGGGGATCGGGGCGTCGAGGATGCGCGGGTCGAAGAGCAGGTCGCCCACATCGCCTGGCAGCAGCGCGCTCTGGATCAGCAGCGGGGAGATCGGGATTCCGACCGTGCGGTAGACGCGGTCGAGCGCGCTCATCAGCCGCTTCGAGCCGATCAGCCCCACCACGCCGCCGGCCTTGGGTCGGATCAGCGTCGCGGCGCGCTGCTTGGCCTCGGCGGGGGCTCCGATGTAGCAGCCGTCGAGCCCGAGCGGCTCGGCGAGCAGGCTGCGCAGGGCTTCGCCGAGCGGCTGCCCGGTCACTCTTTGGAGGATCTCGCCGGCGAGCCAGCCGAAGGTAAAGGCGTGGTAGGCGCAGCGGCCGCCCGGCGCGAGCTGCGGCGGCGCTTCGGCGAGCGCCTCCGTCATGTACTCCCAGTCGAGGATCCGCTCGGGCCGGTCGAGCAGCGTGCGGATCTGCGGGAGACCGGCACGGTGCGAGAGCACGTCGCGCAGCGTGATCGAGGCCTTGCCGGCCTGGGCGAACTCGGGCCAGTACTTGGCGACGCGATCCTCGAACGCGATCTGGCCGCGGTCCGCGAGCACGTGCAGGGCGGTCGCGACCACGCCCTTGGTGGTCGAGAACGACATCGCCATGGTGTCCGAGGCCCAGGCGTGGCCAGCGGCGTCGCGCTCGCCGGCCCACAGGTCCGCGACCTTGCGGCCGCGGTGGTAGACGCAGACGGCGGCCCCCCCCCCGCCGCGGCGCACCTGCTGTTCGAGGCTGCGCGCCATCGGCCAGAAGTCCGGCTCTACCGTGCCGTGGATCAACCTGGGGCCCGGGCCGTTTTGAGCATCTGGACCCCATTATCTACAGGTTTTCGAGCCGCTTTCCAAGCCCGGCCTGGAACGGGCAAGTCCGCGCCCCTTGATCGTTTCTTGAAGGTCCACTGACCCCGATCCGGGAGCGGCTGGGTGTATTACTCAACACGCCCCGAACGCGACCCCGGAGAGGATGATGGCGGGTGAAGCCAAGGTGCTGCTGGTGGAGGATCGCGCGGAGGCGCGCGCGCTGATCGCGGCGGACCTCGTCGAGGCGGGGCTCGCGGTGGTCGAGGCGCGCGATGGCGTGGAAGCCTGGGACCGCTTTCGCGCCGATGTCCCCGACCTGGTGGTGAGCGACCTGCGCATGCCGCGCGCGGACGGGATCGAGCTGCTGCGGCGCATCCGCGCGATCTCGAGCGTGCCAGTGGTCTTGCTGACGGCGTACGCCGATGTCGCGACGGCCGTCGAGGTGATCCGGAGAGGCGCCCAGGAGTTCTTCACGTTTCCGGACGATCTCGAGCGCATGATCGCGCGCGCCCGCGAGCTGGCCTGCGCCTCCGCGTCGCAGCCCGAAGCAGACCCGCTCGCGCAGCTCGTCGCCGGCCGCAGCGCGGCGATGCGGCGCGTGCGCGATCGGATCCGGGCGCTCGCGGGCCTGAGCGTGCCGGTGCTCGTCCGCGGCGAGCCCGGGACCGGCCGCGATCAGGTCGCGCGCGCGATCCACCAGATCGGCGGGAGCGGCGGCGCACCGCTCGTGACGGTGCGCGCGGGAGCCGCCGCGCCGGCGCCGCGGATCCCGGCGGGCGCCGCCTGGTTTCTCGACGAGATCGGGCGCTTCTCGGCAGCGGAGCAGGCGCATTGGTTCGAGCGGCTGCGCGCGGGGGGCGCCGAGGCGCCCGGCGCTCCCCGCGTGCTCGCCTGCGCCTCGGAGGATCTGGCGGCGCGCGCGGGAGAGGGCGCCTTCCACGCCGGGCTGGCCGAGAAGCTGGAGCGCTTCGCGATCCTGCTCCCGCCGCTGCGCGAGCGCCTCGAGGACGTCGCGCAGCTGGCGCCGCTGCTCGCGACGCGGATCGGCACGGCGATGGGACGCCCCGGCATGCAGCTCGACCGCGGCGCGCTCGCGTTGCTGCGCGAGCAGCAGTGGCCGGGAAACGTGCGCGAGCTCGCGAACGTGCTCGAGCGCCTGGTGGCCTTCTCGGCACACGGCGCGATCACGCGCGAGCGCGTGCGTGAGGTGCTGGGAGAATCGCGCGACAGCGTGGACTCGCTGCGTCTGCGGTGCGAGGCGCAGCAACGCGAGGAGCTGGTCGCCCTGCTGGCGGCCTGCCGCGGCAATCTGGCGGAAGTGGCGCGTCGCCAGAAGCTCTCCCGCGGCGCGGTCATCTACCGCGCCCAGAAACACGGCCTGCTCCCCAAGCCGCGTCCGGGCAAGGGACCGTGTTCGCCCTGAGGCGCGCTGCCTTGCGCGGGCGGCTACTCCGGGTGATGGGCGGCTGGCTCGCGCCGAGCGCGACGATCGGTCGCGCCCCGGCCGCCCTGGTCCACGATCTCGGCAAGCCGCTGGGTATCGTCGAGCTGCTCGCGCTGCGCCTGCAGGAGCGCGCTCGGGAGCCGGCGCTCGTGCAGAGCGACGCGCGCACGATCGCCGCGCTCGCCGGGGAGATGCGAGCCTGCCTGCGCGGACTCCTCGGCGCCGCCGACCCGGATGCGGACGCCGCGGGCGAGACCGCGCTCGACGCGCTGATCGAGCGCGCGATCCGCAGGGTCGCGCACGGGTGCGAGGCGGCGCGGGTCGCGGTGCGGCTGGCGCCCGGCCTGCCGCGGCTGCGCGCGGGGGGCGACGAGCTGGTCCGCGTGCTCGCGAATCTCGTCGACAACGCGCTGCGGGCCAGCGCCCCGGAAGGGGAAGTGCGCGTGCTCGGGATCCAGGCGGCGGCGGGGCTGTGCATCGAGGTGAGCGACCGCGGCTGCGGCATGCACGCTGGGATCGCGGCGAGGGCCTTCGAGCCGTTTTTTACGACGCGCAGCGCGAGCGAAGGCAGCGGCCTGGGGCTCGCGATCTGTCGCGATCTGGTCGGCGCCCTGGGCGGGTCGATCGAGCTCGCGTCGGCCCCGGGCGGCGGAACCCGCGTGCGGGTCACGCTCCCGCTCCCGCAGCGGGCCCGCAAACCCCTGTTCCAGCAGAAGAAAAAAAATCCGCTCGGCGCGTGACACCTTTCCGGCCGGGAGACCACTTACTGGGTAGAAAATCAAATATCCCCTTCCCAGGGGGGCCCGGAGCTGCAAAACAGTTTCGGGCCTTTCCTGTTTCTGGGGCCTTGCTGTTCAAGGCTCTCGCTCCGCCCGCTCTGCCCGAATCGCCTCTCGACTCGCACCGGTGCCGATCCAGCCGCGCCGCCGGAAGACGACGAACATCCCCACGCCCAGCGCGATCATGGCACCCCAGAGAGCCGGGTACGCCCAGCGCCAGTGGAGCTCCGGCATGTACTCGAAGTTCATCCCGTAGACGCCGACCAGGAAGGTGAGCGGGATGAAGATGGTGGAGATCACGGTCAGCACCCGCATCACCTCGTTCAGGCGGTTGCTGATGCTCGAGAGGTGGACCTCCATCAGGCTGACGGCCATCTCGCGGAAGCTCTCGACCAGGTCGAGGATCTGCACGGCGTGGTCATAGGCGTCGCGTAGGTAGACACGGATGGCCGGGCTGATGAAGGGGCTCTCCCCGCGCAGCAGCGAGTTGATGGCGTCGCGCTGCTGCCACAGGATGCGGTGGAAGTTCAGGAGCTGGCGCCGGATCACGTGGATCGCTCCCGCGTTGCGCTCGATCCGGCCCGCTACGACCCGCTCCTCCACCTCCTCGAGCGCGTCGCCGAGCGACTCGACGATCGGGAAGTAGCCGTCGATCAGGGTGTCGAGCAGCGAGTAGGCGAGGAAGTCCGCACCCATCTGGCAGATCAGCGAATGGCTGCGGATGCGGTCGCGGACCGGGTCGAAGACATCGCGCTGGCCCACCTGGAAGGTGATCACCCAGTG
>Ga0210377_10003558_pt1 | contig 13355 bp, 15 predicted proteins | sample PLM4_65_b1redo_FD_155480 | JGI IMG/M metagenome (GOLD analysis project Ga0210377, IMG submission 155480) | Groundwater sediment microbial communities from an aquifer in East River, Colorado, USA - PLM4_65_b1 redo | ecosystem: Environmental > Terrestrial > Soil > Riparian zone | place: USA: East...
GACCCGATCTGGTTTGGCGTGCTGATCGTGATCCTGATGGAGACCGCGATGATCACGCCGCCGGTGGGCATCAACCTCTACGTCGTCCAGGGCCTGCGCAAGCGCGGCAAGATCGACGACGTCATCATCGGCGCTGCGCCCTTCGTCCTCACCATGCTGCTGATGATCGCCATCCTGTCGTACTGGCCGAACCTCGCGCTGTGGCTGCCGCGGGTGGCGGCGGGCTGAGGCGCGGCAGGGCCGCTGCTTGCCTTGCCCAATGCGCTCGCGGCAAAGCTGCGCGAGCGCGCCGAACGCAACCATCGTTCGCTGCAGGGGGAGCTGATGGCGATCCTGGAAGCTGCGGCCTACGAAGCTCGTGCGGCGGCCACGCCCGCGGACGGCCTGCTCGAACGCCTGCTGGCCATCACGGGCAGCCGCGGCATCGATACCACGAAGCGGCTCACGCGGGAGCAGGCCCACGATCGCAAGCGCCTGCGCAAGTCCGGCGCCTGAGCATCGCGGTTGCGCACCGTCTCGACTCCAACGTGCTGGTGTATGCCTTCTCGAAGGCCCCGCGCGACGCAATGGGCTCAGCCATGAGGACGCGCTCGCGATGCTCGAGGAGATCGCCGGCAGCCGCCCGGTGATCCCGATCGATGTTCCGCTCATGCGGCATGCGCTGCAGTTGAAAAGCCGCTACGGCATCGCCTATTGGGATGCAGCCGTGATCGCCGGCGCGCACCGGCTCGGCGCGTCAACGCTCGTGAGCGAAGACCTCGCGCACGGTCAGGATTACAGCGGCGTGCGCGTGTTTAACCCTTTTGCCGGGTCCTGAAGCGCGAGGGCGGCTTACGACCCCGAGCTGCCGATCGCCACTCTCCATACCGGACATTCAGCGGAGATAGAAGGGCGATCAATCCGGCCGCGAAGTGTGAAGGCCAGGCGCGCTGCAATCCAGTGCTGAAGCTGTCCTGAACGGTACACTCGGTCTTATGTTAATTTCACTCCCCGCGTGTCCACCCGCCGGGGACGATCGGAGCGAATCTAGTGTAAAAAATGTTGCAACAATAAGAACAACAAGACATGTGCGCCCAGAAAGCAAGCCAGCGTAGTTGCGTCTATGTAGTTGGTGCCGGGTTCTCCGCAGGACTTGGCTACCCACTTACCAGTCTTCCGCGTTCGCGACTGCCCTCTTCGAGCACGCGTATGGGCTTCTGCAATCGTAAAGCACAAGCCGGCTCACCTTTGAGCCCTAAAGCACCTGATTGGCCGGACCAGCGATGTATGTTAGGCGCAGTTTGGAAGTGATGACGACGACTGCCGTTGAGTTTGTGAAATGGCCCTCGCCTTTGCGCGTGTCGGCCCTATACCGCTGTATGTTTATCAAGAGAACGAGAGACGCTTTCTTCGCTGCAAGAACTTTTGCTAGAAACTCGGAAGAACAAGCCAACCGTTCGCCGGCTTGAGAGCCGTCTTCCTGGTGCTTGAACTCCCGGCCCCAAGCCTCGGCGTGCGCAACGACTGCCCCTTCGGAGTCGATCCACCGGCGATTGAACGGATCGGTGCTGGTTAACGATCCGAGCGCGTTGATCTCCTTTTTGAAATAGGGCCTGCGCATCGCCGAACGAGCTCCTAAAGGATCATCTTCGTCCAGCCGGACTTCCGGAGACGGAGATACGATCCAACTCTCGCAATCGTCCTTTTCGTTTCTTTCGTACTCGTCTGCGCCTCCCCGTGCATCAAGGTTGTGAATAGCGAGAACAAGTCGATCTTACATCTCATAGCATTGCCGAACCTGCCCCTGTAGGGTTGAGCACTTTTTAAGAATCGCCAGAGAGCAAGAAACCAGCTTCTCGTTTCTGCCTTGTTCTTATTCGCCGTTCGGCAAGAACTTCCCGCCGTGGAAGAGGTTGTTGCGCACCGTCCGCGCCATCAGAAGCGTTTGCTGTGCGCGAGCCTGATTTCCGTCGATCACCTGTTCTTCAAAATCCAACCCTGTATCGCGCAGAACCTGCTTGCGCGGCGGAGACGCGAGCATGTATTCCACCGCCGCTCGGAATTCGAGGTTCTCTATCGCGAAAAAAAGTCGCCGTCGATTTCGTTAGCGAACTTGTGTAACTGGGACCGGCAGCTCCTGGCCGCTAGCGGTCATTTGCCGTCGTTACACCGGACCCCACACTCCCACCATCCGGAGGGCATAACCACCACAAACCGGTGCTGCCGGCACCCCAGGCGCGTGCCGAAGTAGCCTATTGAATGCGCGCGGAAAGCGGGCGGCGCCCGTATCGCCATGCCTCGCCGCGCTGTGATCGTTCAATTGAGACACCGATGAAGAAGTGGTAGACCCCGACGTTGCTGTCGTACGCCAAGCGCTGGACAGACGGCTGGACAAGAACCACGGTATCGGTCGTCCAGGCGACGAGCCACAGGCCGATCACAAGCGAGGGAACGAGGAACCGACCCGTAGGATGACCTCCTTCGATGGATGATGGACTTCAGTCTTTCATAGGGAAAGCCAAGACAAAGGGAGCAACTCAGATACATCACCCGGCGTGCTATCTCATAAAAAGATGGAGTTCGAGCTTGATTCCGGTTTAGGCCGGGCGTAACTTGCTTCGGTCAGCTGCGTAGCTGGCCGTTTGAGATGCACCATGTTTGCCGGGGGGTCGGCATGAGTGCGCCTATTGATTCTCGTCGTTTCTTTTCAGCGCGCGCATTCTGCCGCGGGCACTGGACGCGGCAGAACGCGCGTCTCTCTGTTATTCATGAACACAATAGCGGGGATTGTGTGGGCGATCGTCGTGTCGATCGTGCTCTGGTGGCCGGTTACTGGCGATGCCCAGACGGCAGCCGTCAAGAGAAATGTGAATCGGCGCCACGACCCCTCTACAAACCAGAACCCCATCCGACTCCTTCATCCACCCGAGTAGACGTTAGTCGGCGCAAGCACTCGCCATAGCAGCAACCAAGCAGGAGAACAACCATGGCACGACCGAGACTTCTGGCAAAGCGAGGTAAGTTAGTCCGAGATTGGACCGTAAAGCCTGCTGAGCTCAAGGCACTGCTCAAAGTCCGCAAGCCACGGGCGGAGAAGATCAAGACGCGGGCGTTACGCATTGAGAAAGCGAAACTCCGCGTCGCTCCAACGCAGTTCGTCAGCCGCGACCTCCTGCTTCCAGAGCGCTGGTGGCCATTTTATTTTTGCAGGCCGCGTTACCGGGTGCGCAAGAACCAGAAGAATCTTAGTCAGATCGAGTGGCAACGTTTCATCCACGCGATCGAAGCTCTCGCCGAGAGTGCGATGCCGAGCCCAACCTATTCCGCGTTCGTGCAGATTCACATGGCTGCGATGGACACACCCGCTGGCATGACTTGGGGTGCGCACACGATGAGCGCGATGGGCCACAACGGCCGCAACTTCCTTGCCTGGCACCGTGAGTACCTTGCCAAGATCGAAGCGCGGCTCATCGCGATCAACCCGCTCGTGACAATTCCGTATTGGGACTGGGTGACGGATCGTTCCGCGATTCCGCCAGCATTGAGTGATCCCGGTGACCTTGCCGATTGGGGCATAACCCGCGGCGGCGCGTTTAACGGCAATAGCCTGGCAACCGCCGCACAGCTCAACGCTCTGCTTGCGGGCAACGCATTCGATGCCTTCCAGTCGACGCTAGAGGCAGCGCCGTTTCACAATCGGCTCCACGGTCTAGTCGGAGGAACAATGATGTTCAGCTCATCCCCAGCTGACCCGCTGTTCTGGTTGCACCACGCTTTCATCGACAAGGTCTGGGCTGACTGGCAGGCGCTCCATCCTGGGGTCAGTCCCTCGAACCCTTCCGAGGTGTTCCTGCCGCTGCCGATCATGACGCGCACGGTGGCCCAGGTTCTTGACACGCGTGCGCTTGGTTACGTCTATGGGTAGCGCCCTCTGGCGTTGACGGTACGGAACAGCATGTGTCGCTCCCAGCAAAGGCATGCAGCAGGTCGCCTACGGCGGCAGCTGATGCCCGGCGTGAACACCAGGCAACTCAAACGTGCTCTAGCGTCATTTACAAGGGCCAGGCTAAGCGAGTTGGCAATGGAATCGCTGCCTTGAGACAAGGAGAAATCCGATGAATTGGGCAAGATTCAATGTGTGCCAGTCCCGTAGAGCTTGTGCCTATCTACTAGCCATGGGTCTTTTCGGCATCTTCGCTCCTCAAGCCCATGCGCTTTGCCTTGCGCAACCAGAGGACGGTAACTGGATCAATGCCGCTACCGATACTAGAAGTCTGACGCGCGCAGAATTGCGGTTTACCTGCCAGGATCAAGTACTCAATGGTCAACCCTACCCTCCCGGCCCGCCGTGGCACATGCATCTTTGGGGCAAATGCAGCCCCAACGACTGCGATTGGAGTGAAGTTGGTGCCGAGAATGTAACCATCGGCGACCGGACCTATGTCCGTGCCATCTACCGCCAGGGATTTGCCACACGTTACGTCTACGCGGATATGTCGCTGTATAGAGCGGGGCAGCTATGGATCTGGATGTGGACAGACTTTGCCGATCCAAGTCGTCCGGATTATGAGTCCCAGAACTGGTTTGTCAGGCGGTAGATCGATCTAGCCACGAGGATGCTGCAATGAAGAACCTTAGCAAAACACTGGTCATCTCATTTACGGCATTGGCAGCCTCGCTACTCTCAACGGGTTGTCTTTACGAAGTGCGAAAGACCGGCAAAGGTGACGCCGAACTTCTGTTGGATAGAGAACCACCTGCGGCTTCACATGCTTTGGTCCGTCTGCGGGAGCAGCCTGTGTTTCCGGTAGACGAAGGAAAGAAGCCCTTCGCGATGATCGGTGATCGCGACGAGCGGGCTCCGGCCAGCGCAAAGCCCAAAAGCCTCGACGAACCAAGGCTCAGACACTAGGAGATGATACCTGCCATAGATTTGGGCAGACCCTATTTACTCGACGACGTGAGCGAGTGGAACATCGCCCTGCGTCACCAAAGTGCAACGCTGGCAATCCTGGCGGCGAGAGGTTTGAGGATCTTTCCCGATGTGAGCATGGTAGGCGCGGCACGGAATACAGAGAACGACAGACGTATAGGGAGCGTGCCATGAAGGCGGGCTTTGGAGTGCCCTGAGCAAATCATGTGGGCTGAGCCGTAGAACGTAACGTCCAGCAGAGGAGCGCCATGACAAGAGGTCACGCTGCAGTAGGTTTCTCCACAGTGGTTCTGGTCGCAATCACCACACTAATGGCCTGCACGTCGGTATCCACGGGTGTAGGCCGGTCGGCGCGTGCTGAACCTGTAGATCTTCCGAAAGGGCTCGTCTTTCCGGACGGCCAAGCCATCGCGTACAGAGCTACGGGAAAGACCGGGACGGTGATTCGGGATGCTGAGATGTCGACGCGGCCGCTTCTCGCTCGTGGCGTGAAAGCGCCGGCAGGTTTCCAGGTCTACGAGCAATTCGGAAGCAACTATCGTGCGATTGCCCATCGCGAGCGCGGCGACCGCCTAATAGCGGATATCGTAGCGGGAAAGACCTACATCGTGGCCCCGGCTCTCACAGGGCGGCTGCGTGAGTCGCTAGCTGCATTGTGCCGGTTCACCATCGAGCAACCGCATCGGCCGCCGGCAGATATTCCGCGGATCTGCACTCAGATACTGTGCCAGGCGCAGCGCTTCTCCGCGGGTAGCTTGGCCAAGACCTTTGGCCCGTTACCTGACGGTATGCGGCCATCCCTTGAACTCGGTGGCTGGAACCCTATTCCGCGGGATCTTTGCGCGACCTGCACTCGTCCGCGCGGTGAGCCGGCGGACGAGCCGACATTCAGGGTCGTGTGCCCGGCCGCGCCGACACCGGCATGCGATGCCGGGCAGGTGCTGTTCAATGACGACTTCGAAGCGGACACCGTGGGCAATGCACCTGCCCCATCGCCCGCAGGGCCTCCGTCGGGCGACGCGGTGTCAGTCTCTGGCGACGTGACTGTAGTCAACGCGGGCTCCAAGGCGGCACGCCTCAAGCGCGGTAACCTGCCCGCCATATTCGCGGGGATCCTGGACACCGGTGCTACAGCCGCGGGCTCTTATTGCGTCAAGTTTACGGGCCGCGCAGGGGACAACATGCACGTACCCGTCGTGATGACGTTCAATGCAACCAACGGCGCCCGCGCTTGGCAACTCGAGATCGACAATGCTGGGGCAGCTCTCACCAGCGGTGGCGGGCGTGTCGTATTCTTGCGGGATTTTTCCGTGCCGCACAGCTTCCGCTTCGATGTAAACCTCAGTGTTAGGAGGTTTGACATGTTCGTCGACGGCAATCAAATCGTCTCCGGTGTGCCGTTCCTCGATACCACGTTCGATGTGCCGTCCAGCCTTCGTTTCGAAGTCCTGCAATGCATCCTCGAGTGTTTCCCGGCGGAGTACACCGTGGATGGGGTGCGAGTAACAAAGACGGATTAGAGGGGCTAGCGCCACGGTCAGCTCAACTGAGTGCGCCGCTGGTAGGTGCAATTTGGCGCAAAGGGGGAATCGTGGGACTCTTCAGCAAAGCTAAGAACGCAGTCAAGAAAGTTGCCAAGAAGGTCAAGAAGGCTGCCAAAGCAGTCGTGAATGCCGTTGAGGAAGTGGTTTCCGACGTAGTAGAAACAGTTGGCAACGGGATTCAGGACGGCTCGAACTGGATTGGTGGCAAGCTTGGGCCGTTGGGAGTTGTATTTCAGTGGATAGGCGCCGTCATTTCAAGCGTCACCGACCTGATAGCCGCGGTGATCAAGGGCGTGATTGCGATCGCCGTGGGGATCCTCGGTGGATTGATACAAATGGTTCTCGGTGTTTTTTGGGGAATCGTTACTTGGGGGGATTGGTCAGTCTTGGAGGACGGATTTCACATCTTCCTCTCAGGCATTGTTGGTGGCGTGCTGATAATTCTCGCTGGGATTGTTGTAGTTGTGCAAACGATTCTTCCGTTTCAAGGATTCGAAAGGCCACTCACCGAGAAAGAGAAAGACATCGTTAGGCGCGTGTTCTGGGAGTCCATTGCTCTTTACAACGTGAGATTGGTGGAGGGCAGATCCGGCCTCTTTAGCTTGAGCGACAGACCATTTACGCTCGGGAACACGATCTACTTGAAGGATCGCGATGTTTCGAAGGAACCCGAACTCTTGATTCACGAGTGCGTACACGTCTGGCAATACCAGAACAATGGCGCAAGCTACATCGGAGGTGCGCTCGGAGCACAGGCATTTGTTCCCGACGAGTACAGTTGGGAAAGAGAAATCGCGCGTGGCAATTCGGTTTGGGTGGAGTTCAACAAAGAAGCGCAAGGCAAGTTCCTTGAAAACCTTTGGTGCTGCGGGTCCTTGGATGTTGGTGGAGTCCGAACCAACGGAGAGGGGAAGTTCTATCTAGCAGACGGACGTAAGAAGATTGGCTACTTCTACTTCAACGAAAACGATTGTCTGAACGAAGTGTTTCCGATGCCGCCGACTGGCACAGACTATTCAGACTTGGCGGATGAGGCCGTTGAAGAAGTGCGCGGTGCTCAAAGCGCGCGGCTTTCTGCGTCATGGAGCTAGCCTGGGCGCTGCTGGTGTACGCCGCCGGGTGATCGACTAACTGCTATTGGCCGGTAAGCGACCTTCCGCCAATGGTCGGTTTACGACCTATTCCGTTGAAAAACTCCTCCGCACGACTTTCTGAATGAATTCTGGGGATCGTCGAACCCTTACCCGGTTCGCTAGCGTCGCTTGTAGCGCAATCTGAGCGGTCTACTTTTCGATGAGGTGTTCGACCGGGCAAGGCAAACGAGTTTTCAACAGAATACGACCCGAAGCGGACACTCAGGGGACGGCTAAAACCTGCGAACGAGCGCCGAAGTGTTCGAGATGTTCCAGGCGATTGCCGACCGCTCGGTTCGGCCCAGGCGGGACATACTGCTCACGGCGAAATTGCCTGGAGTACGACGGCGCGTACCGGCACGACAGAGCCCCTGCGATAGGCGCACGAGCGCAACCTTATCGCGTTGTCCTGGATCGTCCGAGTCGCCGCGCAACAGGGCGCGAGCACCGGAAATTGCCCAGGGGCGACACACAGGAGTACCTTTCACAGGGCATTTAGGGGCGCCCCTGGAGCGCGACGCGTGCTGGCAGGCGCCCCCCGAGGGGGGCCGGTGCACCGCGCTGTCCTGATCGTCGACGATCATCCTGTGATTCACGAGGTGCTGCGCGAGATCGTGCGCGCGGTTTACGCCGGTGCAACGGTCTACTCGGAGACGGACCTTCCCGGAGCGGTGCGGTGGGTTCGCGCAGCGAGGCGAGTGGATCTCGTGCTGCTCGACCTTGGGCTCCCGGGTTGCGCAGGGATCGAGGCGCTCACGCGATTTCGCGGGTCTGCCGGTGAGGTGCCGGTGGCGATCATCTCCGCGTGCACGGACGCCCCTACGGTGCGCGCGGCGTTGAATGCCGGCGCAATCGGCTATCTCCCCAAGACCTTAAGTGCAAAAGCTATGGTCGCTGCGCTGCGCGTAATCACGTTCGGTGGCATCTACATTCCGCCGGAGGCGCTCAGCGGCTTGGCTTGTGAGATCCCGGACGGCTCGACGCGGGGCGACGATCGCCCCGCCGCGCGGCCGACTTCATTGACTGAACGCCAGGTTGAGGTCCTGCGCCTGCTTGTCCAAGGCGTCCCGAACCGCGGGATCGCGCGCCAGCTCGGGATCGCGGAGAACACGGTGAAGCAGCACGTGCACACCGTGTACCAGATCCTGCACGTCGCCAACCGCACCGAGGCGGCGATTGCCGCCACACGCATGCACATTTGATTCGAGCAGGCGCGGTGGCGGGACTGGTTCTAGAACTCGGTTCTAGAACTTTCGAAGGATTCCTATAGCTTCGTCTTCTGCGGAAAATGTGCATTCTTCCAACGGGAGGCTGGCGATGGCGACTCTGCTGCGCAACCAAATGGTGCTGGTTCCTTCGTTGAAGAAGTCTTTCGGGAAGGGCTTGCTTGCGCCGGACTACAGCGGCCGTGACTACACCGACGCGAACGCGGAACTTGCATCGAGCATTCCAACCCTAGCGCAACCCGCTAGTGGCCGAGAACCGATTCGCTGAACGGAGATAGCGATGGCAACAATCGAGTACTGGATTCAACTGGAGAACCGTCGGTGGGACGCATCGCCCCACAACATCGACCGGATCACCGGACAGGACATGAAAGAGGCCACGGGGAAGGACCCCGTTAACGTGACCCTCAAGTCGCCCGGGACGGGAGTGACGACAACGCGCAAGATGTACAACCCCCTCCGGGACAGCGACGGGAACGTCAAGGACGCGCTCATTCTCCGTCGCTACAAACCCCCAACGCAGCCGAACGAGAGCGATGTTTGGACCGTGCCCGACGACCGCAAGGTGAACCCCTGGGACCTGAACGAGCTAGATCCCACCGACAACGGCACGATGGGCACGATTCCGGGCCCAGTTATCGAATGTAACGTCGGCGACTCGGTGATCGTCCACTTCCGCAACCTGGACATGCGGACGCAACTCGTGACGAAACAAGTCTGCTTCGACTTGCCCTTCGTCGGCAAAATCTGTTTCCCCGTTCCCACCCAGGAGCCGATCGAGATCGAGAAGCGTGTTCACAGTCTTCACCCGCACGGATTTGTCTTCAAGGCCACTTCGGACGGTGCCTATCCGCTCTCTCCACCGGATAGCACTCAACCGGTCACTGGAATACTGGTGGATGAATCCCTCGCCTGGTCGAAGGTGCCGGGGTTCTCGGGGATCTTGAAGAAAGGCGACCGCGTGCCGCCCGGCGGGACGTTTGTCTACAGATGGAACACGATCGGCTGGCCCTCCACTTCCAACGTCTGGCTCTATCACGACCATTCAATCTGCGATATGGAGAACGTCGAGTTGGGCGCGATCGGGATCATAGTCATCCATAACCCTGCCGACACTGACCAGGAAGTTGACATCCGCAACCCTGCCGATCCCACGAAGCTCGACCCGGTCTTCTTGCCGGACGGATCGCCCAACGGCAGTCCCATTAACCTTACGTGCTTCCCGTTCCCGGGAATCGAGTTCCGTGTTCTCCCGCACGACCTCGAAGGACTGGGGCAGCTTCTGCACGAGAGCCATTCCGAACAGCCGCACTCCCCCGCTGTTCATCCTGCCGGCACTGGGCGCGGGGAAGGGAAGAAGCCACCCAAGGAAGGCCTGGCGATCGTAGCGCCGATTTTCGAGCGCATTATCAAGCGCGGGGATTTCCTGTTCGAGCTCGACGACAAGCTCCAGGTGGTAACCCGCCTGTGCCTCCGACGGTACGATCAGCCTCCATCCAAGGCCCTGTATCTTCAGCTCCTCCACACGCTCGACGGCGTGTCAGGGATGATCATCAATGGGCGCACGTTCATGGGCAATACCCCTACGATGGTTGCGGGGCGGGACACGCGGATGCGGTTCGGCGTCGTCGGGATGGGCAGCGACGTACACACCTTCCACATCCACGGGCACCGGTGGATCGTGCCGGGGCCGCAGGGGAATACGCCAGGCGCGATCCAGAGCAGCCCCCAGGTTCAAGCCGTCTCGCAGTTCGAGGACACACGCATCTTCGGCCCGGCAAATTCCTTTGTCTTCACGATTGATGGAAAGTCCGGCAGCTTCATGCGGGCGGGCGGGCCGGGTCCCGATGATTCAGTTGGCGAGTGGCACATGCACTGCCACTTCTTGAACCACATGATGATGGGAATGATGGGGTCTCTGCTGATCGTCAAAGGCGGCGAATTTGCGTCTACGCTGCCCAGGGGCGTGCCGTGCGAGATGCCCGAGATGGATGGTGGGGAAATGCCCCCGAATGGTCAGCCGATGACCGCGACGGTCAGGGGGGGCACGAGCCAGTGCACGTGGACGGATGTTGCCAGCGGCACGCCGGAAACAACCATCATGGCCGGTGGAACCGTTACATGGGAGCAGGTTGCCGGTTGTGGCAGCCACACCGTCGTAAGCGTTGGAACACCCTCCTTCGCCGATGTAAATGCTCTCCCAGGCAGCAGGACGTTCAACACTCCTGGAGACTACAAGTATCAGTGCGGTATCCACGGTGGTGACCCTATAGCGAAATCAGGCATGTGGGGAATCATCCATGTCGCCCCGTAGCAGGGGCAGTCTGCTTATGGCAGCTCCGCGCCGGAAGCGGAATGCTCGACACGATCAAACTTGGTCCATGAGCGCCATCGAGAATTAAAGAGGATCTGACCATGGGAAAGGCAAAGGCACCTAAGAAGAAGCAGCAAAAAACGGAGCGGGTGAAAGCTGAGTCGCAAAAACCGTTCCCGCTTGATGCGAGGAACCACCGGCGGTTGCTTCGTTTCCTCAATGCGGCGCACAGGCCCGAAGATCTCGCCTACGCGCCGCAAAACGAAATCAAGACCGAGCCGCAGGAGACGCTGAAGCGCCCCGACGTCGATGAGCCGATGCAGGAGCGGCCCCGCGAGAAGCTCATCGACATCAAGCAGGCACAGCGCATCCTGGAAGAACGCGACAAGCTGAGCCCGCTTTACGGATTCAAGCACCTCGATCAACTGCGTGAGCTCGTAGTGCGGGAGCGGCTGGCGAAATACCTGGAAATTCTGTTGATGCACCTGAGCAGTGCGACCTATGGCCAGTGGAATGATGCGGGTCCGATCGAAGACCCCGTCACTCACGCGGCCATCAACGTGGTCCACGCCGCGTTGTTGCGCACCGGGTGGGTGATGTTCATCGAGGCGGCGTGCAACATCCCCGTGTCGAGGACGCCCATCTGGAACCGCTCGACTGGCGAGATCCGGCTGCCTGCGCCTCCTACCGACAACCTGTACTGTTCCGGTCATTCGTTCTTGTCGGATGGCAAGCTCCTCGTGGTTGGTGGAGGAGGCGAGAATGGCCAGACGCAGCATCCAAACATGGCCTGGAAATTCGACCCGGCGAACGGACCTGCCGGTACCTGGGAACCAACCCGGGACTCGTCGAATAACCGGACATACATGAATCGTGACCGCTGGTATCCCACGGTCGTAACCCTGGGAGACGAGCCTGGGCGCGTGTTAATCGCGTCCGGCTTTCCGTCGCAGATGGAGATCTACTCTGAGACGTCGGGCACCTTTTCTCTCGTCACTGCCGCTGGCGGAGACCGAGCGTTCTCCGCGCTCTATCCCGGTCTACATCTCCTGCCGGGAGGCGAGATCTTCTTCGCGCCGGTGGGCTTCCGCAGCGGCGGTTCGACGCCAGGCGACTACGCTGCAAACGAGCCGTCCGGTTATTTCGACTTCACTGGCAGCCTGACCGGGGGGTGGGCCGATCTGGGACCGAACGATCGCACCAAGGGAATGTCCGTGCTCCTGCTGAGTCCCACGTATCCGTTCGCGCAGGTCATGACGGTAGGCGGGGGAAACCTGAACAAGAGCAGGACCTATCAGATCATCAATCTCTCGACACTGTCCCCTGCCTGGGGGCCTGAGGTGAATCTTCCGATGGCATCCGGGCAGACGCAGCCGACCTCGCGCGTCAACGTGAACGTCGTCCTGCTGCCGGACAGCACGGTCTTCGTGTCCGGTGGCGCCGGGGCCGGTGAACGCTGCTGGCTTTACAACCCGGCCACAAACGCGTGGTCGGAGATGGATGAAGCTCCGCGCGAGCGGAAGTATCACTCGCACGCCTTGCTGCTACCGACGGGCGAGGTGATGTCCTGCGGGTGGACGAACAATACGATCGACATTTTCCAACCGCCTTACCTTTTTCGGGGAGCACGGCCGGTGATCGATGCCGTGCCCGCCTTGGTCCACCATGGCCAGCAACTCACGATCGAGACGTCTCAAGCGTCTCAAATTACGAAGGTCGTGCTGGTGCGGCCGATGGCTCCGACCCACAACACCGACAGTGAGCAACGGGTCATCCAACTGTTATTTCATGCGTCGGGCACCACTACACTCGCCGCCACTGCTCCGAACGGATGGCATCCGCACGCCACCGCTCAACGAGGCTGGTACATGCTGTTCATCCTAAACGGTGACGGCGTGCCCTCCGAGGCAAAGTTCATTCAATTGCACTGAGGACAAGTCCTCGTCGGGCCCGACCCGCAACGAGGATTACCGGGAGAGAACGCTGCAGAACGTGGAACGTCGTCGTGCTTTGCTTCGCACAGGTTGCTTGGATGCTCGTATGACCGACTGACAACCGGTTGCAGTAGACGGCGCTGGAACGCTGCCGCTGAACCGAAGCGTTGAAGCTGTAGAAAAACCCTCTCGAATCCAGAACTGAGCGCATTGCGTTGGCTCTAATGAAGAGTCAACGAAATTGCACGCGAGGGAGGATTCGATGGCGCGCTACAAGACCTACAACTACGCG
>Ga0210377_10003559_pt1 | contig 13355 bp, 10 predicted proteins | sample PLM4_65_b1redo_FD_155480 | JGI IMG/M metagenome (GOLD analysis project Ga0210377, IMG submission 155480) | Groundwater sediment microbial communities from an aquifer in East River, Colorado, USA - PLM4_65_b1 redo | ecosystem: Environmental > Terrestrial > Soil > Riparian zone | place: USA: East...
GAAAAAGGCTCGCCAGCCGCGCATGGGCATACTGCACATAATACACCGGGTTTTCCCGGGACTGCTCCTTGGCTATGTCGAGGTCGAAGTCCAGGTGGCTGTCGGAGCGGCGCGTCAAAAATATAAATCGCGCGGCGTCTGAGCCCACGTCCTGGACCACGTCCCGAAGCGTCACAAAGTTGCCGGCGCGTTTGGACATGGGCACGGGTTGACCATGGCGGAGGATCGCCACGAGTTGCACGAGCAGCACGTGCAGCGAATCCTTGGGATGGCCGAAAGCCTGGATCACGGCTTGCACACGCGGTATGTACCCATGGTGGTCGGCCCCCCAGATGTTCACAAGCTGCGTGAAACCCCGCGCCAGCTTGTTCCGGTGATACGCGATGTCGGTTGCGAGGTAGGTATACTCGCCGTCCTTCTTGATAATTACCCGGTCCTTATCATCACCAAAAGCCGTGGAACGCAGCCACAGCGCACCGTCGTGTTCATAGGCATGGCCGCGTTCTTTGAGTTCTTCTATGGACTTTTGAACAGATCCATCGACCAGCAGGCTCCGCTCGCTGAACCACGTGTCGAAGCGCACCCCAAAGGCGTCGAGATCGGTCCGGATGTCCGCGAGCATGGTCTCTTTGCCGAAGTTGCCGAAGACCTCGGCGCATTTTTCAAAAGGGACCTTAAGATACTTATTGCCGTGGTTCCCGGCAAAGGCCTGGGCGATCTCCTCGATGTAGCTTCCGTGATACCCGTCTTCGGGAAAAGGAACATCATTCCCCAGGGACTGCTGGTACCGCGTCCAGACCGAAAACGCGAGGAGTTTGATCTGCCTGCCTGCGTCATTGATGTAGAACTCGCGTGAAACATCATATCCCACAGCGGCGAGCAGGTTCGCGAGCGCGTCGCCGAGTGCCGCTCCCCTGCCGTGGCCCACGTGAAGGGGCCCCGTGGGGTTGGCGCTCACGAACTCGACGAGCACCTTCTCCCCCTTGCCGATGTTCGTAAGGCCGTACCGCGCCCCCTCGGCCTCTATATCAAAGAGCGTTTGCTTCCAGCGTTCCTGTTTGAAGAAAAAGTTGATGAAACCCGGGCCTGCGATCTCGGTCTTTTCGAGGATCCCGTCGTGGTCCTCGATATTGCCGATAATGATTTCAGCGATCTTCCGCGGGGGTTTGGACTCCGGTTTGGCCAAGGTCAGGGCAAGCGTGGTCGCGAGATCGCCGTGGCCCTTGTCCCGCGGGGTGTCCAGCGTAATGGACGGCTGCGTTTCGAGTTTCAGTTCGCCTTTTTCTTTGGCCCGCGCGAGGGCCCGAAGCAGGATTTCAGTTACTGTTTGTTTCATGAGATGATCGGCATTTCCTCGCGGTTTACAAGTGAGAAAGTATATCGTATCTTTGAAAAAAGTCAATAAAATAATCCCTTTACTTGACGCAAGCGCTGTGGTATCTTTTAATCAAAGGTGGACGCAGGTATGTGGGTTCAGATGAATGTGAATACCATCCTGTTCGACAGCAGGAACAGCAGTTACATCGTCGTGCTGAAGGACGAAACAGGAAAGAAGGTTCTGCCTATCTGGATCGGGGCCGCGGAAGGCAATTCCATCGCCATGGCCATCGGTAACGTCAAACCGGAACGCCCGTTCACCCATGATCTGATCGTCAGCATCTTCGACCGCCTCGAGATCGAGATCGCCCGGGTGGTCATCAGCGACCTCATCGAAAACACGTTCTACGCCTCGCTCTACCTCCTCCACAACAGCAAGGAGTTTCACATCGATTCACGCCCGAGCGACGCCATCGCGGTCGCGGTCCGGATCGGGGCGCCCGTGTTCGTGGCGGAAGAGGTATTGGCGAAGCAGGACGCGTCGACCATCGACACCTGGATGAAAAATCTCGGCGAGAGCGGGGGCGGCGGGCCGGAATACAATGCTTAATCGGCCGGCTGCCCGGTCAAGATTTATTTGGAATTTTCTGCCCATCACCCTGTTTCAACGTTGTTCCTTCCTCGTCCTTTTGCCCGATACAAGGCGTCATCTACCCTTTTGATAAAACTGTCGGCGGTATCATTTTCTCTGAACTGTGTCAACCCGAAGCTGCAGGTCATCTTGCACGGACAACTGAAATCATGTTTTTCGATCTGCACCCTTAATTTTTCAGTCAATTGCTGCGCGCTTTTCAATTCGTTGTTCGGAGAAAGGATCATAAACTCTTCTCCGCCCCAGCGCGAGAAGATATCCACGTTCCTGATGCTGGCCAATATCAGCATCGCGACCTCTTTCAGGACCGTATCGCCCATAAGATGACCGTACGTGTCATTGATGGATTTAAAATGATCGATATCGAACATAATTAAAGAGAGCGGCTGCTTGTAACGCAGGGCTTCCTGGATCTCCCGATCGAACACTTCATTGAATTTAAGCCGGTTGAATATTCCCGTCAGGGAATCAATGGTCGCCTGTCGCTCCAGGAGCGCGTGGGCCCGCTTCAATTCTTCTTCGGCGTGCTGTCGCTCGGTGATGTCCTGGCTGACGACGAGCACGCCCTTGGTCTTGCCGTCCGCGGCCCGCAAGGGAATCGCCGAGTTAAGGATTGTTTTAGCCGCACCGTCGAAACTATCTATGTGGATGACTTCATCCAGGGATGTCTCCCCTTTGGTGACGGCGCGCGCCAGCGCCCACTCTTCAGGCCGTATGCGTTTTCCGGAGTCCGCCCACCAGCCTTTAAACTCGCCGTACTGTTCAGGCCCTACGTATTTCTCTCCTCCCCATATCCGTTTGCCGGCCGGGTTTCCCATGATGATATTGCCCTTGCTGTCCGAGATCCATACGCCGACGGGAAGCGCATTCAATACCTCATGCAGAAGTCGCTCGGTTTCTTTTAACAGTTGTTCCGCCCTTTTGCGCGCGGTAACGTCCATCGATACGACAAAACGCGCGCTTCTGCCGTTGAACTGTATCTCATGAACGGCAATTTCGACTTCAACTATTGCACCGTTTTTTTTCCGGTGTCTCCACACATCGGGCATCAAATACGGTGTCCGGGCGGTGTGAGCGGTTTTGAGAAAATCCGAAAAATCTCCGGAAATGTGCATATCCTGTATGGTCATCCCCAGGAATTCTTCCCGTGAATACTTATAAAAAGAGACTGCCGCGTCATTTACGGTAAGAAAGGCGAGCGAGTCGCTGTCATAAATCCACATGGGAAGCGGGTTATGTTCGAATAAGAGACGAAACTGCTCTTCCGACCGGACCATCGCTTCCTCGGCGCGTCTGCGGGCGGTAAGGTCCTCCACGATCCTGACAACGTACTGCGGCCGGTCCAGGGCATCGCGTATCAGTGAAACGTGCATCAGCCCCCAGATTTGCGCGCCGTCCTTTCGGATAAAACGCTTCTCGATCTGATAGGTGTCGCGTTTCCCTTGCATCAGCTCCTGGTAAAGGGGTTCGTCCGTTGACCGATCGCCGGAATAAACAACATCGGACAAATGCATGCCGTGAAGCTCTCTGTTGCTGTAACCAAAAAGGTCCTCCATCTTGCGGTTTGATTCAAGGATGCGTTCATCCCCGCCTTCAATTGCCATCCCCACACCCACGTTTCTGAAAAGGGCGCTGAACCTCGCTTCGGCCCCCTGCAGTTCTTCCTCTCTCCGCTTCCGTTCGGTGATGTTGCGGATCGTGCATTGAATAACTTTTCTCCCGTCAAGGGAATGGATGCCGCAGAAAAGTTCTATAGCAATGCGCCCCCCGCTTTTTGTTTCGAACGGAAGGTCGTCATAATAGACGCCTTCTTGACTGTGTAATTCCCTGAAGACAATGAGACCCACATCTATCGCCGCGAGCGGTCCGACCTCCCAAAGCTTCTTCCCCCATATCTCGTCCCGCGAATAGCCGGACATATTGATAAACGCCGGATTAACGTATGTAACTTCTCCGGTCTTCGGGCTGATAAGCAGAATGCCTTCTTTGGCTGATTCAAAGAGCCGCGCGAAATCCGGTTCGCTTAAATACAGCACTCCCTCACCGCGCTCTATCCCCAAACCCGGGATGTCCGTTTTTCTTCTGCCGTATGTTATATCCATAATAGAATTAGCTTGCAAGCTTGCTGCAGGGGTTATCTTCTGCAACCATTCCCGCGAAAATGGGAATGGCTGCAAAGCAGAGGATTTTCATCCCGAAGATACCCAGCTTGCCGCGGGGAAGTTCATTTCATTCTTCCTTCTGAAAAAATTATAACAAATATGCCAAACTATGCATAAATAAAAATACTCGTTAAAAAGGCGCTTCTCAAGCATAAACATAATCTCACACATTCGTAATACTTTTTCCTGCCGTCAGGCTACAAATGAGTCCGTTCCGGGCTTGACCCGGGGTCTCCTGAAAGCTATAAGACGATCATTCTGACCGGGAGGGTGTGAGTGCAGGTTGCGAAATGAGAGTCCGAGCGCGTCCTCAAGAAGGTTCTTCATCAGCGCGGAAAAGATGCAGAGGGAGCATTAGGAGGATTCTATCCGAGGAGAACCCGTCGTGGTGGAATACAACGCATAATCTCACGCTGCACTCGAAGCCCCGAATTTCAAGCGCCAAATAACAAACCCCATGTAATCTTCAAAACACAAAATTCAAATTTCAAACGGTTTCGGCCACAGTTTCGGCCATTGAGGTTTTGATTACTCGATATTATTCGGGATTTGGCGCTAAAATTTGAAATTTGTATTAAATTCCCCACCTCGGCGACAGATCGTTCTCGATCCCCATGCTGTCAAGCACCCTTCCGACGATAAAATCAACCATGTCCGAAACGTGTTTAGGGTGATGATAGAAGGCGGGCATCGCCGGAATGATGTGGCCCCCGAGCTCGGCCAGGGTGAGCATGTTTCGCAGGTGGATGGCTGAGAGCGGCGTTTCGCGCGGTACGATAATGAGTTTTCGCCTTTCCTTGAGCGTCACGTCGGCGGCCCGCTCGATGAGGGTCGAGGCGTAGCCCTGGGCAATGGCAGCCAGCGTCTTCATGGAGCAGGGTATCACGACCATGGCGTCCACCTTCACCGAACCGCTCGCGATCGGCGCATACATGTTGTTCTCATCGAAATAATTGATCTGCCCTTTTTTGGCCTTCAGGTGCTTCTCCAGCGCGGACCGGACCTCGGCCTCCGGGCCCTTGAGCTTGAGTCCCGTCTCGTCATAGATGATCGAAAGCCCGTCGCCGGAAATCGAAAGGTATACGGAATGCCCGCCCTTGACCAGCGCCTGGAGCAGCCGGAGGGCGTATGGCGCGCCGCTTGCGCCGCTGATCCCTACTATAAAGGTTGCCATGAACTTGCCTCTTTCTTTGCGATGCGTTCTTGTTTCTGAATATCCCGTGTCTCAGTGATTATTATTTGCCGTTTCCGGTTTTTTAACGGTAAGCAGCGAGAACATCACGCTTGCCAAAAGCGCCAGCACCGCGCCCATGCTGAAGGCCGCTGCCGAGCCGAACTTCTGCCACACTAACCCGAAAAGCAGCGATGCGGGAAACGCTCCAACACCGACGATCAGGTGATAGAGCCCGAAGGCCGAGCCGCGAAGGTGCGCGGGGGCAAAGTCGGCTACGAGCGCCTTCTCGACGCCCTCGGTCAGGCCGAAATAGATGCCGTAGACGGCAAACAGCGCCCATGCATGCCAGTGTTGGCTGGCCGCGCCGAAGCCCGCGTACACGAGCGCGTACACGATCCACCCGGTAACGATGACTTTCTTCCTGCCGATGCGGTCGGAAATGATGCCTCCCGGTATTGAGAAGCCCATCTTGACGATATGCAGCACGACCCAGATCGTGGGCAGGAGCGTCACGGCCACGCCGAGCTGCTGGGCCCGAAGGAGCAGGAACGCGTCCGTCGAGTTTCCGAGCGTGAACACGAGGATGGTCCCGAGGTATTTGCGGAAGCCTGTGGACATCTCCGCCCAGGCGGCCCTGAAATTGAACGTTCCCGGCGCAGCGCGCTGGACCTCAGCGGGCTTTTCTTTAAGACCGAAGAGAAGTATGCATACCGCAAAAAAACCGGGAATGAAGGAGAGCAGGAATATGGTCTTGATGTTGTCGTGATAGACCAGCAAGAGCGCCGTCGCCGCGAGCGGACCCACGATGGCGCCGCTGTGGTCCATGGCGCGGTGGAACCCGTAGGCCTTGCCCCGGAACTCAGGGGGCGTGGAGTCCGCGATGATCGCGTCGCGCGGCGAGGTCCGAAGCCCCTTGCCCACGCGGTCCGAGAACCGGAGCGTAAGCACATGAAGCCATGAGGTGGAGAAGGCGATGAGCGGCCTGATGACGTTCGATATCGAATAGCCCGCAACGATCCAGCCCTTGCGTTTTTTCACCCGGTCGGAGAGGTAGCCCGAGTAAAGTTTGAGCAGCGAAGCCGTGGCCTCGGCAATGCCTTCGATGATCCCGAGCGCCGCGGGGCCGGCGCCGAGCACGGCCGTGAGGAACACCGGCAGGAGCGGGTAGATCATCTCCGATGCGCCGTCGTTCAGAAGGCTGACAAAACCAAGGATAACGACGTTCCTGGTAAGCCCCCTGCGCCAGCCGGAGGTTGCGGCTTTCGTATCGTTCGTCATGAGAAAAGACTTTACCTGATTTAGCCCGGTTTTTCAAGCGATAAACACATGATCAGGGAGCTTGCGCGAGACGGGATAGGCAGGGCATCGTTTTGCCGTCGAATACGGATAATATTTAAGAAACTATTTGACTTTGCTCGGTTTATATGATAAAAATTTTTTAACGTCCGTTTCACTCATTACGACGAAGGAAAGGGTTTTCTTAAGGCATGGGCATTGCGAAAAGAGCTATGGCGATCAAGCCTTCACCGACGCTCGCAACGGCGGCGAAGGCCAAGGCCATGAAGTCACAAGGAATCGATGTCGTGGATTTCGGCGTGGGCGAACCTGATTTCGACACGCCGGAAAACGTAAAACAGGCAGGCATCAAGGCGATCCAGTCGGGCTTCACAAAGTACACGCCTGCGGGAGGCACGGACGAGCTCAAAGAGGCGGTCGTCGAGAAGTTTAAAAGAGACAACGGCCTTCAGTACGAAAAGTCCCAGGTGCTCATCTCCTGCGGGGCGAAACACAGTCTCTATAATATTGCCGAGGCGCTGTTCGATCCCGGCGACGAGGTGATCATCCCCTCGCCCTACTGGGTTTCCTATCCCGATCAGGTGCTTCTGAACGATGCGGTACCGGTCATCGTGGAGACCACGGAAGAAGAAGGGTTCAAGCTGTCCGCTAAGAAGCTCGAAAAGGCCATCACGAAAAAGACGAAAGCACTGGTGCTCAACAGCCCTTCCAACCCCACCGGCCTGGCATACGACAAAAAAACGCTCGAAGAGCTCGCGGCAATTGCCGTCAGGCGCAAAATATACGTTATCTCCGATGAAATATACGAAAAGCTCATCTACGACGGGTTCAAGCATTTCAGCATTGCCTCGCTCGGGCAGGAGATCAAGGACCTGACGCTCGTGGTGAACGGCGTTTCAAAGTCGCACGCCATGACCGGCTGGCGCATCGGCTACGCCGCGGGTCCCAAGGACATCATCACGGCCATGGCCAATATCCAGAGCCAGAGCACGTCGAATCCCGCTTCCATTTCGCAAAAGGCGGCCGTCGAAGCGCTCCGGGGGCCCCAGGACTTTATCCGGACCATGAACATTGAGTTCGACAAGCGAAGAAAATATATGGTGGACCGGTTGAACAGGATAAAGGGCATGTCCTGTCTCATGCCCGTGGGCGCGTTTTATGCCTTTCCAAAGGTTTCGCAGCTCTACGGCAAGAGCGTTGGTGGAAAACGCATCGCCAATTCCTCCGACCTCGCCGCCTATCTGCTTGAAGAAGCAAAAGTAGCTCTCGTATCCGGCGATGCCTTCGGAGCGGACGCATATATTCGGCTTTCGTATGCCACCTCTATGGAAAATATAACCAAGGGGTTGGACCGTATCGAACAGGCGGCCGCCAAACTCGCATGATCCGGCCTGTTGCAATGATGATGGTCTCGTAAAAAGTCCCTAGTGCTGTCATTGCGAGGAGCGGAGCGACGCGGCAATCTCGTTTTTCCAATCAGTTACAAACTGCGAGATTGCTTCGCTACGCTCGCAAAGACGGCTTTCCGGACTTATTACGAATGCATCAATGATTCTTGCTATCATCTCTTACTTTAGGAGGATTTTATGAAAATTGTTACTTTTCTTTTAGGAGCACTGCTCGCGGCGGCTCTTGGCGCAGCGGCCTTTTTTTACATAACCACCTTTCAACCCATGTCCGTTGACTATGAGCGTTTGAAGACAGGCATGCCTGAAATGGACAAGGCAAAGACAGAGATGAAGAAATACAAGGAAAAGGAAACCAGGGAAACAGCATGGATTACCCCTGCTGTAGCGGCCCTGAACGCAGGTCTGGCCAATGAAATAAAAGACGGTAAGGCAGAAGTGGTATCCGCCGGGAATGCGGTCGTGATCAATATAACGGAAAACGCATTGTACACCCCTGAATCAAAAACCTTTGCAAAAGACACGCAGACCCGCTTAAAATTAGGCGGGCTTCTCAAAAAAGACGAGTTGAAGGGCAAGGATATTTACATAGGAAACGCTACTGAAACGGTTGCCGCGCACGGTAAGGGCAGGAATAAAGTCCCGGCCAAGGACGCGCTGACGCTCGCTTCCGAAAGATCGGCTGAGTTGGTAAAGTCTCTGGTAAGGGATGGAGTTCCCCAGGATTCACTTGCTGCGCTCGCTTATTCGTCGAAACTTCCTGACCGCGGCTTTAAGATCAAAAACAGGAAAACGATGATTATCATAGGCGTCTGGCCGGCAACTGCGACGGCAGCAGCTCCGGCAGCGCAGCAGAAACCCGGCGCACAACCGGCCGTGGCCGCTCCCCAGCAGTCCCAGCCGAAAACAATTCCCATCCAGCCGGCCCAACCGAAAACGAACTAGTGAACACGACCAATCCCGTGCCAAGCGGCCGGAAGGAAACCCATCTGTGAGAATCTGAGTTCCTTCCGGCCGGCTGTGCATCGCATCCCTTATGAAGGGCGCCCATGTCCGACGAACAGTTAAAAGAACGCATTGCCCGGCTCGAACAGGATATTGAACAAGCACGCGCCCGCGAAAAAACCCTGAGCGATCTCCTTGAAAAGAAACTGAGCGAGATCTACACTCATTACCATATCTCCCGGACCATCGGCTCCCTTCTTGACCTCGAGGAAATGCTCCGTCAGGTGATGGGGACCATTAAAAAATCCCTCCCCGTCGAACGCATGTCGATATATCTGCTCGACGAAAACAGGGAAAAGCTTGAGCTGGTCTTTTTCAGCGGGCTGAACATCCAGCACAAGCTCACGCTGAACATCGGAGAAGGCACTCCCGGGAGGATCGTCGAAAACGGCGAACACGTCCACATTCACGATCTCGCGGTCTTCTATGAAACATTCAGTGATTTTCTCCATTTTGCCGGCGAAGAAAAGCGCGGAGGGTCCTATATCGGGATCACGCTCAAAGTACATAATGCCACGATCGGCGTGATCGGCATGGACAGCCCGGTAAAATACGGCCTCAGCGTCGAGGACATGGACTTTATGGCCATCCTCTCCCACCAGATAGCGGCGGGCATTGAAAAAGCAAGGCTCTTCGAAAAAATCCAGAAACTTTCCCAGTTGGACGGCCTTACCGGCCTGAACAACCGGCGGGTGTTTCAGGACAGGCTCCTTCAGGAGATCAACAGGCGCGACCGGACGCGCAAGCCCCTGTCGCTTCTCATGCTGGACATAGACCATTTTAAGCAATTCAACGACAGCTATGGGCACCAGGCCGGCGATATCGTGCTGAAGCAGCTTGCCAGGATTATTACGACCCAATGCCGGTGCGCTTCCATCGACATTTGCTGCCGCTATGGCGGCGAAGAGTTCGCCGTCATCATGCCCGAACTGGAGATGCATAAAGCCGTGAAAGCGTCGGAACGGCTGAGAAGCGCCGTGGAAAACGCGGCGTTCAATTTCAATGCTGAAAATCCGGCAGGCAAGGTTACCGTCAGTATCGGCGTCGCCGGTGTCATGGATGAGGAAGATATCAGCCCCGAAGAACTCATCAAAAAGGCTGATGAAGCTCTCTACCTTTCAAAGCGGACCGGCAGGAACCGGGTGAGCTTCAGCCCCATGGCGGACGGAACATGACCGACATGCCATTTTTCGATCTTAGACGGCAGTCTTCCGATACCGAATAGTGGCGCGGAAATGACCGTGTTTCATGCACAACGGCAAATCATCAATGGTGTTTAATTTACTGAAGAAAATAATGGAACGATAAACAGGAAGTATACGGGGAATTCCTACGGTTTGCGTTTTGACAAGTAGAAAATTTGTAATCTGTCCAGATATGCCGATGCCCGCTGTCGGGCCTCGGGATTCGTTTCCATGGCCGCGAACCGGCTTGCATAAGCATAAGCCATATCGTATTGGCCCGTTTTTTCGAAAGCGACGGCGGCATTCCAGTATCGCGCCGGAGTATCTGGCCCGCGCTCGATAGCTGCAAGAAAATACTTGAGGGCTTCTTCATAGTTCCCCCTTACCATCAGTATTTCACCCAGGGTATTGAGAAGATGGGGCATATTGGGATCGACGGTCAGCGCCTGCCGCACCGCTGCCTCAGCCTCGTCGTAGCGTTGTTTTTTGATAAAAGCCACTGAAAGGTTATTGAGAAGACTCGGATCGCCGGGAGCATAACGCAGTCCTGTCTGCCAGGATGTAATGGCGTCATCAATAAGTCCAACCCGGAATTCTACAACACCGATCTCCCGATACAGATCCCGGAGGGGAACGCTCCCGTCATCTCTGAGGGCTTTAACGGCATCAAACTCTTTGAGCGCCTCATTGTACAGGCTCATGCTAACGCTCACTGACTGAGCGTGTGCGCCAGCCGTGGAAAGCGCCTGCCCATAGTTCTCATGGGTTCTGCGTTTATTGATTGACTTCGATGCCGCATCGCCCCATAAGGTCACGGGGGTCATATAGACACGGTTGCGCTCTTGAGCTGAAAACGTCAAGCAGGCAATAATACTTACCGACACCAGTAAAGAAATAAATAATGAATACTTCCTCAGCATGGGGCCATTATATTATTAAAATAGGGCAGCGTCAAGGATATGCTACGGCGGTTGTTCATATCTTAAGGATTTTCCGTTCTCATCAGGGTCGTTTCCGGATAGTAGTGAGATAGGATGGTTTTATAATCCTGTCCTCTCTGCGCCATTTCTTGTGCGCCCCACTGACAGAGACCGACGCCATGCCCCGATCCCCTGCCGGAAAGAACGATCTCGGTGCCGGTGACCGCTATCTCGAAGAAAACGCTCGGAATGACAGCATAGCCTATCGCCGCCCGCAGCGTTTCCGCGGAAACCGATTCAATTCCCGCTGCATGATATATCGACACTTGTTTTACCCTGCCCGCTGCGGTAATCCCGTTTATCTCCAGCTTACCGATGCCTTTCAACCGATAGCCTTGCCTGTGGAGCGCGGCCGCAACTTGTGCAATGCTCAGCCGTTTTTCCCACAAACCATACTTCGATATTTCCTGGCAGTCGCAGTCGACGCCCCGGAGATACGGTACGTCTAAACCCCAGAGCTCCATTGCGTTTTCCGTATGCCCGCCGCAGCTGGCATGGTAAAAAGCGGGAATGATCTCACCCCCGTGGGTAATTATGATCCCTTCCGTTTTGCGAACTGCCTGGACCGCTCTTGCATGCTCCCCGCTTCTCCCTGAATAAACCTGGCCATTCACCGTAGCGAGGAGGTGATAGGTCCTTTTACCCGCTGCTCTCTTCTGGTACAGGGCATAGGTCCGGGAAGCCACGGCCTGGGCTTTCAGCGCCTCGAACTCCCAATCATGGGGGATCTCCTCGGCGATCACGCCCTGAAGATAATCCTCAATATCCAGTTCATTAATCACGAGAAGCAGGCCGTTCTTTTTTTTTCTGAGTTCGATCCGCCCGCGGTAGCTCTTCCCGTTCACCTCGATGAATTCTCCCGCTGATCTGACGCGCACGGGCCGCGTCCCGATAAGAGACGAACCGAATATCATCTTTTTTTCTTTGTGGTCCGATGGAGAGCCTTCCACCATCAAACCGGCCTGCGCTTTGAGCGTAACCGTCCTTTTATTGTTCAAAACGACAACACGGATGTTTTCAAATGCTTGAGCGGTATGCGAGTAAGCCATGAGAAAAGCCAGTGAAAGGAGAAGCGTTTTTTTAATCATAAGAATGACGTTTGGCAGAAGGCAGATTGCGAGTTTTTTGTGTAAAGCCCGCCTTTTTATACTATCAACGGCCGCGCCACCGGAGCACGGCGCCATCTCTGAAATAAACTCATTTTGTTATTTCATCGGTTCCGCGATACCGTTCCCACTCGCTGTAAATACAGCCGCAGTATTGTTGCCGGTACAGACCCATGGCCCTTGATTCCATGACGCCTTCGCGCCAGCCCAGGCGAAAATCCTCATAATAAAACTCGATCCCGTGCTCGGAGGCCATCTCTGCCGCGATGCCCTTGATAAGGTCGTGTTTCTGATATTTACTGTACAGGAGAGAGGTGGTCAGTGCGTTGAACCCCTGCTCTCGCGCTGCCGCTCCCGCAGCGTCGAGCCTCATCCGGTAACACTGCTCGCAGCGGTGCGCGCCCGCGCCGGCCACCCGGGAAAGAAATGCGTCGAGCTCATAGCCGTCCCGGTACAAAACGTCAAGTCCCGCGCTAAGCGAAAACTCCTTCACCGTTTCAAGCCGCTTCTTGTATTCACGGTAGGGATGGATATTCGGATTATAAAAAAATCCCGTCGGTTCCATGCCTTCTTCCTTCAGCCGTGACAGGGGATAAAGGGCGCAGGGCGCGCAGCAGATATGAAATAAAATTTTCATGACAACCGGTGAAGACTTCCTGGTAAATTAAATTTACCTCAGGCTGCCGCGTTAAGAGACAACGTGAATGCCGGAGGGTTTACCATATTAATTGCTATAACAATTTTTCCTGCGCGGATGATGGTCTCTTTCTGCCGAAATATTCGTAGGCTATGCGCGTCGCCTGTCTGCCGCGTGGCGTGCGGTCGAGAAACCCTTCCTGGATCAGGTATGGTTCGTACACATCTTCAAGGGTATCTTTTTCTTCATTGAGCGCCGCGGCAAGCGTTTCGAGCCCGACGGGCCCTCCATCGAACTTGTCGATGATCGAGAGGAGGAGCCTCCGGTCCATCTCGTCAAAGCCCCGCTCATCCACCTCGAGCCGCTTCATGGAGGAAACGACCAGTCCGTTGGTGATGGTCCCGTTGCCCTGGACCTGGGCGAAGTCCCTCACCCG
>Ga0210377_10003560_pt1 | contig 13355 bp, 12 predicted proteins | sample PLM4_65_b1redo_FD_155480 | JGI IMG/M metagenome (GOLD analysis project Ga0210377, IMG submission 155480) | Groundwater sediment microbial communities from an aquifer in East River, Colorado, USA - PLM4_65_b1 redo | ecosystem: Environmental > Terrestrial > Soil > Riparian zone | place: USA: East...
GACCAAAGTCTTCCCGTCCTGAAGCGATGAACGCCACGCCGGCCACCGCCCTTTCATCCCGAAGCTTCGGTCGACCTCGAAACCTCCCTCCGAAAGGGCGCATGCAGTATCGCTCAGCCGAGAGGGGTGTGGGATAACTCTCAGACGCAGATAATTCCGGGATTATTTTGTCCCACAGTGCGAAGGCTGTGGTCCTGCAGGATTTGCAGACATTCCGGGCTCGGCGCGCGATCGAATTCGCGGAGTTATCCGACACGCTACAGAGCGCCAGCGAACATCCTCTCTTGCAATCGGCCGCATAGTCATACCCGACGGAAAATAGTCGTGCGCGTTTGGCCAGATCGAAACACAGGTCGAATGGCGGATTCCCGTCCTACGCCTGACGATCGACAACAAGCTCCGGCCGACTGCCTTTGGCCCATTCCGGACTTCCCCCGCAAGCGGCGAGCAGTCAGATCCCGGGGCCCCTGCGCCGCTCCCGGATTGCGTGTAGACTCGCAGCATGGAGCTGCTGGCGCACGTTCGGATCGTCAACTGGCAAGGCGCGAGCCTGTGGATCAGCGATGCGACACGCGCCAAAGGGGTCGAGCCCCGGCGCACTGACTTTCATGCGCACCACGCCATCCAGATAACACTGAGCATGGGTGGCTGGTTCAAGCTGGATACTGCCGATGCGCATGCGCGCGGAGATGTCGTTGCTGTAGCAGCGGACGCCCAGCACGTCTTCGAGGCCGAGGGTCTCATGGCGTTTCTGTTCGTCGAACCTGAGAGCCGGCTGGGAAGGGCGATTGGCCGCCGATGGTTCAACGGGGCCGAGCTAGTCGCTATCCCGCCTGACGTTCTCGGCGACTTCCGGGAGCGGATCACAACAGCCTACAGCGCGGCCGTTCGGAACGACGCGGCACTCGCCAGCCTGGGGCGAGCGCTCCTGGCGACGCTCAGCGCCGATGCTGTGGCCGAGGAGCCCGACTCGCGCATCCGCAAGGTTATCACCTGGGCCGCTCAACAAATCGATGAACCGGTGGGCTTGGCCGACGCCGTCGCTATCAGCGGATTGTCGCCGAGCCGCCTGCGCCATCTGTTCGTCGAGCAGACAGGACTGCCGTTCAAGACTTACCTGCTCTGGCTGCGCCTGACCCGGGCTGTCGAGGCCTTCGCTGCGGGGGCATCCCTGACGGAGGCGGCTCATCAAGCCGGTTTTGCCGACTCAGCGCATCTCAGCCGGACGTTTCGGCGCATGTTCGGAATCGCTCCAACTTCGTTGCGCATTGTCTAGCCCTTCCGTTCAAGCGCGGAGGTCAGGGCCATCCTAGATACCGGTCATCAACAACCGGAAACCCAGGAGGTTCCAATGACTGCCCAATGCAAATGCAATCCTTGCAACTGCGCTTCAACGTGCCGCTGCGCTGGTAGCTGCCGCTGCGGTTCGCCTGCGGCCTGCAACTGCGCGAACAACAAAAAGAGCTGAAACGCCCCGTGGTCTCCGGCCTGCGCCGAAGCAGGCCGGAGAGCTGAAGCGGCGCCGGCATGAGGGAGGCACGATATGGAATACGTGGTGGGAGTTGGATTGGCACTGGGCGTGGGCGTGTTCGCTAGCCTTGCCAGACTAGACAGGGATCGCGCTTTTTATCCGACCGTGCTGGTCGTGGTTGCGGCATACTATGACCTGTTCGCGATCATGGGCGGCGGGGCTGCGCTGGGCGCGGAGACTGGCGTAGCAGCCGTGTTCGTATGCGCCTCCGTGATCGGGTTCAGGACAAACCTCTGGATCGTTGCGGCCGCCCTGGCCGGTCACGGGGTGTTCGACCTGGTTCATGGCCTGCTGATCGAGAATGCGGGCGTACCGGGTTGGTGGCCAATGTTCTGCCTCAGCTATGATGTGGTGGCGGGCGTCTATCTCGCCTGGCTGCTGGCTTCGAGGCGGCTGAGGGCAGAGGCCACGCCTGGTTTCGGAACGCGGATCCGTCCGCATGTCGAGGCCGAGCTTGCTGCTGCAGCGGCGGCAGAACTGGGCGGCGATCCAGCCGGAGGTTTTCGCCATCTCGAACGCGCCCACGTCCTTGGGCAGGGTTCAACCGTTGAACATGTGCGCGTTCATGTACGCATGCTGTTATGGGGTCTGCGCCGGCGGCAGGCCCGAGAAGTTACCGGGCAGGCGCTACGCGTTGTCGGCGCCGCGACCAAGACCGGGCTGGGCCTGATCCCTCATGGAAATACCGGCGGCGCCAATGTCGGCCCGTTCAAGCCGATGCCGATCGCGGACGACCTTGCGACGACCATTGCCAGCGCCCGGACAACTGCCGGGACCCTGCTATCGGTTGTTCTCGTCATGGCTACGCTCTTCGGCGTCAGTGCATGCTCAGCGACGCCCCGTGACGTAAGGATCGCCGAAGTTGACGGTCATCAGGTTGCCTATCGCGTGCTGGGATCGGGCAAACCCGTCCTCGTGATGCTCTCCGGGCTCCAACACGGCATGGCGACATTCCAGGACGTGGCGCCCGAACTCGCCAAGTCTGCCACCGTGATAGTTTATGACCGGTCCGGCTATGGCGGCAGCAGCATTGCGAGCGGACCGCGCGATGCAGCGGGCGCCGAGCGGGAGCTGTCCAGCCTGCTGGAGGCGACGGGTATCCCTGGCCCCTACGTGCTCGCCGGACATTCGCTCGGAGGGCTGTTTGCGGAATACTATGCCACAAAACACCCCGATCAAATCGCTGGACTAATCCTTGAAGACTCCCGTCCTGCGGATTTCGCGCGCCGGTGCGAGACTGCGAAGGTTTCCATGTGCTCGCCCCTGCCCGAGATGGTTCGGGGCGAGTCTCGCGCGGTGCAAGACGAGGTCCTCGCCCTGCCGGCGACGGAGGCTCAGGTGGAATCGGCCGGTGCGGTTGAAGGGAAGCCGGTGCTTGTCATCTCGCGGCCGGCAGTAGTCGGCGCCACGTCGTTTGGCACAGTGTGGACGGCTGCACAGGCCGATCTGGCGGCGCGCTATCCCGGCTCTATCCACCTGGTCGCCAGCGCGGGCGGCCATGATGTTCACGGCGACCAGCGCGCCTGGTACCTGGAGGCTGTTCGGGAGTTCCTGCGCAAGGCGAATTAGCGGAACGTCGCTTTCCGGCGAAAAAGCGCCACTACGAGAGAAGCCGCCTTTGTCCGGTTTCCGACCGGAACCGGTCGTTCAGGACTGGTGAAACTTCTCGCGCGCGTCGCCTCCCTTCCTCCCGGCGCTGCGCTGTGCGCCTGACTTCAAGCCTGCGGCTGGTTGTTGGCTTTGAGTTTGTCGATCTCTTCGCGCAGCTGCTCGATATGGAGTTCGCGCTCCATGGCGGCCTCGGCGGAGAGGTAGCGGCGGAATTTCAGCAGGACCCAGCAGGTGTAGCCGGCCGCCAGCGTCATCACGAACAGCAGGAAGGCGGGGCCGAGCTGGCCTTCGCCGAAGAGGCTGACGCCGACGAGCCCGAAGAACAGTGCAAACAGTCCATTGCCGCCGATACAGGCGATCTGGGCGTGAATCGGCATGGCGGACGTCTCCCACGTGGCGGCTGGAATGCTAGGGCCGGCGGAAGACGCCGCCAAGCCGGTCCGGTTTGACGCCGCCGCCTTGGCTTGAGGGAGTATCTGCTGCATGTGCTGCGGCGCGTTCCCGCCTCTATCAGGCAAGACAAATGGCTGACGGTCGCATCGCCATCGACGAAACGCTGGTGCGCCGGCTGGTGGCCGCGCAGTTCCCGCAATGGGCGGGCCTGGGCGTAAGGCGAGTGGCGGCGGACGGCTGGGACAACAGCACCTTCCACCTCGGCGAGGCCATGAAGGTGCGGCTGCCCAATGCCGCCCACTATGCCTCGCAGGCGGAGAAGGAGTTCATCTGGCTGCCGCGGCTGGCGCCGCACCTGCCTGTGCAGGTCCCGGCGCCGATCGCTATCGGCGAGCCGGGCGAGGGCTATCCGCTGCGCTGGTCGGTCTATCGCTGGATCGAGGGCGAGACGGCCTTGGCTGCGCCGATCCCGGACCGGGCCGGCTTTGCGCGCGATGCCGGCAAGTTCCTGCGCGCGCTCCAGGCGATCGACATCACCGGCGCTCCGTTGGCCGGTCAGCACAGTTTTCATCGCGGCGGCGATCTCTCGGTCTACGACGCCGAGACGCGGCAATGCCTCGCGGCGCTCGAAGGAAAGCTGGATACCGGCGCGGCGGCCGATGTCTGGGATGCGGCGCTTGGCGCCCGCTGGACCGCGCCGCCGGTCTGGGTCCATGGCGATTTCGCGCCTGGAAATCTCCTGATCGAGGGTGGACGGTTGAGCGGCGTGATCGATTTCGGCTGCTCGGCGGTGGGTGATCCCGCCTGCGATCTCGTCCTCGCCTGGACCTTCCTCGATGGCGACAGCCGCCGCGCCTTCATCGAAACCGTCGACGCCGACCCTGGCGCCTGGGCTCGCGCCCGCGGCTGGGCGATCTGGAAGGCGCTTTTGATGCGGATGAAATACAGCGACCTCGGGAAGATCGCGGCGGAGCAGCGGGTGATCGACGCCGTGCTGGAGGACCACCGGCTTTCTCGCGGCATTCCTTAGGAAAACCGGTTTCCACTTTTCCGCACGACGCTTTGGGCGGATATATCTCAGCCATGCCGAAGGTCTGGGCCGTCACCGGCTCCATCGTGTTCTTCTTTCTGGCGCCGGGGATCGTCGCTTTCCTGGTTCCATGGGTGATCTCGCGTTGGCCGCTCGATCCGCTCTATCGCGATCTCGATGTGGTCAGATGGACAGGTGCTGCGATCGGCGTTGCCGGCCTTGCGGCATTGATCGAGTGTTTTGCGCGGTTTGCTCTTCAGGGACTGGGGACGCCTGCGCCTGTCGCGCCGACCAAGCATCTGGTGACGGCGGGGTTTTACCGGCATGTGCGCAATCCGATGTATGTGGCCGTGCTGGCGATCGTTCTCGGACAGGCGCTGTGGTTCGGCAGCGCGGCGATCTTCGGCTATGCGCTGCTGATCTGGGTGTGCTTTACATTGTTCGTCATCGGCTATGAGGAGCCGACGCTGCGGGCGGCCTATGGCGAGGCGTACGAAACCTACTGCGCCAATGTGGGGCGCTGGATCCCGCGCCTGCGGCCGTGGAAGACCAAGGTTTGACGTAAGGGATGTTCGCCGCGATAACTTGGTTCGAGCATTCGCAGCGAGGGGGACCGATGCCGATCCTGACGCTTCTACTCGCAATCGTCGGCGGCATCGCCTTCTGGTGGTGGCGCGCCCAGCAGTTACGCAATGCAGCCGATACAGTCGTCGATCTTGCAGGCAAGGCGCGCGGAGCGATCAGCCGCTCGCGGTTCAGGCACAGGGCGGGATCCTCGGTGCTGGCGGGCGTCGATACGCCGGGCATGGCGGCGGCGACGCTGATCTACAGCCTGATGTCGCTGAAGCGGCCGGTCAGCCTCACCGACGAGGACAAGATCGACACCATGCTGGAGACGGTGTGCCACCTCTCCAAGAAAGAGCGCGAGGACGCGATGGCGTTCGCCGCCTGGGCGTCGGGGCAGGTGGCGGACACCAACGAGATCGTGCGCCGCTTCATGCCGCTGTGGCAGGACGCGCTGCACGGGCCCCACCGCCAGGAGCTGGTCGACATGGCGCTCGACGCCGCCGAGCTTGGCGGCGCGCCGACTGATGCACAGGCGGCGGCCATCAAGCGGTTGAGCGAAGGGTTGCTGGCGCGCTAGTCCTGCGCAGCTAGTCCTGGCCGGACACGAAGGCGCAGAGCTTGTTGCCGTCGAGATCGCGGAAATAGGCGCCGTAGAAGCCGCCGCCGCGCGGGCCGGGGGCGCCTTCGTCCGATCCGCCGAGCTTCAGCGCAAGATCATGGAGGGCGTGGACGTTTTCCTTCGTGCCGACGTTCAGCGCGATCATCGTGCCGTTGCCATAGGTCGCGGCCAGCTTGTTGTTGGGCTTGCACACGCCGAAGGCCGGGCCCTTGGCGAAGCCGAAGAGGACGAGGTCGCCGAAATCCATCATCCGCTTGCCGCCGATGACGGCGAAAAGCTTATCGTAGAAAGCCAGCGCCTTGTCGTGCTGATTGGAGCCGATTGTGGTGTAGCCGATCATGGGGAGGTCCTCCGTCGCTTGGGGGCGGAAGGGACCATGGCGATTCCCGCAGTGCAAGAGCGGGCGCCGGTCTCGCTCGACTGTGAGGGCCACGTGATTGATTCTTCATGCGGCTTTTGACACGCTTGACCGGCCACTGGGAGGTGAGCGCCATGAAGCCAAACATGAAAACGAGACTGCTGGCGTCGGCTGTTCTTGCCTGCATAGCAGTTGCCGCTGCGTCCCCGGCGTCAGCCCAGGCGGCCCCCGGATACACGAAGCCTAAAACAACCTGGGGCGCGCCTGATCTCGGCGGGTTCTGGAGCAACGCTTCCCTCACCACCATGCAGCGCCCGGCCGGCGCCGACAAACTGGTGGTGACCGAGGAGGAGGCCAAGGCGCTGGTAAGCCGGAACATCTATTCGGCGGTGGCGCGCCAGGAGGCAGGGGCTTCCAAGGTCGATGCGAAATCTTCGGCGGAGCTGCTGGCCGACAAGAACCCGTCGCGCGCCTACAACCGTTTCTGGATGGATCCTGGCACCAGCCTCACCAAAGTGAAGGGCGAATATCGCACGTCCTGGATCACCAATCCGCCCGACGGCCGCATTCCCTATACCGAGAGAGGCGTGCAGGCGAATATTCGCACCAGCAGCTATGACGACTATGAAATCCGCCCGCTGTCGGAGCGCTGCCTGATGAGCTTCACCGGCAGCGCCGGGCCGGTGCTCAACAACGGGATGTACAACAACACCTATGAGATCGTGCAGACGCCGACCTCGGTGATGATCCTCACCGAGATGATCCACGACGTCCGCGTGATCCCGATCGGCGGCAAGCACGGGCCGAAGGAGATCCCGAGATGGGGCGGGGATTCGGTCGGCTGGTATGAGGGCGACACGCTGGTGGTCGAGACCATCAACTCGCATCCGAAGCAGCGGTCCTACATCTCGCCGGCGGGCAAGGTGACCGAGCGCTACACGCGCTGGTCGGACGGGCAGATCTTCTACCAGTTCACCGTCGAGGACCCGACGCTCTACAAGCAGGCGTGGAGCGGCGAGATGGCGCTCAACGCTTCTACGGAGCCGCTCTACGAGTATGCCTGCCATGAGGGCAATTACGCGCTCGCCGGCATTCTTGGCGGAGCGCGGCAGCTCGAGCGCGACGGACGGCAGCAGCCGGTGGAGAAGCCGATCTTCGCTGGCGTGGACGTGTCGGACGGCGAATAGGCGGCCGCCCGACCTGCGGTCCTACTTGAACAGCTTCGCCCAGCGCGGCTTCTTGCGGCTCTTCCACGCGCCGCGGTGATAGGCGTCGGAGCCGATCAGGGGGACGACGGTGGTGGCTTCGGCGAAGACCATCTGTTCGTGGGTGGTGTTGACCTTGCCCCAGCTGGCGGCCTCTTTCAGCGTCGAGGATGAGCAGGCGCCGTCGCGGACGTCGGCGACGGTGATCTGCACCGCGTATTTGTGCATGTCGGCTTCGTGGCCGAGGATCTCGGCGCAGACGACGGTGTCCTGCGCGAAGTTCTTCGGCACGCCGCCGCCGACCATGAAGAGGCCGGTGGTGCCCGCCGCGATCTTGATGTCGGTGAGTTCGCGGAAGTCCGCGACCGCGTCGATCATCAGGTAGGGCTTCTTCGCCTTGGCGCGTTCCTTCTGGTGCTTGACCAGACCGAAGCCGGCCGAGCTATCCACGAAGGCCGGGCAGAAAATGGGCACGCCTTCTTCGTACGCGGTCTGGATCAGCGAGCCTTTTTTCTTGGCGTTGCCGGCGGCCAGCCATTTGCCCATTTCGTGGATGAATTCACGGGAAGAGTAGCCGCGCGGCTCGAGCGCGTTGGCGATCTCGAGGATGGTGTGGTCGCACGCCTGGAGTTCTTCCTCGTCGATATAGGTGTCGTAGATGCGGTCGATGTAGTTGTCGCGCAGGTCGTTGTCGTCGACCTGGCCGGCAGCCTGGTAGTGCTTGAAGCCGAGGGCTTCGAAAAAATCCATGTCGACGATCGAGGCGCCGGTGGCGACGACGGCGTCGATCATCCCGAACTTCACCATGTCGCGGTAGACGTGCATGCAGCCGCCCGCCGAGGTCGAGCCGGCCAGGATGAGCCAGGTCGAGCAGCTCTTGTCCGCCAGCGACATGTTGAGGATGTCGGCCGCGCGCGCGGTGTCGCGCGAGGAGAAGGACATCTTGCGCATCGAGTCGATGATCGGGCGGGCGTCGAACGAGGTGATGTCGACGTGCTCGACCGTCTTCGAGAGGAGCTGAGCCTTGGTGTTCTTGCGCGACACACCTGGTTTCTGGGCGACGGGCTTCACCGGCGCGGCTTTGGCGGGCGCGGGCTTGGAGGCGGCTTTGGCGGCCATGGAAGACAACTCCAGAGGAGAGGGCGTCGGAAAGGCGACGACCAGCCTTGGTTGGCGGAGGGATATAGCAGCGTGACGCCGGTTTGAAAGAAGCAAATCCTGGAGCTGATGGAGTCATCCTCGGGCAAGCCGAAGGCGCGACCCGAGGATCCTTCTTTCTAGCGGCAGGGAAGCGGCCGAGAGCTCGTCGGTTGCACCGAAGAAAGATCCTCGGGTCTCCGGCGCTGCGCGCCTTCGCCCGAGGATGACTCCGTTGGTGTTGTAGCTCTTGAAGCCTTACCGGACGACCTTCAGCCGCCGGGGCGATTTGCGCGATGGGCGGCGCGTCGCCGAGGCGGCGCGCTTCTCGACCACGGCGTACATCGAGGTCCAGGGCTGGTCTTCGACATGGATGGTCTCCGTGTCGCCGAAGCCGTTGAACCGGGTCTGCATCGCTACGCCGTAGGCGCCGAGCATGCCGAACTCGATGTAGTCGCCCTCGCGGATGTCGGCGGGGAGGGCGAAGGGGCCTTCCATCGCGTCCATCGAGTCGCAGGTCGGGCCGTAGAGCTTGAATGTCTGCTCGCCGCCCTCGAACTCGCCATCCGCGCGGTGAGCCTTCACCGGGAAGGGCCATTTGCAGTGGGCGGCGTCGAAGAGGTTGCCGTAGGAGCCGTCGTTGATGTGCAGGGCGCCGTCCTTCACCAGCTCGACGCGGGCGAGGATGGAGGTGCTCTCAGCGACAAGCGCGCGGCCGGGTTCGCACCACAGCTTGGCGTTCATGACGACCGGCATGCCTTCGAAGGCCGACTTGATGACTTTCAGGTAGAGTTCGAGATCCGGCGGCGTCATGCCCGGGTAGGCCGACGGGAAGCCGCCGCCCACGTCCACGACGTCGACGGTCACGGCCGCCTTGAGGATCACGCCGGAGGCGAGGTCCATGGCGTCGCGATAGGCCGACGGGCTCATGCATTGCGAGCCGACGTGGAAGGAGACGCCGAGGTTGTCCGCGTAGCGCCGCGCCTTCTGGAGAAGGGCGGGGGCGGCGTCCTCGGAGACGCCGAACTTGTTGGACAGGGCGTAGGCCGCGTCCTGGTTGGACACGGCGAGGCGCACGATGAGGGTGAGGTCGTCGGCCCGCTGCGTCGCGGAGACGATCTTTTCCAGCTCGGCTTCGCAGTCGAGGGAGAAGATGCGCACGCCACGCTCAAAGTAGGCGCGCTCGATCGCCTTGCGCGACTTCACCGGGTGCATGAAGGCCATCTTCGCATCCGGGTAACGGGACGCGATGAGCTGGATCTCGGCTTCGGAAGCGACGTCGAACCACCGGAGGCCGGCAGCGTAGACGGCGTCGAGCGCCCACGGCGAAGGGTTCGCCTTTACTGCGTAGAGGACTTCGCCCGGAAAATTATCCCTGAACCAAGTAGCCGCTATCGAAACCCGTTCCGGACGCACACAGGCGACCGGCACTTCTGGGAATCGTTCCCGGACCAGGTCCAGGGGCGTATGAAACGTGAGCAATTCACGTACACCCCTGATTAGTTGCTAAACCCAATCCGGCGTTAGTACGGATCTTTGACTCTAAGTTCTGCCCCTCAACCCGCACACGTCATCCGAACCAACTGGTGTCAGACGCCACGTGGAATCAGGGCGGCAAAGCCTCGAGCCGATGTCCGCCGGCACAGCGCATATAGGGAAATAGAGTCGCTATGTAAATAAAATATTGCGGGCGGTCAGAGGGTTGCCTGCATTTCCTAGAAAACTGTGCCTCTCGCGTATCGCGCGGGCCCGCGAGAGGACTCCACACGGCGCCAAAACGGAGCAAGTCGACGCCTTTGATTCGGTTTGCGCAGGTGATTCGCGCCGATGTCAGCGCTCTTCTGTTGCGCCGGAAGAGCCGGTTTGCGACGCTCATACGTCGAGCACGGGGGACGTCGATGTTCAGGGCGATTGTGACAGGGCTGATCGCGGCGGCGCTCGGCGCAGCGCCGGCGGTGGCGCAGGACGCGGCCAGCTTCGTCGATGAGGTGAGGCTCTCGTCCGCCAAGATCTCGCCAGGCGGCGGCGAAGTTGCGTTCATACGCCACACTGGAGACCTCCAGGAGCTGATGGTCATCAACCTGGCCAGCAAGCAGGCGCGCGTCATCCAGACGGCGAAGAAGTCAAACGGCTTCGATCTCGACTGGGTAAGGTGGAAGGGCGACAACCGGGTGGTGATCGGCGCCACGGTCGAGCTGGTCAAGCAGGGCCGGGCAGAGACCGGCCAGATGCTGAAGCGGAAGGACGAAATCTACCGGATTTCAAGGGTTTTCGCGCTCGGGGCGGATGGCAGGAACGCTGTCCAGATGTTCCAGGGACAGCTCTCCCAGCTGGTGGGCGGGTTTGGTTCGACGCTGCTGCTGGACGAGCTGCCCGCTGAGCCAGGACATGTCCTGATCTGGGCTATCGACAACAGCGGCATCGGCGCCTGGAAGGCCGATGTTGCGACCGGAAAGGTCCAACGCATCGCCAATGGCGGCTGGCAGACCGTCGACTACGCTACGGACGGCGCCGGCTATCCGGTGATGCGGTTCGACGAGACGGCGAATGTGCGGAAGATCTTCCGCCGCGCCTCCGGCAGCGAAGACTGGATACCGGCCGGCGAGGTCCGCAAGTCGATGATCTCCGGCTCGCCGGATTTCAACACGGTTGGCCCAGGCCCCAAGCCCAACCAGGTCTACGTGCTGGCGCGCAAGGAGAAGACCGAGCTTGCGACGCTTCACCTCTATGACGCTTCGACGGGCGAGTTTGGCGAGCCGGTCTTTCGGGGCGCCGAAGCCGATGCGGTAGCCCCCTGGATCGATCCATCGACGCGGGCGCTGATCGCGACGTGCGAGTTCGGCGCCCGGCTGGCGTGCCGGATGGTCGATCCCAAGCTGCAGAAATATCTCAACGCGCTCGACATGTTCTTCGAAAAGAAGGCGACGTTGGAGCTGGTCGACATGTCGGATGACGCCAGCAAATGGCTGCTTCACATCAGCGGGCCGACCGAGGGCGATGGCCTTTATCTGTTCGACCGCGCCACTGCCCAGGTCGAGAAGCTGATCGAGTCCTTCCCGAAAGTTGCGGCGGCCGACCGGTCGCCCACCGAGGTCATCAGCTACGCCTCGCGGGACGGTACGAAGCTCTGGGCCTATGTGACGGCGAAGGCCGGCGAGGGCCCGCGTCCCATGGTGGTGATGCCGCATGGCGGGCCGGAGGCGCGCGACGAGTACGGGTTCGACGCCTTTGCGCAGTTCCTGGCGGCGCAGGGCTATGTCGTGGTGCAACCCAATTTCCGCGGCTCTTCCGGAGCAGGCGGGGCGTTCGCCCTGGCCGGCCGCGGGCAGTGGGGCAAGATGATGCAAGACGACGTCACCGACGCCGTGAAGCATATGGTGGATGCCGGCAAGGCCGATCCCAAGCGCGTCTGCATCGTCGGGGCGTCCTATGGCGGCTATGCGGCCCTGGCTGGGGCGGCGCTGACGCCGGATCTCTACCGTTGCGCCGTCTCGATCGCCGGGGTTTCCGACCTGGGGGAGATCCTGCGCTCGGAAAAGCACGAGAACGGGATGGGCTCCAACGCCTTCTACTACTGGCGCGAGTCGATCGGTGATCCCGACAAGGACCGGGACGCACTCTCCGCCGTCTCGCCTCGCAAGCTGGCCGACAGGATGACGGCGCCGATTCTGCTGATCCATGGCGAGAAGGACGAGACCGTTCCTTTCCGCCAATCGGTGATCATGCAGGACGCGCTGAAGGCCGCCGGCAAGCCGACGAAGCTGGTGCGCTTCGAGGCTGCGGACCACTACTGGGACAATTGGGACCGCGCGGACCTGCTCACGCTCTATCAGGAGACGGCCGCTTTCCTGAAGAAGAACCTGAACTAGGCCTGCTTGCCTCGTGACCCGCCGCGCCTATGGTGCGCGCGTTTCGAGGAGTAGCTCCATGGCGCCGACGTCGGCGGAGATCCGGCTGCCGGAGTGGCTGGCGCAGCGTCCGCTGCCGCAGGCGCCGGCGAGCGACGAAGCGTGCATGGCGCTGGCGATCGGGCTGGCGCGAGAAAATGTCGCCCGCAGCGGTGGCGGACCGTTCGGCGCTGTCATCAGGTCGGAGGCGGACGGCGGGATCGTCGCGCTGGGGGTCAATCTGGTTCCGGCGAGCGGGAATCCGGTGTTGCACGCCGAGGTCGTGGCGATCTCGCTGGCGGGCGAGGCGCTGGCGGCGCCCGGTGGGGCGACGCTCTTCACCTCATGTGAGCCGTGCATCATGTGCCTCGGCGCCGCCCACTGGGCGGGCGTCAGCCGGATCGTCTGCGCGGCGCTGCGGGAGGACGCTGAAGCGATCGGCTTCAACGAGGGCGCCGGCTGTGTCGAGCTGCGCGCCGAGATGGTTGGGCGGGGCATTCTCTACGAGCGCGGGCTGATGCGCGCGGAAGCGGGGGACGTGCTGAGTGCTTTTGCGCGATCGGGCGCCGCCATCTACGGACCCGGGCGCTGAACTCACGACACCGCGATTATTATTGCTTCTCGATAAGGCGCGCCTAGAGTGCCTCCCTATGACCGGGAGGCGAGGGGGCGGCTGGGGTCGCGCGCTCCTCATGCCTTCGCGGCGATGATGGGCTGCAGCTGGACCGGCAAGGTCCGGCGCGGCGCCGCTGAGAGGGGAAATCCATGTCGAACAGGTTCAAACTTGGTCTGGGTGGCGCGCTTGCCGCTGTGCTGGCGCTTACTGCGTGCGCGACCGACAGCGCGACAACCGCCGGGGCCGCTGCGCCCGCGCAAGCGCCCGCCACCACCCCGACACCGGTCGCAGCCGCCGCTCCGCCTGTCTCGCCGCTGATGCAGCAGCTGTCGCAGATGAAGCTGGATATCCCCTACACCAAGTATGTGCTCAAGAACGGGCTGACGCTGCTGGTGCAGCAG